>Ga0256839_1002139_pt1 | contig 22589 bp, 31 predicted proteins | sample 354166metaG_FD_185968 | JGI IMG/M metagenome (GOLD analysis project Ga0256839, IMG submission 185968) | Hydrothermal vent microbial communities from Mid Atlantic Ridge, Atlantic Ocean - 354-166 | ecosystem: Environmental > Aquatic > Marine > Hydrothermal vents | place: Atlantic Ocean: Mid... | reverse complement strand
GGTGGTGGTGGTGGCCGAGGCGGCGGAGGCGGTGGAGGCGGTGGCGGCCAGAAACCACCACCCCGGGACTGCGGCCCTTGCGGCTGTCTTCAGGAGTTCTGTGCCGGTCGGTCGGATTCGATTGGCGGGGCGTTGTTCTGCTGGCTCGAGCATTTCTGGTGCCAGCTCAAGGCGCTAGTCATGGGCGGTGATGGGGCCAAAGGTGCCGGCGGCAGTGGCGCCGGCGGCGGGCCCGGCCCGAAAGTGGCCCACGGCGGTGGTATCGTCGGACGGGTGCTCCGTTATCGGCCCATGACGGAAGCGGTCGCGGCCGCGTTCGCCGGCGCCCCGAAGTTCCATACCGGCGGGCTGGCGGCGGATGAGGTGCCGGCCATCCTGCAGAAGGGTGAGGAGGTGCTGACGCGTGATGATCCGAGGCACATCCTCAACCAGGGGCCGGTCATGTTGCGCATGCTGCGCGCCAACGTGAAACTGCCGCCAGGTCCGAGCCTGTTCAACGGCGTCCCGAAGTTCCATGAGGGCGGGGTGGTCGGCATGGCGGCGGAGACCGTGAAGAACTCGCTCGAGGGTTTCAGCAAAGTTGTCGCCCCGCAAATGGAGGCGGCCGAAGCCGGCGCGAGGACAGGCCCCACCCGCCAGCCTGTCAAGGTAACCGTCGTGAATGCCGTCGATCCGGTTTCCTTCATGTCGGAGGCGCTGGGAACGGCGGAAGGCGAAGAGGTTCTTCTGAATGCCATTCGGGCCAACGCGGATACCATCAAGAAGGATCTGAGCTGATGGTGTGGATAACGGGAACGGCGATCGGGTTCACTGATTTGTGGACGAAGTTCCGGGGCCATCTGTTGAACGACCCCGGCCTTGTGGCCGCCAACGAACAGTGGACGGAAACCTGGGTGTCCGGAGACCAGGCCATTCTCACCGGGCCCGGGTTCGGTGGCACCACACCAGTGCGTGTGGGCATCAGCCGCCTGGCGGACCCGACCGCCCAGAGATACGAATGGGCCATCGGGGCGGTGGATTCCGTTACCGCAGGCGCGACGGATTACGCCGGCCACGTCAACCCAAGCCCGCAGCCGCGCATTCTGCTACATGATGACACCATGCCGTATTGGTTGGCCGTCAACGGGCACCGGTTCGTCCTCGTCGTCAAGGTTTCCACGGTGTATGAGCTGGCGTATGGGGGGTGTTTCCTGCCATACGCCACGCCGGCGGAATATCCGCTACCGGTGTTCGTTGGAGGGTGCGCGCAGCCCGGATCCACGCCGAGCATATGGACCGACACGACGGACGGACATCGAGCTTTCACCCGGGCGTTTAGCGGGATTCCGGCCTACGTCCGCCGACCTGACGGGATGTGGGATGGTGTTCTGTCCGACGTGGTAACCGGGGCCTCATGGGCCTTGTGGCCGAGTGTTGGCGGATCATACGTATGGCAAACCGTTTCCTTCCATGATTACGCATACAGCGTCGGTTACGGCTGGGGCATGCGCGAGGTCATGGAGCGCATGCAATCCCCGTTTGGCACCACGGAAGCCGTGCTGACACCTTATCAGATCATATCCTCGACATCCCCTCACACGGGCATTCTAGGGACGCTCGACGGCGTAGTCTCCGTATCGGCCCCGACGTTGACCGCCGAAGATCAGGTTGTTGTTGGTGGACGAACGTATCGGGTGTTTCCCAATGTGTATCGCCAGGGGCGTGCCGAGCTTTGGGCGCTAGAGGAGGCATGAGATGTTCCAGTCCTACACCTTGACGAACATTGAAGACGTTCCAGCCAAAGTGGTGGATTTCGTCAATACCAACATGACCGGATGGACCGCAGCCCTGGTAACGCCCGGCCCCAATGGCGAAGTGCGCGCCCGCATAGATATGCCCGCCGACGGCACGGATCCGGCCCAGTCGTTCGACCTGATGGCATTGAACGGGGCGACGGTAACGACGGATCTCTACGGCGGCACCATAAACAACTATATCCACATTTTCTTTACCAACGATTTGCCGGCCCCTCTTGGGTGTCGCATCCCGAGCCCCTGCTATGCAACCGGCAGCGGGGCCGTCGATGCCGCACCTCGGTTGGCCAGTGCGTTGTATTTGTTCGGGGGGACGGGTCCTGCCGGTTATGTGGCCGGCGCCGTCGAGTTCGGGGCGAACCGGTTCAGGCATTTCTATATCGGGCGCGTGGCCAAGCGGGGTGGCTATACGGGCGGGCAAATCATAAGCGGCACGATGGTCAAGAACTCCAAGAGCACCTTCGGTTCCCCGGCCAAATGGCATGCCGACGATCATGCCCGCCTATTCCAGGCCAACGAAGGGGGTTGGTATGGCGATCGTATCACATGGCCGGGTGGTGTTTGGGTGGACCACCCAGACAACCCCAACCCGCTCCGCAAGTTTCATGCCGACACCGCATACAACATGCACGCAGTGGATCGGAGTGCCAGCGTCATGGGTGGTTTTCGCGACGGCCCCATCGACCCACTCGTAACGCCGGCCGGCCAAAGGACGTTGCCCTCGGGCCGGGCTGCGCTTATCCCGGTCGAGCTGTTTGCGCCTTTGTTCATCAACGGGGCGGCCGTCTACGTGCCGATCGGTCATCCGGCCGGAGTGCGCGTCCTGGACATGACCGGGTTGTCGCCGGGGGATGCCTTCACCGTGGGGGCCGAGACGTGGCGCGTGTTCCCTGAAGCGCGGCTCGACTTGGCCAACGAGACGGACCTCTATGGCACGAGCCAGTATTTCGTTGACGAAGAGAACAGCGGTCCGCTGGGGCTGGCCTATCGGGAGTAAACGGGCTCATGCTTTACGTTGGCGTGTTCTCTCTGGGTGTTTCCACCTCTTCCGGAACCGGGCTCCCGGTGGTTGGACTGGAGGCACCCGATGTCGTGCAAGGGGGAGCCGTGAACGAAGCCGGGGCTGTGGCCGTCCCGGCCGGGACGCGAGGTGGCACCGGCCCGCTCTTCAGTTACGTCAACGACTGGTATGACAACATCCATTTCGCCCCGGCCCCAGTGGACTTCGGGCTCATCGTCGGCGAGCAGGCGCGGACCGTGCAGCTCTGGAACGCCTACAGGGTGTCTGTCGATATCACGGCCAAAGCTTTTGCCAGTGGTGCCGGGCTTGCGGATTCCCTGGTCATCCCGACGACTCTGGGGCCGCTACGGGCTGTCGATTTCGACATTACGGCGTTGGCCGACGGGCCGTTCGCGCTCAATGACAGATTCACGATCGACACGACTGCGCCGTTGCATCCCACGGCTTCGGTGGCGATCGTCGGCCTGCGCACGACCGTGTTCCCGGAACCGCCGAATTGGCGCCAGGCCGTTTCTGACACCTTCACCTTCTCCACCGACGTTATCGTCGCCCAGCGCCAGCGAGAACAGCGGCGCTCGCTCGATGTCGAGCCGAGATGGACGCGCCGCCAGTTGGTGCGTTCCACGCCGGACGTGGTGCGCACGCTGGCCACCTGGCAGGATTCCGTCATCATCATGCCCGACGACGTCCGCAAGACGCGCCTGGTCGCGCCGGTGTCCACTGGCGACGCGACTATTACGCTGGAGAGCGACGAGCCCTGGGCCGTCAACGGGAACATCATTGTCATCGGCGACGAAATCGGCGTCATCGCGGCCAACAACGGGACCACATATGAGTTGCACCAGCCGCTCGGCAAGGATCACCCGGCCGGCGCAGTCGTGCATATGGGTATCCCGGGGCGGTTCAGCGGTAACCTCACGGCGACGTGGCGGGCCGATACGTATGGCGAGCTCGATGCGGTTTTCTACGCCGAACCAGGGTATGTGTATTACCCAGCGCCGGCGTGGGCCGACGTGTTCGATGGACGGGACATCCTGGCCTTGAGGCCGAACTGGCGAGAGGATGTAACGCAATCGTGGCGGTCCAACGACCCGTTGGTCAATTTCGGTTACGGCCGTTGGACGCTGGTGCCCCTGTCCGGCATCAACACCAGGGTAATGTCGGCCGTCTGGACAAGGGCAAAGCGGAGCCTCGTATTCGAGCTGGAGAGCTTCTTTCGCAAGCAACGCGGGATGGCCGGAGAGTTCTGGGCGCCGTCGCACACCAATGACTTTCCGCAAGCCCTGCCAGTCCTCGATGGCACCTATCTCCTGCAGTTCGAGGATTCGGCGATCTACCGGGACTACCAGAATGACCCGGTTCACCGGGCCGTGGTCATCCGCGAGCCGGACGGAACGCCGCACTACCACAAGATCTCCGGTTGGGCCACGACGCCGGACGGGCGGTCCGTGGCGACCCTGGTCAACCCGATCGTCGGGAGCTGGACCCCGGCCGCGGTGGAATGGTTGTATTTGTGTCGGTTCGCTTCCGACAGCCTGTCGATTACGTGGTTGACGGACGAAGTGGCAGACGTGAAGATATCCTACCAGACACTACGGGTGGATTGACATGGCATACGATACGTTACAACGCTCGCGGTCGGAAGGGCGGCCCGTCGAGCTCTACGACTTTTACCTCGCGGGTCGTGTGCTACGTCTCACCAACGCCGCCTACAAGATAGAGTTCGGGGGTCTTGTGTATCGCCCGGTGCCTATCACACGGACGCGGTTGGTCCTGCAACCCCAGACAGACAGGCAGGACATAACCATTACCGTGCCCTTCACCGAAAGCCCGGCGCGGGAAATCCTCCTGGAGCCGGACATGCCGCGGGTTCTGGTTACCGTGTGGGGCATGCATTTCGGGGATAGTGAACGCAAGGAGATATTCCGGGCCCGACTGGTCGGTTTTCGGGTGCGCCTGGCCAATGGTGTGGCGGACATCACCGTGCGCACCGGCAAGCAACAACTGTCGCGCGCGAAGATAAACCGGATGTTCCGCACCAGGTATTGCCCGTATATGGTCTACAGCGATGAATGCGGAGTGTCGTCAGCCGCGTTCCGGAAGGACCTCATCGCGGTCGGCGCTTCCGGCCCGACGGTCAACCTGCCGACCGGTTGGGCGGCTCCGCTGACGCCGGCCGACTACACGTTCGGCGCCTTCGCCTGGGAGTTCTATCCCGGCGTTTCCGTTACGGCATGGATCCTGAACGCCACGGACACGGCCATCGTCATCGACCGGGAATACAACATAGCCCCCGGCGACACGATACGTGTCTATCCGGCGTGCGACAAGACGCCGGAGACATGTCAGAACAGGTTCAACAACATCGCGCGGTATGGCGGCATGCTGGGCCGCCCACCACTGCCCGGAGATTCGCCGTTCATCGCGGAGGGCTGAAACCATGACATCTTTCATGCCGGCCATTTTTGCCGCCCCTGGCAGTTGCGTTGGCGGAGGGTCGGCTTCCGCCCGTCAGGTGCAGGCGCCCGGCACGACCAACGTCCCGGCCGTGGTCGTGTGGGGCACCGACGTCGTCCGTCAGATGTCGCTGCAGTGGATGGGGCAGGAGAACTGGACTCAGGACCCCGTGCTATACCAACTCGGGGCGCACATGACGGTAACCAAGCACCCGGTTACGTTTCACGCCTTGCGTGTCAACAAGCACGTCGTCTGGGCGGAGAACATTCCCACCCTGTCGAGCTCCACGTTTCCGGGGCTGGAACCCGGCACGCCGGTGGCTCCGACGGGGGCCATCACGAGTTTCACCCGGGTGCGCGTAGACCACCCGGCGCACGGATTGCGTGGCGCCATCGAGTTCTACACCGGAGAGCCCGGTCAGAGCCCGTCGAGCCGGTTGCAGGCGGCCTATGGCACGACGGCCGCGGCGTTGGTTCAGATGACCGGACAGTCCATGCTGTTCTTTGACGAATTCTGCTGGGGCGAGACGACGGAAGGCCTGCCGCTCATCGATTTGCAAGTCTCGGCGTTGGTATCGCGCTTCCCGACGGAACTGGATCCCACTACGGCCATCATCCCCCGCACCAGCAACATCGTCATGCAGACGAACCGCACCACGGGGGCCGACTACGATTCCGTGGTAACGGTGGAGATCCCGTATCCGGGGGATGCCAACCCGGCGCACGTCCTCTATGACATCCTGACCAACAGGGACTGGGGGTTTGGTGTCGATTTCGGGAAGATCGATGCGCCGACGTTCCAGGCTGCGGCCTCGACACTGGCCAACGAGCAGTTCGGCATATCATTGGCCTGGTCTGGGTTCACGAAGTTGGAGAGCATCGTCCAGGACATCCTGGAGCACATTCACGCCGTGCTCGATGTCGATCCTGCCACTGACAAATGGCGGCTTCGCCTGTTGCGCGGGGACTATGATTTCACGGACCCGAACATCCCGACCATCGACCCCTACAACGCCAGTTTCGACCTCGTGGAGTTTGCAGCCTGCGACACGCCCCCGAACGAGGTGGCCATCACCTGGGTCAACCCGGAGAACATGAACGACGAGACAACGCTGGTGCAGGACCCGTCCATCCCGCTGTCCTACGAGGACTACCAGTCCGTCCAGAAGGACTACTGGATGGTCCGGGACCGCTATCTGGCCTTCCAGCTGGGGCTGCGGGATCTCCGGCTCGGCCGGGCCCGGCGTATCATGGTGCAGTGCCGGACGGACTATTCCATGTGGGACCTGCGCCCCGGTGATGTCGTCCGACTGGTCATCCCGGAGCTGGAGATAAACGGGATTCCGTGTCGGGTAACGAGCATCATTCACGAACCGACGAAAGGCGTCGGCATCACGGTGGGCCTGTCGGAGGATATTTTCGGGTTGTCCGTGCCGCCGGCGCCGGTGCTACCGCTGGAAACGCCGCAATCCACGCTCACAAACCCCACCCCGCTGGACAAGAACGTCATCCTGTCCGCGCCCTATGTGTGGCGGCCCGACGGCATCCCGGAAGATCGGGAGGTGCTTATGGTGCTGGCCACCGACGCCGCCAACGACTGTCTCGGCTTCCTGGCCGTGCGCAACGGCGGCGCGGGGTGGCAGGACAACGGCGAGCTGCGGCTCACGGACACGGCGCAACTAGGCCAGGCCCTGGTGGCGGAATCGGAGACAACCATTCCAGTCGACCAACTTACAATCGGGCATCGCGGTGGGCATGGTCCCGTTCTCGGCCAGCCGGTGATCCTGGGGGATGCGGACCAGGAATGGGCTTTCATCTCCGGTTTCAACACGACCAACCAAACCGTTACCCTACGGCGTGGTGTGTTTGACACACTCCCCCGGGCCTGGCCAGTGGGGACGCCGGTGTGGTTCCTTGACCGCACCAGGAGCAGGAACATGTTGTCGGAAGCCCGCCCGCCGGGCAACGAGATCTATAGGTTCCGGACGAAGACGGCCGTCGGGGTGCTCGATCTGGCTTCGGCGCCGGATGTCGCCCACACGGTTGAAACCAGAGGCCAGTTGCCGCTTCGCCCCGCCAACACGTCTGTCGGTGGGACGGCGTGGCCGGCCGCAGCCGTAGTGAATGGCGTGACGGCCGTCACGGTGCAATGGGCCAATCGGAACCGCCTGACCGAAGACCCGACGGCTCCGAAGGCGTGGAGCGATACCACCAGCGACCACGAGCCCGGGCAGGAGACGTTGGTGGAGGTGCTGGATGGCGCAGGCACCGTCATCCATTCCGTTGTGGCCCCGGAGGGCGGCACCAGCGTCAGCTTGCCCGTCGCGGTATTCGGGGCCCTCCCGTTCACAGGGAAAATCCGGCTGACGGCCCAGCGGAGCGGTTTGTTCAGTTTGCAAAGCGTGCTACAAGACATCACAGTAAACCCGTGAGGAGAGAAAGATGCCGACGACGGATGATTTCCTGGTCGACCCCGGCGGCTGGCATGCGGGTGCTACCGCGCCCACGCCCGGGCTCATCTACGCCATCCAGAACAAGGGCAACACGCCGGTCTTCGTGGCAACCGGCGCCACCCCACCAACGGTTGCGGATGGCTCGCATGGGATTATGCTGTCGCCTGGGGAGGCGAGGGCGTTCAGCCCTGAAGGGGATTTCTGGTTTTACAACCCGGCCCGTTATCCGGTGCCGGTCAACGTGAGCGAGGCGAGCTGATGGGTCTCGTGTTTGATGGCGGAGGTGGTGGCGGCATACCGTCCCAGCCTTTCCCAGGAACGGATCATCGGATCGTTCCGGACATCGCAACCCGTAACGCCCTGGAACCGGAGCTGTCCGAGGGAGACATTGTGTTGGTGGCCGATGCTTCTGCCGATCCTACGGTGGACATGGGCTACGCCGTGTATGCCTACCAGGGCATTCCCGGAGCTTGGCTGAAGCTGTCGGAGTGGGAGGCGTTCACGGAACAGTTGGCACCAACGCTCGCGGCTCTGCAGACGACGGCGCACATGCACAACGCGGCGATCGCTGACATCGATGACGCCGCGGCCAAGCGGCATGATCATGTCAACAAGACGTTGCTGGACACGTTGGTTCCGCATACGTGGGGCGGGGCGGATGTCAATGGCACCATTCTTAAGGTGCCTGAACTGAATGGCCTCCCCCTGCCTCGCATGACGGACACCACGGTCAGCATTATCGTCGCCCCGGACGCCGCTTCTCGCCAGCCGGGGGACTGGGGGACCACCGGGTGGGCTGGAGTGGTATCGGCAGTCGGGGCAGCAGCGGCCGTCCTTCAGGGAAACGGGGCGATGGTGATCGTCCAGCTGCGCCCCGGGGTGTATACTGCGGATTCGGTGCTGGGCGTCTATCCAACCACCGGCGCGCGTATTCGCATCGAGGCTCTGACAGCGCCCACGCTTCCGACCACGTGGTCGTTCAGCAACGGCGGCACGCCGAATCGCGCTGCTGATGAGGCAGCGCTGGAGGCCGCGTATCCGGTGCGCATTGATGTCGCATCGTGGACGTGCGTGTGGGCCGTGGAGAACGCGGCGGTGTTTGTTCGCAATATCCTGTTCAAGGCGGTCGGGGCTGGGACCGGGTCCGCCCTGCGTGCGCGAGGTGGCAGTTTCGTGTATGCCGACAACTGTGCCTATATCGGCGGCGGGACGGCCATCGGGTGCGACAACAACGCCTGCATCCAGTGGAATGGCGGCGTGATATTCGCCGGCACCGCAGCGGCCTTTTCGACGCTGGGTGGAAACGCGCACATCGCGTCCTACACCGGGTCGGTTGCCCTCATTGCCCACTCTTCCACGGGGCTGCAGGTATCGCGCAATGGCGTAACATCGGCCATCGCCGACACCGTGGCGAACTCCACCCAGTTCGCAGCCATCGAGCGGCACGTGGCGTCAGCATATGATCGGGGCACCGTGAGTGTCATTAACGCCAACCTGGACCGGGTGGCCACCAACGCATCGTTCCCGGTATTCTATGCTTCGACCGGCAGCCATGTGGAGGCGAACGCCGTCGTGTTCAGCGGCAATGTCGCCGAGGCCATGCAGGTGGTGCGCGGGTCTTCCGGGAAGTTCTACAACTGCACTTTTGATGCGGCGGCCCCAGCGCAGGCGCGGACCGTGAGAGCGAACAGCAACTCGACCATCTGGGAGGCCGGCACTGTCGGGAACACGCCGGTGTTCGTGCCGGCCAAGGGCACCGAGGCGACAGACGCGGGGTATATCGCATGACCGATCTGCTCTACATACATCCCCAGACCCGAGAACTCGGGGGGCAAGGGGAACTGGTTTGGGTCCCACCCAACGCCGTCGTGGAGGAGGTCTATAGCGAGCCGGACCCGGACGATCCGATGGGCGCAGCCGTGGTTGTCGGCCAGAGGCTCGCCGAAATGCCCGTGTCGGAAGCCGTATCGGCGGTGGAGCGGCTCGTCGAGCAGCTTTACACCGAGGCGTTGCGCGCATTCACGCGACACGCCAGCCCCGAGGAGATGGCCACGTGGCCGCTAATGGCCGAGAAGGCCGCCGCCTGCAAGGCGGGTGATACCGCGGCCTGTGGCTGGCTGGCCCGTCAAGTGCCTGACGCGGTGGCGCAGGCGGAAGGGCTGCCCGATGGGCAGGCGCGCGCCTTGTGGTTGGCGACCAAGGTGGCGGCCAAGCGGTCTTTCTACGAGAACGCAGTGGCAGAAGCCAAGGCCGCACGCGCGGAAGGATACGCAGCGCTGGCCGCCGGGAAGTTCAAGTCGGACATTGAGGTGCTAGCGTTCGCCGCTAGGCTGCTGCAGGCCGCCCAACAGCGCATGCAGGCGTTCATGGCAGGAGTAACAGCGTAGTGCCGACGCCCGTCGAGAACACTTTTCACGTTGCCTTCTACGTCGGCCCCGGGGCTGCATTCGATCGCCTGGTGCGCCTGGCCACGCGCTCTCCATATAGCCATGTGGAGCTGCTGTTCGGCGACAACCACTGGATTTCTTCCTCGCCGCGCGATGGAGGCGTTCGCGTCAAGTGTTTCCGCCCAAAGCCGGGGCACTGGGAGTTTGTCGGGCCGTTCAAGACCACCGGACTGGTCAGGCGCCGTCTCGATACCATCCCCGAGGGTGCCCGATACGATTGGCTCGGGGCGCTCGGTGCATGGTCGGACTGGGCGTGGCTTGATTCGAAATCCCGGTGGTTCTGTTCTGAGCTTTGCGGTTGGCTGCTCGGGCTTCCACGTCGAACGGCGGCCACCATGACGCCAGCCGAACTGCATGAGTGGTTGCGCCGGCACGGGCAGGAGGAGTTGACATGGGCCGTATAGCTTCACGGTTCCCTACACGCCGCGGCAAGCGCCTGCAGATGAGCGTCGAGGGCATCGCGTTCCTGCTCCGGGAAGAGGGACTGGCCGTCAAGGCTTACCGGGATTCACAGGGCGTTTGGACGATCGGCGTTGGCCACACTGCCGCCGCCGGGGCACCGCGCCCGCGCGCCGGGATGCACTTGACGCAGGAGGCGGCAGTCCGGCTGATGGCCACCGATCTTCGCCGCTATGAGCGTCGAGTGCGCCGGGCGCTTGGCGGGCGTGAAGTCCCCCAACACGTGTTCGACGCGCTGGTCAGCTTCGACTACAACACGGGCGGCATTCACAAGGCCAGTTTCCTGAAGCCCCTGATGCAAGGGCGCTTGCGCGAGGCAGAAACCAGATTCATGTGGTGGCGCCGGCCGGATGACGTGATCCCGCGGCGTCGCCGGGAGCTTGCTCTGTGGCGCGATGCCGACTATGACGACCTGTCCAAGGCCACGCTATGGACGGCAGACGATTCCGGCCGGCCCGTGGCCAGCGGTGTTTTCGACCCCCTGGAGCTAGCCCAGCGGGCCTTGCGGGAGCGCGCGCCGGTCGCGGACGCCTTGGACCACGGGATGGTCAAGGCGGTGCAACGCAAGCTCAAGGAACTGGGCTATCATGAAGTGGGCGCCGTCGATGGCATCGCTGGGCCGCGCACGAGAGCGGCGCTGAATGCTTGGCTGCTGGACCACGGATACCAGCCCGTGCGCGATGTGTATGCGCTGGATGACGACGTTCGCGCTGATTTGCTGACCGCCAACCGGGGGCGCCCGGAAAGCCCGCAGCGCGAAACGGCCACCGCAGCCGACTTGCGTCGCGCCGGAAGCACGGATATACGAAGGGCAGACTGGGGGCTGGCCGGGGGCACGGGGCTGGCGATGCTGGGGGCAGTCGGAGAAACCGCCAGAAGGGTTGGCGATTCTCTCGACAGCATCGCCAGCCCCATTCGTCTGTTCATCGCGGACAACGCGACCGCCATTCTCATCGCGGCGGGGATCGCCGGGGCGGCATTGGCCTGGACCTGGCGGCGCAACCGGGTGCGGCGGCATCGGGAAGGGAGCTACGTCAGCCGATGACCATCCTCTGGGGATTTCTGGCGCGCTTTGCCTATCCGTTGGCCATCGCCGCCGTGCTGGTGGTATGGTCAGCGTTCGTGTGGTTTCAGGCCCGCTCCATATGCATGGATGAGGTGGCGCTGGCCCAGATGGAAAGAGACATTCGCGCGCACCGAGCTGACGCGGAGCGTCGAATCGAGGCAGCCAAACGCGAAACGGAACGACAGCGCATCCTGCAGCAACTCGATCAGGAATGCATGTTGTCAGACGACGTGCGCCGAAAACTGGAAGCGATGCCATGACGCGCATGACGACGGCTCTGGCGGGTGTCATTGGGATCCTCTTGGCCGGGTGTGCAACAACGCCACGCACGGCCCCCATGACCGTCCCGGCCGACCTCAAGGCAGCCTGCGACGTTCCGAAGGTTCATCGTAACGCCGTCCGAGCGTTGGGCGAGCACCGCGCGGCCCTGTTGGCCTGTCGGGACCGCCATGCACGCCTCGTGGCGTTCATCGAGGAGAAATGACATGGATGGGTATGACGATCGGAGTTGGCATTTGGACAAACGCATTCCGGTTGCCATTATCGCCACTCTCCTGGTGCAGACTGCCGGCATCGTATGGTGGGCCTCGAACCTGAACGCCCGTGTGGAGCTGCTGGAGATGCAAGTGCGGCCGACGCTCGACCGCATGCGTATGGCCGAAGACCGGCAGGTGCGCAACGATGTCCGACTGGACGCCCTGTATCGCCGGTTGGAGGCCATCGAGCGCAAGCTCGACAGCCTCATAGAATCCAGAAAGCCGTGATCACACGGCCACGGGCGCCGGGATGGCCGGGTGTGGGTCGTAGCCCTCAACGACGATGTCGTCGAACGTGAAATCCTCGAGGCGCTCGTGTGCGCGCGCAAATCGGACCGTCGGCGGTGTTCTCTGGGTGCGGCTCAATTGCGTGTGCGCCTGATACATGTGGTTGCGATACAGGTGCACGTCTCCGAATACCATGACCAGCGCGCCGGCTTCGAGGCCGGTAACACTGGCCACCATGTGCGTCAGCAGCGCATAGGACGCTATGTTGAACGGCACGCCTAGAAAGATGTCGGCGCTGCGCTGATAGACCTGACACGACAAGGTCTTTCCCTGCACATGGAACTGAAACAGCAGATGGCATGGCGGCAAGGCCATTTCGTCCAGTTGAGCCACGTTCCAGGCCGACACGACATGCCGTCTCGAATACGGGTCCCTCCGCAGGTTGTCCAGAACCACCGCCAGCTGGTCTATGTGCCGTCCATCCGGCGCGGGCCATGAGCGCCATTGCGCCCCATAGATGGGGCCAAGATCGCCGTTTTCATCTGCCCATTCATCCCAGATGGTGATTCCATGCTCGTGCAGCCAGCGGATGTTGGTATCACCGCGAATGAACCACAACAGCTCTCCGATGACGGACTTGAGGTGCACCTTCTTCGTCGTCAGGACGGGGAGGTGCCGGTCCTTCAGATCAAACCGCAGGGATTCTCCGAACAACCCTAACGTCCCGACGCCAGTGCGATCCGGCCGCTCCTGCCCTTCCTCCAGGACGCGCTGCAGGAGCGCCAGATAGCCGGTTTCCCCCCACCGCCATGTTTCGGTCGACATGTTCATCCTCCGGTCGGTAGTTTGGTGATGGTAACGCCGGCTTCGGTCAGGATCGTTTCAGCCAGGTGCATGTTGTCTAGCCAACGCGCAGGTGGGATGTCGTTTGGCGCGATGACCTGCCGGATGCCGGCCTGAATAATTAGGGACGCGCAATGCGCACACGGCGGCAATGGCCAGACCGCCAAGGCGTAGCCCATCAGGTTGTTGTCTCTACAGTTCAAGATGGCGTTTTGCTCGGCGTGAATCATGAGCGCGAGTTTCACGTCCCTGTCAGACAGCCGCCCCGGTGTGTCGGCCACGCCCCTGGCGAACCCGTTGTAGCCGAGCGCGGCGATGGTCTTGTCAGGCCGAAAAATGATCGCGCCCACCTGCGAGCTTGGGTCCTTCGACCAACCGGCGATTTCTCGGGCGAGCCCAAGCGCGCGCAAGGCCCAACGGGTTTCGAGGACCTTCGTCATGCGTCATCCCCTTTCAAGGCGGTGAGGGCGTCCAGGATGTGCGCTTCGACAACCTCCGGGTCTTCTCCGTATCGAAGTTCGTCGAGCGCGTTCTCCAGCAGGGCCTGTATGTGCTCCACGTCAACAGTATCGCTGGTCCTTCGGCGTATCTCGACGTGGTCTGTCTCGCATTCGCGCATGAACCGGCGCAGCACGTCATACGTGGCCGCCGGCAACGGCATGTGCTGAAACCCGTATTCCAGGGCCCCCTCTATCGTCAGGATTTTTCTTTCTGGGCGGACTGGAACTAATCGAAGCCTCTTGTTCATATCGCCTCCACCATCTCGATTCTCATGCCTATCCATCGCATGACGTTTACCGGCATGCTGTTACCCAACATCTTGTAGCGCTGCGTGTCGGACATCATCCGCCCGTTCGGCCCCTTGACGAGGGTGTAGTCGTCTGGGAACCCCTGGAGCCGTTCCGCTTCTCTCGGCGTCAGTCGTCGGATGGATGCGTCCGTGAACACCGCGTGGTTGTCGTTGTAGGTGGACAACGGCAGGGCCACTTCCTCCGAATGGACTGGGTTCTGTCGGATGTTCAACACGACAGTTGGCCCGTATACGGCTCCCGCGCCTGTCGTGATTAGCGGAGGGGAACAATCGACGGTCAGACCTTCGCCACTACGTTGATGGTCGAACGCCAACAACGTCTGGCCCTCATCCATCGTGGTGTTGATGCCCTTGTGCATTCGACCGGTGAGAATGTTGGCTACGTCCGGGACGAAAGAGCTTCCAGCGCCACTCTCAGTTTCTCCGGGATCGACACCCCGCCGGCCGCGCGTCTTTTCTCGGCGCGGCGGAGAATGCCCCTGGCCGCCCGCGGTGTCAAATAATACCGCGGCGGCACGTCGCCAGTCTCCAAGATATCCGACAAGGAACACACGACGGCGTCGTTGTGGCACCCCGGTGCAGTAGCCGGCCACTCGCACATATTGAGCGTCCAACACTCGCCAGGCGAGACCATACCCGCACTTCCCCAGCGCCCCGATGATGGCGGCAAAATCCCGTCCTTGGTTACTGAACAGGACGCCCGGGACGTTTTCCCACACGACCCATCGAGGGCGATAGCGAGCAACCACATGGCAGAAGGCGATGGCCAGGTTGCCACGCGGATCGTCCAGGCCGAGACGGTGTCCGGCAACCGAGAAGGCCTGGCAGGGGCTCCCTCCAACGACGAGGTCGACCTCGAAATTTGGCCATTCCCTGTATTTGTTGACATCTCCGAGGTTCCTCACGAGTGGGTGCCGTCTGCGCAAGACGCAGCAGGCATATCTGTCTATTTCGGCGAACGCCACGGGCTTCCATCCCAACGGCCGCCAGGCCACGGAGGCGGCTTCTATGCCGCTGAACAGGGACAGATAGCGCATCACCCATCCGTCTGTTTCTCGTCTTCCCCGGGAAGCCCGGAGAAGAGGATGTCCAGCCAATTCTGCACGATAGCTGTCTCCTCCTCCCACATGATGCGGTCCTTCCAGGCGCGATACACCATGCGGGCTTCCTTCTTCTCCACACCCATGTGCGCGGCGATCTCGCCGACGAGGAGATTGATTTCGCGGCGCAGCTCCTTCACCTCTTCTTCCATGTTCTTGATCTTGTTGAATCGGTGAATGACGGCTGCGCGCATGGGTTTCGCGTTGTCTCCTGTCATCATTGTTCCTCCTGTATCCTGTCCTCGATCTTGAACCCGGCGTTGTTCTTCTTGATGGCCGCCACCGCCTCCGCCGTCCGTGCAGCCGACGCTTCCACCACGGCCGGAGCGGGCGACGTGGCCATCAGCATGGCCGACGTGGCTGCGAGCGCCCCAAAGGCAATGCCAAACGCAAAGACGACGAATACCCACAGAGGGCAGAATGTCAGACCGAAACTCGTGTCTGTTGCTGGTTCGTCTTCCGCTCGCGGTTCATCGGGTTGATGGCAACAGGTCTGCCCGCTTTCCGTGACGGCCGTCACGGAAAAGGCCATGTTGCGCGATTTCTCGACGAGCTCCTCATGCCGGAAAGGATGAGACGCGCCGTTCAGGCGGAACGTCCGTTGTGTCGGCGACGTGTTGATGCGATACATGAGTTCCGTCATAGCACCCCCCTCTTCTTCAACGCGACCATGATCTCATCGCAGACGGCCTGAGGCTGTTTTGCCGTCGTATCCACATGGATTGTCCGGCTGGCCATCGGCGACCCGCCGGACATGATCTCCAGGTATCGATCCTGAATGCGCGCCAACTCGGCCGGCGAAGGGTCCTCCATGTCCACACCACGTTGGTCTGCCCTGTAGGCCAGCCTCTGGACCAGGACCCCCGGATCAGCCGTCAGCACGACATACACGTCGGGGCTGACATCCCGGCCGGCCTGTTCGACGCAGAACGTCGACAGGGTGTTTTCCAGCACACCAATGAGATAGTCGGCGGTGGCATCCCGGCCATACTGATACGCCCTCGTGGACATGCCCCAACGGTCCGACACGACTACTTTCCCCTGCGCCAGTGCCGGCGCCACGACCTCTTTCGTGGAAATAGCCCGCGACAGGGAATACGCCAGGACTTCCGGAACCGGTCCGACCCGCGCTGCCAGCAGCAGGGACAGCAGGTGGCGCACCTGCTCCGCCGTCGGCGACCCGCCGGGGTCGCGCACCAGCATTATGTCCCGGCCGCTCCGTCTGATGGCGTCGGCCAGCCGCACGGACACATCGGATTTCCCGACGCCGTCCGGGCCTTCTATCGCGATGAACAGCCCTGCCATGTCTTCAGTCTCCCCACAACGTCTCGTTGACGCACGGCCGGCACATCCATTTCCGAACGCCATCTTCGTCTTTGACCGCCAACCACCCTCGCACCTGCAAACGCGATCCGGCGTGTGCCGGCCCGTCGCAAAACGACAAGTGCATCATGGTTCCACACCGACCACACCGAACCAGATATTCGCCGGATTCATTCCCCACAAGACCGCCGGCCTTGGGCGTTTTCAGCATGTCCTGTCCTCCTTGCATTGCTGGCATAACACAGTATCCCCGACCGCCCATCCGGCATGAGCGGCCAGGACGCTGGCCTCGTCAGGATCGACGCCGGGGCCCGGCACGAATATCTCGCCACACTCGCCGCAGGTCAGAACCGCCGCCGGATCATCCGCATCGTAGTCATGCGTGCGTTCGAGGCGCGGTCTGGCCTCCGGTGGGATGTGCACGATGGACGTGCCGGACACCCCCCGCCCCCAGACGACCCACGCATATGACGTGGCCGAAGACACCTTGCGAACGGCCACGTCCCTTGTCAGCCCAACCCGACAGGAGAACGGCGCCAGGATGAACTCCGGGTGTTTCGACCACAGCTTGTTGTAGCGCTCCGCGCCCTCCAGGAAAGCCGTGCGCACGAACAACGCGATGAGCGGGGCCTGAAGAGCATGCGCCTTCAAGGCGAAGTCGAGCGCACGCGAGAAAGGCGGATTGGTGATGATGGGTGTCTTCCTGGGCCCGGTCGCCGCCAGGAAATCGCGTTGTTCAAAGCCAGCCCCGTAATCCTCGATGTCCGATGCCCGAACGAACGGGACGTATTCTCGAAGGGCCCTGACCATGTGTCCCCCGCCCGCAGCCGGCTCCCACGCCATGCGCGGGCAAAGGTTCCGCGGCTTCAGGACGTATTCGAACAGAGCCCGCGTCGCCCACGCCGGCGTCGGAAAATAGTCGAGGTCGTCCAGCGGAGCATGACGGCGGGCCATGACTGCCGCCGACGACGTGTATCCGGGTCGCGCCATTGTCCTGTCCCTGTGTATCAGCCACCGTGCGAGGCAAACTGCGGGAAATACCGCTCTAGCCCATCGAACGGCCGGGCATCAGGCCCGGCCGGTTCCAACCCCTTGTCGATGCTGAATTGGTATTTCCTGCCCCCGCACCACAGAAAACCACCCTTGATGACGGGGGTCTCCCCCACGTGTTTTTCATGTTCTGCCATAGCGAGCCTCTTGTTGCAAGATGCAACAGCGCGTATGGGTTACCCGTTGCCGGATCCTTCTTCCGTCCATCCGTCAACGCCGGGTGAACCCCCGTCGGCATGCCGCCGGCGGGGGTTCTTTCCGTGACGGCCGTCACGCTGTCGCCTGGTTTTCCTCGATGTCCTGCAGCATCTCCGCGTTGACCTTCGTCTGCAGCCGGACGCGCATCTCGTCGGCCTTGTCGGCTGGCACGAACACGGTTACGGGCACCAGTCTGGCGCGGCGTATCGTGTTGGAGACGAACGCCGGTTCCGCCTTCAGGGTCCTGGCCACGTCGGCCGGCCGGTATCGCCCCGACAGCAGCCGAGCAATAATCTCCACCGCCCGGGTCGGCTTCGGCCCACGTTTCCCCGGCGTATCGGAAAGCAGCCGACGGGCCAGCCGGCGCGTCGTGGCCGTCGTCCCGCCGGTCAACCGCAACAGTCGTTCCGATGGCATCGGCATCTCCTTCACTCCTCCCCGGAGCCAGCAGCCACCAGACCGGCGTCGATGCGTCCGGCCTCGATGGTCGCCGTCTGGTGCAGCAAGGGTCTCGGGTCCCCGCATCCGAAGGCATGCCCGAACAGGACGGCATTCTCGCCGTCGCGCTGCATGTTGCGCACCCACAGGGCCAGGGTGTCCTCCCAGCGAACGAAATCCACCGCCGTGGCCTGCCGGTGCGGCACGACGAGGCCCGGCATCACCAGGTCTGGCTCCGGGAACGTCCCGTAGGTCAGGATGCTGTCGTGGGCCAGCCAGAACCCGAACAGTCCGGTATCTGCCGAGACGGTGTCCCGGTTGAAAATGACCGGCGGGGTGCGCAGGTCGAACAACGGATAGCCGGACATGGCCGGTTCGTCCGTCCATTCGTCGAACACCGGCGTGCCGGCCATGACGATACACGGCCCCGGAACATACAACCGCACGTCGCTGGCCATGAACCGGCGGTCCGGCCATCGAGACCGGCCGCGTTTCACCAGGACGCCCAGCGGTGTGGCCAGCGGTGTTCCGGCGAGATGATAGTAGGGGATCCCTTCTATCCAGGCCACGGGATCGGATGTGGCGGTCGTCGTAACCACGGTCGTCTTCATGGTCGTGCTCCTCTGGTATGGGTTGCAAGACATTCTGCCACTACATGGTTCTTTCACAACGGTTCCTTCTGGCACTGCATGGTTTGTGTCCGATGGGTCGTTCATATGGCGCATGGCTTTGCTTGCGCGGCTCTCCTCATTGCGGTTCGTTCCGCTTCTGCATGGTTTCCGGTGTTTGGCTCGTTCTTCTCAAACATGGCTCATATCAAGCGGCTCATTCAATTGCGCCATGTCTCTTTGCATGCGGTTCGTTCTTCACGAACATGGCTCATGTTCAAGCGGCTCGTTCACATCCGACATGGCTCTCCGGTTCGGCTCACAACACTCGTTCCGGCAGCCAGTCCGGCCGCAGTGGAACGGGGATGTATTCGCGCTTGTCGTGCGGGCCAGCGCTGCCTTCCGGCGTGTGCTCGAACTGCCACGGCAACGGTGGCAGCTCGCCGGTTTCGTGGTAGTGCCCGACTTCATGCAGGTGCGTCAGGAACACCTGTTCCACCTTGCGCAGCGCCCGCATGCGCAGGTGGCCGTCCGTCAGTTTGCCCTGTTCCCACGTCGCACGGGTCTCCGCGCTGGCGCCTCGGGCGTTGGCCAGTTTTTCCGCAGCCTGGCGAGCGAACTTGCCGGCCTCGTTGGCTTGCCGGCCCTTGCGTTTCTCTTCCTGAAGCAGGACCCAGTAGAAATTGCGCGGATCGTCCGCCGCTGCTCGCGCGCCGCACTTCTCGAACGAATTGGCCAGCAGATAGGCCAGTCGTTTCATGTCGGTGCAGTAGTTGAGCTTCTGCCCGCGTTTCTTCACGGCCGCCTTGGTTATGCCACAGAACTGCAGGACCTGCGACGGATACAGCACCGTGAAGTCGATGCGCGCTCGAAAACCGGCGGCAATCACCGGCCCGACTCCGATGAATTGACGGGCCCAGGAGGCCACGGGGTCAGCCTCTGTCCAGGCGTCGAGAATACGCTTGATGACGGCCTCGCGTTCCCGTCCGTGTTCCTGCAGCCAGTCCAGCATGAAGGTCGGCTGCGCTTCTTCGACCAGCGAGCGCATCTGTGCGGCTGCACGAATGCGGTTTTCCTGTGCGATGTAATACTCGCGCACCAGATGAGCGACCTCCCGGTGGGAGGCCGTCTTGATGAACTCCGTCTTGAGGGCTTTTGTCAGGCGCATTGTCGTTCTCCCTGTGTTGGTTGGGGCCCCACCGTGACGGCCGTCACGGTGGAGTCGGGCCTGTCGTCAACGGGCTTCTTCGGCTTCTTCGCGCAGGCGCTGTTGGAGCGCCAGGATAGCGTCTCCCAGCGCTTCCTTGCCCCCGACGATCCACTGCTTTTCAGACAGCGCCGTCCCCCAAAGCCTATCCACCATCCGGTTGATATCCTCCGGGCCGGAATCGACCGTCAGACCGATCGTGCGCGCGGCCGCGGTGTCGGACTGCGGTCCGACCAGCCATTCCGCGGCATCCCACGCCGTCCAGCCGCAATCCCAGTCCGTCTCGGCCAGGATCCAGTCGAGATCGTCAGCGGCATCCCGGGCGTCATCGCTCACCCGGCCCCGGTAGTTGGAGCCGTCCCAGCGCACGTCGTGGCCGTCGATGATACGTTTCAGCAAGGGCTGCACGCGCTCCCCTTCGAGGACAGAACGTATATCCTCGAAGCACAAGACCTGGTGTCCACCTGCCGCGCTGGTGATCCAGACCGTCAACGTGCGTTCATGCCATTCGTCTATCGGCTCGCCGTCGTTGCTGGTGTAGGTGGTGCGGGTATCCAGCTTCACCTTCCCGGTTTCCTCGATGTAGAGGATGAGGTTGTCATACGGCATGCCGCCGTTGTTGCCTTCGAGGACGATCAGCCCGTGATCATTCGGCTGGATGAGGTATTCGATCTTGACGACCATGATCATTCTCCCTCGTTCCGGTTACGGTCGGAATGTTCGGTGAGCAGCCGGCGGACCTCGGCTGCGGTCAACATGACGTCGGCCCGCACGTATGCATATCGGTGCCGACGGACCTGGACGGTGAAGATCACGTTCAGCGCGATCGTCTCGTCCCGCTTCTGCCGACCCTCTTCGGCGGCGGCGACAATGTCGCCATCGTAGTGGCCCGCGTCGACGGCAGCCAGCCACTCGTCCAGCACGTCCGTCAGCGGGCGCGGTTCGTCAGCGCTGTCGAGCCAGACGTCCCCGGCCTCGAAGCTCTCCCCGTTCCAGAAATGATCCTGGCAGAACACCGCTTTCGGAGGTGCGGCGTCTACGGCACCGCCGACGATACCGGCAACCACGTCATGGATGCGGACGAAAGGTTTCTCTCTCATGGTCATTCTCCCCGTGTTGATGTTGGGGCCCCACCGTGACGGCCGTCACGGTGGGGACCCCTTCAGCCTTGTTCACCGCGATGGAACCGGGCCAGCGCGACACGCCATTCATGTTCCTGCGCCGCCCCATTGGGCACGCCCCGTGGTGTTTTCACCCGGCGCGCCACGTAATCCGGATGGCTCACCACGAGCCGGCTCAACCGGAGCGCGTCTTCCGCACTCCGCGTCAACGCGAACTCGATGATTTCGCAGACCAGCGCCGGCGGCATGTTCTGTGTCCGGCAGGAAAACGAAAGCTCATCGAGCAGGAACCCGTTCTCCGGCGGCATAGGGCGTGGCAATTCCCCGTCTGGCACCCGCACCACCAGGGCGTCCCCAGGCGCCGGCGCCTCGTCCGGCCCGATGAACCGGACCGGACGAGGCGGCATCCGGAACAGGTTGCCGTGCAGCTTCAACGCGGCGTCGAGCCTGCCGTCGGTGTGTTCGTCGCCGCGCAGGACGGCCAACGCCGTGGCCGCGAAATACGTCGCTTCCCGTGGGGCCGGCATGGGCGGTTGCGCGAAAGCCGCAGCCTCGTTCAGCCAATGCATCGCCGCCGCATAGGCGGTCGGGAAAGGCAGGTTGGTCATGGTCATGATCATTCTCCCTGTGTCGGGGGCCCCACCGTGACGGCCGTCACGGTGGGGCCGGTTTCGATTACCACCGAGAGACACCGACCGGCTCCGTCTCGAACCCTTCGGTGTCCTTCTCATACGGGGCCGCGCCCTGTTCCAGCAGGGCGTTGACGATGGCAGCCAGCTTCTCCGGCATGTCCTTGGGGGCTCCGCCGTAATAGATGGCCTCGCCGATGGCTTCGGCCTCCTCGTCTGTCAACGAGGCCGGAGCCTTGAATTCGACCCGCCAACGGGTAACGGCCTGTTGGTCGAAGTCCACTTCGTAAGCGGACAACGGGCCTTCACCGACCGCAGGGGTTGCCGCAGTGCCGATGAGGTCCTTGTAGTGCAGGCCTTTGATGAAGGCACGCACCATCACCTCGGCCTCTTTCAGGCCCAAAGCGGTGCACACCTCGCGCCCGCCGAAGTAGTGGTTGTCGCCGTAGACGATCCGGTAGCGGGTCTGCCCGTCTCCGGGGTTGTATTCTGTCAGGTGGAACCCGCCCGGCAGCATCCGCTGGGCGTATTCCATGAGGTCGGATTTCCTGCTCATGCTCATTCTCCCTGTGTTGGTTGGGGCCCCACCGTGACGGCCGTCACGGCGGGGCCGGTTTCGTTCACGCGGCCGCCGACTGTTTCACCAGCCAGACGGCGAGGCCGCGACTGCTTTCGAGCAGGCACAGCCTGTCGCCGTCCACTGGCCGGTCGCGCTCCGAGCCGATGACCAGCACGTCCCGGCCATGCCGGTTTTCCACGACCAGCATGGCCTCACCGCCACCCAACGGGCCGGCCAGCTCGT
>Ga0256839_1002138_pt1 | contig 22592 bp, 9 predicted proteins | sample 354166metaG_FD_185968 | JGI IMG/M metagenome (GOLD analysis project Ga0256839, IMG submission 185968) | Hydrothermal vent microbial communities from Mid Atlantic Ridge, Atlantic Ocean - 354-166 | ecosystem: Environmental > Aquatic > Marine > Hydrothermal vents | place: Atlantic Ocean: Mid... | reverse complement strand
TACAGCAAGGCGGTGAAGATCAGCAACGGCCCGATCCCTGCCAGGATGATCAGCGGCTGGCCGGAGAACAGCGCATAAACCACGCCGCAAAAGGCCGTAGCCACCAGCATCTCCACCGCCCCGATGTAGTTGCCCGTCATGGCGGCCATCAGCCCGCCGAAGGTGATGGCCGGGGCCAGGCAGGCCGAAAACAAAAAGAGCGTGGAACTGATGCTCTTGGGATGCAGCCCGTCGCGGAAGTCGGCCACGTAGTGGGGCCAGCGACGGCGAAAATCCTCAATGATGCCGCCGAACCAGCGTCCGGTGGGCTGCAGGCCGTCGTCCCGCGGAGGCTGTCGTTTCGGCTGGGGGGCGGTGGCCGCCCGCTGCATCGCCCGACGCAATGCTCCCAGCAGCTCGTCCCGGTTGGGAGCCACCGTGGCCTCGTAGCGGAACTGGTCGTCGGACATCAGCCGCACGAGTTGGGCCAACAGGTCCAGATGTTCGGCAGCAGCTCCCTCGGGGCCCAGCAAGATGAATACAAACTTGGTGGGAAATCCGTCCGGGGCCCCCAGCGGCAGCGAGCGGTGCAACCGCACGAAGAAGACCATGCTCTCGGGCACTTCGTCCAGATAGGCGTGCGGCACGGCCATGCTGTGCCCGATGGCCGTGGAAGCCTTGGCCTCGCGGTCTTCCAGGGCTTGGATCACTTTGAGCCGGTGTTCGGGGGCCAGGTGTCCGTGGGCCACCAGATGGTCCACGGCGGCCTCGAACACTTCGTGCAGATTCTGAGCCTTCAAGTTGAGCAGAAACCGCCCCTGGGAAATAGAACGTTCCAGATTCTTCATCCAGGATGGTCCTTTACCCGGTAGAGACAAGGACGGGCAGGCCAGCTTTCTAGGATAGCCCCCGGAAAAAGGGCGCAAAGTCCTTTTTACGGCTTTTGAAAAGCCAGGGAGGTGGCAGAGGGATTCGCGGATGGGGCGAACGCTCCGGCCCGCCAAACCCGTGCCTCCCGGAAAATCCGGCATACCCTGCCGCAGCAAGCCGTTTTCGGTTAAGCTCTACGAGGGACCGAGCCGGCGAAGCAGGGGCCTGCCGGACTCGGCAAAAGACGCGTTTGCCGATTTTTCCGGAAAGCAAGACCATGCCGATCCAACCGTTTCGACAGCATACCGGCCGGGTGGCCACGCTGGACCGCGTGGACGTGGACACCGACCAGATCATCCCCAAGCAGTTCCTCAAGCGGATCGAACGGACCGGGTTCGGCCAGTTCCTGTTCTACGATTGGCGTTTCCGGCCCGATGGGAGCGAAAACCCCGAGTTTGAACTGAACCGGCCGGAGTTCCGCGGGGCGTCGATCCTGGTGGCCCGACGCAACTTCGGCTGCGGCTCCAGCCGCGAGCACGCCCCCTGGGCGCTGGAAGACTACGGGTTCCGGGTGCTCATCGCCCCCAGCTTCGCCGACATCTTCTACAATAACTGCTTCAAAAACGGCCTGCTGCCCATCGTGCTCTCCGAGGAACAGGTGCAGGAACTCTTTGACCGCGTGCGCAAGCATCCCGGCTACCAGCTGACGGTCGATCTGGAAGCGTGCCGCCTGCGGGACGAGCACGGGCTGGAGTGGGAGTTTTCCGTGCCGGAGTTTCCGCGGTATTGCCTGCTCAACGGGCTGGACCAGATCGGGCTGACCCTGCAACACGAGGACAAGATCCGGGAGTACGAACGCCAGCGGGGGATTGCATAGCAGGAGCCGCGAGCGGAAGCACGTGGAGCAAAGTGGCCGGCCGCATCGTCAAGCATGCGGTTTTGCGTGTCGTGGATGTTGGTTCTCGCAGCCGCGAGCCGCGGGCGTCAGCACGCGGTTGGCGAGCCCCCCGCTTTAGCCGCCCGAAGAGCCAAGAAAAAACGCATGTCGATCTCCTCCGCCGGCTCACGCCGGCGGCTCGCCGAAACATGAAAACACGCGTTTGTTTTTCTTGCTGCGGAGCGGAAGCTCTCCTCAAGCCTCCACGCCCCCAAGCCTCCACGCCCCCAAGCCTCCAGGCCCCCGGTGCGGTAGCACCCGGCGCAAGCCGCACGGCGCAAGTCGCAAGCCGATTCTTGCACTGGAGCGGAAGCTCCCAGTGGCTGGCGGCCCTGCCGCCTCCGGGAGCTGACGCTCCCGGCTCCCACGCGCAAGAATCGACGCTCGTTCTTGCTTCGGCGAGCCCCGGACTTCAGTCCGGGGAGAGCCGAATAAGTGCATTGCGTTATTTTTCTCCGCCGGCTGAAGGTGCGCGGCTCGCCATTTGCAAGAAAAAACGCTTATTCTCTCCTAGCAGCCCGTTGAAAAACGCAAGTTTGGGAGGGCGAGGCTCCTGCCGAGCCGCTTTTTTTCAGAAAATACGTCTAGTCCTGTGACGCGATTCCGTATCGAGGAACATTCTTCAACGGGCTGCTAGCATGGAAGCGCCAAACCAAGTGATGTGCTAGCACGCGAAACACGTACTACGCTCCCGGCTCGCTGTTCAACCGCCGGCTCACGCCGGCGGCTCGCCGTTCTCCGCCAGCTAAAGCTGGCGGCTCGCCGCTCAACCGCGGGCTTACGCCCGCGGCTCGCCAAGCCTCCACGCCCCCAAGCCTCCAGGCCCCCGGTGCGGTAGCACCCGGCGCAAGCCGCACGGCGCAAGTCGCAAGCCGATTCTCCCCGCACTCGCGTGCGGGGCTCTGCTTCCTCAAGACCCAAGACCCACGACCCAAGACCTCCTACACTTTGATTTTTTGCCAGCCCCCCTGCCCGAACCGCCAGGCCACCAGCAGGCAACGCACCCACAGGTCGATCACCATGGCCCACCACGCGCCTTGGACGCCCAGGTGGTAGTGGTACACGGCCAGATGGGCCAGGGGGATGCGCACGCCCAGCATGCCTGCCATGCCGATGGCAAACGGCCAGCGGGTATCGCCGGCCCCGCGCAACGCCCCGGAGAGGATCATCGTCAGCGCAAGCGGCGCGGTGGCAAAGGCGACGATCTTCAGCAGCGGATAGGCCGTGTTGATCTCCGCCACCTTGTCGGCGCTTACCAGCAGCCGCACCAGCGGCTCGGCGAACACGTAGAAGATCACACCCGCGGCAACCATGATCCCCCCGCCCACCAGGCAGGCCACCACCGCGCTTCGCTTGGCCCGTTGCGGCTGGCCCGCCCCCAAGTACTGCCCGGCCAGTGTGCCGGCGGCCACCTGGAAGGCCGAACCGGGCAAGTAGGAGAGGCTTTCGATCCGCACGGCCACGCCGTGGGCGGCGGTGACCACCGCTCCCAGCGAGTTGATGATGGCCAGGTACCACAGGTGGCAGGCGACGATGGCCAGCATGTCCATCCCGCCGGGCACGCCCACGTGCAGCAGACGGCGGATCAGGTGGGCGTCGGGGCGCATCTGTTGCAGACGCAAGTGCAGACCCATCCGCCCCCGCAGCAGCAGCACGAGAATAATCATAGCGCCAATGACATGGCCGATGGCCGTGCCCAGGGCCAGGCCGTCCCAACCCCAGGCGGGGCCGAACCAGCCCAGCACCAGTCCCCAACTGGCCACGATGTTCACCGCGTTGACCACGCCCATGGCCACCATGCCGGAGACGGTATCGCCGGCTCCGCGCAGGCAGGCCGGGCCCACTTGCAGCAGCATCACCGCCGGGAGGATGGGCAGGATGAACTCCAGATAACGATCCACCAGCGGGATGGTGGCTTCATCCAGCCGCAGCAGTCGTAGCAGCGGCTCGGTCCAGAACCAGAACACAACAAAGATGCCCGCGCAAAAACCCAGCCCCAACAGCATCGCCTGGTTGGCCACCCGGGTGGCCATGCGGAAATCCCGCGCGCCGTAGAAGCGGGCAATCAGCGCCGTGGCCCCAATGCCCACCGTGGCAAACAGCACCGGGATCAGCCACATCACATAGGCCACCATGGTCATGGCGGCCACGTGCTGTTGTTGCAGGTAGCGTCCGGCCAGGGCCGTGTCGGAGATGACCACCAGGAAGTTGAGCAACTGCTCCACCAGCACCGGCAGGGCCAGCCGCAGCAGCGGCCGCAGCACCCCGGGCGAGTCCACCAGCAGCTCCCCGGTGCCCGGGGGCGGGGAGCCGGGGGGAGTGAGCGTGGCCGGGGATTGCCGGGATTTGTTCACGGCCGGGACGTCTTTCTCCGGTGGCGAGGGCACGCAAGTAGCCGGGACGTGATGATGTTCAAGGATAGGTTGCCGGGGACAGCGCGGCCGGGTGGCCCGGCGCGTGCCATTCATTCTGGAGTGCCCCAGCCCCCGCCGCCAGGGGTGCAAAGCTCCAGCACGTCGCCGGGGTACACTTGCACCTGGGCCAGGGAGCCCAAGGCTTCCACTTCTCCGCCGGCCGAGCGATAAAGCAGGTTTTGCCCCCCTGCGCCCGGCTCGCCCCCGGCCAGGCCATAGGGCCGATAAGGCCCCCGCCGCTGCGTGACCAGGGTGAGTGTAAGCGGCCGCAAGAAGCGCAGCTTGCGCACCACCCCATCGCCGCCGCGGTGCTTGCCCCGGCCGCCGGAGCCGCAGCGGATGGAAAACTGCACCACCTGCACCGGGTAGCGGTGCTCCAGCACCTCCACGTCGGTCAGCCGGGTGTTGGTCATGTGGGTGTGGACGGCATCGGCCCCGGGCCCCTGGGGCGTGGCCCCCGCTCCGCCGCAGATGGTTTCGTAGTAACCGAACGAAGGGTCGCCAAAAAGGAGGTTGTTCATCGTCCCCTGGCTGGCCGCGGCCAGTCCCCAGGCACCCAGGATTACATCCACCACCCGCTGCGAGGTCTCCACGTTGCCTCCGGCCACCGCGGGCGATTGGGCCGGATCGGCCGCCTCGGGCGGGTTGAGCACCCCGGGTGGGATTTTCAGTTCCACGGGCCGCAGCATCCCCTGGTTCATCGGCACGTCTTCATCCAGCAGGCAGCGCAGGCAGTAGAGCACCGCCGCGGTGACGATGGCCGGATTGGCGTTCAGGTTGCCCGGGTGAACCGGCCCCGTGCCGGAAAAATCCAGCACCGCCTGCGAGCCGCGCACGGTGATCGCCAGGCGGATGGGCGTGCCGTCGTCCAGGTGGTCCTCGAAGCGGTAGATGCCATCGGGCATCTCTGCCAGGCGCTGCCGGACTCGGGTTTCGGCCGCTTGCTGAATGTGCTGCATGTAGCCGAGCACCATCTCCAGCCCATACTGGTCGATCAACCGCCACAGGTCTTGCGCCCCGCGGCGATTGGCGGCCACTTGCGCGGCCAGGTCGGCCAGGTTGTCCTCCACGGCCCGGCTGGGGTAAGGGCCGCCGGAGAGCAATTGCCGCAGTTGGTCGAAACGCGGCTTTCCGGCATCCAGCAGCTTGAAGTTGCGAATCACCACCCCTTCTTCGCCCAGGTGGCGGGAGAAGGGGGGCATGGAGCCCGGGCTCACCCCGCCGATTTCGGCATGATGGGCACGCGAAGCGGTAAAAAACACCAGGCGGCCCGTGCGCTCGTCGTGCACGGGCGTGACCACCGTCAGATCGGGCAGGTGCGAGCCGCCGCGGTAGGGGTCGTTGGTCAGGAACACATCACCGGGGCGGATGTCCGGGTTGTCCCGCAAGATGGCCTGCACCGTCTGGCTCATCGCGCCCAGGTGCACGGGGATGTGCGGGGCGTTGACCACCAGCTCCCCCCGGGCGGTGAACAGCGCGCAGCTATAGTCCAGCCGCTCCTTCACGTTCACACTGCTTGCCGTCTGCCGCAGCGTAATGCCCATCTGCTGGGCGATGGCCGTAAAGCGGCGATTGAACACCTCCAGCAGCACCGGGTCCGGCTCCTGGGCGGCGGGAGCCGCCTGCACGGAGCCTTGAACCGCCCGGGCCGAGGTGCCCTTGTGCTGCATGAGAAAATCGCCGTTTGGCAAAAGTTGGGCTTCCCAGTGCGGATCCACCACCAGGGTCGATGTGCCTTGCAGCACGATGGCCGGGCCGCGGAGCAAGTGACCCGGGCGCAGCTCCTCGTAGGCAAAAAGCCCCGCCTGGTGCCAGCTCCCCTGGTGGTAGAGCCGGTGGAAGCGTTGCGGCTGGGCCGGCTCGGGCTTTTGCGGTTGGACCACTTCCGGCTCGGGGGCCACCTGGCCCACCGCCTCCACCCGCAGGGCCACCACCTCTAGCGGATGCTCGGGCCGGTGGTAGCCGAACAGCCGCTGGTGCTCGCGGTGGTAGGCGGCGGCCCAATCCCCGTCGGCCGGTTCCGGCAGCGTGAGCCACGCCTCCAAGCCCCGGTAGCGGAGGTCCATCCACCGCACGGCTTCGATCCGCTCTCGGGGCACGCCCTGTTGTTCCACTTGCTCGACGGCTTCTTGGGTCAAGCGGTGCCACAAGGGTTGCAGGTCTTCCAGCACCTTCGGCTCAAGCGGCCGATACACTCCCTGGCTTCGGTGCCGCACCACCTGGGCACAGCCCACGCCCAGGGCGCTCAAAATCCCTGCGTGTCGAGGCACGAGAATGCGCCCGATGCCCAGCTGCTGGGCCACCTGGCAGCAGTGCTGCCCGGCCGCCCCGCCAAAAGGCACCAGGCAATAGTCCCGCGGATCGTACCCGCGAGCCAGGCTCACCGCGCGGATGGCCTCGGCCATGTTCGTACCGGCCACCTGGCGAAAGCCCTCGCAAAGCTCCTCCAGCGAAAGCTCCCGGCCGGTGGCTTGCCGCACTTGCCGGGCCACCTGTTGCAGGCGTTGTTCTACGGCGCGGCGATTCAGCGGGAAGGGGAACTGCTCCTCCGGCACCCGGCCCAGGTAGTAGTTCACGTCGGTAACGGCCAGGGGGCCTCCGGCTCCGTAGCAGGCCGGGCCGGGATCGGCCCCGGCGCTTTGCGGCCCCACCAGCAGCCGCGTGCCGTCGAAGCGGCACAACGAACCTCCGCCGGCGGCCACCGTGTGGATGGCCAGCATGGGCGTGACGATGCGCACGCCCGCCTTTTCGGTTTCGTATTCCAGCTCCAGGCGCCCGTCGTAGCGGGAAACATCGGTGCTGGTGCCGCCCATGTCGAAGCCGATGATCCGCTCCATTCCCGCCGCACGCGCCACCCGGGCGGCTCCCACCACGCCCCCGGCCGGGCCGGAAAGCACGCTGTCCTTGCCCGAAAAGCCCTCCGCCTGCACCAGCCCCCCGGCTGAGCTCATCACCCGCAGCGTGCTCCGGGGGCCAAGCTGCCGTCGGATGCGGCCCAGGTAGTCCCGAAGCACCGGCGTCAGGTAGGCGTCCACCACGGTGGTGTCGCCGCGGGAAACCAGCTTGATGTGCGGGGCCACCTGGTGGCTCAGGCTCACCTGGGCAAAGCCCATCTCCCGCGCCACCTGGCCCACCAAAAGCTCATGCTCCGGGTTGGCATAGGCGTGCAGCAGCGCCACGGCCAGCGCGCGGATGCCCTGCCGCCGAAGCGGCTCCAAGGCGGCTTGCACCTCCGGGGGCGAAAGCGGCTCCCGCACCCGACCCCGTGCGTCGATCCGCCCGGGCAACTCCACCACGGCCGAAAACAGCGGCTCGGGCTTGCGGATCGTCAGCTCGAACAACCGCGGCCGGTTCTGGTAACCGATCCGCAGCACGTCGCCAAACCCGCGCGTGGTCACAAACGCCGTGGGAGCCCCGGTGCGGGTAAGCAGGGCGTTGGTGCCCCGGGTGGTGCCCAGCTTCATTTCCAGCTCCGGCAGCGGCTCCTGCGGCCCCAGGCCCAGCAGCCGCCGCACGGCCAGCACGGGAGCCTCCTGGCCAGTGTGGAGCTGGTACAACTGCCCCGGCTCCGGCTCCACCGCAAGCGGTTCTTGCAGCCAAAGCCCGCCTGCGGGATCGAACTTGCCCACCGTGGCCCGGGCCGCCACCTGGCCTTGGGCATCCAACAGCTCCAGCCGGGCCTGGTCCCAAAACCCCGATGGTTCGCCCCTGCGGGCTGGGTCGGCGATCCGCTCCCGCGTGGAGCCGGCCCCTACCTGCGAGCGAACCACGCCCGAGGAAAGCAGCTTCTCGTGACGCTGCTCTCCGGTAGGGGAGAGGGCCAGGCAATCGGTAAACGTGCCGCCCACGTCGATCCAGAACTGCCAACAAGGAGTGGGACTCATGGAAGATTCAACACAAGGAGTGCAAATGCCAACGGCTCCGGTGGCGATTCGCGGAAGCGGGTTGCCATCCAAGACGAAAACCGCCGCAGGGGACGGCACCTGGGGGAGAGTATAACCGCTGCTGCGGGAGTGCGGCAGCGGCCCGCGGCGGGTCCCGAGCTTCCGCTCCGGGACGTGGAGACGTGGGGGCTTGGAGGCTTGAGGGCTTGGAGGGATACAGAGCCCCGCACGTTAGTGCGGGGAGAAGCAGTGTCGGCTTGCGGCTTGCGCCGTGCGGCTTGCGGTGGTGCTTCCGTACCGAGGTGAGAACAAACGTCAACTTGCACAACCAAGAGCCCCCCGCGTCAGCGGGGGGAGAAGCAATATCGGCTTGCGGCTTGCGCCGTGCGGCTTGCGCAGGGTGCTTCCGCACCGATGCAAGAACAAGCGTTTCTTCTTGCAACCGGCCAGCCGCCAGCTTTAGCTGGCGGAGAAGATCGACATGCGTTTTTTCTTGGCTCTCCCCGGGCCCCAAGCCCGGGGCTCGCCGGACAAAAATCAACTCTTTTGATCTGGGGGCGCTCTGTCTTGTGCTTGCAACTCGAAACACGACCGCGATGCTTGAAAACAAGCCTCCGGCGGTCACTCCGTTTGCTTTTTCGGCCCCCGAGCAAGTAAGGTGAAACCAGAAGGCCAAGCGGTCCCCGGCCGCGGACTTTCTCCCCCCCGACCCGACGACGAGGAAACATCCCATGCGCTGGTTGCTGTTGCTGAGTTTGGTGAGTGTGTGGGCCGCATCTCCTATCCTGGCGCAACAAACCTCCGGCGACCTGTTCGACCGCCACGACGGCTTCTGGCTCCAGCAAGTGGCCCGGCAAGCCCAAAAGGCAGCGGCCGTGGACGAATCGCAAACCCGAGCTTGGAAACGCCTCCCGGGCGTGGAAGGAGCCACGCTGGTGGTCAAAACCGACCAGGGCAACTGGGCCAAGGTGGAGCTGGACTGGGGCTATCGCCGCGGCCCCAAAGGGCTGCTCCGCGTGCTGATGCTGGTGCGGTTCCAGACCTACCAGTCGGGCCAGCCCCAGCAGGTGCTCGCCCGCGGCAGCCAGCGGATGCTGTTTCCGGGATTCGAGTTCGACTTGGACTTGGGCCAGGTGGTGCCCGCGGGCACAGGCGGCGATGTACGCTTGACGGCCCAGGGCCGGTTGGAGCCGGTGGGCGGGGCGGTGCTCTACCCGTGGCGGCATTCGGTCCTGCCGCCTGCGGACCCGGACAAGTACGACCCGCTGGACCATCCCGAGGTGCGCGTGCGCGATTTCCAGGGCACCTGGTTGCTGGATGCCGATGGGCGTCGCCGGGGGCGGCTGGAGCTTGTGGTGGACCAGCGTGGGAGTGTCCAAGGGCGCTTCGTCTCGCAGCAGACCGGCACGGCCTTCGAGGCCATCGGCAAGGTGCAAGCGGCCACGCCCCACCGGCTGCGGCTGCTGATCAAGTTCGCCAACAGCGAGCAGATGTTCGACCTGTACTTGTGGACCGCCGGCAAACAGACGATGGCCGGCACTACCCAGTTGCAAGGCCAGCGCTACGGCGTGGTGGCCCGGCGCGTGAAACCTCGCTGAACCCCGATCCGCGGCCCTGGCTCGTTTCTCCTGAACGGTCGTCCCTTCCCCGGCAGCCCCGGGTAAACGCCCTTCCCCGAGTTCCATGAACCAGACTAGCCCTTTGGCTCACCTGCGCGTGATCGTGGTGGGGCTGGGTTCCATCGGCCATCGCCACCTGGAGAACCTGGCCCGACTGGGCGTGCCGCATCGGGCCGTGTTGCGTCGGTCCCAAGGAAATCCTGCGTTCCAAGTGCCGCCGCAGGTGCGTTTGTTTCACCGGGTGGAGGATGCTTTGTCCGCGGGATTCGATGCGGCCATCGTCTGCACGCCCACGGCCCTGCACGCCGAGACGGCCTTGCCCTGGATCGAACACGGCGTGCCCGTGCTGCTGGAAAAACCCATCGACAGCTCCCCCGAGCAGGCCCAACGGCTGCTGCATGCCGAACAAAAACACCGCCCCGGAAGCTGGATGGCCTACTGCATGCGCTACCATCCGGCCTGGCGTCTGGTTTGGGAGAAGCTGCACTCGGGCCAGTTGCCGCCGGTGGAGTACTTCAAGGTGTGGTACGAGGGCGACGTGACCACCTGGCATCCTTGGGAAGATTACCGCCAAAGCTACGTGGCCCGGCCCGAGCTGGGCGGAGGGGTGCTTCCCACGCTGGATCACGAAGTGGACTTGCTGCTTTGGTGTTTTGGCAAGCCGCGGGGGGTGCAGGGTCGGACCTTTGCCACCCGGTGGCTGCAACTGCCCGTGCCGGACACCTGCTTCAGTCTCTGGCACTATGCCGGCGGTCCCCAGGGGGTGCTTTCCCTTTCGCTTGCCCGGCGCGATCGCACCCGGGGGTTCGAGCTGGTCACTGCCGAAGGGACCTTGCGCGGGGACTTGATGGCCGGGGCGGTGGATTGGCTTCCGCCGGGGGCCCAGCAGCAGCCTGAGCTTCGCCGCCGCTGGTGGTACGATCCGCAATACGACTGGAACCGGATGTACCTGGAGCTGCTGCGGGCGTTTCTTGCTTCGGTCGTGGGGACCAGGGAGGTCGAGGTGCCGTTGCGGGCCGGCTGGGAAGCGCTGCAGGTGTGCCGTGCGGTGCTGGGGGCTTCGTAGCGGTGGGGGGAAGAGCAGCCGTGCGGGGACGTTTCCGGGGAAAACGCGCGGCGTTGCTCTTGCCTGCCTTCGGCAGGAGACGAAAATAATAAAGGACCTTCCGGAGGGTATCCGAATTGGTGAGGAGCCTCACTGGAGATGAGGTGCCGGCTTCGCCGGTTGCGGGTTCGAGTCCCGTGCCCTCCGCTTCGTGGATGCCGGGGATAAGGGGTTTCGTTCTCTAGGCACCGTTTTCCCGCATGGCTCTCTTCCTCGCCGGAGCCTTGGTTGACGATCCGCAGGGGTTCTGATACGGTTGCCCTCAACTTTGCTTGCCGGAAAAAGGCGGACGTTTTCTTCGCGGCGCGCTTGGCAGCTTGCAACAGCAGCCTTTTGGATGGAGCAAGTCTCATGGCACACGAAGTGACCTTGATCACCGGCGACGGCGTGGGGCCGGAACTGGCCCAGGCAGCCAAAAAATGTATCGACGCCACCGGCGTGGAAATCAACTGGGACATCCAGGAAGCCGGGGTGGACGTGATGGAGCGGCTGGGCACCCCGTTGCCGGAAGGGGTGCTGGAGAGCATCCGGCGGACCCGCTGCGCGCTGAAAGCCCCCATCACCACGCCGGTGGGCACAGGCTTTCGCAGTATTAACGTCTATTTGCGGCAGGAGCTGGGGCTGTTTGCCTGCGTGCGGCCGTGCAAGCTGTACCCGGGCGTGCGTACCTTCTTCCGCGATGTGCCGATTGATCTGGTGGTGGTGCGGGAAAACACCGAGGACCTCTATGCGGGGGTGGAGTTCGAGCGGGGCAAGCCGGAAACGGCCGAATTGATCGAGACGATCAACCGCCTCAGCACGGATCGCAAGGTGAAAACCGCCGGGGAAGAGACCGGCGTGTCGATCAAGCCGATCAGCGTCTCAGGCACCCGGCGGATCGTGCGGTTTGCTTTTGAGTATGCTCGCCAGCACGGCCGGAAAAAAGTCACCGCGGTGCACAAGGCCAACATCATGAAGTACAGCGACGGACTGTTTCTGCACGTGGCCCGCGAAGTGGCCGAAGAGTTCCCCGACATCCAGTTCGAGGATCGCATCGTCGATAACATGTGCATGCAACTGGTGCAAAAGCCCGAACTGTACGACGTGCTGGTGCTGCCCAACCTCTACGGCGACATCGTCAGCGACCTGGCTGCGGGGTTGGTGGGCGGGCTGGGGGTGGCTCCCGGGGCCAACATCGGCCAGGACGGGGCGGTGTTCGAGGCCACCCACGGCAGTGCTCCCAAGTACAAGGGGCTCAACAAGGTCAACCCCACGGCGTTGATTCTCTCCGGGATGCTGATGCTTCGTTACCTGGGCGAGCAGGAGGCGGCCGACCGGCTGGAGCAAGCCGTGGCTGCGGTGATCGCCGAAGGCAAGGAAGTCACCTACGACCTGAAGCCGCACCGGGACGATCCCACCGCCGTGGGTACCCAGGAAATGGCCGATGCCATCTGCCGCAAGCTCCAGCAGGGATGAGAGAGTCCCGAGGTTTTTCGTTGGTGCGGAGCAAGGTCTCCTCCTAGAATAAAGTGCATGGAAGGCTCCGCTCCCTCTTGCTTCCGCATCAGGAACAAAGGCATGAGGCTTTGGCGATGGCTGCTGGTGCCAATCGTGGCTGCGGGTACCGGTAGCGTGTTGCGGGCCGAGCAAGGGAACAGTCCTCTCCCCCCGGCTGAGCAGTTGGCCCAGGAGGTGGTCATCTATCGCGACGCCTGGGGCACACCGCACATCCGCGGCAAGAATCTGCCGGCGGTGCTTTTTGGGTTCGGGTACGTGCAGGCCGAAGACTACTTCCCTCAGCTGGAAGACTTGTACCTGCTGGCCCTGGGGCGGTACGCGGAGGTGCACGGGCCGCGGGGATTGAACTCGGACTTGTTGAATCGGGCTTTTCGTATCGTGCCGCGGGCCAAGGAGGAATACCGTCGCTTGCCGCCGCAGAAAAAGGCCCTCTTGGGGGCGTTCGTTCAGGGGATCAACTACTACTTGCAAACCCACCTGGGCGAAGAGGTCCGCCTGCTGCGACGGTTCGAGCCCTGGTACCCGATTGCCTTCAGTCGCCACGTGGCCGTGGAGCTGCTGTACCGCTACACCGACCTGCACCACAACTACCTGCCGCGGATGAATCCCCCCCCGGTGACGTTCGCCGGTTCCAACGCCTGGGCCGTGGCTCCCGGGCGGACCGCTTCGGGACATGCCTTTCTGGTGGCCATGCCGCACCAGCCGCTGTTTGGATTCGGCCTGCTGTACGAAGTGCACCTGGTGTGCGAGCAGCCGGCGTGGAACTTTTCCGGGGCGGGGTTTTTGGGCGGGATGCTGCCCGCGATGGGGCACAACGAGCACCTGGGCTGGGCCTTGACGACCAACGAGCCGGACGTGGGGGACGTGTGGCGGGTGGTGTTCGACCATCCCCAGGACCCCTTGTTGTATCGCTACGGGGGGGGTTATCGCCGGGCTCGGCAGTGGAGCGAGACGCTTCGGGTGCTGCGAGAGGGAAAGCTGAGCAGGCGCCAGGTGGTGCTGCGGGCCACGCATCACGGGCCGGTGGTAGGACGGGAAGACGAAAACACCTTCCTGGCCGTCTGCCTGGCCGGACCCATGGACTCCCGCTTGCTGGACCAGGCCTTGGCCATGATCCAGGCGCGCTGCTGGGAGGAGTTCTACAGGGTGCTGCGGCGGGGACACTATCCGCTGTTCAACGTGGTCTATGCCGATGCCCAGGGGAACATCGCTTACCTGTACAACGGGCGGATTCCGCGGCGCGATCCGCGATTCGACTGGCGGAAGGTGCTCGACGGGAGCGATCCACGGACCCAGTGGAAAGGCCTCCACCGCGTGGAAGAGCTGCCACTGGTGTGGAACCCGACCGACGGATACGTGCAAAACTGCAACAACTCGCCGTTCTTCACTACCCAGAAGAGCAATCCCGATCCCGGGAAGTTTCCCCGTTACATGTTCCGGGACGCCGACTGGGACTTGCGGCGGGCCAAGCGGAGCCGGGAGCTGCTGGGCAAATTGCAAGGGGCCACCTTCGAGCAGATGTGTCGCCTGGTGTTCGACACCCAGATGTACTGGGCGCGGCACGAGCTGCCGCGGTACAAGCGGCACTTGGCCCGGTTGAAACAGACCCATCCCCAATTGGCCCGCAGAGTCGAGCCGCTGCTGGATCACCTGCTGGCCTGGGATGGGCGGTGCCGGGTGGATTCCACGGCCGCCACCTTGTGCGAGGCGTGGTACCGGGAGATGCACGGGGCGGACTACCCGGGAGAGCAAATGCTGGAGCGCTACCAGGACGATCCGGTGGAGCAGTTTCGCGCCCTGGTGCTGGCCGCTCGGCGGCTTCGCTCCACCTATGGACACTGGAAGGTGCCCTGGGGACGGGTGTTCCGCATGCAGCGTCCGGAAGGGGTGGTGCCGGACTTGTTTGCCCTGCGGTTCCACGACCGCCGTCCCAGCCTGCCGGCCCTGGGAGTACCCGGCCCGCTGGGAGCCGTGTTGACGCACTATTACACGCCCCCGTCGTTGTTTGGCGGGCTGTTGGGCATTGGGCCTCAAGCCCGGTACGCGGTGGTGGGGGCCAGCTACCTGGGCGTGTTCGAGTTTGGCCCTCGGGTGCGGGGAGCCACGCTGGTGCAGTTTGGGGCCAGCGGCCGAGCCGAGTCGCCGCACTTTTTCGACCAGGCCAAGCTGCTGGCCCAGCAGCGACTCAAGCCGGAGCTGTTCTACTGGGAGGAGGTAACTGCCCAGGCTCCGTTCGTGTACCGCCCGGGCCAGCCCTGGCAGAAAAACCCCAGCCGGCAAGCCACGGCGGCCGGGGGATAAGTAGTGAGTGGATCTACGGCCTCCCGCGGAAGCGGGTGGAAAAGAGTCCCTCCAGGCATCCACCGGCCTGCGCGCTGACGAGAGTCTGCGGCTTGCCGAAGCGGGGCCCCAAAAAAAACCGGCAGCACGTGCTGCCGGGAGAAGGTTTTGCCGGAACGGGCACCGAGGGCGGGATTAGATTCCTCCGCCGAATCCGCCACCACCGAAGGCACCGCCGAATCCGCCGCCGAAGAGTCCTTGCCCTTGGCCGGCCACACCTCCCTGGGCGTTTCGCTGCAGGCCACCCACGCCGGTTTGCATGTTGAAGGTGTTCACCTCAGCCACGAAGCTGAAAAACGGCGTGGCCGTCAGTCGCACATAGCGGCGGTCGGCCGACACCACGGCCTGGGTGAACAACCCAGTCCCTTCCGGCAGCGAAATCACCACCGGCATGAAGCCCACCGCGCCCCCGCCCACGACCGGACGGAAACCGCGTACGAAGGGACGCCGTCGGGAGTTGAACAGCCGGGCACCGGAACTGGGGTCGCTGGCGGCCAGCAACTGCCGGGCGATCATCTGGCGGGCCATGGCCAGTTGTTTCACGTCGTTGGCCAGCAGGTGGGCCTGCACCGGCTCACGGCGCCGCCCCTGGTCCACTTGGAACAGGATCAGGGCGTCCTTCTGACCCACGTCCACCAACCGGGAGATGATCTTCTGCTGCGGGGTGCCGTAGTGGAGCACCACGTCCACGCGCACTTTTCCAGCGGTGGGCCGCCCCCACACGCGCCGCAGCACCGCCCGGTATTGACCGGAGAAAGCCTTGGCACACACGTAGGCTTCCCCGGCCCGGGTGTGACCAGAGGAGACGCTGGCGTAGTAATCGCCCAGCATCACTCCGCCTCCGCTGGTGCGGGGCGTGCGGAAGGAGCAGACCGTGCCGGTGGGCTCCTCGACGATCAGGTCCACATCCGCCTCCCCGGTCCAGCTCACCAGCAGCACCACGTCGCGGCGTTGGGCTTGCTGGATTCGGGCTTTCAGCCGCTTGGCCTGCTCCTGCTTTCCTTCTTTCTGGTAGCGCTCCAGCAGTGCTTGGGCAGCGAAGCGGGCCTGGGCCACCACCTGCTGGTACTTCCGCGGCCATTCCTGGCTCAACACCTGCACGCTGGCCCAGGCAATCGCCTCCGGATCGTCCATTTGCCGGGCCATTTGCAGGGCCATGGCATACACTTCATGGCGCCCAGGCTGCATCCGGTCCACCTGGCGGCAGAGTTGGTAAGCCCGCCGGTAGAACTGCATCCGGCCCAGGTATTGGGCCAGGTAGAGCAGCTCATCGGGATTGGAGCTCCACTCGGCGGCCGACATCAGCGCCCGTTCTACTTCCGAGCGCGGGTGGTCTGCGGCCAGCATGGCCAAGGCCATGGCTTCGTACATCCAGGTCTGCACTTGCCGGTTGCGCAGCGCGGCCCGGATCAAGGCCACCACTTCCTCGAACTTCTTTTGGTGCATCAGCCGCCGCACGGTGTACTGAACATCCCGGCGGTTCGGAGTATGGGCGGCAAAGTAGGCATCCCAGGCATCTTCCAGGCTTTGGCCGGGCTTGGGTTGCACTTGCAGCAGGCGAGCCTTTTTGGCCGGGGAGGCTGGGGCCTTGGGGGCTGGGGCCAGTTGGATGGCCGGGGCTTGCTGTTGGGGCTTGGTGGCAGGCTTTTCCGCCTTTTGGGTCGGGGCGGCGTCCTGGTCCCCTTGCGGTCGGGATTTCACCTCGAAGGCTTTCCAGGCGCCGGGGTGCGAATCCACCCGGAAACCGCCAAAGCCGCCGCCAAAACCACCGCCGCCAAAGCCGCCACCGAAGCCCCCGCCGCCAAACCCCCCGCCCATCATTCCGCCGCCAAAGCCTCCCATCATCCCGCCGCCAAAGCCCATCATCCCGGAACCAAACCCCCCGCCCATGCTCCCAAAGGCGCCGAACATGCCCATCCCGCCCATCGCACCCGGGTTGAACAACGGTACCACCAGGTCGCCCACCGGGTACACCTTGGTGATCAGGTGCTCGGCGGCCTTGTCGCGGGAGGTGATGACGACCACTTCTTCGTCGATGTAGTAGGCCAGCTCCAGGTTGTCCAGCATCCGCTTGAAGGCAGTACGGAGCGTCACCCCGCGCAGCCAGCCGCTCACTTCCGTTTCCACCGTCACGTTCACGTCTTCCAGGCCGCGTTGGTCGATGTGGATGGGGATATTGTGACGGCTCTGGATCATCTTGATCGCGTCTTCCAGGGTACTCCCTTCGGGGATATCGTAGTCCACCTCCTGGTCTAGCGCCTCCCGGATGCGGCGGGCGGCCGGGCTGGTGTTGGAAAGACTCACCGCCTGGTACTCTTTCCGCCGCTCGGTCAGCTCACGCCACACGTCGGCCTGAGGATACACCACCGGAGGCTCATCCGGGGTGGGGATGTGCGAGTGTTCCACCGCTCGCAGCGTATAGAGCACCCCGCGGATACGGTCGCGGCGCAGGTTTTGCGCGTCCCGCAGCGAGCCAAGCATGGTGGCGTTGAACGCCGCGGCGGCGATGGCTGGGTTGTTGCGATCCCGCCGAATGGCCGCATCCGCCTGGCTTTCCGCATCGCGGATGGCATCTCCCAGCTCTCGCCCTTCGCTGACGTGGATCTGTTCCATGATGGCGTCGAACCGTTCCATGATCTGGAAGATCTTCTCTTCGTTGCGCTTCAGCTCCTCGTTGAGCCGCTGCTGATCGCGGCGGATGGCCTCTTGCTGGGCCTGGAAGCGGCGAATCTCTTCCACTTGTTCTCGCTGCCGGGTCGCCTCCCGCAGGGCCACTTCCAGTTGATTGACCAACTGGTTGCGTTGTTGGGCGTCCAGGAAGGGGGCGGCCAGCACGGTTTCGCGGATCAGCTTCAGGTTGTTGATGGCCGACTCGGGGTTCTGCCGCATCTGCCGCCGGGCTTCGTTGATGACATACTGCACCTGGGCCTGCAAGCGACCCACCAGCACGGCCCGATCCCGCTCAAATTGCTCCAGTTGCTTGGCCGCCTGGTCTTCGTCCCCCGCCTCGGGTTGCAGCACGATCGCTTCAGGTTGTTCCCCGGCCGGCTGCTGGGCCTGCACGGCGGCCTTGGTCAGCAAGGCGGCGGCCGGTTGGGCCGGGTTGAGCCGCTGGGCCTGCTGGGCCAGGCGGCGGGCCTGTTCGGGACGCTCCATGGCCAGGGCCAGGCGGCCGAACTGGATCAATTGTTCCGCCGTGTCCACGGCCAGGTGGTGCAGCACGCCCAGCCCGTTACGCCCTAGCAAGGGGAGCAGCACCCCTTGGTTCCCGGCGGCCGATTCCACCACGTTGGCCAGGAAGGCCACGTCTTCGGTGTGCGGCGGAGCGGTGAGCTGGTACTGGAATTGCAGTTTTTGATTTCCGTTTTCCGGCTGGGCCTGCACCTGCACCGCCCAGCTCTGACCCGGCTTCACTTCCGCCTGGCCCACCAGCACCAGTTCCCGGTCCACCCGCAGCGGGGGAATCGGCTGGGGGAGGATCGACTTGACCTGCGGGGGCAATTTCACCTGCACGTCCCACAGCACCGGCTTGCGCGCAGCCAGGGCCAGGAACTGCCCGGCTTCCTGGGCGGTGACTTTCGGGGCATCGACAAACAGTCGCCCGCCGCTGTGCATGGCCAGTGTGGCCAGCACGAACAGGTCGGTTTGCGGACCCACGGCATAGCCCAGAAACGGCACCCGTTGCTTGCGCAGCAGCGAGGCCAGTTCTTTCATTTGCTCCGGGCCGATCAGGTTCACCGAGCTGACCCCGTCGCCGATATACACGATCCGCCCGGGCAGTTGGTCTTTGGTGGCCAGCAGCTCGGCTCCTTTGCGCACCGCCAGCGGCAGGTCGGTGGTGCCCAGCGGTGCCCGCTTGCGCAGCTTCTCCAGGGCTTGTTTCCACTGAGGGCTATCCGGGCGGACGAACGAGGAGGTCAGCACCACCGCGTCCAGGTCCACGGCCACTAGTTGCAGTCGGGCACCCTCGGGCAGTTGTTCCACCAGGGCATCCAGGGCCTCCAGCGCCTTGTCGCGGTACTTGCCGCTTTGGCTGGCCGAGGTGTCCATCAACACCACCACCTGGCAGACTTTCAGCTCCGGCAGTTCCGCTTTGGTGGTAAGGGTCAGCGCGTAGTAGTTCTGGAACCACTCCAGCCGCGCAGGGGCAGTGGATTGGGCCAAGGCACCGGCCGTGGCCAAGCCCCACAGAACCAGCCCACACAGAACGGAAGAAATGGGTCGCCACATGTTTTCGGCTCCTTGTTTCGGATTGCCGCGTTTGCGTGTGCCCGCCTGTTCCGACACGAGCACCATGGGGAGAAAAGATCGGGGTGAAGAGACTCGGTTGCGCATCTTGGATTCTAGACAAAACGGCCAAAAAATGCCAAGCAAAAATTGCCCGAAAAACCAGCATGCCCCCCCACCTGGAGCCTCCGCCCGCAGGTCCGGTATGAGGCATCCCGGGAAGGATCGGCTCCCTGGCCGAGCACGATCCAGCATGCGATCCTTCGAGTACGCTCTTTTAGGGTGATTCGTCTTTTGGGGCCTGTCAACGAAAATTGTTTGTTTACTTCAAGTTTGGCTTGTGTTGTTCCGTCAAGCAACGAGAAGGGCCGAAATGATGCCCAGTAGCGGCCAATGGCGCAAAAATGCCCGCCTCCTGGAACAAGGAAGCGGGCAAGCGGGACTGGCAGGGTTTTTCTCTTACAGGCCGATGTCTCCCTCCTGGATTCGCCGGGCGTTGTGGGGGATGTTTTCTGGCAGGGCGGGCTGCGGCGAGGCTTCGTCCCGCGTCATCTCTCCCCGGAGTATCTGCCAAGCTTCGTGGAAGCCGCGGGCAATCCGCTCCAGGGCCAGGGAGCTTCGTCGCAGCAGTTCTTCCCCCGCCGCACGCATTGCATTGCCGCAGGTGCTAGCATAGGGCGGGCGGGAGGTGATCTCCACCTGGCTGGGACCCAGGGCGTCCATGTGGCAAAAGTCGTCGCATTCCTCCAGCCAAGGGGCGGTCACGGCCAGGTTGCTGGTTTCCTCTTGGGGAGCCGGGAGGGTGGCCACCGGCGGGTCGTGCAGCCCGTCGCTCTCTTCGTTCAGTTGCAGGGCCAGTTGATCCCCGGCGCTGTGGCGAAGATCGCGCACCAGGTCGGCCAACGGCAGGGATTCCACCGAGCTGTCGAAACACCCGCAGCCGGACTCTTCCTCCAGGACCAGGTGGTCTTGGTGTGCTTCGGTGGAGGCGGCCACGGAGGCCGGGGGGGCCACCAGCGGCAGGCAGGCGGCTTTCGGCTCCCCTCCAGTGGTAGCTTCCGCAGCTGCCCGGTCCAAGGCATCATCCACCGCCTGGAACCATCCTTGTAGTTCTCCCAAGGAAGAAGCCCCCTGGGGGAGCAGGGGTTGTTCATCGGGCAAATGGGGGCACAGCTGGCCCGGGGCCGGTTGCTGGGAAAGGGGCAGAGGCACTTGCTGCGGCCCGGTGGCTTGCCTGGCCACCGGCGGGCTGCCGGGAAGCTGCTGCGGCAAGGCAGGTTCTTGGGCCAGGGATTGCTGGAGTTGGGCCGACCAGGCTCCCGCCTGGCTTTGCAGGGTTTCCCACCACTGCCGAGCTAACCAGGCCGCCTGGTCCAAGGAGTCGGAAAACGCCTGGGTCCAGGGTTCTTCGCTCCACGAGGGTTGCTGAGCCCAACCAAACTGCCAGCTTCCCGCACTCACCGCGGCCCATAGAAGTAGCGTCAAGTGTCTCATTTTCCGTATTCCTCCCGGGTTGGAACCATCAACAGGACGCATTTGGGGGGCAGCACCGGGGGGGCGGGCCATCCATGGGGGCGCATCGGCGAGCCTCTGCTGCCTGCTGAGACATGGAAAAGTATCGGCTTGCACAATCTGGGGCCGTTAGCAAAGCAGCAAAGCACAGATAAAAAGCAGTGGATGAGATAAATGGGTCATTCCGGAGATGCTGGGTGCCGCAACTGCTTCCCCGAGATCGGAAAACCCAAGAGGTTGGAGATACTTTATCTTTTAAGTTAAATTAGTAACAATTGCGATTTGCCGTGGTAGTTCCGCCTCGGTTGTGGTAAACCCTGCCGATTGCTTCGGAAAAAATTGCTTCAGAAAGAAAAGAGAAGGGCACGGTCCGCCGGGGTTTTGTGTTTTTGTCGGGCCGCTCCTCCAGCACCGAGTCGTCATGACCTGGCAAGCCTGGTTCACGCTGGCGGTGGTCGCCGTGTTGTTCGTCCTGCTGCAGCGACGCCGGGCGGTGGCCGCCGATTTTCTGTTCCTGGCTGCCTTGGCCGTGCTGACGCTTTGCGGAGTGGTGACGCCCCAGCAGGCCCTGGTCGGATTTGCCAACCCCGTGCTGTTTACCATCGCCGCGTTATTTGTTGTGGCCGGAGGGCTGCGGTGGACCGGGGTGCTGGACATGATCGGGCACTGGGTGCTGGGCCGCGTGGCCACGGTTCGGACGGCCCTGGTGCGGCTGGCCCCCCCGGTGCTGGCACTCTCGGCCTTCACCAACAACACCCCCATCGTGGCCATGCTGGTGCCGGTGGTGGTGGATTGGTGCCGCCGCCGCGGCATCTCCCCCTCCCGGCTGCTGCTGCCGATCAGCTACCTGGCCATCCTCGGGGGAACCTGCACGCTGATCGGCACCAGCACCAACCTGGTGGTCAACAGCATGCTCTACCAAGCCTGGCAAGAGCATCCCCAGCAGCATCAACTGCGGCCCATGCACCTGTTCGAGATCGGCCTGGTGGGGCTGCCTTGCGCGTTGGCCGGAGCCGCGTACCTGCTGCTTTGGGGCTACCGCCGACTGCCGGACCGCACGGAGCTCGTGGCCCAGGTGGGCCAGAAACGCCGCGAGTACCTGGTGGAAATGCTCGTGCAGCCGGAATGCCGCCTGGTGGGCAAGACGGTCGAGGAGGCGGGCTTGCGCCACCTGCCCGGGCTGTTCCTCATCGAAATCGACCGCAACGGGGAAATCATCACCCCGGTCACCCCCGAGGACGAAATCCGCGCCGGGGACCGCCTGGTGTTCACCGGCATCGTTTCCACCATTGCCGACCTGGAGAAGATCCCCGGGCTGGTGCCGGCCGCGGATGTCACCTACGAGGTCCACCCCAAGCGACGCCATCGCCGCCACCTGACCGAAGTGGTTCTCTCGGCCTCCTCGCCGGTGATCGGCACCACGGTACGCGAGGCCCGGTTTCGCCAGCTCTACGGGGCGGCCATCGTGGCCGTGCATCGCAACGGGGCGCGGCTGCCCAGCAAAATCGGCGACATCCGCCTGGAGCCGGGCGACACGCTGCTGCTGCAAACCCGAAGCGGATTTGCCCGCGCGTTCCAGAACAGCCCCGACTTCTACCTGGTGGCCGACGTGGAAGGCTCGGAGACCGGCCGTTACGACCGGGCTTGGGTGGCCCTGGCTCTGCTGGGCGTGCTGATTGCGGTCCTCACAGCCAGCACCCTGGCCGGCCAGGCGGCCTGGAGCGCCTGGGCGGCCCTGAGCGTGGCCGTGCTGATGATCGCCTGCCGCTGCCTCACCGTCCCCCAGGCCCGCGCGGCCATCGACCTGCAAGTGCTCATCACCATTGGGGCGGCTCTGGGCCTGGGGCACGCCCTGGGCACCACCGGGGCCATGCACGCCGTGGCCGGAGGGTTGTTGCACCTGTTGGGCACCACCTCCCCGTGGCTCTTGCTGGCCCTGGTGTTCTTCATCACGCTGCTTTTCACCGAGGCGGTGACCAACACCGCCGTGGCCGTGCTGATGTTCCCGCTGGCCGTGGAGCTGGCCCAGCAAGGGGGCTGGAACCCCCGCCCCTTCGTCATGGCCATCGCCCTGGCGGCAAGCTGCAGCTTTCTTACCCCGGTGGGATACCAGACCAACCTGATGGTGATGGGCCCCGGGGGCTACCAGCCGCGGGACTACTTGCGGGCCGGGGGACCGCTGGTGCTGGTGGTCTCGGTGGTGGCCTT
>Ga0256839_1002137_pt1 | contig 22601 bp, 20 predicted proteins | sample 354166metaG_FD_185968 | JGI IMG/M metagenome (GOLD analysis project Ga0256839, IMG submission 185968) | Hydrothermal vent microbial communities from Mid Atlantic Ridge, Atlantic Ocean - 354-166 | ecosystem: Environmental > Aquatic > Marine > Hydrothermal vents | place: Atlantic Ocean: Mid... | reverse complement strand
CGGTACGCGCCAATCGCCCGCTGACCCTGCCGGAAATGAACGCACTGTTGCGCGACATCGAGCAGACCGAGCGCAGCGGGCAATGCAACCACGGCCGGCCGACCTGGAAGCAGCTGAGCCTGGACCAGCTCGATGCCTTTTTTCTGCGTGGCCAATGAGCAGCCGCCCCAGGGCCATACTGCTGATGGGCCCCACCGCCAGTGGCAAGACCGACCTGGCCATCGCGTTGCGCGGCCATTACCCGCTGGACCTGATCAGCGTCGATTCGGCGCTGATCTACCGCGGCATGGACATCGGTACCGCCAAACCCGAACCCGAAGTGCTGCGGCAGCACCCGCATGCGCTGATCGATATTCTCGACCCCGCCCAGAGCTATTCGGCCTGGCAGTTCGTTCAGGATGCCACCCGCCTGATCGGTGAAAGCCATGCGCGCGGCCGTATTCCGTTGCTGGTCGGCGGCACCATGCTTTATTTTCACAGCCTGCAGCACGGCATGAACGCGCTGCCGGAAAGTGATCCCGCTCTGCGCGCCGAACTGGAGCGGCAACGCCGCGAGCAGGGCATCGGCGCCCTGCACGAGGCCCTGAGCCGGATTGATCCGGAAAGTGCGGCACGCATCCGTCCCGGCGATACCCAGCGCATTCTGCGCGCACTGGAGGTGTACCGGCAGACCGGACAGCCCCTTTCTCTGCTGCAAGCGGCCGCCACCCGTCCGCCGGCCATCGATTTCATCCCGCTGTTGCTCGATGTTTCCGACCGCGCCCTGCTGCACCGGCGTATCGAGCAGCGCTTTCGTGTGATGCTGGACCAGGGCTTCGAGGAAGAAGTGCGCCGGTTGCGCGCCCGAGGCGACCTGCACCCGGAGCTGCCGTCGATGCGCTGCGTCGGTTACCGCCAGATGTGGGCGTATCTCGAAGGGAACCTGACACGGGAACAGATGGTCGAACGGGCCGTCATTGCCACACGCCAGCTGGCCAAGCGCCAGCTCACCTGGTTGCGAAAATACCCGAATCAGGGGCGTTTTGATTGCATGCGGCTTGAAACGGACGCCATCAGGCACTATCTGGATGACAGGCTCGCCGCGCCGGCGTAGGAATTTCAGTGTTTTCTGATATACTGGTCGCGTGGTCAACACCCAACCCAACAACCCTCTGGAGAAACACCATGTCAAAAGGGCAAACGCTACAAGAACCCTTCCTCAATGCTCTGCGCCGCGAGCATGTACCGGTATCCATCTTCCTGGTCAACGGCATCAAGCTGCAGGGACAGATCGAATCCTTTGACCAGTTCGTCATCCTGCTCAAGAACAACGTCAGCCAGATGGTCTACAAACACGCGGTGTCCACCATCGTGCCGGCGCGCAATGTGCGCCTCGACAAGGGCGATGACGAATTCAACCAGTAGACCGCAGTTGCATTGCTCCACTCGCTGCGAGGTGATGCTTGTTCGAGTTTGAACGGCCGAGGGGCGGGGAGCGCGCCCTGCTGGTGCATGTCAACCTTGCCCAGGGCAAGGACCAGGACGACCTGGCCGAGTTTGTGGAGCTGGTGCGGTCGGCCGATGTCGATGATGTCGACCTGGTCGTCGCCAACCGTCAGAATCCATCGCCACGCAGCTTCGTCGGTCAGGGCAAGCTCGATGAGATCGCCGAACGGGTCAAGGCCCAGGCGGTGGATGTGGTGCTGTTCAATAACGCACTGACCCCCTCCCAGGAGCGCAACCTGGAACGCGCGCTCGAATGCCGTGTGCTCGACCGGACCGGTCTGATTCTCGACATCTTTGCCCAGCGAGCGCAGAGCTTCGAAGGCAAACTTCAGGTCGAACTGGCCCAGTTGCGCCACCTGTCCACACGGCTGGTGCGCGGGTGGACCCACCTCGAACGGCAGAAGGGCGGCATCGGCCTGCGCGGACCGGGAGAAACCCAGCTGGAAACCGATCGCCGCCTGCTGGCCAAACGCATCCAGTACCTGCGTGGTCGCCTGCAGAGGGTGGAACGCCAGCGTGAACAAAGCCGTCAGGCGCGCAGCAAGGCCGAGATACCGACCCTGTCGCTGGTGGGCTACACCAACGCCGGCAAGTCCACATTGTTCAACGCGCTGACCGATGCCGACGCCTATGCCGCGGACCAGTTGTTCGCGACGCTGGATCCGACCCTGCGCAAGCTCCGTGTCAGCGATCAGCTGGAGGTGATTCTGGCCGACACCGTCGGTTTCATCCGCCATCTGCCGCATGACCTGGTCGCCGCTTTCCGCGCCACATTGCAGGAAACCCGTGACGCCGACCTGATCCTGCATGTGATCGATTGTGCCGATGACGAACGCGATGAAAAAATTGACGCGGTGGAACGGGTGCTCGATGAGGTGGGTGCAGCGGAGACGCCCCAGCTGATGATCTACAACAAGATCGATCTGACCGACATGTCTGCCCGCATTGATCGTGACGAGCAGGGCCGAGCCGTCCGCGTCTGGCTGTCGGCGAAGACCGGTGAGGGATTTGAACTGCTGCGTCAGGTGATTCATGAAACCTTCGCTGCCACCACCCGGCGTTGCCGCATCCGGCTGACGCCCGGTGAAGGCCAGTTGCGGGCGCGGTTGCATGCCCAGCACCTGGTGCGCGACGAACGCTATGAAGAAGACGGTTCGATTCAGCTTGAACTGCAGCTCAGCGACATTCAGTTGCGGCGGCTGGTGCGCCATCTGGATCTCGATCCCGAGCGCTTCCGTTTCGACGAGGGCGCGGACCAAGACAGGCTTGCAGGCGTCGCCTAAGCCGTCTTACAATTCACGGCCTTTGCACGCGCGGCGCGCAGGCCACCCATTACCCAACCGGAGAACACTCTATGCCCTGGAACGAACCGGGTAAGGACAAGGATCCCTGGGGTCAGAAGAGCAACGATGGCCCCCCGGATCTCGATGAAGTTTTCAAGGACCTGAAGAAAAAGCTCAACGGCATCCTCGGATCCGGAAAGGGCGGTTCCGGAGGTGGCGACGGTGCTTCCTCCGGCCGCGGCTCCGATGATTTTTCCGGCCTGATCACGCTGGGCATCGCTGCGGCGATCGTGGCCTGGCTGCTGTCGGGCATCTACATCGTCGATGAAGGCAAGCGCGGCGTCGAGACCCGCTTCGGCGCCAAGACCGTGGTCACCATGCCCGGTCCGCACTGGCACATGCCCTGGCCGATCGAGGATGTGGCCATCATCGATGTCGAGGAGGTGCGCACCGCGTCCCATTCCTCGCAGATGCTGACCCAGGACGAGAACATCGTCTCACTGTCGTTGAATGTCCAGTACAACGTCAAGAGCGCGGAGGATTACCTGTTCCAGGTGCGTAATCCGGACCTGACCCTGAAGCAGGCGCTGGAAGCGGCCATTCGCCTGGTCGTGGGACGCAGCAAGATGGACTATGTGCTGACCGAAGGACGGTCCGAGGTTGCCGCTCAGACCAAGTCGATTCTTCAGGATATCCTCGATTCCTACCGCACCGGCCTCAATGTGCTGCAGGTCAACCTCAACAAGGCTCAGCCGCCGGAAGAAGTTCAGGAGGCGTTCAACGATGCGATCAAGGCCCGTGAGGACAAGGAACGCATCATCAACGAAGCCAATGCCTACCGCAACGACATCGTCCCCAAGGCGCGCGGTGAGGCAGCCAGCATGCTGGAGCAGGCCGAGGCCTACCGCACCCGCGTGGTCAAGTCCGCCCAGGGTGAGACCCAGCGCTTCACCAAGCTGCTGACGGTCTATCAGGGCGCACCCGAGGTCACCCGCGAGCGCCTCTACATCGACACCCTGGAAGAGATTCTCTCCTCCAATCCGAAGGTGGTTATCGATGCGGACAGCAGCGGCAATCTGCTGTACCTGCCGCTGGACCAGATCCTCAAGGGGTCGGGCGTCAACCTGCCGCCGCTCAACAGCCGACCGGGCAACAACAGCGCCGGTAACACCAGCCGTGGCCCGGCGATCGACGCCTTCCGCCGCAACACCTCGCGCAGCCGGGTCCGGGAGACACGCCAATGAACAAGTTGAATTTCGGTATAGCCATCGCGGTCTTTGCCGGCCTTATCGTCTGGGTATCCACCTATGTGGTCGCCGAAAGCGAGCTGGCCATCAAGTTCAAGCTGGGTGAGATCGTCGAGGTCACCCGTGAACCGGGTTTGCATGTCAAGATCCCGCTGATCAACAACATCCGCAAGTTCGACAAACGCATTCTGACCCTGGACACGCCGGCCGAGCCGTTTCTGACCAGCGAGAAGAAGAATGTGATCGTCGATTCCTTCGTCAAGTGGCGCATCATCGAACCCCGGCTGTACTACACCTCGACCCAGGGTGACGAGCGCAAGGCGGTAACGCGCATGGTGTCGATCCTCAACGACGAAATGAAGAGCCAGTTCGGTTCCAAGACGATCCGTCAGGTCATCTCCGGCGAGCGTGCCGAGATCATGCAGGTGGTCAAGGACAATGCCGACAAGAAAACCCGCGATCTTGGCATCGAACTGGTGGACGTGCGAATCAAGAAGGTCGAACTGCCGCCGGGCATCAGCGATTCGGTGTTCCAGCGCATGGTCAAGGAACGCGCCACCGTGGCCAAGTCTTTCCGCTCCTCCGGTGAGGAGATTGCCAAGGGCATACGCGCCAATGCCGAGCGCCAGCGCACCGAGATACTCGCCGAGGCCTATCGCAAGTCGGAGGAGATCCGCGGTGACGGTGATGCCACTGCAGCGGATATCTATGCCCAGGCCTTTGGCAGGGACCGGGAATTCTATGCCTTCTACCGCAGCCTCAATGCCTACAAGAACAGCTTCGGCAATTCCAGCGATGTACTGGTCATCGAGCCGAACTCCGAGTTCTTCCGCTACTTCAACAATTCCAGCGGCAAGCCGTGATGTCGGTGGCGAGTGACTGCAGGCCGTCTGCCGCCGGCCGCTTCCGGTTGCCTGACGGTAGCGGGAGGGAACGGCGGTGAACTGGCAGGACCTGTGGTCGGCGCTGGCCCTGGTGCTGGTAATCGAGGGCATCATGCCGTTTGTCAACCCCGAGGGCTACAAGAAAACGATGTTGCAGCTGGCCGCATTTCCCCCGGCCACGCTGCGCAAGATCGGGCTCGGCAGCATGCTGGCGGGGTTGCTGTTTCTCTATCTCGTTCGAGGCTGACATGATCCTGACCCACAATCGCTGGCTGCTGCCCGACGGTGTCCAGGAACTGCTGCCGCCCGATGCGGCGGAGGTGGAGGCGCGCCGTGCCCAGTTGCTGGCCCTCTACGACCGCTGGGGCTATGACCTGGTGATGCCGGCGATGATGGAGTTCCGCGACTCGCTGCTCACCGGCACCGCCCGTGCGCTGGAAGAAAAGACCTTCACCCTGGTGGACCAGAGCAGCGGTCGCCTGCTCGCTGTACGCAGCGACATGACGCCACAGGTGGCGCGTATCGATGCCCACCTGCTGGCCGCCGACCGTCCGGTATCGCGCCTCTGCTACTGCGGTCATCTGCTGCACGCCAAGGCGGATGGGCTGGATCCGAACCGTTCACCGCTGCAAATCGGCGCCGAGCTGTTTGGTCATGCCGGCATCGAGGCCGACATCGAGATCGTCAGCCTGATGATCGAAACCCTGCAGGCCATCCCGCTGCGGCGAATCGCACTGGATCTTGGGCATGTGGGCATTTTCCGCGGTCTGTTCATCGCCTCCGGGCTCGATGCACGATTCGAGGATCTTCTGTTCGACATGCTGCAACGCAAGTCCATTCCCGAACTCAAGACCTTTCTCGCCGGCCTCGATCTCGATGACCGTCAGCGCCAGCAGTTCTGTCAGCTGGCCTTGCTCAATGGCGGCCTCGAAGTCATCGCGGAAGCCCGCCAGGTATTGTCCGATGCGCCGGCTGCCTGTCATGCCGCGCTGGATCAGATTGCCACCGTGGCCGAGGCCATCGGCGCGCGCTACCCACAGGTGCAGATCCATTGTGACCTGTCGGAACTGCGCGGATACGATTACCATACCGGGCTGGTGTTCGCTGCCTTCCTGCCGGGGCAGGGGCGCGAAGTGGCCCGAGGCGGTCGTTATGACGCGGTAGGCGAGGTCTTTGGCAACGCCCGCCCGGCCACCGGCTTCAGCACCGACCTGCTGGCCCTGCATGCCCTCGCTGCCGAGCCGGCGACGCCGCGTACGGGCATCCTGGCTCCGGCGGGGAAGGATGCGCAGCTGGGCCGATTGATCGATGAACTGCGTGCGTCGGGCGAGCGGGTTGTCATCGATCTGAGCGACGGGGCGCTGCCCCCGCGGCAACAGGGTTGCCACAAGGCAATCGTCAAGAACGGCGACCGCTGGGTCGTCAACGAGGTATGAGAGAATGGCAAAGAATGTAGTCGTCATCGGCACCCAATGGGGTGATGAAGGCAAGGGCAAGATCGTCGATCTGCTGACCGACCGCGCTCAGGCCGTGGTGCGTTTCCAGGGCGGACACAATGCCGGCCACACGCTGGTCATCGATGGGCAGAAAACGGTACTGCACCTGATTCCCTCCGGCGTGCTGCGCGAGAATGTGCTGTGCCTGATCGGCAACGGTGTGGTGCTGTCGCCGGATGCCCTGCTCGAAGAGATCGAAATGCTGGAGAGCAATGGCATTCCGGCGCGGGAACGCATCCGCCTCAGCGAATCCTGCCCGTTGATCCTGCCCTATCACATTGCGCTGGATCAGGCGCGGGAGATCGCCCGAGGCAAGAAAGCCATCGGCACCACCGGGCGCGGCATCGGCCCCTGTTACGAGGACAAGATCGCGCGTCGCGGCATCCGTCTCGGTGAACTGCTCGATGCCGATCACTTTGCTGCTCGCCTGAAGGAGGTCATGGACTACCACAACTTCGCGCTGGAACACTACTACAAGCAGCCGACCGTGGATTACCAGCAGGTGCTGGATCATACCCTGGCCCAGGCCGATGCCCTGAAGGCGATGATCGGCGATGTACCCGGCATTCTCCACGCCATGCGCGCGCGCGGTGAATCGGTGATGTTCGAGGGTGCCCAGGGCGCACTGCTGGACATCGACCATGGCACCTATCCCTTCGTCACTTCCTCTACCACCACCGCCGGCGGTGCGGCCTCCGGCTCCGGCGTCGGCCCGCGCGATCTCGACTACATTCTCGGCATCGTCAAGGCCTATACCACCCGCGTCGGCGCCGGTCCCTTCCCGACCGAACTGGTCTATGACCTGTCGAGCAATACCGGCGACGAGATCGGCAAGTACCTGGGCACCAAGGGCCATGAATTCGGCGCCACCACCGGGCGCCAGCGGCGTTGCGGCTGGCTCGACATCGTGGCGCTGAACCGCTCGTTGCGCATCAACTCGGTGACCGGCATCTGCATCACCAAGCTGGATGTGCTGGATGAACTGGACAGCATCAAGATCGCCGTCGCCTACCAGCTCGACGGGCAGCGCGTGACCACACCGCCGGTGGGGTCCGACCGTTTTGCGGAATGTGAGCCGGAATACATCGAAATGCCGGGTTGGAAGTGTTCCACCGTCGGTATCACCGATTACGACGACCTGCCGCAGGCGGCGAAGGATTACCTGGCCAAAATCGAGGAACTGACCGCTACGCCGATCGACATCATTTCCACCGGCCCGGACCGCGCTGAAACCCTGATCCTGCGCCACCCCTTCGAGGTCTGATCCCGCTGCGCCGCCGTCCGTCGGGCCGACCGGCCGGCGGGCGAGGCGCGGTACTGGATTTATCCGTCTCATCTGCCACAATCCGGTGATTGCAGCGACCGGATCGACCATGTCCCGTTTCCTTTTGTTCGGCCTTCTGGCCCTGATGCTGGCGCAACCCGTGCTGGCGGCTTCCCCAAATGATCAATTCTGGCAGCGATTGCCCGAGCGCGAGCAGGCCAGTCGTGGCCTGGAGACGGCCGGCCAGTACTGGCGCCTCGACGAGGCGGCGATCCGGCTCCGCCTGCAGCAGGCCGATGACCAGGGCCGGGCGGAGATCACGCTGCCGGTGGACGGGCAGCCGCAGCGTTTCGAGGCGACGCCTTCGCCGATCATGGCGCCGGGTCTGGCGGCCCGCTACCCGCAACTGAAGACCTACCGCATCCGCGGCCTCGACGATTCCACGGCCAGCGGCCGACTGAGCCTGACGCCGCGCGGGCTGGACGCCCAGTTCGATGCCTCCGGAGAGACCCGTTACATCGACGCGCGGCGCGGCCGTCCCGGCCTCTACCGGGTGCAGCGTCGCGGTGAGCTCGGCATCCCCGGCCAGGGCTTCGCCTGCGGGGTCAGCGGCACCGGCAGCCCAGTGGAGGCGGCCCGTGCCTCGCCGGCCCGCCTGCGCCCCGCCGGGCGTACGCCGGGCCAGTTGCGCATCTACCGCATCGCCATCGCCACCACGGCCGAGTATTCGAATGCGGTCAAGGATCCGGCATCCGTCACCGAGACCGATATTCGCGCCGATGTACAAGCCGAGATCCTCCGCCTGCTAAACCGCGTCAACCAGATCTATGAGCGGGATCTGGCCATTCAGCTGCAACTGGTGATCAACGGCGATCAGCTGATCCATGTGGGCGATCCGGTGGCGGACCCCTTCACCAACGAAGACGGCCTGACGATGATCGACGAGAACCAGCAGCTGATCGATGCCGTCATCGGGCCGGCCAACTACGATATCGGCCATGTATTGAGCACCGGCGGTGGCGGCATTGCCAATGTCGATTCCGTCTGCATCGATGGTGCCAAGGCCGGGGGCGTGACCGGGCTGTTCAATCCGGTGGGCGATGCCTTCTACATCGACTATGTAGCCCACGAGATCGGCCACCAGTTCGGCGCCGACCACAGCTTCAACGGCACCACCGGCAGTTGTGAGGGGAATCGCTGGTCGCCCCAGGCCTGGGAGCCGGGCAGCGGTTCCACCATCATGTCCTATGCCGGCCTCTGCGGTGCCGAGAACAGCTCCCGCCATGCGCTGGCGATGTTCCATGGGGGCAGCATCGGCATCATCGACAGCGGCAGCAGCCGGCACTGTGGCGAACCGGCCACCGCCGGGAACCCGAATCCGCCGCAGGTCGATGCCGGCCCGGACCGGGTAATCCCCAAGCTGACGCCGTTTCGCCTGACCGCGGTATCCAGCGACGCGGACGGCGATCCGCTGACCCATGCCTGGGAGGAAATGGATGCCGGCACGGCCACCACCTCCCTGTCCTTCGGCAAGGATCTGGGCAGCAACACCCTGTTTCGCAGTTACGATCCCTCGCCAGTCGCCTGGCGCGATTTCCCGGCGCTGGGGCTGACACTGCTCGGCAAATACGACAAGGCGGAAGTCTTGCCCTGCCAGTCACGGACGCTGGATTTCCGGGTGACCGTGCGCGACGGCAACAGCGGCCTGGTCCATGACGATGTGCGCCTGACCGTGGCCGGGGATGCCGGCCCGTTCCGCGTAACCTCCCAGAACAGCGAACAGACCCTGTACCCGGTCAGTCCGCTGTTGGTGCGCTGGGACAGGGCGGGCACCGATCTGCCGCCCGTCTCCTGCGCCAAAGTGGATATCAGCCTGTTGAGCTTCAACGGCAATTCGAATGAATACGGGGAAACGCTGATCGCCGCCAATGAGGCGAACGACGGTACTGCCCTGGTGATCCTGCCGGACCGTTTCGCCGAGCGTGCGCGCCTGCGCGTGGCCTGCAGCGACAATGTCTTCTACGCCCTGTCCGAGGCGGACCTGCGCATCGAGGGCGATGCCGCCAACCCCTTCCCGGTGACCGGATACACGGCCTTCTACAATCCGGATGCCACGCTGACCGTGGGTGCGCTGCCGGTGGACGGCGCCTGCGAGATCGCCGATTCGGGGACGGCAGGCAGTGGCGGCAGCGGGGACGGCTCTTCCTCTTCGGGCAGCGACAGCGGCAGCCTGTCGCCCGGCCTGTTGCTGGCGCTGGCGGGGCTGTGGGCGCTGCGCCGGCGCGCGGCGATGCCGGTCAGGGCTGACAGCGTGTCTTGATGACGGCGTTGTAGGCGGCGGCGTATTCCGCCGCCTTTTTCAGCAGTTCCAGCTGACGCCGGTCGCGCACCGTGTCGCCAGCGCCTTCGATCAGCCGGATGCCGCATTTCAGTTCGTATTGCGGGGCCAGTTGCGGGTCCACTCCCGGAATCACCGTCGAACGCCGCGGCAGCGCCAGCAGACGAAAGTCACGGCGCTCCAGGGCCGCGCGCGCGTCGCGTTGTGCATCGGCCTGCTCCAGCCAGGCCAGCGGGTGTTCGTCGCCGGTCGCCGGTGCGGCGCAGGCGGCCACGCCGATCATCGAGCCGAGCAGGGCGGCCAGGCGGGCGAGTCGTCTCATCTTTTTGCTCCCGGGTTTTGATCCAGATCGTTCATCTTGCCAGAAAACCGGCCGAATGGGCACGGACAAAGCGCTAAATGGTTTTTTCCGGTACCGCCAATCCCGTATACTGGCGCGCTTTCGAAACCCGAGAAAAACCGGAGAATGCCCCATGCTGAAAACCACCGTTGCCGCGCTGCTGACCGCCGCGGCCCTGCTGCAGAGCCCCTTTGCCCTGGCCGAGAAATCCGTCGCCATCACCCAGATCGTTGAACACCCGGCGCTGGATGCGGTGCGCAAGGGCGTCAAGGACGAACTGGCCGCCCATGGTTATGAAGCCGGCAAAAACCTGAAATGGACCTACGAGAGTGCCCAGGGCAATGGCGCTACCGCCGCGCAGATCGCCAGGAAGTTTGCCGGTGAGGCGCCGGATGTCATCGTCGCCATCGCCACGCCTTCCGCGCAGACGGTGGCTGCCGCGGCGCGGGGCATTCCGATCGTGTTTTCGGCGGTGACCGACCCGCTGGGCGCCAAGCTGGTCAAGAGCCTGGACAAGCCGGGCGGCAACATCACCGGTGTTTCGGATCTGACCCCGATCGACAAGCACATGGCGCTGGTCAAGCGGGTCGCGCCGGAGGCGAAAACCGTGGGTGTGATCTACAACCCCGGCGAGGCCAACTCGGTCACGCTGGTTGAACTGGTCAGGAAATATGCGCCGAAGCACGGCATGAAGGTGGTCGAGGCCAGCGCCACCAAGTCGTCCGAGGTACAGGCCGCCGCGCGCTCGCTGGTGGGCCGCGCCGATGTGATCTATGTACCGACCGACAATACCGTGGTCTCCGCCTTCTCCGGTGTGGTCAAGGTCGGTCAGTCGGCCAAACTGCCGGTGGTCGCCGGTGATACCGACTCGGTCAAGCAGGGCGCGATCGCGGCGCTGGGCTTCAACTACTACGATGTGGGCCGTCAGACCGGCAAGATCGTGGTCGAGGTGCTCGGCGGCGCCAGGCCCGGTGACATCGCGGTACAGGGGGTCGAGAAGATGGAGCTGTTCGTCAACCCGGAAGCGGCCCGCAAGATGGGCGTCAGGCTGGACCCGAAGCTGATCGAAGAAGCCAAGGAAGTCGTCAAGTAGGCCTCCCGTGAGCCAGATCGCCTTTCTGGGCGCGATCGAGAGCGGGCTCATATTCGCTCTGGTCGCGCTCGGCATCTATCTCTCCTTTCGCGTGCTGGAGTTCCCGGATTTGACCGTGGACGGCAGCTTCCCTCTGGGCGCCGCGGTCAGTGCGGTGTTGATCGTCAATGGCCATAATCCGTGGATGGCCACGGGCTTGGCCGTGATCGCCGGGGCGATGGCAGGATTCGTCACCGGTTGGCTCAATGTCCGGCTGAAGATTCTCCACCTGCTGGCTTCGATCCTGACCATGATCGCCCTGTATTCGGTCAACCTGCGCATCATGGGCAAGCCGAACATTGCGCTGCTCGGAGAGCAGACCCTGCTTTCGCCGCTGGAATCGCTGGACACCCCTTACTATGTCACCACGCCGCTGGCATTTCTGCTGGTGGTCGTCGTCTGTGCGGCGTTGCTGGTGCGTTTTCTCAACTCCGAGATCGGCCTGGCGCTGCGCGCCACCGGCGCCAACCCGCGCATGGCGCGGGCCCAGGGCGTGCGCACCGGGTGGATGATCCTCGGTGGCATGGCGCTGTCCAACGCGCTGGTGGCGCTGGCCGGCAGCCTGTTCGCGCAAAGCCAGGGCAGTGCCGATGTCACCATGGGCGTGGGTGTCATCGTGGTCGGGCTGGCCTCGGTGATCGGGGGCGAGGCGATCATCTCTCCGTCCACCGTATTGAAGGCGGTGCTGGCCTGTATCGTGGGTGCCATTCTCTACCGGCTGGCGATTGCGCTGGCTCTGAACCTGGATCTGCTCGGGCTCAAGGCCCAGGACCTGAACCTGGTGACCTCGGTTCTGGTGATGCTGGCCATCGTGCTGCCCCGTTACCGTCTGCGGAGGCCGGTCGGATGATCCGCCTGGAAGATGTGCATGTGCGTTTCGGGGTCGGTACACCGCTGGAGACGCACGCGCTGCGCGGCATCGATCTGCAGATTTCGGAAGGTGAGTTCGTGACCGTGATCGGCAGTAACGGGGCCGGGAAGTCGTCGCTGCTCAATGCCCTGTCCGGGGAGATCGCCGTCAGTTCCGGACGGGTGCGCATCGATGGCCGCGATGTGACGCGGCTGGATACCGCGGCCCGTGCTCCTCTGGTGGCGCGGGTGTTCCAGGATCCGCTGGCCGGTTCCTGCGAGTTCCTGACCATCGAGGAGAACCTGGCGCTGGCCGATGCCCGTGGTCGTCGTCGCGGCCTGAAACCGGCCCTCGACGAACGCCGCAAGCAGCCCTACCGCGACTATCTTGCACGGCTCAATCTGGGACTGGAGAATCGCCTGCAGGACAAGATGGGCCTGCTCTCCGGCGGACAGCGGCAGGCGGTCAGCCTGCTGATGGCGACGCTGCAGCCGTCGAAGATTCTGCTGCTGGACGAGCACACCGCCGCGCTGGACCCCAAGACCAGCGCCTTCGTGCTCGATCTGACGCGCCAGATCATCGAGGAAAAGCAGTGTACCGCGCTGATGGTCACCCACAGCATGAAACAGGCGCTGGCGGTGGGTACACGCACCATCATGCTGCATCAGGGGCGCATCATCTTCGATATCCGCGGCGAGGAACGGTCGCGTCTGGGCGTCAAGGACCTGCTCGATCTGTTCAGCAAGAGCCAGGGCGAGACCCTCGACGACGACGCCCTGCTGCTGGGCTGAAACCGACACAGCCTCTTCGGGCCAGCGCGGCTGCGCTCGACCGGTTCCTGCCCTATACTCTGACGGAATCGTTTACCCGGGTCTTCCATGCCTTCCTCACCGGACCGTCGAATGACGCCCATCCAGCTGCGGCAGACAACCCAGCTCTACAGCCGGTTGCTCTATTCGGCAGTCGGCACCCTGTTCACCGCGCTGGTGATCGCCTGGGTGCTGGCCGACAGGACTCAGCGCATGCAGGCCTGGGGCTGGTTCGCCCTGATGGTATTGGTCAGCGCCTACCGCTGGGCCATTGCCTTCGCCTTCCATCGCTTGCCGGAAGCCCGGCGCAACGACATCCGCTGGTTCCGCCGCTTCCGCTGGGCTGCCTGGGTGGTGGCCGTGGTATGGGTGCTGCCGATGTGGTTGCTGTACCCATCGGAGCCGGCCTATCAGGTGATGATGGTGACGGCGCTGGTCGGCATCGTGGGGGGGTCCATCGCCATTCTGTCCTACGACCGCACCACCTTGACCGTGTTCCTGATCATCCTGATGCTGGGGGTGATCGGTCGTCTGCTGGTGCAGGGCGACGCCCTGTCGCTGCAACTGGCGGCATTGCTGCTGGTCTTCTTCCTGCTGATGATCAAGGGCGGCCGCGATATCGGCCACAGTTTCATCGAATTGCTCGAGCTGCGCCAGTCGGCCGAGGAACACAACCTGACCCTGCTGTCGATCACCGAGGAGGTGGCGCGCATCGGCTACTGGCAGTGGGATCTGAAATCGCCGGTACTGGAGTTCTCGTCCAACCTGCGCAACATGTGTGGCATCAGCGGAGAACGCCTGGGCGTCGACGAATGCTTGCACCAGGTGCATCCGGACGACCGTGAGCGGGTGCGCATGGCCATCGACAATGCCCGCCTCACCGGCAAGGAAGTCTCGGTCGAATACCGCCAGCGCAACCCCCGCGGCAAGGACTGGATGCTGATGAACCAGGTCATCAAGCGGGTCGAAGAACGCGGTGGCAAGCAGTTTCTGCTGGGCATGGTCCAGGATGTCTCGGTGCTGCGCAAGGCGGAACAGAAGATCTTCGACATGGCCTATTACGATGAGCTGACCGGTCTGGCCAATCGCGGTCATTTCCGCGAACGGCTGCGCGAGAAGGTCAAGCACGCGCGCCGCCGTGACGAACGCTTCGCGCTGCTCTACATCGACATGGATGGGTTCAAGCAGATCAACGACACCCTGGGCCATGAAAAGGGCGATGACTTCCTGCGGCAGTTCTCACGGCGGCTCAAGAAGGCCGTGCGCGAGGCGGACTTCATTGCCCGCCTGGGCGGTGATGAATTCTGCGTGCTGCTCGGTGACATCAAGAGCAGCATCGATTGCGTGCAGTCGGCCCAGCGCTGCCTGGCCCTGCGTGACGAGCCGGTCATACTCGACAGCCACAACATCTATCCGCAGCTGAGCATCGGCATCGCCGTCTACCCTCAGGACGGGGAGGATGACGACAGCCTGCTCAAGGCAGCCGACGCGGCCATGTACGCCGCCAAGCAGGGCGGCAAGCACAGTTATGCCTTCTACGACAATGAAATGACCGAGGCCGCGGCCCGGCGCGTGCGGCTGGAGGCGGATCTGCAACGGGCCCTGAGGGAACAGGAATTCTACCTCCTCTATCAGCCCAAGGTGGACCTGCGCAGCGGCCAGTTGCAGGGCGTGGAAGCCCTGATTCGATGGAAACACCCGGAACGCGGTGAAGTGTCGCCCGACGTATTCATCGATACCGCCGAGCGCATCGGACTGATCCACGAGATCGGCGAATGGGTACTCGATCATGCCTGCAGCCAGCTGGCCGAATGGAAGCGGCAGGGTCTGCGCCTGCAGATGGCGGTGAACATCGCCTCCAATCATTTCAGCGCCGCGCGTTTTGTCGATCGGGTCGGGGAAACCCTCGATCGCTACCAGATCGGAGACGGTGAACTGGAAGTGGAGATCACCGAAAGCCTGACCCGGGATCCGCAACAGCACCTCAAGGTCTGCCGCGAACTGCGGAGCCGTGGCGTGCGGGTCGCCATCGACGATTTCGGCACCGGCTACTCTTCGCTGTCGGTGCTCAAGCAATTGCAGGTGGACACGCTCAAGGTCGACCGCAGCTTCATCCGGCACCTGCCCAGCGACCCCACCTCGACGCTGATGGTGCGCGCCATCATCGACATGGCCCTGGGCCTGGGCTTCGATGTGGTGGCGGAAGGGGTCGAGGACGCGGCCCAGGCCGACTTCCTGCGCGAACTGGGTTGCCCCTATGTGCAGGGCTACTACTTCAGCCGGCCGGTGACTGCCGAGGAAATCCCCGGAATGGCGGGCCAGCTGTTCGTGGGCGACGAGACGCTGGTGATGGCGGCGCCAGGGAAGCGTTAGCGCGTGTAGATAGCCATCAAGCCTGCAGCGATCAGAAACAGGCTTCCGGTCAGCCGGTTGAGCTGGCGTTGATGGTGGCGCGAACCCAGCCAGACCGCGGCCTGGGCCGCCAGCCAGGCATAGCCGGTCATCACCAGCACATCGACCGTCACGCCGGTGGCAGTGAGGATGCCGATCTGCTCCAGTTGGGACCGCTCCGGGTCGATGAACTGGGGCAGCAGTGCCGCCAGGAATACGGTGGCCTTGGGGTTGGTCAGGTTGATCAGCGCCGACTGCCAGAAACGCCGCCCATAGGCCAGATCCGCTGCGTCGGCCTGCAGCCGCAACGCGATGGCCGGCTGCCGCCATTTGCTCCAGCCGAGCCAGGCCAGATAGACAACCCCCAGCCATTTGATGACCTGAAAGGCGCTTTCCGAGGAAGCCAGCACGGCGCCCAGCCCTATGCCGACGATCAGGAACTGGGCGATCAGCCCCAGTTGCAAACCCAGGATGGAAGGCAGGCTGTGGCGGACCCCGTAGGCGATGCCGTTGCTCAGGGTATTGACCATGCCCGCGCCGGGTGCCAGAGAGATCAGCACCGAAGCCAGCACGAAGGTCAGCCAGAGATCGAATGGCATGGGGGTTAATACTATTGAGTTGATGATGAGGATGCCGCAGCATAGCCGCTCCTCTGGCAACCGGACAAGCCCGTGTTCATCCCCATACACGACCGCAACCCGCTGACGGTCATACCCTGGCAAAGGGTCACCGTCACTCTGATGGCGATCAATGTGGCCGTGTTCCTGTGGCAGAACACCCTGGCGGGCAATGCGCAGGCGGCCGTCAGCTACGGCTTCGGCATGACGCCCTCGGTGCTCTGGCAGCAGGCGATGTTGCCGCCGGAAATCCTGGCCCTGCCGGAGCCGCTGACCCTCGTCAGCTATGCCTTCCTGCATGGCGGCTGGCTGCACCTGCTCGGCAACATGCTGTTCCTGTGGGTCTTCGGCGACAACATCGAGGACGCGATGGGGCATGGCCGCTTCCTGCTGTTCTATCTGCTCTGTGCCGTGGCCGCCGGACTGACCCACGCGCTCATGGATGCCGGATCGCAGTTGCCGCTGATCGGCGCCAGCGGGGCCATTGCCGGGGTGCTCGGCGCCTACCTGCTGCTGCATCCGCGGGTCAAGGTGCTGGTATTGATGTTTGGCCGTCTGCCGCTGCGGCTTCCGGTGTGGATACTGCTGCCGCTGTGGCTGGCCTTTCAGTTCGTCAGCCTGTCGATCACCGGTGGCGCTGACGGTACCGCCTGGTGGGCCCATATCGGCGGTTTCCTCGCCGGCATGCTGCTGGTAGTGCCCCTGCGCCGGCGCGGCGTGCCCCTGTTCGACCGCGGCACCGAGCACTGAGCCGGGTCCTACTCCTCGCGCAGCGCCTCGATCGGATCCAGCCGCGCGGCATGCCGCGCCGGGATCACTCCGGCCAGCAGGCCGATGACGATGGCCATGCCCTCGGCCAGCAGCACGAACTGCAGGGGCGTGTGTACCGGCAGGCCGGGCAGCGCCAGCCGCAGCAACTGGCCGCCGCCGAATCCGGCCAGCAGCCCGAGCAGACCGCCGAGCGCCGAAAGCGCCACCGCCTCGCCGAGGAACAGCGACAGAATCTGCCCCTGGTGCGCACCCAGTGCGCGCAGCAGGCCGATTTCGCCACTGCGTTCCGATACGCTGATGGTCATGATGGTGGCGATGCCGATGGCACCGACCAGCAGCGAAATGGCGCCGATGGCGGTAACCGCCAGGGTCACCACATCGAGTACCGAGCCCATCACCTCCAGCATCTGCTGCTGGGTGGTGATGGTGATGTCATCGCGGCCATGGCGCTGCTGCATCAGGCGGCGGATCGATGCCACCACCCGCTGTTCGTCTTCGCCCGGGCGGTACTGTACATCGATCTCCATCAGCCCTTCCCGGTTGAACAGGGCCAGTGCGCGGGCCGCCGGGATGTACACCGTGTCGTCCAGATCGAATCCGAAGACCTGGCCTTTCTTCGCCATCACGCCGATCACCCGGTAGCGTTCGCCGCCGACGCGGATGCGTTGCCCCAGAACCTGTCCGGACGGGAACAGTTCCTGTGCCAGTCGATGGCCGAGCACGGCCAGCGCGCGTGGCGCCACCGGATTGTCCTCGGGCAGGAAGCGGCCCTGCTGCAGCGGCATGTTGAAGGCTTCCGGCAGACCGGGGCTGGTGCCATACACGGTGGCGCGTCGCGCCAGACGGCCGGCCTTGATTTCCGCGTTGCCGGTAATGCCGGTGATCACCCGCTCGATGCGCGGCAGCTTGCGCAACGCGGCCGCATCGTCCAGCGTCAACGGCCGTTCGCTGCCGAACACGCCCAGTGAGATGCCGAAGGTGCGGGTCTTGCCCGGATTGATGGCGATCAGGGTGGCACCGAACTGGGTGAACTCCTTGACGATGTAGCGTTGCAGCCCTTCGCCGATGGAGGTCAGCATCACCACAGAGGCAATGCCGACAGCGATGCCGAGCAGGGTCAGGAAGCTGCGCAGGCGGTGGGCCACCAGCGAGGCGGCGGTCAGCCGCAGAAAATCGCCGCCGCGCATCAGCCTCGCCCCCGCTGCAGTGCATCCACCGGATCCAGCCGCGCCGCGCGCCGGGCCGGCAGCAGGCTGAACAGCAAGCCAGTGGCCAGTGCCACCCCCACCGAGGCGAACAGCGCCCACAGGGGCGGGCTGGCCTGCAGGTCCGGATACTGACTGCGGATCAATGCGCTGCCCGACAATCCGACGGCCAGCCCCAGAGCGGCACCCAGCAAGGACAACAGCGCCGCTTCGCCGAGAATCAGCGCCAGAATGCCGCGCCGCGATGCACCCAGCGCCTTGAGCAGGCCGATCTCGCTGCGCCGCTGGGTGACCACCACCAACATGACATTCATCACCAGCACGCCGGCGACGATGAGGCTGATGGCGGCGATGCCGCTGATGCCGTAGGTGAGGGCGGAGAGGATATTGTCGAAGGTTTCCAGCACCGCATCCTGGGTGATGACGGTGACATCCTCCTCGCCATGATGACGGCGCTTGAGGGTATCGAGGATGAAGCGACGGGCGTGTTCCATTTGCGCCTGGCTGCGCACCGCGATGATAATGCGGAACAGCGACGGCACATTGAGCAGTGACTGGGCCAGTGCCACCGGTACGATCACCTGCTCGTCGAGATTGACATCGATGGTCTTGCCCTGGGCCGCCAGCACACCGATGATGCGACAACGCTGGGGTCCCAGCCGCAGCCACTGGCCGATGGCCGCGTGGCGGCCGAACAGTTCATTGCGGATGCGGTGCCCGATCACGCAGACCGGTGGCGAACGGTCCCAGTCTACGGCGGGAAGAAAACGGCCGGCAGCCATGCGCCAGCCGCGGATGTCGATCAGCTCGCGGCTGCTCCCCATCAGCCCGACGCTGCGCCCGCGGCCGCGCCATTGCACCTGCACCTCGCCGACATTGAGCGGCGCCACCGAGGCAATGGAAGGATCGCGCCGCAGCGCGCGGGCGTCATCCAGGGTCAGCGCACGAGGGATCACTCCCAGCGCGTTGCCGAGTGCGCCGCCGGCGGTTTCGCTGCGCCCCGGCAACACCACCAGCATGTGGGTGCCCAATGACTGAAACTCGCCCAGCACGAAGCGACGCGCGCCTTCGCCAAGCGCGGTCAGCAGCAGTACCGAGGCCACGCCGATGCTCATCGCCAGCAGCACCATCAGGCTGCGCCCGCGGTAGCCGGCCAGGGAGCGCCAGCTGAAGACGACGATGTCGGCCGCGCGCATCGGCGATTACGCTCCGCTCGTTGCCGGCCCGTTCGCCGGCCGGCGTATGTCGGCTTCGATGCGGCCATCGACCAGGGTCAGCGCGCGCCGGGCGCGCTCGCCCAGGGCCGGATCATGGGTGACCACGATCAGAGTGATGCCCTGCCGGTTCAGGGCCTCCAGGGTCTCGATCACCTCATGCCCGGATTTCTGATCCAGGTTGCCGGTGGGTTCGTCCGCCAGCAGCAGCCGGGGCCGGTTGACGATGGCCCGGGCGATGGCGACCCGCTGGCGTTGACCACCGGAAAGCTGATCGGGCTTGTGCCGGGCGCGATCGGCGAGTCCCAGGCTGTGCAAGGCCTGTTGCACCTGTTCATGGCGCCGTGCCGGGTCGATGCCGGCGAGGATCATCGGCAGTTCCACGTTTTCGAACGCGGTCAGCCGCGGTATCAGGTGGAAGGACTGGAACACGAAGCCGATCAGGCGGTTGCGTGCGTCGGCGCGCTGGGCTTCGTTCATTGCGGTGACATCCTCGCCGGCCAGACGGTAGCGTCCGGAACTGGGCCGGTCGAGAAGGCCGAGCAGGTTGAGCAGGGTCGATTTGCCGGAGCCGGAAGGTCCCATCACCGAGACGTATTCGCCGGTGTCGATGCGCAGGTCGATGCCGTCCAGCGCATGCACCGTTTCCTCGCCGACCCGAAACAGGCGGTGGATGTCCTCCAGTTCGATCATCGCCGGCATCAGCGGTCCTCGGATTTCTCGGGGCGTACCCGCACCCCGTCGTCCAGCCCGTCACGGTCGATGCTGACGACAATCTGCTGACCGGCCTCCAGGCCGTCGATCACCTCGGTGTATTGCCAGTTGCCGATACCGGTTTTGATCGGGACCCGGTGGATGCGTCCGTCCCCGGCGTCGTAGACATATACCGCCTGGCCCTCGAGCAGGGCTTCGGTCGGAATGCGCAGGCTGTCGGGGTGGGAGGCCAGGATCACTTCCACATCCGCAGTGTGACCGGGCAGCATGCGTTCGCTGTCTTCGGGTCGCTGCAGGTCCACCTCGATGGTCACCGTGCGCGCCTGTTTCTCCCGGTCTTCCACATAGGGGGCGATTCGACGCACCCGACCCTCGAAAAAACGACCGGGATAGGCATCGAGGGAGATGCGCACCGCCTGATCGACGCGGATCGATGGCGCATCCACTTCGTCCATCGGCGCCTCGATATAGAGGCAGCTGTCGTCGATCAGATCGATGACCGGCTGCGATGGGATGCCCACCGGAGCGGGCGATACATATTCGCCCACTTCCACATTGACCGCGGCAGCGATGCCGGCAAAGGGCGCTCGCAGGCGGCTGTGTTCCAGCGCTGCCTCGGCAACCCGGACTTCGGCGGCGGCAACCCGGCTGTTGGCGCGCGCAGCGTCACAGGCCGCGGCCTGAGCCCGCGCCTCGCCCTGGCTCCGTTCGGCGCGCTCGTCCGAGGTCAGCCCGCGTTGCAGCAGGGCCTGCTGCCGCTCGGCCTCGCGGCGGGCCAGGTCGGCCTGGGTACAACTCTGACGCTGCAGTGCTTCACTCGATGCCTGTTGTGCCTGCGCCAGCTGCAGACGGGCCTGCAGGTCGTGATTCCACAGTTCAAGCAGGATCTGGCCGGCGGTATAGCGTTGCCCCTCGGCCGCCACCAGCCGCGAGACCTGCCCACCCACCGAAGGCGACAGGCGCGCCCGGCGGCAGGCCTTCAGCGTCCCCGCGCGGGTGTTGGTGACGGTCTGCTGGATATCGCCCCGCTCGACGCGCGCCAGTTGCACGGCGATGGGTTTCTCGCGGTGGTTCCACCACCAGTAGCCGGCGCTGCCGGCCAGGGCGAGCAGCAGTGCCAGGGTCAGTGTGCGTTTCATGTCGGTTCCTCCGCGTGCAGCATATCACTTGATCCCGCGGATGGGGCGGTACGCACTTGAGCCGGATCATGCGGGTGATCGAGCGCACAGTTCACGGGCTCGTGGCGGGATACAAGAGCAAAAATGAGAACCCGTACCCAAACTTCTGCAATCCTGTTGTACAATCAAGCGCTTGTGAGCGGCTGTTAGAGTGAAATCTACAGTTGCTCGCGGGATATCATTATCACTCACAGGGAAACACGGGAACCGAACATGAAACACAATTACAGTCGCTGGATCCACACGCTGGGCGCCCTCGCCGGACTCTTCACACTGCAACCGGCCTGGTCACTCACCCTGCAGCAGGCGGTGGAGGATGCCCTGTCCGCCCATCCGGTGGTCAAGGAAAAACTCCATGTCTATCGCGAGATCCTGCAGGACAAGGCCATTGCCGAAAGCGGTTGGCGTCCGAGTATCGATCTCGATGCCTCCACCGGCGCCTACCGCACCGATTCACCGGCCACCGGCAACAGCACCGTCGACTACAACAGTTCCCGTGTCGAACTGTCGCTGACCCAGAACCTGTTCAACGGCTACGACACCACCCACCAGATCGAGCAGACCCGCGCCCGCGCCCGTGCCGCCCTGTTCGATCTCTACGACAGCGCCGACAATGTGGCGCTGGATGTGGTCAAGGCCTATCTGGAAGTGCTCAAGCAGCGCGAGCTGTACCGCCTGGCGGTGGAGAATGTGGATTCCCACGAGGGCATCCTGGCGCAGATCCGCGAGCGCAACAATTCCGGCGTGGGTCGGGCATCGCAGTTGCAGCAGACCGAGGGCCGGGTGGCGCGCGCCCATGCCAGCCTGATCGCCCAGCAGAACAACCTGCAGGATGCCCTGACCCGTTTCCATCAGCTGCTGGGGCGTTATGTCACGCCGGATGAGCTGGAAGTCCCGCTGCAACCGGAACTGCCTCCGGACGACCTGAACACGATGATCGAGCAGGCTCTGCAGAACCATCCGGCGATGCAGGTGGCTCTGGGCAACATCGATGCCTCCCGTTCGGACTATCAACGCGCGCGCAGCAGCCGCTACCCGATGGTCGATGTACGGCTTGCCCAGTTGTGGGGAGACGATCTTGGCGGTACCGATGGCCGCACGGATGAAACCAGCCTGGTGCTCAACCTGCGCTACAACTTCTACAACGGCGGGGCCGATGAAGCCACCCGGCGCAAGAAGGCCAGCGTGGTCTACGAACAAAAGGAATTTGCCGCCCGCGTGCGTCGCCAGATCATCGAGACCCTGCGTCTGGCACGGGTCGCCGATGACTCGCTCAACCGACAGATCGAGTTTCTCGGTCAGCATGTGGAGAAGGCGCGTCAGACCGTCTCGTCCTACCGCGAGGAATTTTTCATCGGCCAGCGGGACCTGATCGATCTGCTG
>Ga0256839_1002136_pt1 | contig 22608 bp, 21 predicted proteins | sample 354166metaG_FD_185968 | JGI IMG/M metagenome (GOLD analysis project Ga0256839, IMG submission 185968) | Hydrothermal vent microbial communities from Mid Atlantic Ridge, Atlantic Ocean - 354-166 | ecosystem: Environmental > Aquatic > Marine > Hydrothermal vents | place: Atlantic Ocean: Mid... | reverse complement strand
CCGCCTGCCAGGCCTCGTGCTGGAGGTCGGCCACCTCGCGCGATGCCGAGACGGCGCGCAGCTGCTCCAGGTGCACGAGGCTGACCCACACGACCACGCCCACGAGCAGGGCCGCCACCCAGGCGGCGGTCCTGCGCACCGACGGGAGTCTCGGCCTGCGCCCCATCCCGGTCCCCTTCCCCTCGTCAAGAGCATAGCGCAGGCCCGGGGCGTCCCGCCGCCCGGGCCGGCGCCGCGGCGCCCCGGCCCGGTCAGCGGGCGGGATCGCACGGCTCCAGGCCGTGGCGGAGCAGGCACGGTCCGCGGGCGGGATCCAGACGGAAGCGTGTCAGGGCGGCGTAGCCGGCCATGATGCGGAACATGGCCGCGGGCGGCAGCTCCAGCACCAGCCCCACCACCGCCCGGATGACGCCCGCGTGGGTGACCACGAGCACGCGCCCGGCCGTCTGCGCCTCCTCCACCGCCGTCTCCCATGCGGCCCGCACGCGGGCGAGGAAGCCCTCCAGCGGCTCGGCGCCCGGGGGACGGTGACGCAGGGGGTCGCGCCGGAAGGCCGCGAGCTCGGCCGGGAAGCGCTCGGCCACCTCGGCGTGCGTGAGGCCCTCCCACGCGCCGTAGCCGAGCTCCTCCAGCCGCGGGTCGACCCGGCAGGGGACGCCCGCCTCGGCGGCGAGCGTCTCGGCGAAGGCGCGGCAGCGCCCGAGCGGCGAGGTGACGACCCGCGCCCAGGGGCCGTGGGCCGCGGCCGCGGCCCGCATCTGCGCCCACCCGCGCGCGCTCAGGGGATCGTCGGTGCGGCCGCGGTAGCGCCGCCCGCCCTCGGGCTCGCCGTGGCGCAGCAGGTCCACCTGCGGGGCGGCGGGCTCCATGGGCGCAGACGGTTCAGGCGGCCAGCCCCGCGAGCGTGAGCACGGCCACCAGCGTCACCCAGATCACCACGGTGCGCCAGACCAGCCCCAGGGCGGCGCGCACGGCCTCGGCGCCGTCGCCGGCCTCCAGATCCAGGGCCGCGGCACCGGCCTCGGCGAGCAGGGCCTCGTCGCCGCCGCCCTCCCGATGCAGCCGCCAGGCATGGATGGTCGACTCGAAGTGGCCGGCGAGGGCATAGCCCACGAGCGTGAGCCGCGCCGGGATCCAGTCGAGGATCTCCACCAGCGTGACGGCGGCCTCGTGCAGGCCGCCGCCCCACCCGCGCGCGGCCTCCGCCAGCAGGCGCGCGCAACGGTAGAGCACAGCGCCCACCGGCCCCAGCACCGCGAACCAGAACAGCACGCCGAAGACCCGCCCCAGGGCCGCCGCCGCCACGCCGCGGGCGGCCAGCACGGGCCAGCTCTCGTCCGGCCCGCCTTCCGGGGCCTGCCCCGCGAGCCGCGCCAGCGCACGCCGGGCGGCCTCCGCATCGCCTGCCTCCCAGGCCCCGGCGAAGCGCTCGGCCTCGGCGTCCAGGTCACGCGGCCCCAGGCAGTAGAGCAGCGCGAGCACCCCGAGGGCGAGCCCGCCCAGCCCCCACAGCAGGCCGCCGAGCAGGAGCTGGGCCAGCGCCACGGCCGCCACCGGCGGGGCGAGCACGGCCAGCACGCCCGCAGGCCCGTCCCACAGGGCGCCGGCGAGCCGCGCACGCCACCAGGCCGCGTAGCCCTCGAACCAGCGCGGCTCGCGCAGCTCCTCCAGGTGGCCGAGGAAACGCTCGAGGACGAGCGCGGCGATGACGGCCAGCAACGTCATGGCGCCACAGTTTCGGGGCACGGGCCGAGCCGCGCAAGCGCGGCCCCCAGGCGCGCCCAGTCGAAGGCGGGCCCCGGATCGGTCTTGCGGCCCGGGGCCACGTGGCAGTGGCCAACCACCCGCCGGGGCGTGATGGCGGGATAGGCTCGCATGAGGGCGGCGACCACGGCCGCCAGCGTCTCGTACTGGCGTGGCGCGTAGGGGATGTGGTCGGTCCCCTCGAGCTCGATACCGATGGCGTAGTCGTTGCAGCGCGGCCGCCCGGCGAGCGCGGACGCGCCCGCGTGCCAGGCACGCTCGGTGAAAGGCACGTACTGGGTGAGCGAGCCGTCGCGCCGGATGAGGAGATGCGCCGAGACCCGCAGCCCCGCGATGGCGCGGAAACAGGGATGGGCGTCGGGATCGAGGGTGCCGGTGAAGAGGGCGTCGATCCAGGGCCCGCCGAAGCAGCCCGGCGGAAGGCTGATGCCGTGGACGATCACGGCGTCGATGACGGTGCCGGGCGGGCGCGCGTCGCGGTGGGGCGAGGGCAGGCGCCACGCCCCCGCGAGCCAGCCTGCCGCATCCACCACCCAGCGTCGCGCTTCCATCGCGCTCCAGCCTATCATGCGCCCTCGCCGCATGCGCCCGCAGGCTCTACAATGCGGGTCGCCGACGCGCGCACGGAGACCTGCAGGGATGAGAAGCCTCCCGGCCATCACGCTTGCGCTGCTGCTCACCGCCGCCATCGCCCCGAGGCCGTCCGCGGCCCAGGAGGAAGGCGCGGTGCGCTACGTGACGGACCGCCTCTCCATCACCCTGCGCGCGGGCCCGGGCACGGCCTTCCGCATCCTGCGCACGCTCCCGAGCGGCACACGCCTGACCGTGCTGGAGACCGACCCCGGGAGCGGGTGGTCGCGCGTGCGGACCGGAGGCGGCCTCGAGGGCTGGGTGCTGACGCGCTATCTCATGGACCAGCCGGCCGCGCGCGAGCGGCTCGCGCGCGCCGAGGCCCGGGCCGAGGCGGCGCGCAGGCGCGCGTCCGAGCTCGAGGCGCGTGTGCGCTCGCTCGCCGCCGAGCGCGACACCGCCCGCCGCGAGGCAGCCGCGCAGAAGGCGCGCGCGGACAGGGCCGAGCGCGAGCTCGCGCGCATCCGCCGGGTCTCGGCCGAGGCCCTGCGGCTCGCCGACGAGCACCAGCGCCTCAAGCGCGAGCTGCTGGACCTGGAGCGCGAGCTCAGGCTCGCGCGCGAGGAGAACGACGCCCTGCGCGACCGCACCGCGCGCGACTGGTTCATGGTGGGCGCCGGCGTGCTGCTCGCCGGCATCGTGGTCGGGCTCGTCCTGCCCCGCATCCGCTGGCGCCGCCGCTCCTCCTGGGACAGCTTCTGACCGCCTGCCGCCCCGACGGCCCCCTGCGCCCGGCGGGACAAGGCGGCCGGGCTCGGATCAGGCAGGAAGGACGGCGGCGACGCCGCAAGCCCGCGCGCGGCTGGAAGCCGCGCCTACGGAGCGCGCCCCGCGCGCGGCACGGAATCCAGGCAAGCCCTCCCCTGCCGCCTGCCGCTCATCTCACCACGCGGACGGCGCCCCTGGCGGCGGAGGTGGTGAAGGCCGCATAGGCGCGCAGCGCCTCCGAGACCGGCCGTTGGCGCGTGGCCGGCCTCCAGGCCTTCTCGCCCCGGGCCTCCATGGCCGCGCGCCGCCGCGCCAGCTCCTCCTCGGGCACGAGCAGCTCGATCGCGCGGTGGGGGATGTCGATGCGGATGCGGTCGCCCTCGGCCACCAGCGCGATGTTCCCGCCCTCGGCCGCCTCCGGCGAGACGTGGCCGATGGACAGCCCCGAGGTCCCGCCGGAGAAGCGCCCGTCCGTGACGAGGGCGCACACCTTCCCGAGCCCCTTGGACTTGAGGTAGCTCGTGGGGTAGAGCATCTCCTGCATGCCGGGGCCGCCGCGCGGGCCTTCGTAGCGGATGACCACCACGTCGCCCGGGCGGATGCGGTCGCCGAGGATGGCCTCCACCGCCTCCTCCTGGCTCTCGAAGATGCGCGCCGGACCCTCGAAGACCAGGATGGAAGGGTGCACGCCCGCGGTCTTGACGATGCAGCCCTCCGGGGCGAGGTTGCCGTAGAGCACCGCGAGCCCCCCGTCGCGGCTGTAGGCGTGCTCGATGTCGCGGATGCAGCCCGTGGCCCGGTCCAGGTCGAGCTCCGGCCAGCGCCGGTCCTGGCTGAAGGCGACCTGCGTGGGCACGCCCCCCGGCGCGGCGAGATACCGCAGACGCGCCTCCTCGGCCCGGCTGCGCACCACGTCCCAGCGGTCGAGCGCCTCGCCCAGGGTGCGGCTGTGCACCGTGGGCACCTCGCGGTGGATGAGCCCGGCGCGGTCGAGCTCGCCCAGGATGCCGATGACGCCGCCGGCCCGATGCACGTCCTCGATGTGGTAGCGCTGGGTGGCGGGGGCCACCTTGCACAGGTGCGGCACCTTGCGCGAGAGGCGGTCGATGTCGGCCATGGTGAAGTCCACGCCCGCCTCGTGGGCGGCGGCGAGCAGGTGCAGCACGGTGTTGGTGGAGCCGCCCATGGCGATGTCGAGGCTCATGGCGTTCTCGAAGGCCTCGAAGGTGGCGATGCCGCGCGGCAGCGCGGTGGGGTCCTCGGCCTCGTACCAGCGGCGCGTGAGCTCGACGATGCGCCGCCCGGCCTCCTCGAACAGGACGCGGCGGTCGGCGTGGGTGGCGAGCAGCGTCCCGTTGCCGGGAAGCGCCAGCCCCAGCGCCTCCAGCAGGCAGTTCATGGAGTTGGCCGTGAACATGCCGGAGCAGGAGCCGCAGGTGGGGCAGGCCGAGCGCTCGTAGGCCGCGACCTCGGCATCGCTCGCGTTGGGATCGGCGGCGATCACCATGGCGTCCACCAGGTCGAGGCTGAGCTCGCCGTCCTCGCCGAGGCGCACCTTGCCCGCCTCCATGGGCCCGCCCGAGACGAAGATGGTGGGGATGTTGAGCCGCAGCGCCGCCATCAGCATCCCCGGAGTGATCTTGTCGCAGTTGGAGATGCACACCAGGGCGTCGGCGCAGTGGGCGTTGACCATGTACTCGACGCTGTCGGCGATGAGGTCGCGCGAGGGGAGCGAATAGAGCATCCCGCCGTGGCCCATGGCGATGCCGTCGTCGATGGCGATGGTGTGGAACTCGCGCGGCACCCCGCCGGCCTTGCGGATCTCCTCGGCGACGATCCGGCCGACGTCGCGCAGGTGCACGTGGCCCGGCACGAACTCCGTGAAGGAGTTGGCGATGGCGATGATGGGCTTGTCGAAGTCGGCCTCGCTCAGGCCCGTGGCGCGCCACAGGGCGCGCGCGCCGGCCATGTTGCGGCCGCGGGTGGTGGTCCAGGAGCGGTACGCGGGCATCGCGGTCTCACCAGGCGGTCGCGCGCCGACACCGGCGCCGGTGGCGCCATTGTAGCGTGGCACGCCCCCGCCCCATCCACGGTGTCGGTAGGGTTGCCGCGCCCGTCGCGCCGGCGGGGCGCGCGCAGGCGGCCTACAATCCCGCCATGTCCGCGCGTCTGCCGCCGCTGATCGAGCGCCTCGCCGAGCTGGTCGCCATCCCCTCGGTGAGCAGCCCCGACCCCGCCCACGACCAGCCCAACGAGGCGGTGATCCACCGGCTGGCCGAATGGCTCGAGGAGCTGGGCTTCCGGGTGGAAGTGCTGCCCGTGCCCGGCCGGCCGGGCAAGGCCAACCTGGTGGCCACACTGGGCACAGGCCCCGGGGGGCTGGTGCTCGCCGGCCACACGGACACCGTCCCCTTCGACCCGGGCCGCTGGTCCACCGATCCCTTCCGGCTCACCGAGCGCGACGGGCGCCTCCACGGCCTGGGCACCGCCGACATGAAGGGCTTCTTCCCGCTGGTGCTGGAGGTGGCGGCGGGGCTGGACCCCAGGGCGCTGCGCGCGCCGCTGGTGGTGGTGGCCACCGCCGACGAGGAGAGCAGCATGTCGGGGGCGCGCGCGCTCGCCGCCGCCGGACGCCCCCTCGGAAGGCATGCCGTCATCGGCGAGCCCACCGGCCTGCGTCCCGTCCACCGCCACAAGGGGATCCTGATGGAGCGTGTGCGGCTGACAGGCCAGCCGGGCCACTCCAGCGACCCCGCCCTCGGCAACAGCGCGCTGGAGGGCATGCACGAGGCCATCGGGGCGCTGCTCGCCTGGCGCGCCGGGCTCCAGGCCGCGCACCGTGACGAGGCCTTCGCCGTGCCCGTGCCCACCCTCAACCTGGGCGCCATCCACGGCGGCGACAGCCCCAACCGCATCTGCGGCGAGTGCGTGCTGGACCTGGACCTGCGCACGCTGCCCGGCATGGATCCGGCGGCGCTGCGCGAGGCCCTGCGCGCGCGGGTGCGCGCGGTGGCCGCCCGCCGCGGCCTCGAGGCCGCCTTCGAGGCCCTGTTCGAGGGCGTGCCGGCCCTGGAGACGCCGCAGAACGCCGCCATCGTGCAGGCCGCCGAGGCGCTGGCGGGCCACCCCGCCGAGGCCGTGGCCTTCGGCACCGAGGGCCCCTTCCTCGCCCGGCTCGGCTGCGAGACGGTGATCCTGGGCCCGGGCGACATCGCCCAGGCCCACCAGCCGGACGAGTTCCTCGCCCTGGACCGGATCGAGCCCATGCTGCGCATCCTGCGCGGGCTGGTGCGACGCTTCTGTGCGCGCCCGGAGGGCGCGTGAGGCGGAGAGCGGCAGAGACGGCGGCACCGCCGTGGGACGGCTTCCACCCCGCTCCGGCCCCTTCCCTGGGGTGCCGGCTTCCAGCCGGCCCCGGCGCGGCTGGAAGCTGCGCCTACGTGGGAAGGGTGTGCGGCTGGAAGCCCCCCCTACGTGGCAAGGGTCGCGCGGCCGGAAGCCGCGCCCACGAAAATGGCGCGCACTGACAGCCCGTCCCCGTCTCTCGTCTCTCGCCTCTCGCCTCGCGCGCCCCGACCCGCTAAGGTTTCGTGACCATGCGCGAATCCCAGATCCGGCAAGAAGGAGGGCGCCCGTGAGCGGGCGGCTCGGCGCCGCCGACGCCCAGCGCTTCGTGGCCTGGTTCCGGGCCGCCTCGCCCTACGTGCACGCGCACCGGGGCCGCACCTTCGTGGTCCACCTGGACGGCGCGGCGGCGGAGGACCCGGCCTTCCCCGCGCTGGTGCACGACCTGGCCCTGCTGCACGCCCTGGGCGTGCGGCTCGTGCTCGTGCACGGGGCGCGCCCCCAGATCGACCGCTGCCTCGCCGAGCGCGGCATCGCCCCGCGCTACGTGCAGGGGCTGCGCGTGACCGACGCCGTGGCCCTGCCCTGCGTGGAGGCGGCCGCAGGCGCCGTGCGGGTGCGCATCGAGGCCCTGCTCTCCATGGGCCTGCCCAACACCCCCATGGCGGGGGCGCGCCTGCGCGTGGTCTCGGGCAACTTCGTCACCGCCCGCCCCGTGGGCGTGCGCGAGGGCGTGGACTTCGGCCACACGGGCGAGGTGCGCCGCATCGACGTGGCCGGCATCCGGCGCCAGCTCGACGACGGCGCCGTGGTGCTGCTCGGCCCCATCGGCCACTCGCCCACGGGCGAGGTCTTCAACCTGAGCGCCGAGTCGGTGGCCACCGAGGCGGCGCTGCGCCTGCGCGCCGACAAGCTGATCTTTCTGGTGGAGGGCGCGGGGCTCGCGCGCGGGCGCCGCGGCCCGCGCGAGCTCACCACGGCCGAGGCCGAGCGGCGGCTCGCGCGTGGGCGCCTGCCCGAGGGGCTCGCGCGCGTGCTCGCCGACGCCGTGGCCGCCTGCCGCGGGGGGGTGCCGCGGGTCCACATCGTGGGCCGGGCCCGCGACGGGGCGCTGCTCGCCGAGCTCTACACCCGCGACGGGGCCGGCACGCTGCTGACCGCCGAGGGCTTCGAGGAGCTGCGCGAGGCGCGCATCGAGGACGTGCCGGGCATCCGCGCGCTCATCGAGCCGCTGGAGCGCCAGGGGGTGCTGGTGCCGCGTCCGCCCGAGCGCCTGGAGGCCGAGGTGGAACGCTTCGCGGTGCTGGAGCGCGACGGCATGATCGTGGGCTGCGCGGCCGTGCACCCCTTCCCGGAAGCGGGCGTGGCCGAGCTCGCCTGCCTCGCCGTGCATCCGGACTACCGCGGCGAGGGCCGCGGCGACGCCCTGCTGCGGCATGCCGAGCGCCGCGCCCGCGCCGAGGGCGCCGGCCGCCTCTTCGTGCTCACCACCCGGGCGGTGCACTGGTTCCGCGAGCGCGGCTTCGAGCCCGCCGACCTGCGCGCGCTGCCCGTGCGCCGCCGTGCCCTCTACAACTGGCAGCGCCGCTCGAAAGTGCTGATCAAGGGGCTCGGCCCATGACGCGCCCCTTCGCCGCGCTGCTCGCCTGCGCGCTGGCCGTGGCCCCCGCCGGTGCGTCCCCGGCCGGTGCGTCCCCGGCCGGCGGCCCCGACACGGCGGCCGCGCGCATCGCCCGCGCCCTGCTGTCCGCCCGCCCGCTCGCCGATCCCCCCGCCCTCCGTGCGGGAGAGGGACCGGCCGTCGGCGCGCGCGTGCGGCGGCTGCTCGCCGGACGGCTGGGGCCGGTCGTGGGCTACAAGGCCGCACTCACCAGCCACGCCGCGCGGGCGCGGCTCGGCGCGCGCCAACCCCTGCTCGGGTTCCTGCTGCGGGGCATGCTGCTGGCGGGCCCGCGCGCCGCGATCCGCCTCGGCGCACAACCGCCCCTGCTGGTGGAGGCGGACCTCCTCGTGCGGGTGGGCGACGCCGCCATCGACACCGCGCGCGCCGACACCGAGCTCGCCGCCGCGCTGGATGCGGTGATCGCCTTCGTGGAGGTGCCGGCCCTGCCCTACGCGCCGGCCGTGCGCCTGGACGCCGAGCTGCTCGCCGCAGCCAACGCCGGCGCCTGGCTGGGGGTCACGGGCCCGGCCGTGCCCCTGCGCGGGACACCCGGGGAGCGCCTGCGGCGCCTCGGGGCGGTGCGCGTGCATGCGCGCGATGCGGCCACCGGCCGGGCGCTCGGCGCCGCCGGTGCCGCGGCGCTGATGGGACACCCCATCCATGTGGTGCGCTGGCTGCGCGACAGGCTGCGCGCCGAGGGCGTGCGCCTGCGCGCCGGCGACCTGCTCTCGCTCGGGTCCCTGACGCCCCCGGTCCGCGCCCGGGCGGGCCTGGTCTACGAAGCCCGCTACGAAGGGCTGGGTCCCGGCGGGCCGGTCACCGTGCGCGTGCGGTTCCTCCCCTGAAGGGCGGTCGGCGCCGCCGGCCCGGGGCCGTCCCCCGCCGGACCGCGCGGTCCCTTGCCGCACCCGGCCGGTGGCGCGAGAATCGGGTGCGACCGGTGCCACAGGGAGGATCCCCAGCCATGGACGAGGCCCACCGCGATCCACGGCAGCCACCTCCGCGCGCCGCGGACACGCTCCGGGTGCTGCAGATCACCGATACCCACCTCTACGCGGAGTCCGAGGCAAGGCTCCAGGGCGTGGTCACGGAGACCGCGCTGGCCGATGTGCTCGCGCTGGCGCGCGCGCGCTGCGGCCCGGTGGACCTGGTGGCCGCCACGGGCGACCTCGTGCACGACGGGAGCGAGGCCGGCTACGCGCGGCTGCGCGCGCACCTTGCCACCCTGGGCGCGCCGGTGCACGCGGTGCCCGGCAACCACGACGACCACGGGCGGCTGGAGGCGCTCGCCGGCGACGGGCCGCCATCCTTCGCCTGCTGCGGCGAGGCCCGGATCGGCCCCTGGCTGCTGGTCTTCCTCGACAGCGCGGTGAACGGCGAAGACTGGGGCCACCTGCGGGCGGAGGAACTCGCACGGCTGGACGCCGCCCTGGCCGGCCACACGGGACCCGCCGGCGTGTTCCTCCACCATCCCGCGCTCGCCGTGGGCAGCGCCTGGATCGACGCCATCCGCCTGCGCGAGCCCGGTCCCTTCCTGGAGCTGCTGCGCGCCCACCGCCGGCGGGTGCGCTTCGTGGCCTGCGGCCACGTCCACCAGCGCTTCGAGGCGGTGCGCGACGGGATCCTGCACCTGACGACGCCGGCCACCTGCATCCAGTTCCTGCCGCGCAGCGAACGCTTCGCGGTGGACCGGAGCGCGGCGTCCGGGCTGCGGTGGCTGGACCTGCTGCCGGACGGCCGCCTGCGCACGGGCGTGCTCCGCCTGCCCCGCGCCGCACCCGCCGCCGTGGCGCCCGCGGCCGGCTAGGCGCGCGCGGTCCGGCGCGAGAGCAGCGGCGCGGCCGCCGCCACGAGGGCGAAGAGCCGGAGCGTGGGGGCCACGCCGAGGGCGTCCCCCGCCACGCCCGCCGCGAGCTGCCCCACCGCCAGCGCGCCCATGAAGGTGGTCGCCGCGAGCGCCATCACCCGCCCGCGCAGGTGGTCGGGCAGCCGCACCTGCAGACAGGCGTTGGTGGAGGCGATGAGGGAGGTCGTGCAGAAGCCGAGGAAGGCCGTCGCGGCACCGGCTCCGGCGGGATGCCGTGCCACGGTCAGCAGCACCAGCCCCACGGCCACGCCGCCCGCCGCCAGGCGGGCCCGCCTCGCGAGACCCTCCGGTCCCTGCCGGGCGGCGAGCACGAGCGCGCCCGCCAGCGCCCCTGCCCCTGCGGCCGCCATCAGGGCGCCCAGGGTGCCCGCTCCGCCGCCGAGCACGCGGTCGGCGATCACGGGCAGCAGCACCGTGTAGGCCCCGCCGCCCAGGCTGCCCGCGGCCAGCACCAGGAGCGCGGTCCGCACCGGAGGCGTGCGGGCCACGTAGGCGAGCGCGCCTTCGCGCGCGCGGGCACGGCCACGGGCGGGACCGTCGGCGGCGGGGCTCATGGCCGCCACCGCGGCCAGCACCACCAGGTAGCTCGCGGCGTTGAGGGCGAAGACCGGCCCCTCGCCCCAGCGGGCCACCAGCACCCCCGCCAGCGCCGGGCCCATGAAGCGGGCCAGATTGAACAGCGCCGAGCTGAGCCCGACGGCGTTGGGCAGCAGGGGGCGGGGCACCAGCGAGCCGATGAGGGCGTGGCGGGTGGGGATCTCGACCGCGTGCACCACGCCCAGGGCCAGGGCCGCGGCCAGCACGTGCCACGCCCGCACCAGGCCGGCCAGCGTCAGTGCGGCAAGCCCGGCGGCGAGCAGGCCGGCGGCGAGCTGGGTGGCCGCGAAAAGGCGGCGTCGGGGCCAGCGATCGGCGAGCGCCCCGCCCGCGAGCCCCAGCAGGAGCACCGGCAGCAGCCCCGCCGCCCCCACCAGGCCCAGCATCGTGCCCGAGCCCGTGAGCCGGTAGACCAGCCAGGCCTGCGCCACCGACTGCATCCAGGTCCCGGTGAGGGAGAAGAGCTGCCCGAGCGCGTAGAGGCGGAAGTCGCGGTGGCCGAGCGCCCGGGCGAGCCGCGCCGCCGGGCTCATCGGGCGCCTCCCTTCCCGGCCGGGCGGGCGGCGCGGACACAGGGGCGCGGGGCGCCCAGCCACGGGAAGCGCCGCAGCGCCCGCAGGCAGGAAGGCCCAACCCCGGCACCGGCGCCGGCCCTGGCGACGCCATTTCCCGCCGTGGGGCCGGCTTCCAGCCGGCCCCGGCGCGGCTGGAAGCCGCGCCCACGGGGGAAGGTTCGGGTGTAGGGAGGCAGCGAGCCGTGCCGCAGCGCCCGCAGGCAGGAAGGCCCATCCCCGGCACCGGCGCCGGTCCTCGTCCTCCTGCGCCCGGCCCCGGCAGGGCGGGTGCGAAACGGCGCGGAGGGGATCCCACGCGGGGCGGGCGGCGCCGCTCCTGGCCCGGAGACCGCAGGGCATCTACGCGGCGACGCCCTTTCCCGCCGTGGGGCCGGTTTCCAGCCGGCCCCGGCGCGGCTGGAAGCCGCGCCCACGGGGGAAGGATCAGCCGATGCGAAGCTGCGAGCCGCACCGCGAGGCATACGGGCAGGGAAAGCTCGCCCCGGCACCGGCGCCGGCCCTCGTCCTCCCGCGCACCGCGCCGGCAGGGCGGGCGGCGCCGGAAGCCCGACGAGAGGTGTCTTGAAAAATTTACACATTTCCGGACTGGACGATAATTGATCAAGGGGCGGCGTGGGGACGCCGCGGGGGAAGCAGAGCGTGCACCGGTTCGAGCCGCGCCTACTGATCCTGGCGCTGGCGCTGGCCCTGCCCCTGTGGCCGGCGCCGGCATCGGCCGTGGACTACATCTGGGAGCGGGTCTTCGCCGAGCGGCTCAAGAAGGCCGAGGCGGGAGACGCCGACGCCCAGTATGCCGTCGGCGAGGCCTACCTCAAAGGGCGCGGGCCCACCGTGGACACCGCCAGGGCCGCCGAGTGGTTCCGCAAGGCGGCACGCCAGGGGCATCCCAAGGCGCTCCACCGGCTCGGATACATGCACCTGCGCGGCATCGGCGTCCGGCGTGACGCCCGGCGCGCCTTCGAGCTCATCCGCCGGTCCGCCGAGGCCGGCTACTCCCCGGCCCAGTTCCAGCTCGGGCGCATGTACGCGGCCGGCCTCGGCACCGAGCGCGACTACGAGGCGGCGCTGGCCTGGCTGCGCAAGGCGGCGGCGCAGGAGTACCTGCCCGCGCGCGAGGAGATCCCCCGGGTGGAGAAGGCCCGGGAGGCGGCCAGGGCCGCCCGGGAGGCCCGCAGGCCCGCGCCCGTCCGGCGGCAGGCGGCGGCCCCTGCGCCCAGGCCCAAGCCCAAGGCGCCGGCCCGAAGGAAGCCGGCCCCCGCCCCGGAGACCGTGCCCGTGAAGGCCCTGCTCCTGCGCCACGCCTGGCTCGAGAACCGCTGGCCGGCCGAGCACCTGCCCTCTCCCATCACGACCTGCCGCGACGAGGGGGAGCGCCTGGTGTGCCGCACGCGCGAGCGCGAGCGCGTGGCCGACGGCGTGGAGATGACCTACTTCGTCGAGACCGTGGTCTCGGGCTTCTCGCCCGACGGGCGCTTCCGCGCCCGCTACCGGGCCAACGTCACCTACGCCATGCCCGAGGATCCGGACGACCCCGAGGCCAACGTGGTGCTCCCGCCCACCGGCTGGCAGAAGACCACCCACGAGCTCGACTGCCGCATGGAGCGGGAGGGCAGGCGCATCGAGTGCGTCAAGGACGGGCGCACCCGCGTGGAGTTCCTGCGCGCGGGCGCCTCGTGAGCGCCCCTCAACGCCCCGCCCCGCCGAGCGCGCGCGCGAGCCAGGTGACGGTGGCGGCCGACTCCACCGTGCACACCCACTTGTAGGCCCGCTCCAGGCTCGCACCCCGGGCGTAGATGCCGTGTCCGCGCATGAGGCAGGCCTCGGCCATGCGCAGGGCCGCGGCGATGCGCGCCGGCGCCTCCTCGCGGTAGCGGGCGGCGTTCACGTCCGCCACCGGCACCCCCTCCGGGAAGTACCAGGCGCCCTCGAAGTCGTCGAAGGCGAGCCGGGGGCCGCAGCCGAGGCTGAGGGCGATGGCGTGCGGCCCGTGGGCATGCAGCACCGCACCGGCCTCCGGCACGGCGGCGTAGACGGCGAGGTGGATGGCCGCATCGAGCGAGGCCCCTTCCGGCGGCGGCCGGCCCAGCCGGCAGGGCACGAGGTCGGCGGGCCGCAGCAGGTCGGCGCAGGCGCCGGTGGGCGTGACCCACACGGTCTCGCCGTCGCGCACGGAGGCGTTGCCGCTGTGCGAGTCGTTGAGCCCGTAGCGCCGCAGCCAGCGGTAGTAGCGCACGAGCTCACGGCGCAGGTCCGCCATCGCCGGGGCCCCGCGCTCAGATCTCGACCATCTCGAAGTCCTCCTTGGCGGCACCGCAGTCGGGGCAGCGCCAGTTCTCGGGCACGTCCTCCCAGCGCGTGCCCGGCGGGATGCCCTCCTCGGGCAGGCCCTTCTCCTCGTCGTAGATGAAGCCGCAGATCACGCACATGAGCTTGCGGTAGGGCTGGTCCATGGTCCGCTCCGCTCTCCTCCCCTCGCAGGGCGCGTCATTCTGGCACGCCCCCGCGCCGCGGGCCACGGGCGCATGCGGCCCTATAATCGGGCCATGGCCCGCCAGGAAGCCACCGTGCCCGTGGTGCTGGTCTTCTCCGGCCTGGACCCCACGGGGGGCGCCGGGCTCGCCGCCGACCTCGAGGCCATCGCCAGCCAGGGCTGCCACCCCGCGCCCGTGGCCACCGCGCTCACGGTGCAGGACACGCGCGATGCGCTGCGCTTCGAGCCCGTGGCGCCGGGGCTGCTGGTGGAGCAGGCGCGCGCGGTGCTCGAGGACATGCCCGTGGCGGCGGTCAAGATCGGCATGGTGGGCACCGCCACCGTGGCCGAGTGCATCCACACCCTGCTCGCCGAGCGCCCGGAGCTGCCCGTGGTGCTCGACCCGGTTCTGGGCTCCGGCGCGGGCACCCCGCTCGCCGAGCCGGGGCTGGAGCAGGCCCTCATGAGCCTGCTGGTCCCGCTCGCCACCGTGGCCACGCCCAACGGGCCCGAGGCCCTGCGGCTGGTGCCCGAGGCCGACACCCCCGAGGCGGCGGCGCTCGCCCTGCTGGAGGCAGGCTGCGAGCACGTGCTGCTCACGGGCGGGCACGCGGCGGGCGATGCGGTCGTCAACCGCCTCTACGGCGGCCGGCGCCTGCTGGAGACCTTCCGCTGGGAGCGCCTGCCCGGCGCCTTCCACGGCTCCGGCTGCACACTGGCCGGGGCACTGGCCGGCCTCCTCGCCCAGGGGCGCGAGATCTTCGGCGCCGTGCACCAGGCCCAGCAGTACACCCACGAGGCCCTGCGGGCGGCCTATCGGGCCGGCCGCGGCCAGCGCCTGCCCAACCGCCTGTTCTGGGCCCGCGACGAGGCCCGCGCATGAGCGCGCGCCCATGCCTGCCGCGCGGCCTCTACCTGCTGGCCGACGCCGCGGTGGTGCCGCGGGCGCGGCTGGAGGCGGCCGTGGCCGCGGCGCTGGCGGGCGGGGCCTGCATGGTCCAGTACCGCGACAAGGCGGCCGACGACGCCACGCGCCGTGCGCTCGCGGCGCGCCTGCGGGCGCTGTGCGCCCGCCACGGCGTGCCCTTCATCGTCAACGACGACCCGGCGCTCGCCCGCGCGGTCGGCGCCGACGGCGTGCACCTCGGGCGCGACGACCCGGCCCCCGCCGCCGCCCGCGCCCTGCTCGGCCCCGGGGCCGTGATCGGGGCCTCCTGCTACAATGCGCCGGCCCTGGCGGAGGCGGCGGTGGCCGCCGGCGCCGACTACGTGGCCTTCGGGAGCGTCTTCCCTTCGCCCACCAAGCCGGAGGCGGTGCGCGCGCCGCTCACGCTCATCGGCGAGGCCAGGGCGCGCCTGGGGGTGCCCGTGTGCGCCATCGGCGGCATCACGCCGGACAACGCCGCCGCGGTGGCCGCGGCCGGCGCCGACCTGCTCGCGGCGGCGAGCGGCGTGCTGGCCGCGCCCGACCCCGAGGCCGCCGCCCGGCGCATCGCCGCCCTCTACGCGACCGGGCCCGAAGCGAACGAAGGGAGGAGCCCATGAGCCGATCCAGCGAGCTGTACGCGCGCGCCTGCCAAGTCATCCCGGGCGGCGTCAACTCCCCCGTGCGCGCCTTCCGCGGCGTGGGGGGCGAACCCGTCTTCTTCGCCCGCGGCGAGGGGGCCTACCTCTACGACGTGGACGGGCGCCGCTACATCGACTACGTGGGCTCCTGGGGCCCGATGATCCTCGGCCACGCCCACCCGGAGGTGGTGCGCGCGGTGCAGGAGACCGCCGCCCGCGGGCTCGGCTTCGGCGCCCCCACCGAGCTCGAGGTGGAGATGGCCGAGCTCCTGTGCGAGCTCGTGCCCTCGCTGGAGAAGGTGCGCATGGTGAGCTCCGGAACGGAGGCCACCATGAGCGCCATCCGGCTGGCGCGCGGCTGGACGGGGCGCGACCTCGTCGTGAAGTTCGAGGGCTGCTACCACGGCCACTCGGACTCGCTCCTGGTGAAGGCGGGCTCCGGGGCGCTGACGCTCGGCGTGCCCACCTCGCCCGGCGTGCCGGCCGACCTCGCCCGCCACACCGTGACCCTGCCCTACAACGACCCTGCGGCCTGCGAGCGCGCCTTCGCCGAGCTCGGCGACCGGGTCGCGTGCGTGATCGTCGAGCCGGTGGCAGGCAACATGAACTGCGTGCCGCCCGTGCCGGGCTTCCTCGAGACCCTGCGCGCGCTCTGCGACCGCCACGGTGCGCTGCTCATCTTCGACGAGGTGATGACGGGCTTCCGCGTGGGGCCGGCCGGCGCCCAGGGCCGCTACGGCGTGCGCCCGGATCTCACCACCCTGGGCAAGGTGGTGGGGGGCGGCATGCCCGTGGGCGCCTTCGGCGGGCGCGCGGACGTGATGGCCCACATCGCCCCGGAGGGGCCCGTCTACCAGGCGGGGACGCTCTCGGGCAACCCGGTGGCCATGGCGGCGGGTCTCGCCACCCTGCGCCTGCTGCGCGCCGAAGGCTTCTTCGAGCGCCTGGAGGCGCTCGGGCGGCGGCTGACCGAAGGGCTGCGTGCCCGCGCCGCGCAGGCGGGCATCCCGCTCAGCACCCATTGCGTGGGCGGCATGTTCGGCTTCTTCTTCACCGAGACCGACCCCGTGACCCGCTACGAGGAGGTGACCGCCTGCGACGTGCCGCGCTTCCAGCGCTTCTTCCACGCGATGCTCGAGGCGGGCGTCTACCTCGCCCCCTCGGCCTTCGAGGCGGGCTTCGTCTCCGCGGCCCACACCGAGGCCGACATCGACGCCACGCTGGAGGCGGCCGGGCGCGCCTTCGCGAGCCTCTGAGCCCGGAACGCAGGCGGGGCCGCCGTGCCCGCCCGGCCGGGGCCCCTATAATCGCGCCCCATGGACGGGCTGCTGGAGCAGGCGGTGGCCTGGGTGCAGGCGCACGCCGCCTGGACCGGTCCCGTCGTCTTTCTCGCCTCCTTCGTCGAGTCCCTGGCCCTGGTGGGCATCGTCTTCCCGGGCGCGGCGCTCATGTTCGCCGCCGGCGCGCTGGCGGGGCTGGGGGCCATCCCCCTCGGCCCGACGCTCGCCTGGGCCGCCCTCGGGGCGGTGACGGGTGATGCCGCGAGCTACTGGCTGGGGCGCCGCTACGGCGAGGCGCTCACGCGGCGCTGGCCGCTCAGCCGCCATCCGGAGCTCGTCGCGCGCGGGCGCAGCTTCTTCGCCCGCCACGGCGGCAAGAGCGTGCTGCTCGGACGCTTCGTGGGCCCGCTGCGGCCCGTGATCCCCGCCGTGGCCGGCATGCTCGGCATGGGTGCGGGGCGCTTCCTCGCCATGGACGCGCTGGCCGCCCTCGGCTGGGCGCCGGCCTACGTGCTGCCGGGCACGGTCTTCGCCGCCTCGCTCACGGTGGCGGCCGAGGTGGCAGCGCGCCTGGCCGTGCTCGTGGTGGTCCTGATGGTGCTCCTATGGCTGGGCGTGTGGGCCGTGCGGCGACTGACGCTCGCGCTCCAGCCCCACGCCGAGGCCCTGCTCGCGCGGCTGGCGCGCTGGAGCCGCGCCCACCGCTGGCTGGGCGAGCCGGGCGCGGCGCTGGCCGACCCCACCCATCCCGAGTTCAGGGGGCTCGCGCTGCTCGCGCTGGCGCTCGCCGTCGGCGCCTGGGGCTTCGCGGCGGCGCTCGCCGCGGCCACCCCAGCGGGGGAGCCGGTGACGGGCCTGGACCGTGCGGTCCACGACCTGCTGCAGGGGCTGCGCACGCCCTGGGCCGACCGGCTCATGGCCGCGCTCACCCTGCCGGGCGACGTGCGCGTGTGGGGCGCGGTGGCGCTCGCCGTCGGGGCGCTGCTCGCGCTGCGCCGCGCGGGCAAGGCGCTGGCCCACTGGGCCGGCGCCGTGGCCGGCGCCTGGGCCCTCACCCATGCGCTCAAGGCGCTCACGGCCGTGCCGCGCCCCCTCGGGGAGCCGACAGGGCCCTTCGGCCACGCCTTCCCCAGCGGACACGTGACCCTGAGCGCCACGGTCTACGGCCTCACGGCAGTGCTGCTCGCGCGCGAGCTGGCGCCGCCGCGGCGCTGGCTCGCCTACGCGGCCGCGGCCGCGCTGGTCCTGCCCGTGGCCCTGTCGCGCCTCTACCTGGGCGCGCACTGGCTGACGGACGTGCTCGGCGGGCTCGCCCTGGGGGTGGCGTGGGTCGCGGCCGTCGGCATCGCCTACCGGCGCCACCGCCCCGCACGCCTGCCCGCGGGGGCGCTGGCGGCCGTGGCGGGCGGGACGCTGGCGCTCGCCTGGGCCTGGAACCTGCCCGCACGCGTGGAGGCCGAGCTCGCCCGCTGGCACCCGCCCCCGCCGCCCGTGCGCGCCCTGACCGCGCCGGCCTGGCGCGCCGGCGCGTGGCGGACGCTGCCCGCCGCGCGGGTGGACCTCGCCGGCCGCCCCGCCCAGCCCCTCAACCTCCAGTGGGCCGCGGCGCTCGCGGAGGTGGACGCGGCGCTCGCGGCCGGCGGCTGGCGCGCCCCGCGGCGGCTCACGCCCGGCGAGGCCCTGCGCTACCTCCAGCCGGAGGCCCCGCTGGCGGACCTTCCCCTGCCCCCCCAGGCCCACGCGGGGCGGCACGAGGCGCTGGTGCGCATCCTCGCCGAAGCGGACTCGGGCACGGTGTGGGTCCTGCGGCTATGGCCGGCTCCGGTGCGCGTGGACGGCCTGCCGCTGTGGACGGGTTACGTGGCGCGGCTCGCGCGGCGCAGCCCGCTCGGCTTCTTCGCCTACCCGACGGTGGACGGGGCCTGGGACGCGGCGCTCGCGCGCCTGCAGGCCTCGCTGCCGCCGCCCCTGGCGGCCGGGGCCATGGCCGTGGCGCGGCCGCCGCCGCGCCCTGCGGGCTGGAGCGGCCGCACGCTGCTCGTCGGCGGCGGAAGCTAGCCCCAGCGGGGGACGAGGTCGTTGGGGATGCCCAGGCGGTCGAGCACGCGGGCGACCACGAAGTCCACCAGGTCTCCCACCCGCTGCGGGCGATGGTAGAAGCCGGGGCTGGCCGGCAGGATGACGGCGCCGGCCCGGGCGAGCCTGAGCATGTTCTCCAGGTGGATGACGGAGAAGGGCGTCTCGCGCACCACCAGCACCAGCGTGCGGCCCTCCTTGAGCGTCACGTCGGCGGCCCGCTCGATGAGGCTCGTGCAGTGGCCGGCCGCCACCGCGGCCAGCGTCCCGGTGGTGCAGGGGCAGATCACCATGGCCTCGGGCGCGCCCGACCCGCTCGCCGGCGGCGCCGTCCACTCCTTGCGCCCGAAGACGCGGAGCTGCCCCTTCGCCGCGCCGTAGCGCCCGGCGAGCACGCGCTCCATCTCGGCCGGCCGTCCAGGCAGGGCCAGGTCCGTCTCCATGCCCACCACCACCTGCCCCGGCTCGGAGATCATGAACCACACCTGCCGCCCCGCCCGCAGCAGGCACTCGAGCAGCCGCAGCCCGTAGGCCGCGCCGGAGGCGCCGGTCATGGCCAGCGCGATGGGACGATCCTGGACGCCGCTATCCACCGGTGCCCTCCGGGCGACCTTTCACGCCGACCGCCGGCCGTCGGCCGCACGCCGCGAGCGCGCCTCGCGCTCGCGCAGGGCCTCGAGGATGCGCCCGTGCACGCCCCCGAAGCTGCCGTTGGACATGACCACCACCCGGTCGCCGGGCCCGGCCGCCGCCACGGCCGCCGCCGCCACGTCCTCGGGGCTGCCGGCCACCTGCGCGCGCGCGCCCAGCGGCGCGAGCGCCGCGGCCAGGTCCCAGCCCAGGTCCGGCGGGGCGTAGGCCACCACGGCGTCCGCCGCCGCGAGCGCCGGCGCCAGCGCCTCGCGGTGCAGCCCCAGGCGCATGGTGTTGGAGCGCGGCTCCAGCACGGCCACGATGCGGCCCGCGCCCGCCTCCCGCAGGGCCGCCAGGGTGGCGGCGATGGCGGTGGGGTGATGGGCGAAGTCGTCGTAGACGGCCACGCCGCCCGCCTCGCCGCGCAGCTCCAGCCGCCGGCGCACGCCCCGGAAGGCGGCGAGCGCCTCCGCGGCGCGCGCCGGGGCCACCCCCACGGCCGCGGCCGCGGCGAGGGCGGCCAGCGCATTGTGCACGTTGTGCCGCCCGCGCAGGCCCCAGCGCACGGAGGCCACGGGCCTTCCCGCGCGCAGCACGGTGAAGCGCGCCCCGTCCGCCGTCTCCAGCCGTGCCGACCAGTCCGCCTCCGGCGGCGCGTCCACCCCGTAGCGCTCGACCGGCGTCCAGCAGCCCATGGCGAGCGCCTCGTCCAGGGCACGCTCGCCCGCGGACGCCAGGATGCACCCGCTCCCGGGGACCGTGCGCACCAGGTGGTGGAACTGGCGCTGGATGGCGGCGAGGTCGGGGTAGATGTCGCCGTGGTCGAACTCCAGGTTGTTCAGCACCAGCGTGCGCGGACGGTAGTGGACGAACTTGGCGCGCTTGTCGAAGAAGGCCGTGTCGTACTCGTCGGCCTCGACCACGAAGTGCGCGCCCCTGCCCAGGCGCGCGGAGACGCCGAAGTCCATGGGCACCCCGCCGATGAGGAAGCCGGGCTCGAGACCGGCCCGGTCGAGGATCCAGGCGAGCAGGCTCGCCGTGGTGGTCTTGCCGTGGGTGCCCGCCACGGCCAGCACGTGGCGCCCCCGCAGCACCCGCTCGGCGAGCCACTGCGGCCCCGAGACGTAGGGCAGGCCCTGGTCCAGCACGTGCTCCACCGCCGGGTTGCCGCGGGAGAGGGCATTGCCGATCACCACCAGGTCGGGGGGCGGGTCCAGGTGGGCGGGGTCGTAGCCCTCGCGCACGGCGATCCCGGCCGCGGCGAGCTGCTCGCCCATGGGCGGCCAGGCGGCCGTGTCGCTGCCCGTGACCTCGTCGCCCAGGGCGCGGGCGAGCAGGGCCACCCCGCCCATGAAGGTCCCGCAGATGCCGAGCACGTGGACCCTCACGACCCCGCCCCCGCCGCCTCAGGGAGGACGAGCGCCGTCACCCACCAGGAGAAGAGCACGTAGAGCAGGGCGAGCCCGACGGCCACGGGCATCGGGGCCTCAAGGGCGTGACGCAGGATATGGCCGAGGACGAGCAGCGTCCACGCCACCATGCCCAGCAGCGCCAGCCCCAGCGGCAGGGGCACGCCCCCGAGCTGCTCGGCCCGCCAGGCAAGCGCCATCAGCGGCCAGGCCAGCAGCGCGAAGAGCGTCCCCGTGCCCGTGAGCGCCGCGTAGGTCTGGCGGAAGCGGTTGGGCCAGCCCCGCAGGCGCAGCAGCCCCCAGGCGAACGCCGCCAGCATGGCCGCGTCCAGCACCCCCTCGGCGGCCGCGCGCGCCGGGCCCAGCCGCGCGCCCAGCGCCGCCGTGCCCGCCGCCACGTAGGCGAGCGCGCAGCCCACCGTCAGGGTGGTGGAGGCGGGCAGCGCCTGCGGGCCCGACCGCAGCAGGGCGATGTCCACCAGCCGACGCACGATCCAGCCCAGGGTTCCGCTCATGCCCGCGCATGATAACCCGCCCGCGCCGGCCTCGCTTGACGCCTTCCACACCCCCGCCTATGTTGGGGATCCCACCGGAGGAGCTTCCGACAACGACAAAGGAGGAGCGCCATGTATCTGCAGCTCCTCGAGCGCCGCATCCGTGAGGGCACCCTGCGGCTGCGCCTGCCCGACGGCTCGACCCGCACCTTCGGCCACGGCGGGCCCGTGGCCGAGTGGATCATCCATGCCCCCCGCACCCTGGGCCGCATCGCCCGCGACCCGGAATACGCCCTGGGCGAGACCTACATGGCGGGCGAATGGGATGCGGGCGAGGGCGGGCTCACGGGCCTGCTCCTGCTGCTCATGCGCAACTTCCCGGAGACCCCGCCCCGGGGCTGGCGCCGGCTGGCCGGGCCGCTCGCGCGCTGGATCCAGCAGTGGAACCGCATCGGGCGCAGCTACCGCAACGCCGCCCACCACTACGACCTGGACGAGTGGCTCTTCCGGCGCATGCTGGACCGGGAGATGCACTACTCCTGCGCCTACTTCACCCGGGCGGACATGGACCTGGAGGCGGCCCAGCGGGCCAAGTGCGCGCATCTTGCCGCCAAGCTCTGCCTGCGTCCGGGCCTGCGGGTGCTCGACATCGGCTGCGGCTGGGGCGGGCTCGCCCTGCATCTCGCCCGCGAGCACGGGGTCGAGGTCACGGGGCTGACGCTCTCGCGCGAGCAGCTCCGCGTGGCCCGCGCCCGCGCCGAGGCCGCAGGGCTCGCGGACCGGGTGCGCTTCGAGCTGCAGGACTACCGCGAGCACCGCGGCACCTACGACCGCATCGTCTCGGTGGGCATGTTCGAGCACGTGGGCCGGCCCCAGTACCTCGCCTTCTTCGACCAGGTGCGCGCGATGCTGGCCCCGGACGGCGTGGCGGTGCTCCATACCATCGGCCGGCTCGGGCCGCCCGGGACCACCAACCCCTGGATCCGCCGCCACATCTTCCCCGGCGGCTACAACCCTGCGCTCTCGGAGGTGGCGGCGGCCATCGAGCGCAGCGGGCTGTTCAACTGCGACGTGGAGGTGCTGCGCCTGCACTACGCGCGCACGCTGGCCGCCTGGCAGGCGCGCTTCCAGGCCCACCGTGCCGAGGCGGCCGCCCGCTACGGCGAGCGCTTCTGCCGCATGTGGGAGTTCTATCTGGCCGTGTGCGAAGCGGCCTTCCGGGAGCGGGACCTGGCCGTGTTCCAGATCCAGCTCGCCCGGCGGCGCGACGCCGTGCCCCTCACCCGCGACTACCTCTACCGTGAGGCGCAATCCGCCGGCGCGGAGGAAGACGCCCTCCTCGTGGAGCCGCCCGCCGGTGAATCCGTCCGGGAACGGGCCGCCGGCTGAGCCCGCCCGGGCCGCCCCCAGCGTTTCCGCTGTCCCCGCAGGCGCGCGTGGGGGCGGCGGATGCCGCGCCCACGGGCCGGAGCAGCCTCAGCGCCGGCGCGTCTTGCGCTTCGCGGCCGTCTTCCTCGCCGCGGCCTTCTTC
>Ga0256839_1002135_pt1 | contig 22609 bp, 20 predicted proteins | sample 354166metaG_FD_185968 | JGI IMG/M metagenome (GOLD analysis project Ga0256839, IMG submission 185968) | Hydrothermal vent microbial communities from Mid Atlantic Ridge, Atlantic Ocean - 354-166 | ecosystem: Environmental > Aquatic > Marine > Hydrothermal vents | place: Atlantic Ocean: Mid... | reverse complement strand
CGGCTTGAGCTGGGATCCTACCGGGTCGAGGTGACGGCCCTGGACGCCGAGGGCGCCCCCATCGAGGCCCAGCTGCGCACCTTCGGCGTCGTGGACGCGGTGCGCTTCGACGAACAGACGCTGCTGTTGTCCGTGAACGGGGTGCTGCACCCGGTCAGCTCGGTGCTGGCCGTGAGCCCGGCGCCCGCGTCATCGAGCTGAACCCACGCCACCGGTCATCGAACCAGGGGAGACCATCGGATGAGCCTGTTCGGATCGCTGTTCTCGGGAGCCTCCGGCCTGACCGCCCAGAGCCGGGCGATGGGGATGATCTCGGACAACATCGCCAATGTGAACACCACCGGCTACAAGGGGGCGCTTCCCGACTTCGCCTCGCTGGTCACCCGCATCGCCCGCCGGGTGACCTATTCGCCGGGCGGCGTGCGCGCCTTCACGAGCTACGCCATCACCAAGCAGGGGCTGGTGCAGAGCACCGATTCCCCGACCGACGCCGCCATCTCGGGGGGCGGGTTCTTCGTGGTCAACTCGGAGGCCGACTCCTCGGGCGAACAGCTCTACACCCGGGCGGGCAACTTCACCCCGGACTATCTCGGCAATCTGGTCACCCCCTCGGGCTTCTACCTGCAGGGCTGGGCGCTCGACGCCAACGAACAGATCGCCGACATCAACCGGCTCGAGACCGTGAATGTGCGGGTGGTGAACGGTGTCGCCCTCGCCACCACCCAGGTCACCCTGGGCGCCAATCTCGATTCCACCCAGGCCACCTACACCGGCGTCTACAACCCCGGCGATCTCGAGCGCTATGTGAACACCGACGGTGCGAATGGTGTGCAGCCGCATTTCAAACGCGACCTGCGCATCTACGACAGCTTCGGCAACCCCCACACCCTCACCATCGCCTTCCTCAAGACCGCCGACAACAACTGGGCGGCGGAGCTGTTCGTCGATCCCGGCGAGCTCCAGGGCGCCCCCGCCGACGGGCTGCTCGCCTCGGGCACCGTGACCTTCAACGGCGACGGTTCGCTCGCCTCGGTGGACGCGGGCCTCACCAACATCACCATCAACTGGGCGGGCGGTGCGGATCCCAGCGTCATCCGCATGAACTACGGCACCATCGGTGAGACCGACGGTCTGATCCAGTTCGCCGCCGATTCCGACGTCTCCTACATCGAACAGAACGGCGCCGAGGTGGGACGCCTCAAGGGGGTGACCATCGACGAGGACGGCTACATCATCGCCACCTTCACGAACGGCGCCCAAAGGCGCATCTACCGCCTGCCGATCGCCACCTTCCCCAATCCCACCGGCCTCGATCCGCGCAGCGGCAGCGTCTTCGCCCAGACCGACGCCTCGGGCGAGTACAATCTGCGCTTCGCCGGCGAGAGCGGCGCCGGCCGCATCGTCCCCGCCGCCCTGGAGATGGCCAACGTCGATATCGCCGACGAATTCACCAAGATGATCGTCACACAGCGGGCCTATACGGCGAGTGCTCGCGTCGTGTCTGCGGTCGACCAGATGCTCGACGAGCTGATGCGCATCAAACGGTGAGGGGGTTTATGGATAACATCCTTTTACCTCGTCTTTTAGGCATCCGTTAAAGCGACCGTGATAGGTGTCCGGCATGCGAGCCGATCCACCACAGACGCATGGGACCTGGAGGAGCCTCATGTCGGAGATGACGTCGCAGCGCCCCGCCGTCGTGGTGGGGCCGAATGGACGCCCGCTGACCCTGGAGGACCTGCCGCCTCCCGACACGGTGCGCTGGGTGGCGCGGCGCAAGGCCGAGGTGGTGGCCGCGGTCCGCGGTGGGCTGTTGACCTTCGAGGAGGCTTGCGCGCGCTACAATCTCACGCCGGAGGAGTTCCGCTCCTGGGAGCGGGCGATGGACAAACACGGGCTCGAGGGACTCAGGGTCACCAAGATCCAGAACTTCCGCGGCTGAGGGCAGAGACCTTCGCGCTCGCGCGCGGGCGAGGGCGGACCGTGCGCCCGTCCCCCGACTCGCGGTGCAACGTCAGAAACATGGGATAAGTCACCCAGCCCACCACCCGAGGGGCACGAGGGCCCGTCCCCGAGGATGGGTCCCGATGCTCCGCGATTTCCGGATCGCAAGCCTGCCGCCCCAAACCGGTCGCGCCGGCTGCGCGCCTGCGGTCAGCGCTGCCGGGTGCGCCAGTGGGGATGGATCCAGGGCTCGCGGTCGATCGGCGGCAGCGGTGTGCGTCCCAGGATATGATCGCTCGCCTTTTCGCCGATCATGATCGAGGGCGCGTTGAGATTGCCGTTGGTGATGCGCGGGATGATGGAGCTGTCGGCGACCCGCAGGCCCTCGAGGCCCACCACCCGGCATTCGGGATCCACCACCGTCATTGGATCGCGGGGATCGCCCATGCGGCAGGTGCCGCAGGGATGGTAGGCGCTTTCCACATGGGCGCGGATCCATTCGTCGAGCGCTTCATCGTCCCGGATGTGTTCGCCGGGTGCGAGCTCGCGCCCCCGATAGGGTGCGAAGGCCGGCTGGGCGAAAATCTCGCGGCCGAGGCGGATGCAGAGGCGGAAGTCCTCCATGTCCTTGGGATGGGAGAGGTAGTTGAAGCGGATCTCGGGCGGCGCCTCGGGATCGGGGCCGGTGATCCGGATCCAGCCTCGCGAGGGCGAGCGCATGGGACCGATGTGCAGCTGGAAGCCGTGGCCGCGGGTGGCGGGGGTGCCGTCGTAGCGCATCGCCGCCGGCAGGAAGTGGATCTCGATATCGGGGTACTCGACGCCGGCGCGGGAGCGGATGAAGGCGCAGGCCTCGAAATGGTTGCTCGCGCCGATGCCGCTTTTGGCGAGCAGCCAGGTTGCGCCCACGCGCGCCTTGGCCAGCGGGCCGAGGTGGCGGTGGAGGGTGACCGGCCGGCGACAGGCCATCTGGATCCACACTTCGAGGTGGTCCTGGAGGTTCTCGCCCACCCCGGGCAGGGCATGGCGCGGCTCCACGCCCGCAGCCCGCAGCCGCTCGGGATCGCCGATACCGGAGCGTTGCAGGAGCAGCGGCGAATTGATGGCGCCCGCCGCCAGCACCACCTCCCGCCGCGCCCGCACCCGCAGCCGGCGTCCCCGGCGGCGCAGCTCGACCCCGACAGCCCGGCGTCCCTCGAGGAGCACCCGCTCGACCCGGCTGCGCGTCCACACCTCGAGATTGGCGCGCCCGCGCGCGGGATGGAGGTAGGCGTTGGCGGCGGACCAGCGGCGCCCCTGCCAGACCGTCATCTCCATCGGACCGAAGCCTTCCTGGCGGGATCCGTTGTAGTCCTCGGTGCGCCCGTAGCCGGCCTCCTCGCCCGCGCGCAGGAAGGCGTGATAGAGCGGATTGGCCATCGCTCCCCGGATCACGTGCAACGGCCCCTCCCGGCCGCGCCAGCCGGGCTCGCCGCCGTGGGCGGATTCGAGGCGGAGGAAGTAGGGCAGGACGTGGCGAAACCCCCAGCCGCGGGCGCCCATCGCCTCCCAGCAGTCGTAGTCGCGCGGATGGCCCCGGACATAGACCATGCCGTTGATCGAGGACGAGCCGCCGAGCACCCGCCCCCGCGGACAGGACAGCACCCGTCCGCCCAGATGCGGCTCCGGCACCGTGCGATAGCCCCAGTCGTAACAGGGCAGGCTCATGGGATAGGAGAGGGCGGCGGGCATCTGGATCAGGGGGCCGGCGTCGCTGCCCCCCGCCTCCAGCAACAGCACCCGCTGCCGGCCGTCCTCGCTCAGACGGGCGGCCAGCACGCAGCCGGCGCTGCCCGCCCCCACCACGATGAAATCGGCTTCGAGCTCGGCCATCCGGTGCCATCGGCTTGCATCCGCGCCCACCAAGCGCCGGTGCCCTTGACGCGCAATTCCGGCTTGCGACACCCGATGTCCGGCTTGGGTCAGAAGCGGGGCGCGCGATCGACCAGGTGGATGAAGGATCCGGCCGCACCCGGGGCCCGGGCGCCCGCCGGCCCCAGCGACCGCCCGCGGGCGTCGCGCACCCGGGCGAACAGGGGCGGTCCCGACCGTTCCACCTCCCTTGCGAAGTGGAACTCGTGGCCGAAATAGACCTCGCCCGCGCCGCCGAGCGGACAGGCTTCGGCCAGCTCCAGTTGGCGGTAGCCGAGGTGCAGCCTGGGTGCCGCGAAGCTGGTGGTGACCGGCAGCAGCCCCGCCATCCGGTGAGCGCGGCCGTCCCGGTCGATCAGGGCTTGCCCGAGCACCATGTAGCCCCCGCACTCGCCGTAGACGAAACCGCGGGCGGCGGCCTCCTGGAGCCCCGCCAAAAACCTCTGGCAGGAGGCCAGCCGCGCGGCGTGGAGCTCCGGATAGCCGCCGGGCAGGAACACCGCCTCCGCCTCGGGCGGCGGCTCGTCGTTGAGCGGAGAGAAGAACCGCAGCTCCGCCCCGCGCGCTCGCCAGCCCTCCAGCACACTCGGATAGGCGAAGGCGAAGGCCTCGTCGCACGCCACCGCGATGCGAGGACCCAGGGGCGGCAGCGGATGGACCACGTCCGAGAGCGGGGTCACGCTCGGCACCCGGGCGAGCCGCAACAGCCGCTGCAGGTCGAGGTGGCGTTCCACCAGATCCGCGGCCGCCTCCATCATCCGGTCGAGCTCCGGGTGCTCGCGCGCCTGCACCAGCCCCAGGTGGCGTTCGGGCAAAACCAGCCGGTCATCGCGGGGCAGGCAGCCCAGGATGGGGGTGCTGAAGCGGTCGTCGCAGGCCTCGATCAGCAGTGCCGCATGGGCCTCGCTGGCCACCCGGTTGAAGACCAGGGCGACGATCTCCACGTCATCCCGAAAGCGCAGGAACCCTTCCGCAATCGCTGCCCCGGACTGGCCGAGACGATGGGCCTCGATGGCGAGCACCACCGGGATGTTGAACAGGGCGGCCAGATCGGCGGTCGAGCCGCGGCCGTCCGGGGCGCCGTCGAACAGCCCCATCACCCCCTCCCCGACCACCACGTCCGCCCCCTCGCCGGCCCGATGGAGGAGGCCGGCCAGGGTCTCGAACCGCATCGCCCAGCTGTCGAGATTGTAGCAAGGGCGTCCGCTCGCCCGCTCGTGGAAGACCGGGTCGATGTAGTCCGGGCCCACCTTGAAGGAGCCGACCTTGAGACCGCGCCGCCTGAGCGCGCGCAGGATGCCCAGGGTGAGGACGGTCTTGCCGGAGCCGGAGGCGGGTGCGGCGACGAGAAGGGTGGGCGTGCTCATCCCCCATCGGGCCCCGTCAGCTGCTTCGCCAGAACCCCGCCATGACGCAAGCGCAGCAGGAATGCAAGTGCGGGCGCACCCCGGAGGGCCTCCGCTACGGCTATACCACCGGCACCTGCGCGGCAGCGGCCGCCAAGGCGGCGGTGGCGGCGCTGTGCGGCCTCGGGTTTCCCGATCCGGTCACGGTGCGCCTGCCGCGCGGGCGGTGCTTGTCGCTTCCCCTTTCCGACCGGCGGCTGGACGAGGGCCGGGCCAGCGCGGCCGTGATCAAGGACGCGGGGGACGATCCCGACGTCACCCACGGATGTCTCGTGCGGGTGGCCGCCGCGTGGCTGCCGCCGGGCAGCGGTCTTCGCTTTCGCGCCGGGGAGGGGGTGGGCACGGTGCGGCTTCCGGGGCTGCCGCTTGCTCCCGGCGAGCCGGCCATCAATCCGGTGCCGCGGCGCATGATGCGGCAGGCGGTGGAGGAGGTGCTGGCGCCCCTCGGCCGTTCCCCGGACCTCGAGCTCGTGGTGTCGATCCCCGGCGGCGAGGAGCTCGCCCGGCGCACCTGGAATCCCCGCCTCGGCATCGTCGGCGGACTCTCCATCCTGGGCACCACCGGCATCGTGGTGCCCTACTCCTGCAGCGCCTGGATCCATTCCATCCAGCGCGGCGTCGACGTCGCCCGGGCGCTCGGCCTGCGGCATGTGGCGGCGGCCACCGGCCGCGGCTCGGAGGCCGCGGTGCGGCGGCTGTACGGGCTGCCGGAGCAGGCGCTGATCGAGATGGGGGATTTCGCGGGCGGCCTGCTCAAATATCTGCGCCGTCACCCGGTGCCGCGGCTCACCCTGGCCGGCGGCTTCGGCAAGCTGAGCAAGCTCGCCCAAGGTGCCCTCGACCTGCACAGCGGCCGCTCCCGGCTCGACCCGTCCAAGCTCGCCTCGTGGGCCCGGGAGCTCGGCGCCGATGCGGTCGTCCAGGATGCGCTTCTGCGCGCGCCGAGCGCCCAGGCGGCGCTGGAGATCGCCCGCAGGCACAACCTCGCCCTCGCCGACCGGGTGGCGCTGGAGGCCTTGCGGGTGGCGCGGGAGGTGGTCGGCCGCGCGGTGGCGCTGGAGGTGGTGGTGGTGGATCGCGAAGGGCGCATCGTCGGACGCGCTGCAGACGGATAAAGGCGGGCCGTGCGGGTGCTGGTGCTCGGAGGAACCCTGGAAGCGCGCCGGCTGAGCCTGTGGCTTGCGGCGGATCCCGCCTTTCACCCGATCCTGTCCTTGGCCGGGCGAACCCGGACGCCGCAATATGCGGGGCCGGAGCTCCGCGTCGGCGGCTTCGGCGGCACCGAGGGCCTTTCCCGTTTTCTCCACGATGAGGCGATCGCCTGCGTGGTGGACGCCACCCATCCCTTCGCGCTGCGCATGCGAGCCGCCGCCCATGAAGCCTGTCGTGCCCGCGGCGTGCCCTATCTGCGGCTCGAACGGCCGCCCTGGCGGCCCGAGGCCGGAGATCGATGGCACGTCTATCCCGACCTCGAGACCGCCCTCGAGGGCGTGGTGCGCTCCGCGCGGCGGGTGTTCGCCGTGCTCGCGCGCAACCAGATCCACGCCCTCGGATCCTATCCCCAGTTGCGGTTCCTGGTGCGCACGGTGGAGCCGCTCGAACGCGTCCCGGCCAACGTCGAAGCCATTGCGATGCGCCCGCCCTACCGGTTCGAGGAAGACCTCGCGCTCCTGCGCGCGCGGGCCGTCGAGGCGCTCCTGTTCCGCAACAGCGGCGGCCTCGGCGGCAGCGCCAAGATCCGGGCGGCGCGGGTGCTCGGCCTTGCCATGCACGTGATCGAGCCGGCGCTTCCCAAGGTGGAGCCGTCGGTCGCCACCGTGGCGGAGGCCTATGAGTGGCTGCGCGCGCTTCGGGCCGGGCGCAGCCGGTGATGATGGTCGGCGGCATAAAGCCGGCTTTCCGGGAAGGTGCGCTCCTCCAAAACCCGCCCGATCAGGATCAGGGCGGTGCGGGTGATCCCGGCCCGCTTGACCTTCTCCCGGATGTCGCCGAGCCGCCCGCGGATCACCCGCTCGTCCGGCCAGCTCGCCCGGTACACGACCGCAGCCGGCATGTCGGCTCCGAGCACCGGCAGGAGTTCCCGGACCACCCGGGCGAGGTTGTTCACCGAGAGGTGGAGCACCAGGGTGGCCCCGGTTCGGGCGAAGGCGGCGAGCCGTTCGCCCGACGGCATGGGCGAGGAGCGCACCGCGGTGCGCGTGAGCACCACCGACTGCACCCGCTCGGGCAGGGTCAGCTCGATCCCCAGGGCCGCCGCGGCGGCGGCGAAGGAGGGCACCCCCGGGGTGATGTCCCAGGGGATGCCGAGGGCGTCCAGGCGGCGGATCTGCTCGGCGATGGCCCCGTAGAGGGAGGGGTCGCCCGAGTGCAGCCGCGCGATCTCCAGGCCCTGGGCATGGGCGGCGCGCATTTCCTCGATGATGGCGTCGAGGGTGAGGGGCGCGGTGTCCACGAGCCGCGCTTCGGGCGAGGCGTGGGCGAGCACCTCCTCGGGGATCAAGGAGCCGGCGTAGAGCACGAGGCGGGCGCGCTGGAGCAGGGTGAGTGCGCGCAGGGTCAACAGGTCCGGCGCCCCGGGCCCGGCGCCGATGAAGTGCACCGTCATGACGCCCCATATCCTCTTGGCGTGTAGAGCCGCAGCGAACCGTCGGCCATCCGCACCATCCGGCTGTGCCGGTTGCCGATCAAGAGCAGACTGTGCATGTCCACCCGCGCAAGCGGCAGGGCGGCGAGGGTGGTGACCGCGCATTCCTCCCCCGGCTGGCCGAGTTTGCGGGCGAACACCGCGGGGGTGTCGCCGGGGCGCTGGGCGAGCAGCTCGCGGTGCACCTCGGCGAGCAGCCGGCGCCGCCGTCGCGAGGCCGGATTGTAGAGGGCGAGCAGCAGGTCGGTGGCGGCGGCGGCCCGCACCCGCGCGAGGATGCGCTCTTTGGGGGTGAGCAGGTCGGAGAGCGAGATCAGGCAGAAGTCGTGGCCGAGCAGGGCACCGGTGCGGGCCGCCGCCTCCTGGAAGGCGGAGATGCCGGGGACCACCTCGATCTGCAGCTGGCGCCAGGCGGGCCGAGCCTCCCCCTCTTGGTCGAGCAGTTCGAAAAGGGGCGAGGCCATGGCGTAGATGCCCGGATCGCCCGAGGAGACCAGCGCCACCCTGCGGCCTGCCGCCGCCTCCTCGAGCGCCGCCCGGCAGCGTTCCATCTCCTCCCCGATCGCGAACCGGCGCAGCGCCCGCCCTTGGGCGAGGCGGCCGAGACGATCCAGATAGCCGCGGTAGCCGACGATCACCTCGGCATCGGAAAGGGCGCGAAGCGCGGCCTGGGTAAGGGCGGCCGGATCGCCCGGCCCGATTCCCACCAGCCGAAGCTCGCCGCGGGCGCGTCCCACCCGGGACGCCTCGATGGGACGGCGCGCCCGTGCCACCGCAAGGGTCACCCCAGGGCCGATGCGCTTGGGCAGGACCAGTTCCGCCTCCGGCCCCGCCGCGGCCAGCGCCGCCGCCTCGGCCACCCCCGCCACCCCCACCGCGCGCCGCACCGCTTGGGAGGGACGGCTGAGCCGCGGCTCGAACGCTCTGAGCTCCTCAGGGGCGAACAACCGCACCGGAACCCCGAGCGCGGCCGCGAGCTCGTGGATGGCGGGCTCCGCCTCCTTGAGATCGATGGTGGCCACCAGTGCGACCGCTTCACGGGCGAATCCGGCCTCCTCCAGAGCCTCCTCGACCCATGTGCGGAGCGCCCGCGGGCAGGCCCCGCGCACGCAACCCACGCCAAGGGCGAGCAGGGGCGGATGGTAGACCAGCACATCCCGCCGCGGCTCCTGGGCGCGCACCGATATGCGCAGCTCGAGCTCGCCCCCCTCGTCCCACGGCAGCTGGGAATCGCGAAGCCATTCCCCGCATCCGGTCTCGTCCACGAGCCGCAGCCGATCGCCCCGAAGAAGCCGCGCCACAAAGGCCTCAACCCGTGTCCCAGCGCCGATCCGCCAGCCCTCCGGCGGTGCGTCCAGCGCCACACCGAAGCGGGCCTCGCTGGCGGTGCTGGCCACCACCTCCGCGCCCAGCGCCTGCGCCGCCCGCCGCGCAAGCGCAAGGCCGCCGCGATGGGCGCCGAGCAGCGGCACCACGAAGCGACCGGTGCGCTCCACCACCACCACCGGCGGCTCCTCGCGCTTGTCTTCGAGCAGCGCCCCGAGCGCCCGCACCACGATCCCGCTCGCGCACAGGGCCAGGATCGGCGTTCCGGTCCGGAACAGCTGCCGCAGATGGGGCGCGAGACGGGCGAAGACGACGTCCGCGCCCGCGCCGTCCCCCTCAGGGCCGTGGACGAGCCCGTCCAGGGCCGCCGCAAGCCGCCCGGCGATCGCCCGGTCGCTTGGATGGAGCCACACCACCGCGGGCCTCATGCCCCCCTCCCGGGCCGCACCACCACCAGCGACATATAGGGGATCTCGTCCAAGGCCGGCGCATCGCCCGGTGCGAGCGGCACCAGACGCCGCTCCGCGCCGCCGAGCTCCGCCGCAAAAAAGGCCCGCTCCACAAGTCCGAGCCGCGCGAGCAGGCGCAACAACCGTGCGCCGTGGCGGCCCAGCTTCACCACCACCGCCACATCCGCGAGCCGCAGCGCCGCCTCGATGCGGGCATCCGGCAGGGTGGCCGGCACCACCACCACCACATCGTCGCCGAGGGCGAGATGAATCCCGGCCTCCGCGGCCGCCGCCTGCCAGGCGCTGATCCCCGGCACCAGCTCGATCGGACACCGGCCCCGGAGCCGTTCGGCCACCCGCGCGGCGGCGGCGTAGAAGAGGGGATCGCCGAGGGCCAGCAGCGCCACCTCCTCGCCCGCTTCCACGCGGGAGCCCAGCGCGGCGGCGATGCCATCGTAGAACCGCGCCCGCTCCTCCGTAGACCAGCCGTGATGCCAGGCGAACAGCAGCCGGTCCGCCCCTTCCGCCAGATGCGGTGCGGCCAGCTTGAGGGCGCGCGCGGGCCGACCGGCGCGATGCACCGCCGCCACCACCCCGGCGCGCGCCAGCACGGTGCGGGCCCGCTCGGTGAGCAGCGCCGGATCGCCCGGCCCCACCCCGACCACCACCAGCCGGCCCGTCATGCCGGTTTCACCAGCAGCAATTGGGTGACGGGCGCCTGGGCGCGCCACAGCACCGTGCCGCCCGCCGGCTCGGCGCGGCTCACCTGCAGCCGATAGAGCGACCCGCCGAAGCGTCGCCAGGCGTAGAGCAGGGACTCCTCGCCCGCAGGCGTGACGGCATTCGCCACCAGTCGCCCGCACGGCCGCAGGCGCTCATAACAACACGCCACGAGCTCCGGATCCTCGAGCCCGCCGCCGATGAACACCGCATCCGGAGCCGTTTGCTCGCGCAGCGCCTCGGGCGCCCGACCGTGGATCACCACGAGCTCCGGCACCCCGAAGGCCCGCGCGTTCTCGCGGATGCGCGCGACCCGCTCGGCGCGTTGTTCCACCGCCAGGGCGCGCATGTCCGACCCCGCTCTGAGCCACTCGATGGCCACCGCACCCGAGCCCGCCCCCACGTCCCACAACAGCTGGCCCGGCTGAGGGCGCAGCCGGGCCAGGGTGGCGGCCCGCACCTCGGCCTTGGTGATCAGCCCGTCGTGGAGAAACAATTCCTCCTCGCGCCCCGGCACCAGCGCGGCACGCGGCAGTTCCACATCCCGCGGCAATGCGAGCGCCACCAGGTTGAGTTCGTCGAAACGCCGCCCGGGCGCCTCGCGCACCCGCCCGTGCCAGATGCGCTCGGCACCGCCGAGCCGCTCCATCACCCACATGTCGGCGCGGCCGAGCCCCTCCTCTTGGAGCAGCGCGGCGATGCGTGGGGGATCCTCGCCGGATCCGGTGAGAAGAAGGAGGCGCACCCCGGGCGCCAGATGGCGGCGCAGCCGTTCGATGGGACGACCGTGCAGGCTCACCGCCGCCACCTCCTCGAGCGCCCAGCCCAGCCGGCAGCAGGCCCACTGGAAGGCGGAGAGGTTGGGTATGATCTCCACTTCCTCGGCCGGCAGCCGCCTGAGGATGAGACGGCCGATCCCGAACCACAGGGGATCGCCGCTCGCCAGCACCACCACCCTGCGTCCCCGGTGGCGGGAAAGCGCATCCAGGGTGCGTGCGATCGGCCGCTCCCAGCTCAGCCGCTCCGGTGCGCCGTGCGGAACCATGGCCAGATGGCGCGCACCTCCCACCAGCACCTCGGCGTTCTCCACCACCGCCCGGGCCCGGGGCGACAGACCCGCGACGCCATCCTCGCCGATCCCCACCACAAACAGCCAGGGCGCGCTCATGCTGCACCCTCCTCGACCACCGCATTGACGGCGGCGGCGGCCAGGGCCGATCCTCCGAAGCGGCCCAAGAGGGTCAAAAAGGGGACGTCGGTGCCGCTCTCCACCAGCGCCTGCTTGCTCTCCCGTGCACCCACGAACCCCACCGGGAAGGCGAAAATGGCGGCGGGCCGCTCCGGCCAGCTCCGGAGCCGCGCGAGGAGCTGGAAGAGGGCGGTGGGCGCATTGCCGATCGCCACCACCGCGCCGTGCAGATGGGGCCGCCACAGCTCCACCCCGGCGGCGCTGCGGGTGGTTTGCATGCGCCGGGCGAGGGCCGCCGCCTCCTCTCCGGCCGCCGGACACAGCACGGCATTGCCGCAGGGCAGGTGCCGGCGCCGGATGCCGACCGCCACCATGCGCACGTCGCACAGCACCGGGGCACCGGCCCGAAGCGCCGCCCGCGCCTTCGCCACCACCGGCCCCGACCAGCGCAGATCGGCGACGATCCCGGGCAAGGCGCAGGCATAGACCAGCCGCAGCACCACCCCGTGCAGCTCCGCGGGCAGGGCGTCGAGTTCCACCTCTTCCCGGATGCGGGCCAGGGACAGCCGCTCGATGGCCTCGGGATCGCGCAGCCAGGAACCACCCGACGGCTCAACCGGATCCGGCGCGTCGGCCGTCGGTGGCGGGGGAGTGGACGGGCGCGGCATGGCCGTGGTGGTGGTGATGATGGTGGTGATGGTGGGGTTCGGGGTCGGTGCCGATTCCCTCCACGTGATGGTGGTGGCTCTGTTGCGGGGCGCCGTGATCGTCCTCGTGGCCGAGGATGCGCACCCGGTATTTGCACAACAGGCAGTTCATGTTCACGTCGTCCGCGAGGATCCCGCGCGCCCGCTCGGCGAACACGCGGATCACGTGGGGATGGTCGTTGAGATAGGGTGCTTTGAGGATTTCCACCTCCGGGTGCCGGGCGGCCGCGGCGTCGGCGGCGGCGTAGATGCGCCGCACCAGCACGCCCGTGAAGAGAAAGTAGGGGAAGACCACGATGCGCGGCAGGCCGAGGCGCACCGCCCGGGCCAGCGCCGCATCGGTACGGGGATGGGCGACGCCCGAATAGGCCACCTCGCCGTGGGCGAACCCCATGCCCTCCCACAGCATGCGCATGACCTTGGCCACATTGCCGTTGGCGTCGCTGTCCGAGGTGCCGCGCCCCACCACCAGAAGGAGGGTGTCGCCGAGGCCAAGCCGGCGTCGCGAGGCCGCCAACGCCTCGGCGATCCGGTCCCGCGCCGCCTCGAGCAGCAGCGGGTCGATGCCAAGCTCCCGCCCCATGCGGATCTCGAGCCCGTGCTCGCGGGCGTAGCGGTGGAGCACCGAGGGGATGTCGTTTTTGACATGGCCGGCCGCGAACAACATGCCGGGCACCGCCAGCACCCGCTCCACCCCCCGGCTGCGCAGGGCCTCGAGACCCTCCCTGAGGATGGGCCGGGCGAACTCGAGGTAGGCGAGCTCCACCGGCCATTCCCGAAGCTCCGCGCGCAGCCGCCCGACCAGCGCCGCGAACTCCCGACATCCCTCGGCATCACGGCTGCCGTGGCCGCAGATGAGAACCCCGGTTGCGCCCACCGTCCTCTCCCCACAAACGATACCCCGACGCCCAGCACCCCGGCCGCCGCACGGTCCTCACGCGCGCTCGAAATAGCGGATGCGTTCCCAGTCGGTCACCGCCTGGTCGAAGACCGAAACTTCCCAGCGTGCGGCATGCACGTAATGGTCCACCACCTCGTCCCCGAACGCCGCGCGCAGCGCCTCGGAACGGTCCAGGAGATCGGCCGCCTCGCGCAGGGTCCTGGGCAAGGACGGCAGCTCCTCGCGCCGGTAGGCATCGCCGCGGAACTCGGGCCCGGGATCGAGCTCTTGCTCGATGCCGTGCAGGCCGGCGGCGATGAGGGCGGCGTAGGCCAGATAGGGGTTCACATCGGCGCCCGCCATGCGACACTCCACCCGGGTGGAGGGACCGTGGCCGACCACCCGGAAGCCGGCGGTGCGGTTGTCCCGGCTCCAGACGATATGGGTGGGGGCGAAGGAGCCCGCCTGGAACCGCTTGTAGGAATTCACATAGGGCGCCAGGAACAGGCAGTACTCCCGGGCGAGCGCCAGCTGGCCGGCGAGGAACTGGCGGAAGAGCGCGGTCTCCCGCCCTTGCTCGTCGACGAAGGCCGGCCGCTCGCCGTCCCGCCGCCAGAGGCTCGCGTGGATATGACAGGAATTGCCGGCGAGATCCTTGCGCCACTTGGCCATGAAGGTGACCGCCTTGCCCTGCAGATAGGCGATTTCCTTCACACCGTTCTTGTAGATCACGTGCCGGTCGGCCATCTCCAGGGCCTCGGCGTAGACCAGGTTGAGCTCTTCCTGGCCGGGCCCCCACTCGCCCTTCGAGAACTCCACCGGGATGCCCGCCGCCTCCATGTGGTTGCGGACGGTGCGCAGCAGCGGCTCCCGCTTGGTGGTCTCGAAGACGTGATAGTCCTCGATGTACCAGCCGGCGGTGCGGAGGTTCTCGTAGTTCTTCTCGCGGCAGCTGCGGAAGTCGTCGTCGAAGACGTAGAACTCCAGTTCGGAGGCCATCTTGGCGTACAATCCGCGCTGTGCGAGACGCTCCAGCTGGCGCTTGAGGATGGTGCGCGGGCTGTGGGCCAGCTCCTCGCCGTGGTGGTTGCAGACGTCGCCCAGGACCAGCGCGGTGCCGGGCAGCCAGGGAATGCGGCGCAGCGTCTTGAGATCCGGGCGGATGGCGAAATCGCCGTAGCCCTTGTCCCAGGAGGCGACCCGAAAGCCCGGCACCGGCTCCATCTCCATGTCCAAGGCGAGCAGATAGTCGCAGGCGTGCCACTCCTTGTGCACCGCCTTGAGGAAGTAGGATCCGGTGACGCGCTTGCCGACCAGCCGTCCCTGCATGTCGGTGAAAGCGGCGACCACCGTGTCGATGTCGCCGGTGCCGACGAGTTCCTCGAGCTCCTCGAAGCTCAACGTGGTCCCCATGATCCGCGTGCCTCCTCATGGTCGCAGCAGCGGCGCCATCCTGGCCGCGAACGGGCGTTCCGTCCAGCCGGGAGGCGACGGTGAGGACGGCCCCGGTGGCGGTGGAACTGTGGCGCGGGGATGTGGTGGAAAGCCGCCATCGGGTGCATCTCATGGCGTGCACGGCCGAGGGCGCCGTCCGGCTTGTGGTGGGGGATGCGGACCTGCCGGTCTATCCCCGCTCCGCGATCAAACCGATCCAGGCCCTGCCCTGGGTCGCCCAGGGCGGCTTGCACCGCTTCGGCCTGTCCCTGGAAGAGCTCGCGCTCGCCTGCGCCTCCCATGCCGGCGAAGAGCGCCACGTGCGCCTGGTTCGGGCCTGGCTTGCGCGGCTCGGGCTCGATCCCAGCCATCTGGTCTGCGCCCCGCACCCGCCCCTGTCCCAAAAGGCCGCGCAGCGGCTCGCACGGGAGGGAAGAGAACCCTCCCGGTTGCACAACAACTGCTCGGGCAAACACGCCGGCATGCTCACCTGGACCCGGCTGCTGGATCTGCCCCCAAGCGGCTACGCACAGGTGCACCATCCGGTGCAAGAGGGCATTCTCGCGCTCCTGGTTCGGCTCGCCGGGGAGGATCCGGTCGCCCAAGCGGCGGTGGACGGCTGCGGGGTGCCCACCTGGCCGTTTCGGCTGCGGGCGCTGGCCCTCTTGGCGGCGCGCTTTGCCTGCGGGGTGGGGCTCAGCCGCGCAGAGCGGGCGGCTCGGGTGCAAATCCTGCGGGCCTGCCGCCGCCATCCCGAGCTGGTCGGCGGCGAGGGGCGGGCGACCACGCGGCTGCTGCGGGCGCTCCCCGCTGGCGTGGTGAAGGAGGGAGCGGAGGGGGTCTATCTGGGTTTCTTTCCCGAAGCCGGCGTGGGGCTTGCGCTCAAGGTGGAGGACGGCGCCGCACGCGCCGCCGAAGTGGCGGTGGCGGCCGCGCTCGCGCATCTGGGTCTGTGGCGGGATCAGCGCGCGGCGCTTGCCTTTTTGCAGCGAGAGGTCTTCAACCACGCCGGCATCCGGGTCGGCGTCCTGCGCCCGGCACGGGGATGGCCGAGCGGCGCAAGCGCGGCATGAGCGGAACGGCACTGCGCGGCGGTATCGACGAGGTGGGACGCGGCCCCCTGGCCGGGCCGGTGATCGCCTGCGCGCTGGTGCTGCACCGGGTGCCGGACGGCCTCGCCGATTCCAAACGGCTCTCGCCCTGCCGGCGCGAGGAGCTCGCCGCCCACATCGCCCGCTGCGCCGTCTATGCGCTGGGCGCCGCGTCGGTGGCCGAGATCGACCGGCTCAACATCCACCGTGCGACCCTGCTCGCCATGCGCCGGGCGGCGCGGCGGCTTCCGGTCGCGGTCTCGGAATGGTGGGTGGACGGGCGGTATGCGCCGGAGCTGGAAGCCCCGGTGCGCTGCGTGGTGGGCGGCGATCGACAGGTGCCGGAGATCATGGCCGCCTCGATCGTCGCCAAGGTGGTCCGCGACCGGCTCATGCGCCGCCTCGCGGCGCGTCATCCCGGCTACGGATTCGACCGGCACTTCGGCTATCCCACCCGCGCACACCAGAACGCACTGATGCGGCTCGGCCCCTGCCGTCACCACCGGCGGAGCTTCCGCCTGCCGGGCCTGGCCGGACCCGGACTAACGTCCGTGCAGTGCGTTCCAGAAGACATCGCGGGCGGTGAAGCTGGCCGCGGTGTCGCTCGGCAGGGAGGCCAGCAGCAGCAGGGCTAGTCCCGGACCATGGACGAGATCCACCGACACGGCCGCCTGCGCCCGGGCCTTTCCGGTGCCCAGCCGGGCCAGCTTCCGCAGCAATCCCGCCCAGCGATCCGCACCGCGGGGCGGCTCTGCGAGCAACCACAAAGCCGCCTCCAACACCGCCGAACAACGGCGCACATAGCCCGCGAGCGCGGCCCGCTCGGCAGCGTCCCGGAGCCGCCGGTGGGCGAGCCGGGCCACCGTCTGGGGATCGAGATCGACCCGGGCCCGCTGCCAACAATAGCGGTCGAACAGACGGACCCGCTCCTGCCAGGGATGGAAGCGCATGGCCTCCGCCAGCGCCGCGGCCTCGGCAGCACAGGCAAGCCAATCCTCGCCCACCCTGCGGCGCAACAGCGGCGCGATTCGCTCCCAGCAGCTCATCGCGGCTCCGCAGCGGAACAGGGAGACGCCCCGCGCCACCCCGCCCGCCATCCCAAAGGCACAAGCCGCCGCGCGGTCCGGCCGGCGCGCATGTCGGTCTCCCCACACGCAGGTCCGATCCCAGATCGTATCCCAGTATATCTACTGTCGCGGGATCTTCAAGGGTGAAACTCAACCGATGATCTCGAAATCCGCGTCATCCGCGCGGCCCGCCGCCCGTCGGCGGGATCCGCGGTCGGGCGAGCCGGCCGCCACCCCCATGATCGCCCAATACCGGCGCATCAAGCAGGCCCATCCGGATTGTCTGCTCTTCTTCCGCATGGGCGATTTCTACGAGCTGTTCTTCGAGGACGCCAAGATCGCGGCCCGATGTCTCGACATCGCCCTGACCCGACGCGGCCGCTACGCCGGGGAGGACATCCCCATGTGCGGGGTCCCGGTGCACAGCGCCGAACAGTATCTCGCGCGGCTGATCCGGGCCGGGCATCGGGTGGCGATCTGCGAGCAGCTGGAAGAGCCCGGGCCGGCCCGTCGGCGCGGCCTGCTGGCCCGGGAGGTGGTGCGCATCGTCACACCGGGAACCCTGACCGAAAGCGGGCTCTTGGACGCCCAGCGGCACAACTATCTGGCGGCGCTGGCCTGCGACGGGGCGCATCTGGCCCTCGCCTGGGTGGACATCTCCACCGGCCTCTTCCGCACCCAGCTGCTGGACCATGCCGCCGATCTTCCCGAGGCGCTGGCGCGCATCGATCCGCGCGAACTGCTGGTGCCGGAGCCGCTTGTGGACCGTCTCGACCTTCAGGGTCCGGGCGCGGAGTGGCGGGAGCGCATCGTCGCCAAGGAGGGAGTCTGCTTCGATCCCTCAGAGGGCGAGCGGCTGTTGTGCCGGCACTTCCGCCTCGCCACCCTCGAGGGTCTCGGGCGCTTTGAAGCGGCGGAGCTGGGCGCGGCGGGCGCGCTGCTCGCCTATCTCCAGCTCACCCAAAAGGGCCTCTTGCCGCGCCTGGAACGGCCGCTGCGGGTGGATGCCAAGCGGGTGTTGCGCATCGATCCGGCGACCCGCCGCAGCCTCGAGTTGCTCGCCGACGTGCGCGGCGAGCGCGCGGGCAGCCTGCTCGGCGCCGTCGACCGCACCCTCACCGCGGCGGGCGCACGGCTGCTGGCCGAGTGGCTCGGTGCCCCGCTCGCGGACCTCGAGCGCATCCGCAGCCGCCACGACCGGGTGCAGGCGTTCCTCGACCGACCGGATCTGCGCCGGGAGGTGCGCGCGCGGCTTAGAGGGCTTCCCGACCTGAGCCGGGCGCTCTCCCGGCTGGTGCTGGAGCGCGGCGGCCCGCGCGATCTCCAGGCGGTGGGACGCGGGCTCGAGGTGGCGGAGGCGGTGGCCGGGCTGCTTGCGGAGGCGGAGCCGCCCCTTCGCACGCTGGGGGCGGCGCTGGCCGATCCCGACCGGGTGGGGGCCCGGATTCGCGCCGCCCTGGTCGATCAGCCGCCCACCCTCGCGCGCGAGGGCGGCTTCATCCGGCCGGGCTTCGATGCGGAGCTGGACCGGCTGCGGGCGCTGCGCGATCAGGGCCGGCGGCACATGGCGGCGCTCGAGGCGCGGCTTCGCGAGCAGACCCGCATCCCCTCCCTCAAGGTCCGGCACAACCACCTGCTCGGTTATTTCATCGAGGTCACCGCGGCCCACCGGGACAAGGTGCCGGACCATTTCGTGCCCCGCCAGGGCATGGCCCAGGCGACCCGCTACGTCACCGCCGAGCTCACCGCCCTCGAACGGGAGCTCACCGGCGCCGCCGAACGGGCGCTTCTGCGCGAACTCGCCCTGTTCGCCGAACTGCGCGAGCAGGTGTTGGCGCAAGCCGAGGCGATCGCCCGCACCGCCCAGGCGCTCGCCCGCATCGATGTCGCCGCCGGCCTCGCCGAGCTCGCCGCCGAGTGGCGTTACGTGCGCCCGCGCATGGTGGAGGAGCCGTGCTTTCGGGTGCGCGGCGGGCGCCATCCGGTGGTGGAGCAGGCCCTGGCCCGCCAGGGGGAGCGGTTCGTCGCCAACGATCTCCATCTCGACCGGGACGGGCGGCTGTGGCTGCTCACCGGGCCGAACATGGCCGGCAAGAGCACCTTTCTGCGCCAGAACGCCCTCATCCTGGTGCTCGCCCAGGCGGGGTCCTTCGTGCCCGCCGAGGAGGCGGAGATCGGCCTCGCCGATCGGCTGTTCTCGCGGGTCGGGGCCGCCGACGATCTGGCCCGGGGCCGTTCCACCTTCATGGTCGAGATGGTGGAGACCGCGGCCATCCTCAACCAGGCCACCCCCGCCAGCTTCGTGCTGCTGGACGAAATCGGACGTGGCACCGCCACCTACGACGGCCTCGCCCTGGCCTGGGCGGTGGTGGAGCACCTGCACGAGGTGGTGCGCTGCCGGGGCCTGTTCGCCACCCATTACCACGAGCTCACCGCCCTCGCCGGCCGCCTGCCGGCACTCGCCGCCCACACCGTGCGGGTCAAGGAATGGCGCGGCCGGGTGGTGTTCCTGCACGAGGTGGTGCCGGGCTGCGCCGATCGCTCCTACGGCATCCAGGTGGCGGAGCTCGCAGGTCTGCCGCCCGCGGTGGTGGCCCGCGCCCGGGAAGTGCTGCGCCGGCTGGAGGCGGGGGAGAGCCGCTCCCCTGTCGCGGCGCTGGTGGAGGACCTGCCGCTGTTCCAGGCCCTGGCGCGAAGCCGCGCGAGCCCGCCCCCTCACCCCTCTCCGGTGGAGGAGCGCCTTGCAGCCGTCGACCCGGATGGGATCACGCCCCGCCAAGCGCTGGCGCTCCTCTACGAGCTCAAAGCGCTGCTCGAGCGGGACAGGCCGCCGCAGAAGTAGGAGGCGGCCCGCTCAGACGCCCGCATCCCGCCTCGCCGGGCCGCCGCCTCGGGCCAGGGCGAGCACGCACAACAGCTCGAAGAGCAGGTTCGCCGCCACCCAGGCGGTCATGCCCGAGGGATCGAAGGGCGGACTCAACTCCACCACATCCGCCCCCACCAGGCGCAGTCCCGCGAGACGGCGGATCATGCGCTGGGCGTCGTGGGTGAAGATGCCGCCGATCTCGGGGGTTCCGGTGCCCGGGGCCTGCGACGGGTCGAGGGCGTCGACGTCGAAGCTCACATAACAGGGATGGTCGCCGACGATCCGCCGGACCTCCTCCATCGCCCAGGCCGGACCGCGGTCGTAGTATTCCTCGATCATGATCACCCGCGCCCCCTGGGCGCGCGCCCAGCGCACGTCCTCGCCGTCGTAAGCCGTACCCCGGATGCCGATCTGCACCACCTTGCCGGGGTCGATCAGCCCCTCCTCCACCGCCCGGCGGAACGGGGTGCCGTGGGTGTAGCGCTCGCCGCCGAAATAGGCGTCGTAGAAGTCGGTGTGGGCGTCGAACTGCACCAGCGCGAGCGGCCGGTGGCGACGGGCCAGGGCGCGCAGGATGGGCAGCGTGATCAAATGGTCCCCGCCCACCGTCAACGGCGTGATCCCCGCCTCCACCAGGCGCCGGTGGAAGTCCTCGATCCGGGCCAGGCTGTCCTGGAGGTTGGCGGGATTGACCGGCGCATCGCCGAGATCGGCGCAGCGCACGAGCTCGAAGGGGCGCACGCCGGTGGCCTGGTTGACGAGCCGGATCATGGTGGAGGCATCGCGCAGCTGTCTGGGACCGTGGCGGGCGCCGGGACGGTTGGTGGTGCCCCCGTCCCAGGGAACCCCTACGATCCCGATGTCCACCCCCTGTGCCTCGGCAAGCCGCCGATGGGGCAGCCGCATGAAGGTGGGAATCCCCGCAAAACGGGGCACATCCATGCCCGCCTCGGGACGATAGTGGCCGGACTCCGACACCCGAACCTCCCTCGTCTTGAGCCGCACCCGCCGCCATGCTGCCGGCAAGCGGCGCCGAGGTCAAAGACCGCACCGCAACGCTGGGCATGTTTCCCCGGCGCCCTTGATCCGCATCAAGGCCGGATCTTCGACCGACCTTCAACATGCCGGCACAAGCGCGGAGGAGCGGACCATGGGTTCGTCCGCATGGCTTGGCCGGTGGCGGCCTTGGCGCGGATCCGGCCGCAGGTCGTCGCGCGAGGATCCCTGGGCCTGGCGGCGCGGGCTCGCCGAGCTCGGGCTGGGCGCGCGGGATGTGGCCGCGGCCCGCCCCTCGAGCGAGCGGGACATGCGGCGCATGATGCGGCTCCTTGGACTGTCGCCCGAGGAGGTGCCGCGCTCCCATCTTGCCGCCTTCAGGGACGGGGAGCGGGTGTGTGCCCATTGCACCGCGGCACGGCGCTGTCGCCGCTATCTCGCCGCCAAGGCGCAGAGCGCGCCACCGGCCTTCTGCCCGAACCTGGAACTGTTCTGCATGCTGCGCGGGGCTGCGGGCCGCACATCCCCGTCGCCGCGCCAGACCGGATCGTGAGGCGAACGATGATCGAGCGCCTGTTGGTCGCCGTCGATGGATCCGACCACGCCAGGCGTGCCGCGGATCTCGCGGGCGATCTGGCGGCCCGCTATGAGGCTCAGCTGGTGGTGGTGCACGTGCTCGTCTACCGGCGTCTGCCGGATGCGGTGCGGCGCATGGCCGAGATCGAGCATCTGGTCGAGCCGGCGGCGTCCCCCGCGCCCTCGTTGCTGCGCTGGCCGCAGGAGGAGTCTGCGGAGGATGCCCGGATCATCGCCGCCCTCGGCGAGAAAATCCTCGACGAGACCGAACGGCGGGCGCGGGATAAGGGAGCGCGGGAGGTGGTGCGCTGTCTGCTCCAGGGGGAGCCGGCGGATGCCATCCTGGAGGAGGCGGCGCGGCGCCGCGTCGATCTCATGGTGGTGGGCTGTCGCGGCCTCGGGGAGCTGTCGGCGCTGCTTTTGGGAAGCGTCTCCCACAAGCTGCTGCAGCTTGCGCCCTGTCCGGTGCTGGCGGTCAAATAGGCCCCAGATCCACCCCCTCGTCCCGGTGCACCACCCGTCCGTCCACCAGGGTGAGGAGCACCCGGCCGCGGAACGTACGGCCCTCGAACGGGGTGTTCTTGGAGAGCGAGCGCAGGCCCGCCTCGGTGACCCGGAAGGATCGCTCGGGATCGAACAACACCAGGTCCGCCGGCCGCCCTGTTTCGAGCCGTCCCGCCTCGAGCCCGAACAGCCGCGCCGGCCGCTCGGTGAGGCAGCTCAGAAGGGCGATCAGGTCGATCCGCCCCCGGTGCACCAGTTCGAGGGCGGCGGGAAGCAGGGTCTCGAGCCCCACCACGCCGAAGGCCGCCTGCACGAAGGGCAGCCGCTTGCTCTCCTGGTCCTGGGGATGATGGTCGCTCGCGATGGCGTCGATGGTGCCGTCTGCGAGCCCGGCCACCAGCGCCTGCCGGTCCTCCTCGGTGCGCAGCGGCGGGGAGACCTTGGCGTAGGTGCGATATCCCTCCACCTCGGCCTCGGTGAGCAGCAGGTGGTGCGGGGTGACGTCGGCGGACACGCGCAGTCCCCGCTCCTTGGCGCGGCGAACCGCCGCCACCGCCTCCCGGGTGGAGATGTGCGCCGCGTGGTAGCGGGCGCCGGTGGCCTCCACCAGCCGCAGGTCGCGCTCGATGAGGATGATCTCCGCCGCCCGCGGGATGCCCGGCAGTCCGAGGCGGATCGCCGTCTCCCCCTCGTGCATCACCCCGCCCTCGGCGAGGCTCGGCTCGAGCGGATGCTGGACCACCAGCGCATCGAAGGCGGTGGCGTATTGCAGGGCCCGGTACATGAGCCGGGCGTTGCCCACCGCCCGATCCCCGTCGCCGAGCGCCACCGCACCGGCCCGCACCAGAAGGCCCAGTTCGGCGAGCTGTTCGCCCCGGCAGCCCCGGGTGAGCGCCGCA
>Ga0256839_1002134_pt1 | contig 22621 bp, 17 predicted proteins | sample 354166metaG_FD_185968 | JGI IMG/M metagenome (GOLD analysis project Ga0256839, IMG submission 185968) | Hydrothermal vent microbial communities from Mid Atlantic Ridge, Atlantic Ocean - 354-166 | ecosystem: Environmental > Aquatic > Marine > Hydrothermal vents | place: Atlantic Ocean: Mid... | reverse complement strand
CGCCGGCGAGCTTGCGCGATACGACGATCTCGAACCCGATCCGGACGCCGTCTATGAACTCTCCATGTCCAACGAGCGCGGCTACGTGGACTCGGGCCGGCGCTTCGTCTGGCGCGGCGACGAGCCGGCGTTCAACTTCGGCAAGCTCAAGGGCACCCCCCTGCGGGAGGTGGCCGAAAATCCCGCCCACCGCGGCTACCTGGAGTGGATGCTGGCCCAGTCGTTCGACGAGGACACGAAGGCGCTCGTGCGCGAGGCCTTGCGAGGTTCGGTCCCTCGCCGTCGTACGACCGGCCGGGACGATGCCGCGCCCGAGCGTTAGCCCGCCCGTTCCGTCGTGGACGCCGGGTCCCGGTCGCGGCCGCCGACCGCGATGAAACGCAGGGACGGGTCGTCGAGGGTGACCATGGTGTTCGGGGGCACGCTTTCGGTCAGCCACACGTTGCCGCCGATGATGCTGCCCCGACCGATGACGGTCTGGCCGCCGAGGATCGTCGCGCCGGCGTAGATCGTCACGTCGTCTTCGATGGTCGGATGGCGTTTGGGGCTGGACGCCCGCGCGGTGGAGCGGTCCACGGACAGCGCACCGAGGGTGACGCCCTGGTAGATCTTGACGTTTCGGCCGATCTCGGTGGTCTCTCCGATCACGACGCCCGTGCCGTGGTCGATGAAGAAGTGGGCGCCGATCCGGGCGCCGGGATGGATGTCGATGCCGGTGCGCCGGTGGACGATTTCACTGAGCAGGCGCGGCAGGAGGGGGATCGTCCGCCCGTAGAGAAAGTGTGCCAGGCGGTGGACGGCGATGGCCTCGACGCCGGGATAGGCCAGGATGACCTCCGAGCGGCTGCGCGCGGCCGGGTCGCCGGCGACCGCGGCCTGGACGTCCGCGTCGAGGACGTCTCGGATCTCGGGTAGGGCGGCGATGAGGGCAAGGGCGTGCGCGTGCGCCTTGGCCGCCCGAGCGGCGGCGTCCATGACCGCCGGGGCGTCCGGAGCACCCAGGGCGAGCGCCCGGTCGATGGCGCGTTCGAGCCGCCGCAAGACCCGCGCACAGCGCTCTCCCACGAAGTAGCGGCAGGTCAGCGCGTCCACCTGCTCCTGCACGAAGAAGCCGGGAAAGAGCAGGGAGACGAGGTCGTCGAGCAACTCCGTCGCCTCGCTGCGCGAAGGCAGGTTCGTGCCGTCGAGGTGGTTGATGTTGCCGTGTAGGCGATAGGACTCGACGATCCGCTCGACGGCGTCGGCCAGATCGGATCGGCCGGGGATGTTCGGGGCGTCCACGGGCACCGCGTTACCCTAGCAAACACGCCGGCCCGGCCCGCGGGGGCAGGTCGAGCGATCCGTCCTCGCGCGCGGCGTTCCGTTCGCGCCGGAGCGGTCGTCTCACCCGGGAAGAGCCGCTCGACCCTTGCGACGACGGAGCTTTGCCGCCCCTCGACGCCGCCCGCGACGGGACCGCAGGCTCTCAGCGAGGCGCCGCCGCGAACGAAGAAGGAGGCAAGGAGGGACTGCCCGATGGTGCGGGCGGCTCCGCAGCCTTCTTGGGCGGCCAGGGGATCTGGTGCTTGACGATGCGCCGCTTGAGCGCGTGCCGGGTGATCCCCAGCAACTTGGCGGCTTCGACGATGGTGCCGCCCTCCGCGAGGGCGCGTTCACACAGCAGGCGTTCCGCCTTGTGGAGGTTCAGATCATCGAGGACGACGGCCATGAAACCAGACTAGTCGATTTTCCATTTTATGAAAAGCATTTTTTGTAATGAGGAATACCCCATAAACTTGCTAGTATATTGCCGAAGGTGGGGCTGGAGGCTGGATCCGGTGGAAGCTGGCTTTTCCTGGGAACTACGAGGGATCTGCGCGCTTTGGCCCTTCCGTGGCCGTGCGGGGTGTATGGTGAATAGACCATAAAAGATTCTCCTGTCGAGCGCGCCTGCCCCCGCCTGCGGCCACGCTCGGCCGGGGGCCCGAGCTGGCCGGGCGACCTGCGCGGTCGCGCGGTGCCGCTTCGGGCCGGTCGCAAGGGCCCTCATGGCCACCCAACCACCACGGAAAACAAGGCATAATTGCGGCTCAGTGCCCTCCGCCACCTCGGCTCCCATGCGCGTCCTCGTCGTAGACGATGAGCCGAACATTCGTTTCGCACTGGAGCGGGCCTTGCGGGCGGGCGGCATCGATGTCGCCCTCGCCAGCACGGTGCGGCAGGCGATCGACCTGCTGCGTGCGCAGTCCTTCGACGCCGTGGTGTGTGACGTGAAGATGCCAGGTGGTGACGGCACCGCCCTGGTCGAGTGGCTCGGCAGCCATCACCCGTCCGTACCGATCATCATCCAGTCGGCGTACGTCAATGCCGATCTCGAGGCATCCTACCACCACGCGCCCTCCATCGAGATCGTCCCCAAGCCCGTGTCTGGGGACGATCTCGTCGAGCGGCTGCGGCGCATCGGCCCGCGCCGGGGGTTCTTCGGGCGTGGGATCGAGGTCGAGCTGTTCGACTACGTGCAGATGATTGCCGTCAGCGGGCGTGACCGGCGCCTGGTCGTCGAGACGCCCCTCGCCACGGGGGAGATCTGGTTCGAGCACGGGGATATCACGCACGTGGACTATGGCAGCTTCCGCGGCGAACTCGCGTTCTTCAAGATCGTGGCCGCCGGTCGCGGCAGCTTCCGCGAGGTGCTCTTTCGGCCGCCGCCGCGGCGCACGATCACGCGCTCCTCCACACATCTTCTGATGGAGGCGGCGCGCCTCATCGACGAAGGCGCCGTGGATGCGACCCCGATTGCCGACGGGGAGGACGACGTTTCCCCGGGGGGGGCCGGCGAGGCGGAACCCTTCGAACTCCCTTCGGACGACGACGAAGACGGAACGACGGCCGTCGCCACCACCACGCCCGCCGACAGCACCACCGGCCACGCGGTGATCGAAGACCCCGAGGTGCGGGCGCTGCTGCTCGAACAGTTCTGGGCGTTCGACGGCGTCGAGGGGGTGGCGCTCGTGTCCGGGACCGGGAAGGTCCTCGCCGACGACATGAAGGAGCACCGGGATCTCGCCACCCTCGCCGGCTTCTACATGCGTGCGGCCGCCCGCCTCGCCCGGGCCCTTGGAGTGGGGGTCTACGATGGCATCGTCGCTCGGGCGGCGGATGGCCGGCAGATCGCCGTCGTGTCCATGGGGAACACCTCCGCCGTCCTCGCCATCAGCGACGACACCGACGCCTACGACGTCCACGACGCGGTCTTGGGGGTGGATGGATGACACAGCCATCCGGGCCCTCGGCGGCGCTTGCCGAACTCGCCGCGCATCGCAGCGTCCGTGCCGCGCTGGTCGTCCGTGACGGCCGGCCCGTCTCGATCGCCGCCGACGGCGGTCTCTCCGGCCAGGCTCTGCTCGACCTGGCCAAGACCGTACGGCGGATGCAACTGGCGTCTGCCACGGTGGGCGCCGCCTTCGACGAGGTGTGCATCTCCCTGGCGGGTGTCCGGCTCCTCGTGCGGGCGCTCGACGCAAACGGCGCCGTGGTCTTGTTGTTGCGCCGCGGCGCGGACGTGGCGGCGGTCCGCGCCGACCTCGGGCGCCGCTTCGCTTACCTCGTCCGCGAGGAGCGACACCGCCGACCGGATCCGGAGGTGACCGCCGCCGTGGACTCGCCCGAGGACGAGGCACGGCGCCTTTGGGACGGTCCACTCGGACCCCTGCTCGTCCGGGTGCGCAACGCGTTTTCCGCCCGGGTCGCCGGCGCCGACGATCCGGTGGACATCGATGCCGTGTTCGACGAGCAGCTTCGCGAGTGGCTGCTGTGCTGCAGCCCATCCGCGCGGACCTTCCCGCTGCTGCTCGACGGGCTTTCGGGCGCCGTCGCCGGTGCGGGGGGATCGCCGCGCGCCTTCAAGGAGGCCGTTCAGAAGATCCTGGACGAAATGGGGCCGTGGCCTGGCGAGGACGGGGAGGTGGACCGTGCCGGATGACGAAGACGGCCAGGTGCGTCGGCACCGGAGCCGTTTCCACGAGACGATCCGCCTGGACATGCGCGCGGCGAGCGAGCCGACCGCGCCGCACCCGATGGCGCCAGCCCCTCCACCTTCGCCCGATGCCGTGCCGGAGGTTGCGGAACCCCTCGAACTGCTCGACGCCGTGCTCGCGGCGTTGCCGACGGGAATCCTGTTGCTCGACGTCCGCGGGGTGATCGTGGGCCTCAATCGAGCCGCCGCACGCATCTTCGAGTGCTCCATGGACGAACTCATGGGCGTGCGTCTGCTGGACGTGCGGGCCGAACTCGAGAGCATGCTGTGGCCGGCCGACAAACAGGAGGTCCTGCTGGTGGGGCAGGGGCGCCCCGGGGAACGGTCGTTCGCCGAGACGAAGGTGCTGGGATTTTCCTCCCGTCCCGTCGTCGGTGCGAGCGGGCGGCGCAACGGCACGGTGGTCGTGTTCTCGGACATCACGCGGACCAAGCGCGAGCAGGCCACGCGCGAGCATCGGCGGCGGCTCGAAGATCTCGGCAAGGTCGTGGCCACGCTGGCCCACGAGATCCGAAACCCGGTGTTCGCGATCCAGAGCCTGGCGCAGGTGCTCGCGTTGGAGATGGACGCATCGGGGCCCAAGGACGCTCGTGAGATCATCGATCGAATCATCGACGAATGCCGACGGGTGGAGGGGCTGCTGGGCGATCTGTTGGTGTTTGGTCGCAAGAAGAAGATCCGGCCCCGGAGAATCGATTTGCGGGCCATCGGGCAGGATGTGGTGGACGTGGCGCAGCGGCGCGCCGCCGACGCGATGATCGAGGCGACGGTGACCTTCGAGGCGCCCGGCGACGGGCCCATCTGGTGGCACGCCGATGGCGACGCCCTCCGGCGCGTGCTCACCAACTTGTTGCGCAATGGCGTCGAGGCCATCGCGCGCCGCTCCGATCGCAAGACGGGCACCGTGCGCCTGGGTGTCGAGGCTGCCGCGAACCACGTGACCCTTGTCGTGGAAGACGACGGGGTGGGCATCCCCGAAGAGCACATCGCCGAGATCTTCGACGAGTTCGTCACCGCCACGGAAGGCGGCACCGGCCTCGGTCTCGCCGTGTGCCGCGCCATCGTCGAGCAGCACGGCGGTGTCATCGAGATGGAGTCGGTCGTGGGCGAGGGCACGTCCGTGAAGGTCGTCCTGCCGGCCCCCGGCGCCTCGGACGGCCCTTGACGCGAGGGGCCGCGGTCGGCTATCTCTCCGGCCCCGCAAACCTCCTACCCGCCCAGGTAGCTCAGTTGGTAGAGCAGCGGACTGAAAATCCGCGTGTCGGTGGTTCGATTCCGCCCCTGGGCACCGCCGCCGGTTCGTGGCCGTCCTCGGTGGTGCGCGGCGGTCCGGGACCCGCCCGGGCGCTGCGCGGTCGCGGGGTTGCCAGCCGCACGCGCCCGACCGCAAAGTCGAGGGCGCCGTGGCCCGCGCCCGTCCCCCGTCGCCGTCCGTCCTCTGTCTCGGGGGGCTCGATCCGACGGGCGGCGCCGGCCTTGCGGCGGACGTCCGCGCCGGTGTCGGCCTCGGGATGCACGTCGTGCCCGTCGCCACCTGTATCGCCGTGCAAGACGGCACGGGCGTGGAGAGCCTCGTGCCCGTGCCCGGTCCGGCGGTGCGCGCCGCGGCCCGCGCCGGGATCCGCGACCGCTGGATCGGCGCCGTGAAGGTGGGGGCGGTGGGGCGCCGCGAGGCGGCCGAGGCCCTGCTCGACCTGGCACGTGCCATGCCGGGGATCCCGTGGGTGATCGATCCGGTGTCGTCCGCCTCCGCGGGCGGGACCCTGACCGAGCCCGCCGCCCTTGAGATCGTCCGCACGGCCCTGGCGCGGTACGCGGCCGTCGTCACCCCGAACCTGCCCGAACTGGCGTCGTGGACGGGGGCGCCCGTGGCGGACGAGGCTTCAGCCCTGCGCGCGGCCCGTGCCGTCCTGCGCGCCGGCGCCGGCGCCGTGTGCGTCACCGGCGGGCACGGCGCCGACCCCGCGACCGTCCGCGACCTCGTCGTCACGCCGTCGTCGGCGGTCCGCATCGAGCACCCCCGCATCGCCGGGACCGACCCGCGCGGGACCGGCTGCACCTTCGCCACCGCCGTGGCCGCCGCCCTCGCCCGGGACCGCGACCCCGTCGATGCCTGCGTGGCCGCCGCCGCCTACCTCGACGCCGCCCTGCGCGTCGCGCCCGGATCGCCCATCCTCGGCGTGCCCCGGGACGCGCATGCCGCTCGCAAACGAATGCGCGTATCGCGCATCCCTTGACCTTGCCCCCGGTCGTGATTATGCGTCGCGGGCGCACGTCCGCGCAGCCCACGGCAAGGAGCCTCCCATGCTCGAAGTCCAGGGACTGACCCGGTACTATGGGCGCTTTCGCGCGCTCGACGACGTTTCCTTTCGGATCGACACCCACCAGGTGGTGGGGCTGTTGGGGTTGAACGGCGCCGGCAAGTCCACGACGCTGCGGGTGCTCGCCGGTCTGCTCATGCCGAGCGCGGGGACGGTGCGGATCGAGGGGACCGACGCCACGTTCGCCCCCAATGAACTGCGGCGGCGGATCGGTTTCCTCCCGGAGCACCCGCCCCTGTACGACGAGATGCGCGTGACCGAGTTCCTCGCCTGGTGCGGCCGCATGAAGGGCATGACGCGGGCAGAGGTCGCCCGGCGTCTGCCCGAGGTGCTCGAGGTCTGCGCCCTGGGATCCGTGCGAGACGACGTGATCGGGGTGCTCAGCCACGGCTACCGCAAGCGGGTCGGCATCGCCCAGGCGATCGTCCATCGGCCTGCGCTCGTCCTGCTCGACGAGCCGGTCTCGGGGCTCGACCCCCACCAGATCGTGGGGATGCGGCAGACGGTGCGGTCGCTCGGCCGGGAGGCGACGGTCATCGTCAGCAGCCACATCCTGTCCGAGGTGGAGCAGACCTGCGACCGGATCCTGGTCCTGGACGAGGGTCGGCTGGTGGCCGACGGCACCGAGGAGGAACTGGCGAGCCGCTTCGGCGCGGGTCGGCGCGTGCAGGTGGAGGTGCGCGGCGACGAGACCGCGGTCCGCCGCGCCTTGGCGGGCGTCGAGGCCGTGCGCGACGTGGAAACCGCCCCCGCCGGTGACGGCCTGGTGCAGGCCGACGTCTCGATGGAGACGGACGCCCGCGAGGCGGTCGTGGCGGCCCTGGTGGGCGCCGGCCTGGGCGTGCGGCGGGTGGAGGAAGGCACCCACGAGCTCGAGCGGATCTTCCTGCGGCTGACCGCCGAGGAGGCCGCGGAACCCTCCCAGGCGAAGGAGGCGCATCCATGACCGGTGTCCTGGTGGCCGCGCGCCGCGACGTGTCGGCCTACCTCAACTCCATGTGGGGCTACGTCATCGTGGCCGCGGTCCTGTTGCTCGACGGGATCCTGTTCAACGCGTTCGCGCTGACCGACACGCCTCGTTACAGCGCCGACGTCCTGCGGGACTTCTTCTACTTCTCCTTCGGGACCACGGCGATCGCATCGATCCTGCTGACCATGCGCTCGTTCGCCGAGGAACGGCAGACGGGCACGATGGTCCTGCTCGACGCCGCGCCGCTTTCCGACGTGCAGATCGTGCTCGGGAAGTTCCTGGCTGCCATGGCCGTCCTCGCCGTCCTCACGCTGGGGACGGCGTACATGCCGGCCCTGGTGGGCGTCAACGGCAAGGTGAGCTTTGGGCAGGTGTTCGCCGGTTACCTGGGGCTCTTGCTCGTGGGGGCGGCCTGCACCGCGGTCGGGATCTTCGCGTCGTCCGTGGCACGCAACCAGGTGTTTGCGGCCGTCCTCGGCGCCGCCATCGTGGTCTTCCTCCTGACCACCTGGATGCTCTCGCGCGTCAGCGACCCGCCCCTCAAGGAGATCCTCGCGTACATGAGCCTGTTCGACAAGCACTTTCGCGGGTTCATGAACGGGCGCATCGAGGTGCAGTCGGTGGTCTATTACGGCACGCTGTCGTACGTGTTCTTGATGCTGTCCACGCGCGTGCTCGCGCTTCGGAGGTGGCGATGAGCGCTCGATCGATCACGCTCCTGGCGGGTCTTTTCGCCCTGTTCGCCGGCGAGCGCCTCTTGTCCGGCTACGACGCTCTGCGGTGGACGGCCGACGGGGTCGGCGTGGTCCTGCTCGCCGCCTGCGCCGGGCTGTCCTACCGCGCCTATCGCGGCGCGACCGACCCCGGGCGGCGGTTCGCGTTGCGCGTCGTGCTCGCCTGCCTGCTGGGTGCCGCGGTGGGGCTCGTGCTCTACGCGGGAACGACCACCACCGTCACGAAGGCGCTCGGCCTCGCTTCGGAGGGCTTGCGGCGGTACCGGGGGGTGGTGGGCGCCCTTTGGCCCATCGCGGTCTTGGCGTCCGTGCTGCCCTTCCTCGCCCTCGACGCCACGTTGCATCGAAACCCGGTGGTGTTGCCCGTGGCGCAGGTGCGACACGTGCTTGCCGCGGCGCTGTCGGCGGCGCTGGGAACCGCGTGGGTCTTTCCCGCCGACTACATCGCCGCGCGCAAGAACCACCGGTTCGACCTTACCCACTTTCGCACCACGGAGGCGGGGACGGCCACGAAGAACCTGGCTGCGGCCCTGGAAGCGCCGCTCAACGTGCGGATCTTCATGCCGCCGGCCTCGGAGGTCACGGACGAGCTGCTCGGGTACTTCCGGCAGATCGAGGGGCCGAATCTCACGGTGGAGGTCATGGATCTCGCGGCGCACCCGAAGCTGGCGCGGGCCCTTCGCGTGCGGGAAAACGGCGTCGTGGCGATCACCCGCGGGGAGGTGGTCCTGGACGAGGGGGCGCAGGAGAAGCCCGCCGGCGAGCGGCCCGTCACCCGCACGATCCAGGTGGGCACCACCCTCGACCGCGCCAAGCGCACGCTCAAGAAGCTCGACGGGGAGGTGCAGCGGATCCTCCTCGAACTCGGCCAGTCCGAGCGCAAGGTCTACCTCACGGCGGGCCACGGCGAGATGGGGTGGACGGGCACGCGGCCGCCCGAGGAGTCGCTCAAGGGACTGCGCAAGCTGCTCGAAGCCCTGCACTTCGACGTGGAGACGCTGTCGCTGGCGGCCGGGCTCGGCGACGCGGTGCCGGACGATGCGGACCTGGTGATCGTGGCGGGGCCGAAGGAGGCCTTCCATCCGGCCGAGATCGCCGCCCTGCGGGCGTACCTGGCGCGGGGCGGAGCGCTGCTGCTCGCCCTCGAGCCCGCGGCCGCGCGGTCCGTGGCGCGGTTGCTGGACCTGCCCGCCCCCGAGGCCGCCGCCGGTGGACCGGCCGATGAGCCCGCGTCCGGGCGCTCGCCGGCGGCCCGCACGGGCGGCCAGGCCCCCGATGAACCTGCGGCGGACCGGCCCGCCTCCGGCGGCGAGCCGAAGCCGGCCGCGCCAGCGCCGGCCGCGGACCCGGCGAAGCCCGCCCCGAAGGCGGGTGGCGGGGACCCGCTCGGCGATCTGCTCGCCGACCTCGGCCTGTCCCTCGGCGAGGGCGTACTCGCGGCCGAGGGCGGGTACGTGCCCCTGTACCACGCCAAGCTCGACCGGGCGAACCTGGTCACCGACCGCTTCTCGATCCACCCGTCCACGACGGTGATGGCGGAGTACGCCGGGCGGCTGCTGCTGTTTACGCCCACCAGCGGCTTCCTGGAGCGGCGCGACGCGCCCACCCGCAAGGTCGTGTTCACGGTGCGGTCGCTGCCGATCGCCTGGGCGGATCTCGACGGTGACTTCGAGCTGGACACGGACGCCGGCGAGGCCAAACGGGAGCGGCCCATCGTGGCCGCCGTGGAGCCGTCCGCCGCGGGGGCCACGCCGTTTCGCGCCGTCGTGGCGGCGGACGCGAGCTTCCTGTCGGATCTCGCGCTCGGCAACCTCGGAAACCAGCAGTTCATCCACGACACGATCAACTGGCTGATCGGCGCGGAGGCCCTTTCGGGCCGCACCGAGTCCGAGGAGGACGTCAAGATCGAGCACACCAAGGAAGACCAGGCCAAGTGGTTCTACGCCACGGTCCTCGGGGTTCCCGTGCTCGTGCTCGCGGGCGGCGGCCTCCACGTGCGCCGGCGCCGGAAAGGGAGCAAGTGATGCGACCTGTCTTCCTGCACGCGGGGATCCTCGTCGTTGCCCTGGCCGGGGCCTACGCTGCGTGGACCGCCGAACCCGAGGACGAGCGCGAGGCCGCCGTCCGGATCCTCGACATCGAGAAGGAGGCCCTGCGCGAGGTCCGGTACCACGCCAAGGCCCTGGACGTGCGCCTCGTGCCCAAGAAGGACGATCTCGGCGCATTCGTGTGGGTGGAGGTGGAAAAACGCCGCCGCAAGGAGGCGGCCGACGCCGCCGGGAAGGACGAGGCGAAGGCGGGGGGCGGTACGGGCGAGGCGGCCGGCCCGGCCGACGGCACGGGCGGGGCTGGGGACGGCGCGAAGGCGGCGGACGCCCCCGGGAAGGGCGCGAAGACGGAGGACGCATCCGGGTCGGGGACGGGCGGCGGTGCCGAAACGGGCGCCGGCGCGCCGGAGGGCTTCGAGGTGACCGAGCGCGACGCCTTCAAGGGCAACGCCGCGGCGGAGAAGATCGTGGCCGCCGCCGCACCCTTGGCGGCCAAGCGACGGCTCGACACCTCCGACGCCGTGGACCTCGCGGAACTCGGGCTCGACGATCCGCCCGCCAAGCTCGTCGTCGAGACCGCCGACGGCGCCCACGAGTACGAGCTGGGGGACACGGTCTATGGGGGGGACAGCCGGTACCTTCGGGACGTCGAGTCGGGGCAGATCTACCTGGTGGACGCGCGGGTCCTGCGGCCGCTGATGTCGCCCAAGACGTCGCTCATCGATCGGCGCGTGTTCGATGGAACGCTGGCCGACTGGGACCGCGTGACGGTCGCGACGCCGGAGGGGACCGTCACTCTCGTGCAACACCACCGGGCCGACCGGGACGCGGCCTTCTTCTCGATCGGGGAGGCGGACGAGCGCAGCGAGACGGCCGAGGCCTGGCTCAAGAAGTTCCTGCGGCTGCGGGCCCGGGCCTATTTGTCGGATCCGCCGGACGTCGGCCGCGCCGCGCCGCTGCTCGAGGTGCGGCTCGAAGGGGAGGGGGAGCCCCAGACCGTGGCGGTCTACCGGATCGACGGCGACGCAGACGGCGGCGGTGAGAGCGACGCGAAGGAGCGCTACGTCGCCAAGAGCACGCACACGCGCGGGTTCGTGGAGCTGTACGCCCCGCAGGCCCGCGACGCCCTGGAGGACACCGGCGCGCTCGTCGAGCCCGCCGGCGGGGCCGAGGGCGGGGAGAAGGCGGGCGAAGGCACGCCGTAGGGGGGTGGTCGTGGCGCGCGCGTCGTAACGCCGGCGCCCGCGATCAGTACCGGATCTCGGTGCGGAAGAAGGTCGCCCACACGGCACGTTCGTCGTCGCCGCGGGCGTTGCGGAAGGCCGGCCCCGGAAACAGCACCCCGGCCTGGACGCCGGCCATCAGCCACAGGTTCTCGTAGCTGTGGCGCACGCGCACGCCCAGATCGAGTTCCGTGCCGTAGTAGCGTCGGTTTCCATCCCCGCCGACGTAGTTCTTGGGGGTTCCGCCGCCGATCGTGGTGTCGTAGGGGTCGAGCACCGGCGCCGGTGCGAAGGCCACGAGGGGGCCGCCCCAGATCTCCGCGCGCTCGAGCAGCCCGTAGCGCGCCTTCGGGTGGAAGTACACGGTGTTCGTCATCCGCCCCTTCGTCGGGATGTACTGCGTGCCGTTTTGCGGCACGCCGAACAGGTCCGTGTTCTCGGCCTCGACGCGCGCCCGGGCGCTCTGGTACGCGAGCAGGTAGGGGTGGAGGACGAGCCCCGCGGTAAAGCCGGGGGACGCCGTGAAGTTGTTGACCTCGTCGTCGTAGGGGTTCGCGTCCCCCGAAAGCGCGCCGAGATCCAGTCCGGCGAGCCAGGTCTTCGGGTTGCCGATGTAACCGCGGCCGACCGCCGCGAGCTGCACCACCTGTTGCTCCGTCCCGGGGTCGGCCGAGAAGGTGGTCTTGCCGCCCACGAACACGGCCTCGAAGGCGCCCAGGAGAACCAGCTTGGGGCGAAGCTTCTTCATTCCCTGCCCCGAGAAGTCGAAGGCGCCCACGAGCAGGCGGTCGTCCCCTTCGTACACGTCGCCGTCGTCGGCCGTCTTCTGGCCTCGCACGACCGCGTAGGCGCCGAGCCAGTTGCCCGGGGCGTGCTCCGGTTGCCAGCGTACGGCCAGGAAGCCCTGCCCCGCGAGATCGCCCTGGGTAAGGTCCGCCAGGGGATCGCGGTAGACGAGGTCCGCGCCGAGGGCGAAGATGACGTCCTTGCCCGGACCACCCGTCTTGGCCAGGGGCTTCGTGGCGAACAAGAAGCGCTCGTTCAGGCTGCCGTCCCCATCGCCGCCGAACTTCATGTCGCCGAAGCGATCCATGTTGTTGCCGTCGTTCGTCAACAACCCCTGTCCCCAGTTGAACGCCATCTGCCCCAGGCGAAACACCCCGATCCGGCTGGTCCACTCCACGTACAGCTCGCGAAAGTCCACCGCGCGCAGGTTGCCCGGTTGCGGCCCGTCGCCGTTGCGCCAGATCTCGTCGATGGCGGCGTCGTCGCTCGAACGCGGGGCCCAGCGGCCGTTGGCGAAGTCCACCTGGCCCACGATCCGCACCGTCCCGCCCCGGCCGAGGACGAGCTGCGGGCGCGCCCGGAATCGCCCCTGCGTGAACACCCCCTCCGTGTAGCGGTTGCCGCCCGCGTCCACCCGAAAGGGCGAGACGAACCCCACCTGGTTGCGAAGCTGCAGGCCCGGCAGGAACACCACGGTTCGCTTCGCGTTCGTCACGTAGGCCTGCTCGTCCGTCGGGAAGCCGTCCACCGTCGCCAATGGGCGCGGGACCGCCGGGTTCGTCCCCGTCGCGGGCGGGGCCGGGGGCCGCGACGGGCGCGGGGCGCCCAGCGATCCCTGGTCTGGTGCAAACTCCGGGAGCATCCTGGGCTCCTGGGCCCGCGCCTGCTTCGAGACGTCCCGAGGCGTGGCGGGCTGCGCAGGGGCGGGTTCGCCCGTCGCCTCCGGGCCGTCTGCGGTCGCAGGCGCCTCGTCGCCCTCCGTCGTCTCGCCCGGCGGCCCGTCGCCGCGGGGCGGTGAGACGGTGTCGGCCGGCGCTTCGACCGCGATGGCCGGCGGCGCCCCACGGTCCGCGTCCTGCGCCACGGGGGCGAGCGTCGAGCAGAGGGCGGCGAGGACCGGAAGCGGCGGGGCCATGGCGGCCTCGAACCTATCAGCCCGCGCTTCGGCCGCCTAGGGCGCCGTTTGGCCGCGGGACGGTGTTCCGCCGCCGACCCGGCTTTCCCGCGGGCGGGCGGGCGGCTATGCTCGGCCCATGCGCCGACGTATTCGAAGCTTTGCCGCCCTGTCCACCTTCCTCGTGATGACCGCTGCGGGCTGCAGCGGGGACGACGGGGGATCCGGCGGCGGCGGCACGAGCGGCACCTCGGCCACCGGCGGCTCCACCACGGCGGGCAGCTCCACCGGGTCGCCCACCACCGGATCGACGTCGAGCGATACCGGCACGAGCACCTCGACGACCGCGGGCAGCAGCACCACGGCGGGCGACACCACCGGCACCACCACGGGCGGCGGGGACGTCGATCCGTTCCGGGTGACCGAGCTGTACGTGCGGGATCCCCATTTCTTCGCGGATGTCAGCCTCCTCGGTTGTAACGATGTCACGGACCTGGAAATTCTCGGTATGAAGGGAGTCAACCCCTCCTTCAACGAGGCCATGACCACGGACGTGGACGACGACGCCGGATCGGGCAACCCGGACGGAAACCTCGACCTTAGCTTCATGCTGCTGTTCCAGCCGCTCGACCAGGCGGGCAGCGGCCCCTTCGACTTCCAGCGAGCCGACTGCAAGGTGCCGGCGAGTATGACGGTCTGCAGCCCCAGGGACGGCGCGACGGTCAGCTCGTTCAACTATACGTCGATGATGGATGCGACCTGTCTCGAAGCCGATCCGGCCCACCTTACGAACATGTACTCGCCGAAGCCGAACACGGTTACGGGCGACTGCTTCAGTTCGACGGGCGATGTACTCGTGCTCCAGCTCGGCGACATCGAGTTGCCCCTGACGGACGCCCAGGTGGCCGCCACCTACGACGCCGACCCGGCGGACAACTTCATGACGGGTCTCATCGTCGGCTTCCTGAGCGAGGCCGACGCCGCGGTTGCGACGCTGCCGCAGTCGATCCAGGACTCGACGGGCGCCACCTTCGTCGCCGACCTGCTGCCCGGGTCGGCGTCGAACTGCGCGGGCCATGACGACCGCGACGACAACAACGGCACGAGCGGCTGGTGGATGTACGTGGACTTCAAGGCCGAGCGCGTGCCCTGGACGCCCTGACCGCGCGGGCGCGCAATCACGCCCGTGCCGCACGAGAACATGACGACCCTCGAGGGCTTTACCTCCTTCGACTTCGAAGGGCCGCTGGCCGGCGGCGGGGAGGTGCGGTTTCGCGTGTACGAGCGGGGCACGGGGCGTCGCCCCATCGTGCTCTTCCAGGAACTGCCCGGGATCGGGCCCGAGACCCTCGACCTCGCCCGGCGGCTCGACGAGGCCGGTTACCGGGTGTTCCTCCCCCACCTGTTCGGGCCCCTCGGCAAGACGAGCTTCGTGGGCAACACCGTGCGCCTGCTGTGCATGCGGCGGGTGTTCCACCTGTTCGCCACCGATGCCGCGAGCCCCATCGTGGCCTGGATGCGGGCGCTGTGCCGCGACGTGCGGGCCCGCTGCGAAAGCCGCGGTGTGGGGACGATCGGCATGTGCCTGACCGGCAACTTCGCGATCACCCTCATGGCGGACGACGCGGTGGTCGGGGGCGTGGCGAGCCAGCCGAGCCTGCCGGTCTTCCACCCGAAGGCGCTGCACATGTCGGCCGAGGAGATCCGCGCCGCCCGGGAGGGCATGGCGGCGAAGGGCCCGGCCCTCGCCATGCGCTACGAGCAGGACCGGATCTGCCCCGCGGCGAAGATGGAGGCGTTCGCCGAGGCCTTTGGCGAGCACGTGATCCGCGAGACGTTTCCCGGCAAGGGGCACTCCCTGCTGACCCTCGACTGGTGCGAGGCGGCGTTTACGAAGGTGCTCGAATACTTCGAGCAACGGTTCGCGGCGGACTGACGAAGCGGTCGCGCCGACGATGCCCCGGCGCTGGAAGCGATCGCGGTGTCGCCCGAGGAAGCCGCCGGCCGCGCCGTGTGGCCTCGCACGGATGGGGGCCGGGGCGGGGATGCGGCGCCGCCCGTGCCGGGTGCGGCGGACGCACGCGCCGGCGGGGCATGGGGGGCGCCGGGCTCGGTGACCGCAGACCGGCCGCTGCGGGGGCCGGCTGCTAGCCTGTGCCGACCCATGCCCACCGACACGGACCGCCACCTCGCCGCGGGACGCCGCGACACGGCCCGCGCCGAGGCGAGCCTCGCCCGGGTGCGGCGCCTGTTCGCGCTGGCCTGGCCCTACCGCGGGCGACTCGCCCTCGCCATCGTGTGCCTGCTCGGCGCCAGCGGTCTCGGTCTGGTGTACCCGCGCTTCTTCGGCCGGGTCATCGACGCGGCCTTCACCGAGCGCAGCCTCCAGGCGCTCGACCGGCACACGGTCGCGCTCGTGGGGGTGTTCTTCCTGCAGGCGGTCTTCATCTTCTTTCGCCACTACCTGATGACCTGGGTGGGCGAGCGCGTGGTCGCCGACCTGCGCGGGCGGATCTACCGCCACCTGCTGGTGATGTCCCCCGGCTTCTTCCACCGCCGCCGCACGGGCGAGCTGCTGTCGCGCCTTTCGGACGACGTGACCCGTCTGCAGCACACGGTGGGCGAAGATCTCAGCATCGCCCTGCGCAACGCGATCACCTTGATCGGGGGCGTCGTGATCCTGTTCGTGACGAACCCGAAGCTTACGGCCGTGATGCTGGCGGTGGTGCCGCCGCTCGTCGTGGCCGCCGTGTTCTGGGGGCGGGTGATCCGCCGGATCTCCCGCCGCGCGCAGGACGAGCTGGCGCGCGCGAGCGGAGCGGTGCAGGAGGGGATCGCCGGGATCGAGACGGTGCAGGCCTTCGGGCGCGAGGCCTACGAGGCCCGGCGTTACGAGCGGGCCATCGAGCGCACGTTCCGCCTGTTCGTGCGCCGCGCGCTGGCCCGTAGCTGGTTCGGCGCGGTGGCGAGCTTCACGGCCTTCGGGGCCATCGCGGGGATCTTCTGGTTGGGCGGGAAGATGGTCGTCGAAGGCGCGATCACCCCCGGGGCGCTGACCGAGTTCCTGCTGTACACGATGCTGGTGGCCGGCGCCGTGGGGGCCATGGCGGGTCTTTGGGGCAACCTCCAGTCCACGCTGGGGGCGACGGCTCGGATCTTCGAGATCCTCGACGAGCCGCCGGACATCGTCTCGCCGCCGGACGCTCTCGTGCTGGCGCAGGTGCGGGGAGACGTGACCTTCGAGCGCGTGCGCTTCCGGTACCCCGAGCGGGACGAGTGGGTGCTGGGTGGCCTCGACCTTTCCATCGAGGCCGGGACCACGGTGGCGCTCGTGGGGGCCAGCGGCGCGGGCAAGACCACCGTCGCGCGGCTGGTGCTGCGCTTCTACGACCCGACCGAGGGCGTCGTGCGCATCGATGGGCACGACCTGCGACGGGTGGACCTCGCCTCGTTGCGCGCTCAGACCGCGTGGGTGTCGCAAGATCCGCTGCTGTTTTCGGGCACGATCCGCGAAAACATCCGCTACGGCCGGCTGGACGCCACGGACGAGGCCATCGAGGCGGCGGCGCGGGCGGCCTTCGCCGACGAGTTCATCCGGGCCTTCCCGAAGGGCTATGACACCGTGGTGGGTGAGCGCGGCGTGCTCCTCAGCGGCGGGCAGCGCCAGCGGATCAGCATCGCCCGGGCGATCCTGCGCGACCCGAAGATCCTCGTGCTCGACGAGGCCACCAGCGCCCTCGACGCCGAGAGCGAGCACTGGGTGCAGCGCGCCCTGGAGCGGCTGTCGAAGGGGCGCACGACCGTGGTGATCGCCCACCGGCTGTCCACGATCCGGGCGGCGGACCGGATCGTCGTCCTCGACCGCGGGCGTGTGGTGGAGCAGGGGCGCCACGAGGAACTGCTGGCGCGGGGCGGGCTCTACGCGCGGCTCGTGGCGCGCCAGACGGAGGTCGGGGCCGGGGTCGAGCCGCCGGTCGGAGGCGGCGTGCAACCGTCCCACGCGGTGTGATACATGGGCGGGCCATGACCGACGAACGTGCCGAGCGCATGCAGAAGATCGTGTCGCTCGCCAAGCGGCGGGGGTTCGTGTTCCAAAGCTCCGAGATCTACGGCGGCCTGCGCAGCGCCTACGACTACGGGCCCATGGGGGCCGAACTCAAGCGCAACCTCATGAACGAGTGGTGGCGCGCGATGGTCCACTGCCGCGAGGACGTGGTGGGGATCGACGCCTCGATCCTGATGCACCCGAAGGTCTGGGAGGCCTCGGGCCACCTGGCGAACTTTTCGGACCCGCTCGTGGACTGCAAGCTGTGCGGCGAACGTTTTCGGGCCGACAAGGCGCCGCGCGCCGAGCCCGGATCCCCCGCGACGGTGACGCTGGGCGACAAGGGGCGGGCCAAGGCGGCCCTCGAGCGGCTTTCGCACCTGGGCATCGAGGGGGTGCGGCGCGAGGGGAAGACCCTGGTGGGGCTTGCGGTGGGGCCGGTGGGGTACGTGTGTCCGAACTGCGGCTCGCCGATCTTGAGCGAGGAGCGGCGGTTCAACCTGATGTTTCGCACGCACCTGGGCCCCGTGGATCCGGTGGGGGCGGTGGTCGAGGCGGTGGCGACCGCCGCGCGGGAGGGCAAGACGGGCGCCGAGCTCCGTGCGGTCGCGGAGGCGGCCATCGAGGCCAGCTCGGTCTACCTGCGTCCCGAGACGGCCCAGGCCATGTTCGTGAACTTCCTGAACGTGCAGGGGGCCCTGTCGCTCAAGATCCCCTTCGGGATCGCGCAGATGGGCAAGAGCTTCCGCAACGAGGTCACCGTCGAGCATTTCATCTTCCGCTCGTGTGAGTTCGAGCAGATGGAGATGGAGTACTTCGTGCCGCCGGGCGAGGGGCCGAAGTACCTCGAGTACTGGAAGGAGCAGCGCATGGCCTGGTGGCGCAGCATCGGGCTGCGGGCCGAGAACCTGCGCTTTCGGGCGCACGGGCCCGACGAGTTGGCGCACTACTCGGACGGTTGCTTCGACGTGGAGTATCGCTTTCCCTGGGGCTGGGACGAGCTGGAGGGGATCGCCAGCCGCACCGACTACGACCTGCGCGCCCACGCCGCGGCATCCGGCAAGAAGCTGTCGTACTTCGACCCGGAGGCGACGGACCCGGCCACCGGCAAGAAGGGGTGGCGCTACGTGCCGCACGTGGTGGAGCCGGCGGCGGGGGCGACGCGGGGGGTGCTGGCCGTGCTGTGTGACGCCTACGACGAGGAGCCCGGCGACGAACGGGGCAAGGGGGCGCGCACCGTGCTGCGGTTGCACCCACGCCTTGCGCCGATCAAGGTGGGCGTGTTGCCCCTGGTCAAGAAGGACGGCATGCCGGAGGTGGCGCGGGGCATCGCCCGCGACCTGTTTGCGGCGGGGGTGGGCGCCAAGTACGACGAGCAGCACAGCATCGGCCGCCGCTACGCCCGCCACGACGAGATCGGCACGCCCTACTGCATCACCGTGGACGGCCAGACCCTCGAGGACGGGACCGTGACGCTGCGCCACCGCGACGACCGGCGCCAGGAGCGGATCGCGGCCGACCGCGCGGTGGAGGCCGTCACGGACGCCCTGAAACGGGCGTAGCCCCGTGCTACCTTCGGAATTCGACGAGGACCCATGAGCCAACGCACCGTTCGCTGCATCAAGCTCGGCAAGGAGCTGCCCGGCCTGCCGTTCGTGCCGCCCCTGCCGGGCGACCTCGGCCGCAAGATCTACGAGAACGTCAGCCTCGAGGCCTGGCAGATGTGGTTGCAGGAGTCTCCGCGCTACATCAACACCTACCGCCTCGATCTCCAGAACCCGGAGCACCAGAAGTTCCTCCAGGAGCAGATGGAGATCTACTTCGGCTTCAAGGAGGGCGAACTCGCCGAGACCGCCTGGCGCCCGCCGGAGTCCTAGGCGCACGCCCTCGTGCGGCCTTCGAGTGTGTCCGGGTGCCGGGGGCTGGGCCGCGATACACGCTCTTCGGGCGTGTCCGGACGACGGCCTTCATGTCGCGAAACGACGCTCCAGCGCCCGCATTCTGAAGGCGTTTCGCTTGCGGGAAACGCGGTGCCTTGCCCGCAAGACACGATGAATCCGGGGGCCATGGATGCCGGGCGTTCAGGAGGCTTGACACCAGCATGCCAGCATGCCAGCATGCCAGCATGCCAGCCATTCATCGTTCCGTTCTGTCTGAGATCGTGATGCCCCCGCATGGCACGCGGCAAGCGCCGAGTGGGGTAGACGACGGTTCCGCCCTGCGCACATGGTCCAAGGTATGGACCGGGCTCGTCGTCGGCCTTCTCGTCGGATCCACAACGGTACCGTCCGAAGCGATGGCCGTGGACGATTGCCGGGCCTGCGGCGGTCCCTGCGGCTGTGAGGCCTGTGACGCGCCTGTGGATCCTTCCGGTGTTCCGCCCGGCGAGGTGGTCACGGCCTGTGCGGACTTCACGGCGAGGTGCCTCCGTTCGGGTGGCTCCCCCGACAACTGCGCGTTCGGGGACGATGGGCCGTGCCGATGTACGTGAGCCTCGGGCCCGATCCGCGGTTTGCCGCCCCGGTCCCGGATGGGTAGCGTGTCTGCCATGCGTGTGCGGAGGGGCACCGTGCTCGTCCTCCTGCTGGCGGCGGCGGGGCTGCTGCTGGTGTTCGCGCGGCACGGCTGCGGGCCGCGAGCGGCTGTGGCCCCGCCGGAGCCCGCCGGGACGACGGGCCGAGCCGTGGTGCGTTGGCGGGCGGGGGCGCGCGGTTCGACGCCGCAGTTCGGGGAGGTCCGCGGCGAGGTCCGCGGCCCCGCCGGCCCTGTCGCGGGTGCGTCGGTGTGCGCGTTCGGCGACTCGCTTGCGGACGCCCCGATTTGCACGGGCGCCATCGTGGCGGGGAACTTTCATCTGATGCTTCCACCCGGCGCCCATCGCCTCGCGGCGAGTGCCGAAGGGTACACGCGCCCCCTCCTGCCTGCTGCTGCGCCGCCGGTACGAGTGGAACCGGGGGCGGTCGTCGAGGGCGTGGTGCTGCGCCTCGTCCCCGCGCCCGCGCGCATCGAGGGGACCATCGCCGACGCGTTGGGGGGCGCCGTCGAGGGGGCGACCGTGGCCGCCCTGGCGCGGGGGACGGTCTGGGCCGGGACACAGGAGAAGACGCCCTGGGCCGTGGCGCAAACGGACGAGGACGGCGCCTTCGCGCTCGGCGTCGTGCCCGGGCCGGTGACCCTCGCGGTTTGGGCGGCTGGCTACGTTCCGAGTCGCCGCCATGTCTTCGCGCCGGCGCAGGACGTTGACGTGGCGCTCGTGCCCGGTGCGGAGATCCATGGGCGCGTCTTCGGGCCGCAGGGGGCTGCGCTGGCAGGGGCCGACGTGACGGTGCGCCGTGTGGACCGGTACGGCGCGGACCGGAGGGTGCGTGCGGGAGCGGCCGGCGACTACCACGCCGACGGGCTCGTGCCGGGAACCTATGAGGTCACCGCGTCGGCGCCCGGTGCCTGTGGCCTCGCCGACCGGCACCCCACGCTCGCCCTGGGGCAGTCGGAGCGGGTGGACCTACACCTGCGGGCCTGCGCGGATCTGGACGCCACCGTCCGCGGGGGCCGGCCTCCGCGGCCCTGCGCCGAGGGGCACGTGGAACTGCTGGGGCCGAGCGCAGCCGTCGTCACGGTGCCCGTGCGGGCGGGCCGGGCGCAGGCTCGGGGGATCGAGCCGGGCTCCTACCGGGTGCAGGCGCGGTGCGGAGCCCAGGGCCGCACGGTGGACCTCGGACAGCTTCGCATGGAGCCGGGGTCGCCGGCACGTCCCACGTGGGATCTTCCGGACGAAGACGCGGGGGACGGGGAGCTCGTCGTCGAGGTGCGAAACGATCGCGGCGATCCCGAGGCCTACGCGGAGGTCGTCGCGCGTGGCCCCGGCGCACAGGAGCGACGGGCCCACAGCGGACCGACTGGAACCGCGCGGTTCGAGGCCGTGCCGGCCGGCCGGGTGCGGGTGTGGGCGACATCCTCCGGCGGGGCGAGGGCGGAATCTGTCCTCGCCACGGTGCGATCGGGGGACCGGACCGAGGTGCGCCTGCGTCTTGCGGCGGTCGGGGCCGTGACCGGGCGCGTCGAGGATCCGTCCGGCGTTCCGGTGCAGGCGGGGGTGCAAGTCCTGGATGAGGCCGGCGGCGTGATTGCGGGCGCGGTGTCGTCGCAGGCGGGGGCCTTCGAGATCGAGCAGGTGGCGCCGGGCACGTGGCGCCTGGCGGTCCCGGGCTTTCGGGTGATCGCCCCCGAGGTCGTCGAGATCGCGGCCCGGGAGACGGCGAACGTCGTGGTCCGGGTGCGGCCGGCCGCGTGCGTCCTTACCGTGCGCGTTCACGACCCCGCCGGAGCACCCGTGGTGGACGCCTTCGTGATCGCCCGCGACGAGCAGACGGGGGTCTGGACCGAGGCCGTCACCGGCGCCGACGGGGTCGCGCGCCTCGAGGGGTTGGCCGAGGGGATCGAGGTACGTGTGTGGGCGCGGGGGCCGTCCGGAGACGCGACGGACCCGTGGCAGGCGACATGCCCCGAGGTCACGGAGGTCGAACTGCCCGGGACGGCGCGTGTCTCGGGGGTTCTCGCAGGCCTGGACCCGGCGCATCCCGTCATCCTCGAGGCCCAGGATCCAGGGGGTTCCTGGCAGATCCGCATGAACCTGCCGCCGGGCACGACGGCGTGGCGTCTTGCGCCGGTGCTCGCGGGCCGCCCGATCGAGCTGGCCGCGCGGGCAGGTCGTGCCCACGCCGGCCGTCGCCTTGCGCCCCTGCGCCCGGGCGAGGCGCGTGCGGGCATCGTCCTGGCCTTGCGGTCGATGGTGCGCGCCCACGGCGTACTGGAGCATCGCGCCGGGGAGCCCGTCGCGGGTGCCTGGATCCTACCGATGTTCGGCGGCGTCGGGGCTGGCGACGCCGTCGCCGCCGGTACGGGCAACCGCACGGACGAGGCGGGCCGGTTCCACCTCGACGCGGTCCCCACCGGCCCTCTGGACTTGCTGATCCAGGGCGTCCCCGGCGCGCCCCGGCTCCTGCGCGTCACCGTCCCGGAAGGTCCCGATCCCGTGGATCTCGGCGTCCTTCGCCTCGAATGAAGCCCACCTCCGAGCTTCCCAGCCTTCCCCGTTCCAGCCTTCCCGAAGGTCGTGGCGTGCCCGCGGAGCCTTCCCAGCCTTCCCGAAGGTCGTGGCGTGCCCCCGGCGGGTCATGAAGCCGGCCCGACCACGACTTGAACCCGCCCGGGGGGCGTGCACGACCTTCGGGCGTGTCCGGGACGCGAAGGTCATGCCGGATCCGGCCGACGATCCACGCCCGAGGTAGTCGCGCCCGACGGGGGTGTGTCCGGGTGTAGGGGCGGGGCGGGGAGGGGAGGTCAGGGGTGGGGGGATCGGCGAAAG
>Ga0256839_1002133_pt1 | contig 22623 bp, 23 predicted proteins | sample 354166metaG_FD_185968 | JGI IMG/M metagenome (GOLD analysis project Ga0256839, IMG submission 185968) | Hydrothermal vent microbial communities from Mid Atlantic Ridge, Atlantic Ocean - 354-166 | ecosystem: Environmental > Aquatic > Marine > Hydrothermal vents | place: Atlantic Ocean: Mid... | reverse complement strand
GCCGCCGATATTGATGGGGATAAAGCTGATAAGCTGTTTGTTGGCCATGTCGTATATGCACGGCAGGCCGTGGTGGATATCCAGCGCGTCGAGCAGGCCGTGTTCGCCGTGGTGCAGTGCGCCGACCAGCTTGGAACCCAAGGCGGAAACCGCGTTGCTGTCTTTGTTTTCGTAGCCTGTACTGGCGATGCAAAGGCCCTGGGCGTCGGACAGCATGCCGGCGCCGTCTGCGGCCAGCCTGGCCAGCAGGCTGGGCAGGGCTTCGTGCATGGGGCGGCAGGGTCTTGCCGCTGGCGTATCGCTGAGAGTAACCAGTTTTCTTGTCAGCAGGGCCTTCACGGCGGCGGCCGGTTCTGCCATACCCAGGTCGTGGCGTAATGCGCCGGTCAGCTCGTGATCGAACGCGGGGCTTTGTTCCCTGGTAAATAGCCAGCCGAGTATGGCCCTGTCCTGTTCGGTCAGGCCGCCGGATACGCAGAAATAGGCGCCCAGTGTGGTGGGGGTGATGAAGCGGGTTGTACTGTTTTTTTCCACGGTCAGGGCTTTTGCTGTTTACAGGTTGGAGACAAGCGGTTTGATGATGTCCGGTTCGATGACGCCCAGCAACGACATGAGCAGCAGGTTCATGTCTTTTTTCGATCGGCCGTCGACGGTAAAAACGGGAACATTGCCCCACCGGGACACGACTTCGTGGTAATCGTTCAACGAGCCTGCGGGTTTTTTATCGGTGTGGGTGATGCCGACACACAGGGGCATGCTGTCCAGACGGTGTGCGAAGGCGTCCGTGTAGGACTTCAGGTCTCCAACCGGGTCGGGGCTGTCGTGTTTTATCAGCACGATCAGTCCCAAGGCGCCTTCGGACAGGATATCCCACATGAAATCGAATCGCTGCTGACCGGGTGTGCCGTACAGATGTATGGTGTGTTCGCCCAGGTTGATGGTGCCGTAGTCCATGGCGACGGTGGTTGCCTCTTTCATTTGCGACACTTCATCGCTGGCCTTGACGTCGGTGACAACAGGCTTGATATCGCTCAGTGATGCGATCGCGCTGGACTTGCCGGCGCCGACAGGCCCGCTGATGATGATTTTGAGGTTGGTTTCTTGTTTCATTGGTCTTTAAGTGGACTGCTTGGTTTGGCGGTGCCACGGTGCCAGAAGCCTGTGCGCCAGTTTTTTCAGGATGTTTCTGGTGTGCTGTGATGCAACTGTTTGAAGTGGTGCGCCGGGCTTTCTGATTTTGTATTGCTCGATATTTTCAGCGGCGAACATACCACTGATACATTGGGTGGCACTTTTTTCAGATATACCCAGTTTTTTGGTTATACCGTGTGCGGAAGTTGGCTGTTTGTTTAGCAGTGCGGAGATGGCGATGATCAAAAGGGGCTGGGGAATCCTGGTTACATTCGGCCATTTGTGCAAGTGTAGTGGTTGACGTTTATCAATTTTGTCGGGTATGGCTCCCTGTGAGCTCCAATAGCCCACATGCCAGAAAAAATCTTCCAGCAACCATTCATTGGCTTGATTGTAGTGTTCGGCTATAAGGTGGTCCAGGGCGCTTGCCTTGATTGTTGTTGTTTTGAACAAATGGGAGTCAAAGCGGACCCTGCAGAGGGATTTGAGTGTCTGTCTGCAGATTGTGGAAAGAACTTTGTCATCAGGCAGGATAAGATAGGAAATAAGGTCTTTAGCCTGAAACTCGACGGCCAGGCCGGTTTCCCTTTGCAGTGCGCGAGCCTGCAAAAGCCCTCCAAGGAGCCTTTCTTCTGTGTTGAAAGTTGCAAGCGGCTCCTGTTTTTTTGGTTTTACCCGGTTGATTTTTTGCTTTTCTATGGAGTGAAGGGCCGAGTTGATGGCTGATGCGAGTTTTTCGATGCCAATCGGTGGCGAAAGCGAAACGGAGGCTGCGGGGGTGGGCTTGTTGCTTATGCAAACGACGGGGGTGCCCGGATAGGCGTTTTTTATGTTTTTTAATACACCTGACGGGTTTTTTGTTTTTCGTAGCGAGATGAGCACAACGTCGGGCTGTGGTGTGGCATGCTCTGTAGTGTTACGGAGTAAAACAGCCCCGCCGTTGACTCTCTTTGGCAGCAGTACGGCCAGAGAGTTCTGTTCGGACTGTGACATTCCGGCCAGCAGTATCGTTTTTTTTCCGTTTATCATGTTGCTGACGACTGCAATTTGTGTGTGGCAGAAAGGTTTTGTTTTTATTTTGCAAACGACCGCTTGAAACAATTTTGGTGTTTGCTTTTTTATTGTGTCCTTGGGGAACCTTTTCAACAGTATAGCAATTTTACAGTTGTTTGCAATCATGCTGGACTTGCCGGCGCCGACAGGCCCGCTGATGATGATTTTGAGGTTGGTATTCATTGAGTGGGTAAGCTGGATGTTTCGGTGCGGCTGCGCCATTGGCCGAACAGCCGGCGGGCCAGTTTTTTCAGCGCCTTGCCGGGTTTGGCCGCCAGCAGTTTTTTGGGGGCGGGTTCGGGTTGTGCGCGCGCAGCTTCCGCCAGCAGCCCGGCGGCGTACATACCGCTGACATAAGCGGCGATGCCGGATACGGAAATTCCCAGGCGGTGGCTGATGGTGACCGGTGACGCCGGCGTGCCGCCAAGCAGCGCGGAGATGGCGATGACGGTGAGCGGTTCCGGGGTGCGGGTGGCGTTTGGCCACCTTTTCATGCGCAGCACCTGGTGTTTGCCGATGTTTTTTGGCAGCTGCCCGTGCGAGCTCCAGTGCCCCACATGCCAGAAAAAATCCTCCAGTGGCCATTGCTCGCAGGCACTGTAACGGGAGGCCATGACATGCTCCAGACTGTCAGGGTCAATTGTGTTGATCTTGAAGTGCGAGGTAACCAGGGATACCGCGCATAAAGACCGCAAGGTTCGCCGGCTGGTCGTGGTCAGCACCTGGTTGCCGGGCAGAACCAGGTATGCTCCCAGGGACTTGGTGTCCAGTTCGACGGCCAGGCCGGTTTTTCTGCTGTGTTCACAGGCGCGCATCAACCCGCCCAGCAACCTGCGCGCGGGGTCGAATGTCGGCCATATGGCGCCGGTTTGCGGTTGTTTGGTCTGCGTTTCAGGGCGTGCTGGCGGCTCTTGTGCCGTGGTTTTTTTGCTCGTGGCCGTTTGCGCCAGGGCGGCGTTGACGCGCTCGGCCAGGGTGTTGATGTTGAGGGGCCAGGGAATACTCATGGGCGCGTTGGGGCAGGGCTTCTTGGCGATGCAGATCAGCGGTGTCTGCGGGTGGCGTTTTTGCAGGTCTTTCAGTTGTTGAACGTTACCCCGGGCATTGCCGAAAGACAGCAGTATGATGTCCAGCGGCGCCGCGGTCGGTGCGCCGGTGTCAAAAAGTCTTACAGGGCTGCGAAGTCTCTTGGGCAGCAGAATGGCCAGGGAATGATACTCCGCGCGTGACAGGCCGGCCAGCAGCATGTTGATTGTCTTGTCTTGCCTGTTCAATGCGGTGTCCTCTGTGTGGTTGGTGCGGTTCTCCCCGTGGTGTTGGGCCGATTTTTGTTGCATTGGCTGGATTATACTGGCGTGGTTTTCAAACAGAGCCGCCTAACAACAATTATTAACACGTTTTAACAAAAAAGAACATGTCACCTTTTGAGGCTTCTTTAGAAATCAAATGATGTTAACTGGTCTGTTTGATAGTTTTTACATTTTGTACTATTGTGCATTGGTCGCGGCATTTGGGATGCCTGGTTCCGGTATGGAGGCGAGTCAAGAAGGGGGGGTTGAGCCGGGCCTTGTGCGGCAAGTGGCGCGCCCGACAGGAGTCGAACCTGTGACCTTTGCCTTCGGAGGGCAACACTCTATCCAGCTGAGCTACGGGCGCGCAGGTGGCCTATTTTACCGGAAAAACAGGCTTTTGGGTAAGCCGTAAGCATATGAGACGGCAAAATGCCGGTTTATTTCAGGCTGATGCGGGCGAATTTGCGTTTGCCAACCTGCAAGACGCCTTCCGTGCCAGCAGATAATGACAGTTTCGGGTCGGTGAGCTTTTCACCGTCCAGTCGAACGGCTCCTTGTTTTATCATGCGGATGGCTTCGGAAGTGCTGGCGCACAAGCCGGCATTTTTCAATATATGAGCCACGCCCATGGCGCCGTCTTCTGTATTAAGCGCCACCTCGGGAATATCCTCAGGTACTGCGCCTTTTTGAAACTGGTCGAGAAAACCGCGCAAGGCCGCTTCTGCGGCGGCCTTGTCATGGAAGCGCTCAATCAACTCCTGGGCCAGTTCAAATTTCACATCGCGCGGGTTGCGGCCTTCGGCCACTTGTTGCCGCAAGGCGCGCAGATCACTGCTTGGGCGGAAGCTCAACAGGTCGAAATAGCGCCACATGAGGTCGTCGGATATGGACATAACCTTGCCGAAAATTTCGGCCGGCGGTTCGTTGATGCCAATATAGTTACCCAGGGATTTGGACATTTTCTGCACGCCGTCCAGCCCTTCCAGCAAGGGCACAGTGATGACCACCTGTGGCTCCTGACCGGCTTGTTGTTGCAGATGGCGGCCCACCAGCAGGTTGAATTTCTGGTCCGTGCCGCCCAGCTCCACATCGGCTTTCAAGGCCACGGAGTCGTAGCCTTGCACCAGCGGGTAAAGGAATTCGTGAATGGCGATGGGTTGGCCGTTTTTGTAGCGTTTTTCAAAGTCATCGCGTTCCAGCATGCGCGCCACCGTGTAGCTGGCGGCCAGCTGAATCATGTCCTGCGAGGTCATTTTATCCATCCAGGCGGAGTTGAAGGCCACGGTGGTTTTGTCCGGGTCAAGAATTTTGAAAATCTGTTCCTGGTAGGTTTTTGCGTTGGCTTCGACATCGGCCCGGGTGAGTGGCTTGCGGGTGACGTTTTTGCCGGTGGGATCGCCGATCATGCCGGTAAAATCCCCGATCAGAAAAATGACTTCGTGGCCCAGGTCCTGAAAAATCTTGAGCTTGTTGATAAGTACGGTGTGGCCCACGTGCAAATCCGGCGCGGTGGGATCAAAGCCGGCCTTGACCCGCAGGCGTTTGCCGCTTTTGAGTTTGGCTTCCAGTTCATCAATTTTAATGACTTCTTCTGTGCCGCGGGTAATCAGTTCCAGGGCGTTGTCAATGGACATTGTGGTGGCCGACATGATGGTGATCGCTTTTATGCTGTTGGAAAGCCGGTTATTTTAGCCCCAAAGCGGGTTTTGTGCTGGTTTTTTCCATGCGAAAAAGGGTGGGTAGAGCGGCTGTGATAACATTTGCTGTGCTTGACCTGTTGAAGCAACTCTTATAAGGTTGTGCCTTCTGAAAGCCTTTCTTGCAATCCGTGACTTCAAACCATCTTCAGCCGCGAAAACGTAATCAGGCACAGGCGCGTCGCGTTTCTGTAAACAACCCGGGCAGGCGCCAGTCTGGGCCCAACTGGCTGGCTTTGGGCCGGCTTGGCCGCCGTGTTCAGCATTGGCTCAGGAGCCATCAGCGCAAGATTCCCGTGGTCGCTATGGCTGCTGTGTTGTCGGTGGCGCTGGTATTGGCGACTTTCAGCGGTCAGTCCGCCTCGAGGGACTTTGAAACGGCCCTGGCACAGCGAACCCTGATGCTGCCTGATCACCCGCTGGCAAGCTTTTCTGCCGCTGATGACCTGGCTTTCCAACCTGCCCGGTGGGAGCCGGTGGTGGTGCAAAAAGGGCAGACCTTGTCGGGGATTTTCAAACAGCTGGGGTTTAGTGCGGGCACCTTACAAAAAATCATCACCCTGGACAAAAATGCCCGTAAGCTGGCCCGCATTTATCCAGGCGCCAGTTTGTTTCTGCGGCGCGGAAGCGATAATCGCTTGGCGGCGCTCAAATATCCTTTGAGTGAAACCGTTGATCTGCTGGTCGAGAAGACAGACGGTTCATGGCGTTCACAGCTCATTACGCATCCGCTGGAAGTGCAATTGGAAAAAGCTTCCGGCGTCATTGAAAGTAATCTGTTTGCGGCGGGCAAGGCGGCGGGCTTGTCCGACAACATGGTGATGAAGCTGGCCAATATTTTCGGCTGGGACATTGACTTTGTGCTGGACATTCGCGCCGGAGACCGGTTTAGCGTGATTTACGAGAAAATTTACAAGGATGGGGAATTCCTGCGTGACGGCCGTATTCTGGCGGCCAGCTTTACCAACCAGGGCGAGACTTTTCGCTCTGTGTACTATGATCCCGATGGTGATCCGGTTACCGATGATGGTGATTACTACACGCCTGAAGGCCGCAGCATGAAAAAAGCCTTTTTGCGCGCGCCGCTGAACTTTTCCTATATTTCGTCCAATTTCAATCCGCGCCGGTTCCACCCCATTCTGAAGCGTGTCAGGCCGCATAATGGCATTGACTATCGCGCCCCTCGCGGCACGCCGGTGTATGCTGCGGGGGATGGCGTGGTCATTCGGTCGGCTTATAACAAATACAATGGCAACCATGTGTTTATTCAGCACCCCAATGGCATTGTGACCAAGTACCTGCACTTTACCAAGCGCAAGGTACGAAAAGGCCAGCGCGTCAAGCAGGGGCAGGTGATCGGAACGGTTGGCTCCACTGGCCTGGCCTCGGGGCCGCATTTGCACTACGAGTTTGTGGTCAATGGCGTGCACCGCAACCCGCGCACGGTCAAGCTGCCCAAGGCCAAGCCGCTGCCCAAGGCCCGCCTGGCGGATTTCCAGCGCTTTGCCGCTCCCTTGCTGGCCGAGCTGCAACGGTTGGATGAGAACAGCCAGCAGTTGGCGCGCCAGTGATATAGTGGCAGCCGGAAGCGTGTCACGATCGGTAAGCAGCGGCTATTATCTGGGCCTGTTATCAGGCACATCAGCCGACGGTATCGATGCGGCCATTGTGGATTTTTCTGGCCGCAGTCCGCGGGTTATTCAGGCACTCACCCAGCCGCTGGATGTGGAACTGCGACAGCGCGTGCTGGCGCTGATGCAACGAGGGGCGTTTGCCCAAAGTGGAGCGTCTTTTAACTGGCCGGCTATTAATGCGCTGGACCAGCGCTTGGGCAAGCACTTTGCCAAAGCCGCGTTGTCCTGTATTCAGCAGGCTGGTCTGGAACCCGGTGCCATTTGCGCCATTGGACTGCATGGGCAAACTGTTTTTCATCAACCGCTAACCCCCAACCCTGGCAGTTGGCAGTTGGGTTCTACCTTTGTGCTGGCGCAAGCCACCGGCATCCCGGTTGTCAGCCAGTTTCGGCAGATGGACATGGCTTTGGGCGGCCAGGGCGCACCGCTGGCGCCGGTGTTGCATCAAGCCCTGTTTGCCCGGAATGACCGGGACGTAGCGGTGGTGAATCTGGGTGGAATCGCCAACGTCAGTTGGTTGGGTCGGGGTGGCCGGATTGTTGGCTTTGACACTGGCCCGGCCAACTGCTTGCTGGATGAATGGGCGCAACAACATCTGGGGCGCCAGTATGATGATGGCGGCCGTTGGGCGGCCAGCGGGCATGTGATTCCCGATTTATTGCGGACATTGTCGCAGGATGACTATTTTCGGCAGCCTGCGCCCAAAAGCACTGGCCGGGAGCGATTCAATCAGCACTGGCTACAACAGCACTTACAGCGGTTGTCCTCAGCGCCACGACCTGAGGATGTGCAGGCTACTTTGCTGGAGCTCACTGCCTGGAGTGTGGCGCAAGCCATTGATAACTTGCGGCAGACGCCGGCAAAGCCGTTGGATGTGATTGTCTGTGGTGGCGGCGCGCATAATCAGTTTTTGCTGGACCGTCTGTCCTGTTTGCTGAATACCATTGTGGTGTCATCAGCCCGGCGGGGCGTTGACCCGGACTACCTGGAGGCTGTGCTGTTTGCCTGGCTGGCGAAACAGCGTTGGCAGGGGCAACAGATTGATCTGCGCGCTATAACCGGTTCATCCCGGCCGCATTTGGCGGGTATTATTGTGCGACCCTGAAACGATTAAAAATATTTTCCTGAAGCTTGTTGGTTTTTTGGCAGGTTGTCGTTGTGTTGGCGGTTATTTTCTGCGGCACAGCAGATCCATGAGGTCCAGCGCGTTTTCCAGGGCGATTTCCGCGGCATCGATAGCGGCCTGGTCGCCGGTTTGCAAGGCGGCCAGTAAAGCATCCACAGCGCTGCTGACCGCCCGGACGGCCATGGCGCAGCCCACACTAATGCCTTTGTTTTCTGACGCATCAGATGTTACCAAACCACGTTCGAGGACGGCAGCCAGTTCTAGGTTGTCGTATTGCGCCAGCACGGTTTTTTGTGTTTTGGACTGTGGCTGGTTGACTTGGCTGGTATGAAGCAGGTCGCCGTCATTGTTCATGTACGTACCGGCGGGTGTCTTCCAGCGCAGTTGATAGTGTCGTGTGGCGCGGTCGAAATAGAAGATGACGTCCGGATTGGTGCGCATCCCCTTTGTGAGCAGGAATCGCTGGCCACTGTCGTTCACATAGGTGGGCTGGGTGGTAAAGTCGGCTGCGGCCCGCAGCAACCCGTTTTTGGGGGAGCTGAAATCGAGCCGGACTTTGGCTACTGATGGCAGCGCGAATGTAACAAGTGCGGTCAGGAAAAGGACAGTCATTTTCTGTTTCATTGGCTTTTTCCTTATTATGTGTGAATTTTTGTTAACAGTAACATAAAAAAGTTATAATGTCAACTGTCAATCCTATCTAGGATTTTGACTGCTATTTTTTCTGTTGATGTTTTAGGCGGTTCGTTTCTGTTTTGCAGGGAACGCACAAACCGCTGGTGTTTGGGTGAGATAGCTGCCAAAGCCAGTGGCCGGACGGGCTTGCCGGTGGCGCTGGCTTCGGCCAGCATATTGATGCTGTCGGCGGTGACCGCAAAGGCATCGGCCCAAGCTAGGATGCCTGCATAAGGGTTGTCGCCATCGGTCTCATCCAGCCACAGTATTTCGGCGTCTGTAAATGCGGCGGCAATGGCGCTTTTTGCGGTCTGCGGTGTTCTTTTGGAGGCGGCGACAACAAAACGGGAATGTGGTTGCCACTGTTGCAGTTGTTGTTTGATTGGCATCAGTTGTCGGGTAAAAAACTTTATGCCTGGATTGCCCAGCAAAACCCCAACCAAGGGGCTGTCCATTTGCTTTAGTGGGGCAAAGCGGGGCTCCCATTTCTTTTTTTGCTGATGCAGCCAGGTAGCGCCCACCGGGTGCAAACAGCCATGGAAAGTGATGACATTGGCAGGCCGGGGATGGTGAGGGCGGAGATCATGCTGGGGCAGGAGCAAGAAATCATAATGCGAGGGAGAATCGCCAGGATGCAGGATTTGTACATGGGCAGGCTGAAAGCCCCGGGCGCGCTGTTGCAGGCAAAACCATTTTCCCACGGCGGCGGCGCGGCGGCCACAGGTAATGACCAGATGGGCCGGGGTGTTGATTGCCGGTGAATCGCCAGTCCAGAGCACATGACGCCCGAAGCGAGGCAGTACCCGGGGAGCGAAGCTCAGCCAGGGCTGGCGAATGGCGAAGCGATGCAGGGAGACACAAACCCGGTCTGTTGCGGTTTTTTCGCGGCTGGCGGCAAGGGACTGTATTTTTTTGGCCAGTGTCAGGCTTTGAATTTCATGCCCCGGTCGGGCATCGCTGAAAACTTGAATGTGCAGGCGGGGACTTTTCACACGCGGGACTGACTCATGGCCGGGTTAGCCGGTATAATACACCTTTAACCAATCCTTATCCAAGCCACAGGATTTGCCATGAGCGCCATTGCTTTGCCTAATCAGCGAGTTGTTACCGTCAGCCGCGACCAATTACCTTTGTCGTGTCCCGGCGATGATCCTCAAGTGATTCTTTTCATGCACCCACGGGTTTGGTTGCCTTTGGGTGAAGTGCATGAAAAACTGCCCCACGGTTACGTTACCGAAGCCTTGTGCCCTTATTGCAGCACCCGTTACGTGCTGGCTGAGGACTGAGTCGGCAGTGAGTGATTCCGGCTCGATGACTCGGCGCCGGTGCGTTTTGCAAGTGGTTCCCGCCCTGCATCATGGCGGGGTGGAGCGTGGCACACTGGAAGTGGCCCGGCATCTGGCCGGTGAGGGCTATCGTTCGGTGGTGGTTTCCGCCGGTGGCCGCCTTGTGGCGGATGTGCTTGCGGCCGGGGCCGAACACATCACGTTACCGGTGGGACGAAAGAACCCCCTGGCCGCCTTGGCCAATCGTTATCGCCTGAAATCCATTTTTTTCCAAATCCGGCCCCAGGTGGTTCATGCCCGTTCACGCTTGCCTGCCTGGCTGGCATGGTCGGTTTTGCGAGCCATGCCAGCGCCGCGGCCGGCTTTTGTGACCACGGTTCATGGACTTTATTCCGTCAAGCGATACAGCAGCATCATGGCTCGGGGCGATCGCGTGATTGCTGTATCCCGCACTGCGGCTGATTATGTGAAGCGTTATTATTCAAAGGATCTGAAAACCGATCCGGTGGTGATTTATCGCGGTATTGATCCTGATGAATTCTCTTATGGGCATCAACCGGATTTTCCGGTGCTGGACCGCTGGTATCGCAGCCATCCGGTTGTGGTGGGCGTCAAAACGGTCTTGCTGCCGGGGCGTTTAAGCCGGTTAAAGGGCGCGCGTGATTTAACGAACTGGTTGAAAAAAACCCGCCTGCCGGTGCGGCTGGTGTTAACCGCCACGCCTGACGATGATTTGGATGCGGCCCGTTTGTTCCACCATTTTGTTGACCATGGCGTGGCTGATAAAGTGGTGTGGGTGGGTGTGCAAAATCGCATGGCTGATGTGTATGCCCTGGTGGATGTGGTGGTGAATGTATCCCGAAAGCCCGAGTCTTTTGGCCGCACAGTGGCCGAAGCTCTGGCGGTGGGCACGCCGGTGGTGGCGTATGGCCATGGTGGCGTTGGTGAAATTCTGCAGGCGATCTATCCGGCCGGCTGCGTCCCGCCGGCCGATACCGCGGCGCTGGAACGCACACTGGAGCGCATTCTCGCAGACCCGCCACCGGTACCTGACAAACAACCTTTTGTGTTGGCCGATATGTTGGCCAAAACCCAGGCGGTTTATGAGTCGCTTATGAACGATTCCGATTCCGATCTCTATTCGGCCGGGGTACAGTCATGACTGAAAAAGAACGCCCAAACCGGGTTGTCCATTATGTTGCCAAAGCCTTCCGCTGGTGGCCTTTGAGTGCGGCCAGTGTCAGGGAGTCCGCCACAGACAGTCAATCGCTTTCCCGTGCTGAAAATGTGGTGGTGATGTTGTTGGTGGCCACGTTGGCGTTGTTGCCTTTTTCGCGCCTGGCGGAACTGCCCATTTTGCTGCTTTCTCTGATGGGGTTGTGGCAGTTGGGGCGTACTTTTTTTTGGCGCACCATTGTGCAGCGGGCCATAAAAGGGCAACGGGTTTTTTGGATCAATCCGGCCATTTGGGTGCTGGGGGTGGTTTACCTGGCTTATTTGTGGATGGTGGTTATTTCCGCTATGGACTCCTACTGGCCCGAAAAGACCTGGCAGGTGGCTTTGGCTTCCTTGCGGTTTTGGCTGTCGGCCATTGCGGTGGTAGCCATTGTGCGTTCTCCAGCGGCTGTTGATCGCCTGATTCGCTGGAGCGGTCTGTTGGCTGCTTTCTGGGTATTTGATGCCTTGTTTCAGTATGTTTTTGGGGTCGATATCATAGGGCGCGCCACTGATGCGGTTCGTCTCAGTGGCATTTTCGGTGCAGGCCATATCAAACTGGGGCCGGTATTGGCATTTTTGTTGCCTTTCTTATTGGTCACTGTGCGTAACTGGCCTCGGTTGCTTCGTTGGGTTACCATTTTAAGTGCTTTACTGGTGATTGCCCTGACTGGCACCCGTTCGGCCTGGCTAATGGCCGCGTTTGTCCTGTTTGCATGGTGGTGGCGGCATGCACCGTCACGGCGCTGGTGTAGCATCTTGTCGCCCTTGATCGCCTCGGTAATGTTGGTGCTGGTTTTGTGGCATTATGCACCGGGGTTTCAGCAACGGATGGCGCGCACTTTGGCGGTTGTTCAGGGTACCGAGCAGGCGCTGGATTATGCACTGGCCGACCGTTTACCCATCTGGGAAGCCGGTTGGCACATGTTCACCACGCATCCGTTTAATGGTGTTGGCGCCCATGCTTTCCGCAAGGCATATCCGGCGTTTGCGCCAACCAATAACGTCTGGCAGGCCCATGGGGGTACGGCAATGCACGCCCATCACTGGCTGCTGGAAATTCTGGCGGAAACCGGCCTGGCAGGTGCCACATTGTTTGTGCTGGCGGCCTGGGTATTACTGCACTGGGTGCGTCGCTGCGGGGTGAATGACAAAAATGAGCCCTTTGTGTTGGCATTATTGAGTATGTTTTTGCCTGTTGTGAGCACTTATTCGATGTTCGCGTCATTCTGGGCCATTTGTATCTGGTGGGTGGGCGTGGGCTTGCTGGCCGCCACCAGAGTGACATGCGGACAATCCGTAACGGATTCGGCCAGTTCACTTTCCGAGCTTCAGCATAACGGTCCTGGCCATGCCTAAGCTGTCAGTGGTCATTACCAGCTTTAACAGCGAGTCCACTATCGGCAAAACCCTGGCCAGTGTTGATTTTGCCGATGATGTCGTGGTGCTGGACTCATTCAGCGAAGACGCCACCCCTGATCTGGTGCGCCGTGCCGGTGCCCGCCTGGTTCAGCAAGCTTTTAAAGGCTATGCCGCGCAGAAAAGTGATGCCATTGCCCTGGCCAGACATGACTGGGTGTTGTTGCTGGATTCCGATGAATGGCTCAGTGAGTCGGGCATCGCCTGCTTGCAATCCTGGCAACAGCAGCAGCCAGCCGCTTCGGGTTATCGCTTGCCCCGCATTGAATGGGTTTTCTGGCGCTGGTCGCACCCCTGGGTGCATCGCAATCGGTTTGTGCGTTTGTTTGACCGCAAGGTTACGCAGATGAGTGCTGTGCGGGTGCATGAATCCCCCCAAGTGGCGGGTGTGGTCGAAAATCTGGAAGCGCCCATCTATCATTTCGGAGACAGGTCCATTGCGGTCAAACTGGACAAAATCAACCGTTACAGTTCCCTGGCGGCGGACGACAAAAAATCCCGTGGCCAGCGGGCCCGCTGGTGGCATATTAGCCTTTATCCCTTGTGGAGCTTTTTTCGCCAGTTGTTTATCAGGCGGCAGATCTTCAATGGCGCTGCCGGTTGGGTTAACGCCGCCTTGAACAGCCATTATGCTTTTTTGAAGTATGCCAAGTTATTGGCGAGCCAACGCCGGGGCAGCGGCCAGCAGTCTGTGGACAAAAACTCCTCCACAGGAACAAGCCATGATGACTGAAGCGCTGGCCTTCTTCGCCAAGGGATTGGCGCGGTGGCCGGTGCCGTTGGTGACGGCCATGGGACGAGGGCTGGGGCGTTTATTCTGGTGGCTGGCCAATCGCCGCCGGGCCATCGCACGGCGGAATCTGTCACTGTGTTTTGGGCACTGGTCAGCGCATCAGCGTCATCAGTGTTTGCGGCAAAATCTGATTTCTACCGGTGAAGGGCTGGCCGAGCTGTTATTGACCTGGTGGCGGCCTGATGACCAGTGGTTGCAGACAGTGGAAGTGGAAGGTTTTGAGTATTTGCGAGACATTTTGCGTCAGGGGCAGGCGCCAATCCTGCTGAGCTGCCATTTGCATGCCATGGAACTGGGCGGGCGGGTGATTAATCTGCATCTGCGGCAGCATCATTTGCCCGTGGGACATGTTCTGGCGCGTCAGCACAATAATAAAAAGCTGGAAAAACACGTGGATGCCGGACGCAGGGGATTTGCGGAAAAAACCATTGACAAAAAAGACATGAAACAGGTCATGGCGTCCTTGCGCACGGGGCATCCAGTGTTTATGGCGCCAGATCAGAATTTTTCCTATCAGTGCGTGTATGCGCCGTTTTTTGGTGTGCCTGCCGCCACGGTGGTTGCGCCTGCACGACTGGCACGCCGTTTTTCCGTGCCGGTGTTGCCGTTTTTTACTTACCGGCAGGCGCCTAACCGCTGGAAGGTGGTGATACAACCGCCAGCAGACTTTTTTCACACAGTCGATGAGAAAACAGCCGCGCACAAGATGAACCAACTGTTTGAGTCGGCGATTGCCCCGTTCCCGGAGCAATACCTGTGGGTGCATCGGCGTTTCAAGAATCACCCTGAGGGACGCAATGCCCTATACCGGGATCTGTAAACAATACTTGCCAGTTGTCAGGTCAGACAGACGTATTAGCCTATTGTCCCTTACACCAGGTGTTGCATCTGTTTGGAAATGCGGACACTTTCCAGCCAGTGAGTCACCAGTTCATTTTCGTAAATCACACCCACCAGTTTGGGTTTGTGGCGGCTTTCCAGCACGGGGATGTGATCCAGGCTAAAACTTTCCACCAGACGAATGGCCTGGTGCAGCGAATGGCCCGAGTACAGAACTTGCTCGCTTTGCACCAGATAATCAGCGCACGGGGTATCCGGGTCAACACCTTCATCCAGCAAGGCATCCGCCATCATCAGGGTCACATGCCCCATGTAATGGTGGTCGGAATTAACCGCAAAAGCTTCTACAGACTGCATTTTGACCATGCATGTGTGGGCTTCTTTCAAGCTGGTGTCTGGCGTAATGAGAGGAAAATCCTGGCGGATAATTTCTGTAACATTGCGCTGCTGCAAGTGAATGGCTTCGCGGCCCTGGGTCAGATCAAAGCCGCGGCTTCTCAGTTGCAGGTCAAACAGGGAGGACGTGCCAAGAAGGCGATAGCTGGCAATATTGGCCATAACCACACCGGTCATGACCGCGGTGACTATCTCATAGTCGCCGGTAATTTCCATCATAAACAGGATAATGGATAAAGGCCCGCCAATGGCGGCGCTGGCCATGGCGCCCATTCCCACCAGCGCATACAGAGCCACATCGTGATTGCCATAGGGAATCAGGGCGTGAACGGCAAAACCCAGACTGCCACCCAGCAAGGCTCCCAGATACATGGCCGGGCTGAGAATGCCGCCGGGCATGCCCAGACCCAACGATGCCGTGGTGGCAACAAACTTGGCAAAAAACACTCCCATCAGAATGGCCAGGGGCACCTGCCCGAGAACGGTCAGATACAATCCCTGGTTGCTTGAGCCAAGAATCTGCGGGTATATGAGCGCCAGTGCTCCAGTCAGCAGCCCGGCGGCAAACAAGCGTAAAGTCAGGGGCAGAGATTGCACTGTCGGTTTTTTCTGGATGAGAAAAATGGTGCGCATCAGAACCACTGCCACCATGCCGCCAATCAGCCCAAGGATGCCAAACAGGACATATTCACTGGGAAACAAGGTCGGTTCGTAAGGAAGTTGGAATAAAATCTGTTTCCCAAACAACGTGCGTGAGGTCAGAAAAGAGCTGACCGCGGCAATGGTCACAGGGGCAAACAAACGAATGGAAAAAAACCGTAACAAAACTTCGTGGGTAAACACCACGCCGGCGATGGGAGCCTGGAATGCCGCAGATATGGCCGCAGCCACGCCGCAGGCCATGGCCACATGGTGGTAGGGGCGGCGCAAAACGGGGATTTTGTCCAGCGAATGACCCATAACAGCGCCCATTTGCACCATGGGGCCGTATTGTCCCACCGAGTTTCCTGTCACCAGCGCAACAAAGCTGGCCAGGTAGGAAGCCAGTCCGTTGCGAATATTCAAGGCGCCATCCTTGGTATGGGCCATCAATATCACCTCAGAGGGGGTGACAACTTGCCCTTGGGCCAGATGACGCACGATGAGGGCTGCCAGCCAGCCGCCGACTGCCGGAATCAAAATCAGGCCGACGGTGTGCCAATGCCCGGGCAGCACATGCTGGACTTCAAATAGCCAGGGCTTGATGATTTTGTAGGCTCTCATGAACCAGGAAGCCAGTATGCCGGTAAAAATGCCAATCAATATGGCCAGAAGGAAGGCGGCTATGGCGTCTATCAGAGACTGTGGCCAGTGAAACCCTGCATGTGGCGGGTTGTTCCCTGGAGTGTCATTGGTGGGATGTGTGTGCATGATGGGCGCATTTTTCACCGAAGTGTTATGGTAAACGAAAAAGTGGACTAATGGTGGAGCTTGTGTGGGCTCGCGCAACCCGCAGTAAGAGGCTAATGGCTGTCGGAGGAAAAAAACTGTGGAGGCTTGTCGATGTTTGCCGCCTTTTTGCCTGTTTCAAGAAATGAAGTGGTCTCGTCATCGCCGACTGTTTTTTCTGGCGGACTTGGTTCTTGTTCCGATGCGGTGATCTCATTGGGACGTTTCGTCCGCCACAGCGGCCGGTTGTGAAGATCGGCATACAAATCGGCCAGTCGTTTTTCTTCCGCCGGATTCAAGCTCACTTCTGACGCGCCCCACGCGCATACGGTCGATATGATTCCCAGCAGTGACAGGCATTCCACTTTTGTGCCATATGCCAGCGTATGGCTGCGGGTTTGCAGCAGAAAATCCATGCCACGTTCGACATAACCTTGCCAACCAAAGTCGTAAAACTTCATTTTCTGGCGTGGCTGGTCGCTGTCAGGATTAAACCCAGGCACAGGAGAAGACCACTTGCGCGCCAGCAGATTGGGCGGGGCAGGCGTGAACTGATGACTTTTTTTCGCGGCTGTGAATGCGTCGTCCACGCGCATATCCAGGCTGAAATGGGTTTGCTGGGAAAGAATATTAGCCAGTTGGGCCTGACTAACGGCAGGTGCCGTGGGAGCAGGGGCTTGCTTGTCAAGCCGCTGGGAGCGGTGTGAGGAAGCAGTTGGTTTGTGCGCTGATGCGGTTAACTGACCAGCCGGTTTTTGTGTCCGATAACTTTGAGACGTTGTACGGGGTGTGTCGTTGACCACAGGTTGAACCGGCGGAGCCGGGGCGGCGGGCTTTTGTGGCGTGGTCACAAGGGTCACATGAATTCCTGACAGATGTGTGGGCAAGACAGCCTGCCAGCGCGGCGCGGGAAGCGCAAGTATCAGGGCCATCGTCAATGTCAGCGCCAATAACCACCAAGACCAGCGTGGTATTCGTTTGGACGTTTCTGTTAGCAGGAGACGTGTTGAGTCAATTGACTGGTTTGGCTGGGCTGTGTAAATAGAGGCACTGGTGGTGGGTCTCGACATGGTTCTTGCCCAAACACGCAAAAAAGGTCACTTAGTGTATCGGAGCAGGGATTAAAAAGCCGTTATTACGGTGCTTATTCCCGGCGGCGATAGCTGGCTTATGCGGTTTAACGGGCGGAACGTTCAGACAACCAGCGCCGGGCAATCCAGGCCGGCCCCACCAGCAAAAATTGCAAGTCTTTGAAAAAAGAGGGTTTTTTTCCTTCAATGGCATGGCCAATAAATTGCCCAATCCAGGCCAGAACAAAGACAGCCAGTGCGATGGATTTCAAAGGCAATGCGTTGTTTTCCAGCCACCAGGCCAGTGCCAGACTGAACAGCATAAATCCAGCCAGGGGAAACGCCAGTTTTGGGGCTTTCCACAAGTAGTAACCCAAGACAAGCAGGCTGACCGGTACAGCCATGGTGCCCACAACGGGCAGTTTGACAGCCCATAGCAGTGCCAGAATGGACCAGAATATGGCCGGCACGCAGATATAATGGATGCGCTTGTTAACGGGGTGCTGGTGGCTTTCTGCGTACTCTTCCAGTAGCACCTCCATTGAATGGGATGGCAGCCGGGTTTTAGTCTTCGAGCCGGAAGGGCTTTCCGGTGATGCGTTCATAGGCTTCATGGTATTTCTCCGCAGTGCGTTGAATCACCGCCTTTGGCAGGGCAGGCCCTGGCGGGGTTTTGTCCCAGTCGAGGGTTTCCAGATAATCACGGACAAACTGTTTGTCAAAGCTTTCCGGGCTGGTGCCAATGCGGTAATGCTTGGCGTCCCAGAAACGGGAGGAATCCGGCGTCAACACTTCATCCATGAGGACCAGTGTGCCGTTTTCATCCAGCCCGAATTCAAACTTGGTGTCGGCAATAATCAAACCTTTTTCCTGGGCTTTTTGGGCGGCAAAGCGATATAGCTGCAAGGATGTGTCGCGAACCTGGCAGGCGAGCTCCTTGCCAATCAAATCAGCGGTTTGAGAAAAAGTGATATTTTCGTCGTGCTCGCCGACAGCTGCCTTGCTGGACGGTGTAAAAATGGGCTCGGGTAATGGTTCGGCCTGGCGCAAGCCATCCGGTAAGGCGATGCCGCAGATTCCCCCAGTGCGCTGATAGTCCTTCCAGCCACTGCCGATGAGGTAACCTCGGACAATGGCTTCGATGGGCAATGGTGTGAGTTTCTTTACCACGACCGCGCGTTTTTTCAAGTCGGCATCTGCCGCAGGAATGACTTCCTGCACGTTGATGGGCGTCAGATGGTTGGGCACCATGTTTTTGGTCTGGTCAAACCAGTGGTTGGATATCTGGGTCAACAAAGCGCCTTTTAAGGGGATGCGATCGGGCAATACCACGTCAAAGGCGCTTAAACGATCGCTGGCGACCATAAGCAGGTGTTGATCGTCGACTTGATAAACATCGCGCACCTTGCCACGATGAATCAGGGGCAAATTTATCATGTGCTGGAGCAGGCCTCGGTTTAAAATCAGGGCGCACAGTTTATGTGCCGGAAAGATATGGGGCATTGTAGCAAATATGCCAAACGCCGGTGACAATTTGCGGTCAAATGCGGCCCGTGTTAATGGCGGGCTGTTTTATTTTTTTAGTGATTCAGGATCTTTTTTATGCTTCCAATCGGTGCAATAATCGGCGCGGCGCTCGGGTTCAAAGCGGGCGGTTTTCTCGGGGCTATTTTAGGCTGGTGGCTGGGTACCCAGGTGCAAAACTGGCTGGCTGATGAGTTTGGCGCCGGTAGCCCCAAAACGCGGATTCAGGACGCTTATTTTAAGGCTTTGTTTTTGTCCTTGGGCAAACTGGCCAAGGCCGACGGGCGCGTCAGTGAAGAGGAAATTGTTCGTGCGCGGCGCATCATGCAGCGCATGAACCTATCCGAGGCGCAGAAGAAACAGGCCATTGCGCTGTTTAATCAGGGCAAACAGGCTAATTTCGATATTCGACCGGCGGTGGCGGAGTTTTCCCGTTTGGCGGCCCGAAGTTTTGCCTTGAAGCAAATGTTCGTGGAAATGTTGCTGGATGCCGCGTCGGCAGATGGAAAAATCAGCCCCGAAGAGTGGAAGATACTGTTAATGGTGGCTGAATTACTGGGGATCCCCCAGCCGATTTTTGTCATGCTGGCGCAAATGCGCGGATTCGCCTATCGGGCCGGAGGGGCCGAAGGTACGGGGCGCTCGCACCAGTACCAGAGCGGGTATGGCGCTGGGTTCCGGCCACAGCCACAACGGGAGGACCCATACCAGGTGCTGGGTGTCAAGCGTGAGGACTCCCGGGCCACCATTCGCAAGGCATACAAAAAACTGATGAGTCAGCATCACCCCGATAAACTCGTGGCTAAAGGGTTGCCGCCGGAAATGATAGAGATTGCCAAGGAAAAAACCCAGAAAATAACAGCGGCTTGGGAACAGATAGAAAGGGAACGTGGCTGGTAAGGTAAGCGGCTTCCCTTTGGCGTCCCGAAGGGCGGTAAAAGTTTTATGTGCCCCAAAAGCGTTTGACTAGCCGTTTGCCAATCCAGAAACCGGCCACCATGGGAACACCAAAAATCAGCGCTTCCTTCCAGTTAAAGAAAACCGTACCAACCAGTGGCGCCGGGCAATAGCCAGCCAGCCCCCAGCCAATGCCAAAGAGGGCTGCGCCAATGACTAGGCGCTTGTCTATGGTGGTGTTGGTGGGAATGTGAAAGCGGTTCTCAATCAGTGGCTTTGGGCGGTTGGTGGCAATTCGGTAACCCACCAGCGAGACAGCCAGAGCGCCAACGAACACCAGCCCAAGCATGGGATTGAAATGGCCACTTAAGTCAAAAAAATCCAGCGCCACTTGGGGATCGAGCATTTTTGACATGGCCAGCCCCAAACCGAACAGCGCACCGAGAACTCCGGCCCAGAGAATTTTCTTGCTTTGTGCGCTCATGGGACGATACCCAAAACATGGTGCGCCACATAGCGGGTGAGCAGGGCCACGGAAAAGAAAGTGAGCGTGGCCACCAAAGAGCGGACAGAAAAGCGGCTCAGGCCGCAAATGCCGTGGCCGGAGGTGCAGCCATTGCCCAGTGTCACGCCAATACCCACCAGCAGGCCAGCCAAGGCCAGCCAGCCTGCGGGAAAGTTGGTGCGAACCTGGATATGTCCCGGATGGGTATAGAAATAAATGGTCGCCGCCACCACCAACCCAGCCAAAAAGGCAATCCGCCAAGCGCGATCTGAACCCCATAGCGCGGCTTTCATAATGCCAGACAGGCCAGCCACGCGCCCCAATGCCAGCATCAGGCCAACGGTGCTCAGGCCAATCAAGGCGCCGCCAGCCAGGGCATAAACAATACCGCCTTGGCTCATAATGTTATTGAACTTGGCTTAACATGTAGTCGACAGCCGCTTTAACGTCTTCATCGGACAAATCAGTGCGGCCGCCTTTGGGAGGCATGACACCCACGCCATGCAGCGCACTGTTATACAGGGCTTCAACACCTTTTGCCAAGCGATCTTTCCAGGCGGCTTTTTCCAGCTTGGGGGCACCGGCTGCGCCAGTGCCGTGGCAGGCGAAGCAGGCTTGTTGAAAAACCTGTTGGCCATGCTTCAAACGTTCGCTATCTGATTGTGTTGTGGCCGCCGCTGTTTTTTCTGGCGTGCTGACAGGTGTGTCTTCCTGGTTGGTTTCAGCCGCTTGCTGGGCGCCGCCGTCGCCTTTGGCTATCATGTACTCAACCACCTTGGCGATGACTTCATTCGGTAAATCCGGACGACCGCCCTTGGGCGGCATGGCATTCAAGCCATGCAGGGCATGCTGGATTAACACATCCTTACCTTTGGCAACACGCTTTTTCCATTCATCGGAACCGGGGATGGGCGCACCGGCTGCGCCAGAGTCATGACAAGCCGCGCAGACGTTTTGATAAATGCTGGCCGGGTCGGTTTCGGCCGGTTGAGAGGGTGCTTGCGCCGGCGCTTTCGGCGGGTTGGATTCAGTGTGGACTGCTGCAACGGGCCTTAGTTTTTTCTCAATCAGAGAACGATCCAGTTTTTGTTCCTTAATAATAGCGGAATTCATAAAAGCGCCCAATAAGGCCAATAGCGCCGTCAGTACGATTAAAAAACCGATGAGGAGCGAGAAGTTGCGAAAGAAAAGGGAATCTTTGTTATTCATGGGGCGTCCTATGTTTAATTATCAGCAAGCCAAACAATACAATTCGCCAGCATTAAGGAATGATGGCCTTTGTGCCGGTGCATTATTCCCATTATAAAATGCTCACCTGTAAAATCCAAACCAAGAATATGGCATTTTGGCTGTTGGCCTCACAAAAGCCGCTGTCAACCAGTATCTTGGTGAAATCCTGGATGCGCCAGCGCCACCATATCATTGAGACATCCTTTTGCGCCATTGCGAGGGCAGGCCCTTGCTTTATGTCAGCCGCCTTTTTCGGAGGGCTAGACCATTAACGCTAATTCACGCTATTCGCTGAGCAGGGGTGGTATGGGCTTTTTAGGCTTATGATGTTTTCCGCTTCAGGCGAAGCATCCAAGAGCCGAACGCGAGTAACAGCAACGCCAACAGTGATCCAGACCATAAAGATATTGACGGTACCGGCCTGATGATTCTGCCAGTAATGACCAGATTATCCATGGCGAAAAACTCTGTGTTTGTATCGGTGCCGCCATTCAGGTTTCGCGGCATCCAACGGAGTGTGTACGTGCCGGGGTTCAATGTTGTATTGACGGTGATTGTGTCTGTGCTGCCGTTGTTAGCGCTGCTTAAGTTCAGTAATCCGCCAATATCGACAAACCCAGACCCGGAATCCAGTTGTAGTTGAACGTCATAGTCAGGATTGGTCGGGAACCCGGGGTTATGGTTGTGGTAGTGGGTGAAGGTTAGACTTTGCAGAAAAGTTTTTTCTGTAACAGTCAGGGTGAGGAAAGGGTATTCAGTGCCGAGGAATCTGGTTAAATGAACAATGGAGGAGAAAAAAGTTTCGGCAGGCCCCCCCCGCCTGTTTGTGAAGCTGAGCCCGTAATGGCGTTAATGGCCGTTGTTGGGGCGAACGAAGAAACATTGCCGGTATTGACCGGGTTTTCAAAATCCCACGAAATCAGCGTGGCTGCCATCAGTTGGGAACTGAAGAAAAAAACGCTGAGTAAGGATAATATCCGAATCATTTGACTCATAATGAGGCTCCCTTATTTTTCAGTTTCATTTGAATGGTGTGATGATTGCTAAGAACAATCAAGCACCATGTTATCACTTGAGGTCACCTCATGCCACTGCCAGTGTCAACTGGGCAAGGCCATGGTTTACGATGACAGGCACGGTTGTTTTTGGCTTGATTTAATGCTGGCAGGGAGTACAATGCGTTGCCTGCCCGAGTGACGGTCGTGGCCGATATTTTTTGGGTGGGTTGTTATGTGTCCGCCCCTTGAGACTGGTTTTTCTGGCCCTATGTATGGGGCGTAGCGATTGCAGGACGGTCTGCGTCAGGTTTTTGGGAGTATTCCCAAAAAATCGAATAAAAGTGTTGACACATTCGATTTATTTGATATAATGGCTCCGTTGTTGAGGGGAAGGCCCTTAGTGACATGGTTCCG
>Ga0256839_1002132_pt1 | contig 22624 bp, 26 predicted proteins | sample 354166metaG_FD_185968 | JGI IMG/M metagenome (GOLD analysis project Ga0256839, IMG submission 185968) | Hydrothermal vent microbial communities from Mid Atlantic Ridge, Atlantic Ocean - 354-166 | ecosystem: Environmental > Aquatic > Marine > Hydrothermal vents | place: Atlantic Ocean: Mid... | reverse complement strand
CGGAACCCGCTGGAGGTTCCGATGGTTGCTGGAGGTATCGGAACCCGCTGGAGGTTCCGATGGTTGCTGGAGGTATCGGAACCCGCTGGAGGTTCCGATATTGGTATGGGGCCGCTGAGATTTGAACTCAGGTCACCAGCACCCCAAGCTGGGAGGATAGACCAGGCTACCCTACGGCCCCTTAGCATGCATGCTCTCCATGAACTCTCCCTGGCTGAGGAGCATCCTTCTGCAGCAGTAGCGCTCAACTCCCAGCGAATCCAGCACCTCTTTCGGGTTCTCCTTCTGCTCCACCCTGCGCCTGAACTCCTCGTACTTGTCAGCCACCACTGCACCGCAGCTGAAGCACCTCACCGGTATCAGCATAGCCTTCACCTGTAGGACTTCTGGAACCTTGCTCTTGCGCCGCGTCCGCCGTACTTCTTGGGCTCGGCTCTTCTGGCGTCGCCCTTTATTATGCTCCTGTCGTAGCTCATGAACCTTGCTCTCAGCTCTGCATCACCCGTGTACTCAACCAGCGCCCTGCCGATGGCGGTGCGCACAGCTTCTGCCTGTCCCATGAAGCCTCCTCCTCTCACCGTAACATCAATATCCACCTTATCCCTGAGGTCCCCGGCTAAGTAGAGCACCTCCATGATCTTGAGTCTTGCCATCTCCGGCTCCAGAATCTCCACCGGCACCTTGTTTATTCTAACCCTGCCCTTGCCCGGCTTTACCGTGGCTCTTGCGATTGCGGTCTTGCGCTTGCCGGAAGCGTTAACAACCTTCATGACACCACCTCAGAACCTCGCCCCTAAGTGTCTGCTGAGCTCCTCCAAGGTGACGTACCTCGGCACCTTCAGCTTCCTGTAGCTTGCCTCGCTGAAGCTCAGCTTCTCAGCCTCCCTGTACTCCTCTGGTGTTCCTATGTAAACCTTCAGCCTCTTGAAGGCGCTCCTCCCTCTGCCCTGCTTGTAGGGAAGCATGCCTCTGATCGCCCTCTTGAGTATCATCTCGGGTCTCCGCGGGTAGTGCGGACCATGCCTGCGCGGGTTGACTATGCTCTTCCTCTCCCTTCTTGCCCTGTACTTTGCAAACACGCTCTCCCTGCTGCCCGAGATCACCGCCCTCTCGGCATTGACCACCACCACCTCCTCCCCCTCAAGCAGCATCTTTGCCACCCTGCTGGCGAGCCTTCCCAGTATCATGCCAGAAGCATCAACCACCTTCATGTTATCTACTCCATAACCTTTACACCCTTAGCGCCGCCCTTCATGAGCTCCTCTAAGCTGATGCACCTGCCCCCGGCGGCGGTTATCTTCCTCACCGCGCTCTCCGAGAAGGCGAGCGCCGCCACCGTTACGGCATGCGATATTCTGCCCGCGCCCAGCACCTTCCCGGGCACCGCCACGGTGTCTCCCTCCTTAGTGTACCTTGCGATTCTGCTCACATTAACCTCAGCTCTGTTCCTCCTGGGCTTAGCCAGCCTCTCCGCCAGGTCTCTCCAGACTGCCTGCGATGAGCTGTGGGTGAGCCTTGCAAGCTCTGTTATGAGCCTCTGAAGGTTCGGGTTGGTGCTCCTGCTCTTCCTCATTTTTCAGCCTCCTGGGGGTATGTAGTGCGGGGGAAGGGATTTGAACCCTCGCACCCACTTAGGGACAGGACCCTCAATCCTGCGCCTTTGACCACTCGGCCACCCCCGCATCTCGCTATCACTACAGTAATGCTATCATCCTCTCAGCTTTTTTGGAGATGCACCTGCACGCCTGTCTGAGCACCTCCAGCGGGGGGAGAGCGCCGGTGCTCTCTATGGTGAATATGAATCTGCTGTCAGAGGCTCTGAGCTCTATGGCATTCTCCCTGCACTCCTGCACGCAGGCTCTGCACAGGATGCACCTCTCCACCTCCTCTGCTCTCGCTCTGCTGCCGTCCAGCTTCATTATACCCCTGGGGCACACCTCCACGCAGTCTCCGCATGCGGTGCAGCTCTCCAGCACCTCAACCTCCGGGTAGTACTTGTAGCCCACCACCGCAGCCTGCCACTTGGCGTGCTCTCTGCCCCTGCCCAGCACCGCCTCTGCCTCAAGCTTCAGCCTCTGTCCCTCTGCCAGCTTCACTATGGGTATCCCGGGCATGGGTGTCATCTCAGGGTCGGGTGAGCGCAGGTCGTGAGAGTAAACCATTCGCTCGCCCTCAGCCTCTAAGGAGAGCGTCAGCGTGCAGCTCGCGCAGCCCTCGCCGCCGCAGGAGCATTCCTCTCTGAGGTTCAGCCTGCTCAGGTCGGTGCGTATGGGCACCAGCCCTAAGCGGTGAGCAAGGATTTCGTCGTAGAGCGGGGAGGTGTTCTCGTAGATTATCACATCCTCAATCGCAAGCGTTGGCACCTCTGCAATCATCGCCCTGCGCAGCGCATTCGCATAAGCAGGGCTGGAATCGCTGAGCACAACTCTTGCCCTCCTATCATCTGCGCTGAGCACCTTCAGCTCCAATTCACACTCTCCTCCCGCGTCTGCCACCCTTCCTCTTGGTGCCATCGTGGGGGATGGGGGTGACATCCTCAATCCTGCCTATCTTCAGCCCCGCTCTGGCAAGCGCCCGTATCGCCGGCTGCGCTCCCGGTCCCGGGGTCTTGGGTCCGCTTCCCCCGGGTGCCCTGACCTTTATGTGCACCCCCACTATGCCCTTCTCCATCGCCTCCTCAGCCGCCCGCATTGCAGCCTGCATGGCAGCGTAGGGGGAGGACTCATCCCTGTGGGCTCTCACTATCCTTCCACCGGACCACCTGCTTATGGTCTCGGCGCCCGTGAGGTCGGTTATGTGGATGATGGTGTTGTTGAAAGACGAGTAGATGTGCGCAATTCCCCAGTGCTCCTTCTTCTTGGCGCTCATGCGCTCACCTCCTCAGCCGCGGTGGCTGGCTTGAGCGCGGCAACAGGTGAACCCTCCACGTAGGTTATGGTGTTCTCCTCCTCCCTGGGCACTAAGTAGCTCGGGGCTGTAACCTTTCTGCCGCCCACGCTGATGTGCCCGTGCACTATGAACTGCCTCGCCTGCTTAATCGTGTGCGCCAGCCCCTTCCTGTACACCAGCGTCTGCAGCCTGCGCTCCAGTATATCCCTCACGGTAAGCGAGAGGATGTCATCAAGCACAGTATTCTCATCAGCAAGTCCGAGCCTTCGCAGTCTCTGCAGCAGCATCAGCTTCTGCCTCTCAGCCATTTCGTCCCGCCTGCCCAGCAGCTCCCTGACCTGTCTGCGTATGTTTCTGAGGATGGCGCTGGCTCTCCAGAGCTCACGCTTGTTCTTCAGTCCGTACTCCCTCAGGAGCTTTCTCTCCTCCTCAATCCTGTCCTTCTGCCAGGGATGGGGCGGGGTTGCGTACTTCTTTCTGATTCTCCTGGGGTCTCCCATGCTGGCTCACCTACTTCTTCTTCTTGGACACACCCACCGTCACACCTCTTCTGAATCCCGTGCGTGTGCGCTGTCCTCTCACCGGCAGACCCAGCTCGTGCCTGATTCCGCGGTAGCTGCGGATTTTCTTCAGGCGGTTCAGGGTCTCTCTCAGTGCGATGGCAAGCTCTGCTCCTGTCAGGTGCAGGTCTCTGCCGGTTGCATAATCCTTGCGCATGTTGAAGAGCCAGCTCGGCACCTTTTTGTTGTGGAAGTCCTCCACCAGGGCATTTAACCTCTCAATCTCCTTCTCTGTGAGGTAGCCGATTCTCTTCTCCGGGTTAACCCTTGCAAGCCTGCACAGCACCTCACCCGTCCTAATGCCAATACCCTTTATGAGCGCCAGACCCACGGGCACCTTCTTGTTCCCGTCAATGTCCACGCCACCTATTCTCACCAGGTACTTGAACTCTTCCTTTGCCACCATGCTTCCTCCGCTGGCTCGTGTCTGTGAGCACCAGAATCAGGCTTTCGTAACCGGAAAGTTATCATGTTAAATATTCTTGGAAAATCATCTGCTTGCAGAAATCAGGAACACCGGGTTCAGGGCTTTCATCCTCCCCTGCACAACTCTGGCAAAGCTTGCGAGCACCACTTCCGTGGAGAAGCCGCATTCCTCAAAGGCTCCCCTTGCCCTCTCTACGGTGTCCAGGGTCACGGCGGTGGTCACCACCCTTCCCTCTTCCATTGCATCGCTGAGGTGCTCCACGATTTCCTCCAGCCTTCCGCCGCTGCCGCCTATGAACACCCTCTCAGGTGGTGGCAGGTTCAGCAGCGCCTCGGGAGCTTCGCCGTGCACCAGCTCTGCCTCTGCGCCGAACCTCTGCAGGTTTCGTCTCACCAGCTCCAGCGCCTCCCTGCGCTTATCCACGGCATAAACCCTCGCTCCAAGCAGCGCAAGCTCAACGCTCACGCTCCCCGTGCCCGCGCCGATGTCGTAGGCGACCTGTCCCCTCTCTGGAGCGAGCATGCACAGCGCCACCATGCGCACCTCCCGCTTTGTCATTGGCACTCCTGCACGCTCAAACCGCTCATCCTGTATCCCGGGGAGCATCAGAACACCACCATCACGCTTCTGCCTCCGAAGCTCATCTTCGCCACCTCTGCCAGCGTGCCCTCAAACACCCTCTCATCCTCTCTGCCAAGATTCTCGCACACCGCGCACCTCCTGTTTCCTCTCAGCCTCAGCAGGTGCTCCGCCACCCTCTGCGGCGTGTTCACGGCATCGCACAGCAGGGCGAGCTCCTCATCCCCGGCTTTATCCAGCACCTCCATGCCCCTGCCGTGCAGGCTGAGCACCCTCACACCGTTCCAGCATCGCCTGAGCCTGGCGAAGCAGAGCTGCACGTAGCTCACCCCCGGCACAACCTCCAGCCTCTCCTCACCGAAGCGTTTTCTGATTACCTCCAGGATGCTGTAGAGCGTGGCATCCCCTGAGGCCAGCACAGCCACATTTCCCTGCTTCAGGTGCTCTTCAATGAACCTCATCACACCCTCCAGGTCTCTGTCAATCACCCTCCTCGGCATCCCCCCGGGTGCAAGTCTCAGGGCCTCCCTGCCACCCGCGAAGGCGCTTGCCGAGGCGATGGCGTGCCGTGCGGCTGGCGTGAGGTACTCTCTTCCCGCACCCACCCCTACAACAAACACCTTCCCCACTTCATCTCACCTGCCCTCGGGTCAGCCGAAACAGGCTTCAGCCTTCTGTTCAGCATCACCACCCCCACCCTTATGCCGGCGAACTCGCTGCACCTTCTCGCCGCAGCCTCAGCCACAGCCTCCAGCGCCCCCTGCAGCCCGCTGTCCAGCAGCAGCTCCACTGCCTCCTCCACCGTGGCGCACTCCCTCAGCTCCTTCAGCACCTCCCGCTCAGCCCCCGCCCATGCGGCATGCGCCGTCAGCGTTTCAATTCTGGCATCAGCCACCCTGCTGTGGGTACAGAATATCCCCGAGGCGAGCTTCACCAGCTTGCCCGCATGCCCGCACACCACCACAGCCTCGGCGCCAGCATCAGCACAGCGCTCAAGCATGTAGCCCACGTAGTTTCCGCACTGCACCACCGCATCCTCCGGCACCCCTCTGCTCAGCGCATACCTCTCTCCCAGCCTTCCCGGAGCAAGCACCAGCTCCCTGAAGCCTGCAGCAAGCGCCACGTCCACCTGCTTCTCTAAGGAGCGCACCAGCGCAGACTCGCTCCAGGGCACCACTATCCCTGTCGTGCCCAGCACCGAGAGTCCGCCCGCTATGCCCAGCCTCGGGTTCATGGTTCTGGAAGCCAGCTCCTCCCCGCCGGGTATGGAAACGGTAACTTCGGCGCCTTCCTTCAGCACCTCCCTCACCGCCTGCTCAATCATCCTCTTAGGCACCGGCGTAATAGCCGGCTCGCCCACGGGTATGTCCAGCCCCTCCTTGGTCACCACGCCCACACCCTCACCACCCCTTATCACCACCTCCCTGCCCCCGGTAAGCCTGACCTCCGCGCAGACCTTCACCCCGTGGGTGACATCCGGGTCATCGCCCGCATCCTTGAGCACGCACGCCCTTGCCTTTCTTCCATCCACTTCAAGCTCATCCACCCGCATCCTTGCGGTTTCCCCTGCGGGCAGGGTTATGCGCACCACCTCAGGCACTTCGCCCACGAGTGCCAGGCACGCCGCCTTGGCGGCAGCGGCGGCGCATGCACCTGTGGTGTATCCGAAGCGCATGAATATCCTTTACATCAGCCGCTTATTAACTCTCGCCCATCAGAGCAGGCGGTGCACCTCCATGACCTCAAGCTCCCCCACGCCGCTGAGCTGCCTCAGCTTCTCCTCCAGCCTCTCAGCCTCACCCTCTGCGTCCTGCACCACAAACTCAGCCACCAGCGCCTTCAGCCCGAAAGCTATCGGCTCCTCCTTAGCGGCATTCAGCCTGAAGCCCGTGCTTCCCAGCCTCTCCACCAGCTCCCCCAGGTCTGTCTCGGCACTCTCGGGAAACAGCTTCACCCTGACCAGCACTTCAGCCATCCTAACACCTCACGGTCCTGAAAAACCGCACTCGCAGGCGTACCTTCTTCCCAGCTTCCTGCACCGCCTGCACCTGACTATGAGCTCCCCGCACTCAGGGCAGGGGAAGCGAACATTACCTTCTCCAGCCTCCACGTACACACCACACGAAACGCATGTCGGCACTTCCATATACTGCCTCCAGGCTTTGAGAGCCGCCCATGAAGCATCGGATAACAATATAAAAACTATTTGAGCACCACCCTGCCAGGGGGAAGCAGCGCCTTCATCTGGGTGAAGAACCCGGGGAAGGAGATGGAGGTGCATTCAGCGCCGGTGATGCAGCTCTTGCCCTCTGCCGCAAGCGCCGCCACGCTCAGCGCCATGGCTAAGCGGTGGTCGCCGTGGGAGTCAACCCTCGCCCCCCTCAGCCTGCCGCCCCTGATTTCAAGTCCGTCCCTTCTCTCCCTGATATCAGCTCCAAACTTTGAGAACTCTACGGCACAGGTTCTTATCCTGTCACTCTCCTTGTGGCGTGCATGCTCCACACCGTGGAGCAGCGTTCTGCCTTCTGCGCAGCAGGCGATGGCGGTGGCTACCGGCAGAAGGTCCGGGCAGTCGCCCAGCCCAGCCTCAAAGCTCCCGGGCAGACCATCACCCCTAACACGCACCTCATTACCGTGCACCCTCACCTCCGCGCCCGCCTCTCTGAGAATCTCCAGCACCCTGCGGTCTGCCTGCAGCGACTCCTTCTGCAGGTTCCTCACCGTCACCTCTCCCCCCGCCACCACCGGCATCGCCAGCAGGAAGGCGGCAGAGGAGTAGTCCCCTTCAACCCTGTAGGCGGTGCCTTTGTAGCCCCCCGGCTCCACCCGGAACCTGCGGTACCCTTCCCTCTCAACCTCTGCACCGAAGCACCTCATAACCTCCAAGGTCATGTCAACGTAGGGCTTGGACTTCAGCTCGGTTGTGACGACCACCTCCATGCCCTCCTCGGTGCACGGTGCTGCCATGAGCAGGGAGGAGACGAACTGGGAGCTTATACTGCCGGGAAGCTCCACTCTCCCTCCCCTGAGCTTTCCGCCATGCACACGCACAGGAGGGCAGCCATTTCTTCTGACAGACTCAGCCTCCACGCCCAAGGAGCGCAGCGCCTCAAGCAGCGGCTCCACGGGGCGCCTCTGCAGCGACTCATCACCCGTGAGCAGAGCCTCACCATCAAGCGCCGCAACACCTGTGAGAAGCCTCAGGCTTGTGCCCGAGTTGCGGCAGTCTACAGCGCCCTCCGGGGTGCAGGGTTTTCCGTTTACACCCTCAACCACTGCAGGCTCACCCACCTCAATCCTGGCACCGAAGCTGCGCATCCCCTCTAAGGTGGCGAGCGTATCTTCTGCACGGAGCCAGCGGCTCAGGAGGGAGCGTCCCTCCGCAAGCCCTGCGGCAACAAAGGCGCGGTGGGTGTAGCTCTTGGAGGGTGGAGCCTCGGCGCTCCCCTCTGCGCTGCACCTGCCGTAAACTACAGCCATCATCTCAACCGCTAAGGATATATTTGAGAGGGGTTAAATATTTTGGTGGCATGCTGGACAACGTCAGGCGTGAGATTGAGCTGCTGTGCAGGCATGTGAGGGTGCTGCGGCTTGTGAAGCAGCACGAGCCCGTGGGGATAATAAAGCTCTCCGAGCTCAGCGGCATACCGCAGCACAGGGTGCGCTACTCTCTGCGGGTGCTTGAGCGGGAGGGGATAATAAAGCCCTCACCCCAGGGGGCGGTGACAGAGAGGAGAGCCGAGGAGTTCCTGGCAAGCCTGCCGGGCGAGATTGAAATGCTGCGTGAGATGCTTGAGGAGTGTCTGGAGAGGACTGAGCTCTAATAGCCTGCCCTTCAGGAGGGAATCTGCTAATCTCTGTCCTCCTCGCCCTCAAACACTATCTTGTACTCACTCTTTGACACCGAGGCAGTTTCCATCACCCTGTCAGACACGTACACTGGAGTGTTGGTGCGCACCGCTATGGCTATGCTGTCGCTGGGTCTTGCGTCAAACTCAAATTCATTGCCATCCGAGCTCAGAATCAGCCTGGCGAAGAACACGCCGTCATTGAGGTCGTCTATCAGCACCCTCTCAATCTTGTAGTTCAGCCCCTCCAGGATGTTCACTATCAGGTCGTGGGTCAGCGGTCTCGGGTAGGGCACCTTCTCCAGTGCTGTCTGGATTGAAAACGCCTCCGCGGCGCCGATGTAGATGGGCAGCACCTCCTCTCTGTCATTCTCCAGGAAAACCACCGGCGTGGCTCCTTCGGGCAGGGGGGACATGAACACCCCCACCACAGTTACAAGCTGGAACCCCTCTATCTTTTCAGGCTTCGCCATACCGCACCTCTCTTCACACCTTACCAACTCACCCCACAGTAACGTGTAGCACTGATATAGAATTTGCGAGGTTAGGTATTCGGTGCAGGAAGCATGACCCCGCTGCTGGCAGGCATCGCATGCGCCGTGCTTGTGCTCGGACTTCTCACCCTGCCTGCAGGCAAGCTTGCGGCGGTTGCGCTGGCGACTCTGGTGAGCTGGCACACCGCAGCGCTTCTCCTCACCATCTTCTCCGGCATAATGCTCGCCAGGCTCATGGATGCAGGTGGAGTTACCGAGGAGCTCAGCTCCCGCCTGGGGGGCGGCTGTGTGCTGCTGGTGCTTCCGCTTATGCTCGGCATGCTCCCCATGCCAGGTGGTGCCTTGGTCTCCGCGATACTGCTGAAGAGGCTCGGCACCTACGGAGATGAGCTCATCGCCTTCACCAACTACTGGTTCAGACACCTCCTGATACCTGTCTGGCCCCTCTATCCAGCCTTCATAATCACCATGGGTGTAGCCCACCTTACAGCGCTTGAGCTCATAGCCATCAACCTGCCCCTGGCAGCCTCAGCCATAGCCGCCGGGATGCTGCTGTGCCGGGGTATGAAATTCAGCCTGCTGCGCTGCCTCTCGCTGCTCCGCATGCCCATCCTCTGGATGCTCATCCTGCCCCTGAGCATCGGTGTTGCTCTGAACCTGCCGCTTTACGCAGTCATCTCTGCCACCGCCCTGAGCGTGGCTATCCTCACACGGGCTGGTGCCGGGGGCATAAAGAAAGCCGCGAGAGCTGCGCTGGATGCGGAGCTCTTCCTGCTGGTCATTCTGGTGCTTGTGCTCAGGGACGTGGCAGAGGCGGGTGGTGCGGGAGAGAGGCTCGCCGCAGCGCTTCAGGTTTCGGGTGAGCCGCTTGTAGGTGCGGCGCTCTTCAGCTTCACCGTGGGGCTCCTGACAGGCATAGAGATGGCACCCGCGGGAGTGGCGATACCCCTGTTTCTCGGTCTGGTGGAGCAGAACCCACAGGCGCTGCTGGTGCTCTTCGCCTCCGGCTACTTAGGGGTTCAGCTCTCACCAGCGCACCTCTGCCTCACCGGCAGCATCCACCACCTCGGCGCTGGCTTCCTGCAGGTTTACCGCAGGGTGCTTGCCGCATGCCTGCTCACCGGGCTCTTCCTGGGCGTCTGGCTGCTGTTTCAGTACACGTCCATGGCGGTGTTGTAGACGTTGAACTTGCCCGTGGGCGTCACCAGCCCCCTGATTCTCGTCTTCTCCTCCAGCGTACTGTCCTCATAAATCACTATCTCACCTTCTCTCCCCGCATCATTCATCCTGCCCCACACGCTGATCCAGACCTCGCTGCCATCCATGCTGTATTCTATGTGCACCGCTCTGCCGTAGTCTGCCACCTCCCAGCAGCGGTAAAGGCTTGCGTTCTCCTTTGATATCACGCACACCGAACGCTGCATGCTCTCGTTCTTGCTAAGCGGGAAATCCACCCAGACCCATCTGCTCTTCGGATGGGTTTTCACGAACAGGCTGCCGCTGCTGGGCAGTTCAATTCTGCGCACCACCTTCCAGGCATACTCGGGATAATTCTCGGGGTCTGTGCCTATCAGGGCAAGCAGTCCCTCGCCTAAGTGCACCGTCGCCCACACAGGCCCGTAGTCGGGGTCAATCCAGTTTGCGCCTCTGCCAGGATGAGGCACCCTGCCTGTGTTTACCACCGATACCACCCGCTCTTCCCTGGCGTCCAGCACCACAATGCTGTTCCGCTTGTTGGCTGCAACTAAGAAATACCTGCCTGTTGCGTCCCAGCCGCCGTCATGCAGAAACCTCTCTGCCTCTATCATCTTTATCGTCGGGTTGCGCACGTCCGAATAATCCACCAGCCATATCTGCCCTGTCTCTTTGACGCTCATTATCCATCGGGGTTTGAAGCGGGATGCAACGATGCTTGCCACTCTGGGTTCCGGGTGATACTCGCCAGTATCATAGGTGTACCCCCTGGTGCTGACAACCTTTATGGGCTCTAAGGTGCTGCCGTTGAGTATCACAAAGTGGGGTGGCCAGTAGCATCCCACGATGACATACCTGTCATAAAAATCTCCGTCCTCACCGCGGTACTTGCTCACCTCAATGGAGCGGGCATCGTAGCAGGTCTTGACCTCCGCCACCTTGTCCGGCTTCTCCATCCAGAGGTCTATCATCACCGCCTTGCCATCCCTGCCTATGGTGTAAACGTACCTCCCGGTGGCAGACATGCGGGAGATGTGAACCGCATATCCTGTATCAACGGTGCTTACCACCTCTTTGGTGTCTCCATCAATTATAGCCACCTTGCCGGCGTCTCTCAGGGTGACGGAGAAGAAGTTCTGCCAGTTTCTGCTATGCTCCGGTTCGGAAGGTCGCTGTCCCGGCTCAACTATGAGCTTCCATGTTTCTCTCATGTCCTCTAAGGACATCTCGGGTGGCGTTGGTGGCTCTTCTCTCAGGAACTTCACCAGAAGCTCAACGCCATCGCTTCCGAGCACATCACCCCAGCCGGGCATTCCCCCGGAAGTTCCGTTGGCGATGACCATGGCAATCCCGGCATCACTGCGCTCGGCAAGCTCTTCAGGCGTTATCGCTGGACCCGTTGCACCCTTCCTGAGCACGCCGTGGCAGCCAGCGCAGCGGTCAAAGTAAATCTGTGAAGCTCTTTCAAACTCTGCATCCGTCATATCCTGCAGTGCAGCTTCAAGGCTGGCGTTGCTCCCCTCGTCATCCAGGGACACCTCACTGGTTACGGTTTTTGCCCTGCTGTCTTTCAGCTCTGTTACGTCTTCGCGTGTCTGTGAGCTCTGCTCCGGCTCGTAAGTACATCCTGCAACCAGACTCAAAACCACCACAGCCAGATATATAAGCCATCTGGAGTTCATGAGTTTTTGCTCACAATATTTATTTAAAAACATATTTGAGAAAAATTAAGTGAAATTATTAATTTTTATTAAATAATCATAAAAGTTATGAGGGCGGTATTAACAGACAAGCAGTTTTTCAGCGAGCCTTCTGAGCTCCTCGCCTGGTGTGAAGCCCACCACCCTGTGCACCTCTCTGCCATCTCTGAAGAATATCAGGGTGGGCACTCCCCTGACTCCGTACCTCATGCTCGCCTCAGGGTTTCTGTTTGCGTTTATCTTGGCTATTTTAACCTTTCCTGCAAGCTTTGCGGCGAGCTCCTCAAGTACAGGTGCAAGCATCCTGCATGGCTGGCACCACTCAGAGTAGAAGTCCAGCAGCACCGCCCTCTCTCTCTTCAGAAGCTCTTCAAGCTCTTCAGAGCTCACCTCAACCGGCGAGGCATCAGCTGCCTCAGCTCCGGCTCTTGCGAGCATCTCCCTAAGCTTCCTCCTCTTAATCTCTTCTGCAGTGTCCATACTAACTTAACTGAGTAAGTTTAACGTAGTGGAAACCGGCTGAACGGTAGTGCATGCCGGTGCATAAAGGCTAACATTTATATATCACCCCCTGCCACTATACACCGGGTTCCAAACCCCGAAAACAGGAGGTAAGGGTATATGAGAAAAAAGGGAGTGCTGTGGCTACTGTTGCTGGTGTTCGGCATCGGCTTGATAGCGGGATGCGCTGGCGGAGGTGAAAAAACTACACCCCCACCTGTTGAGCCAAAGAAACCGGAGAAGCCAACCACGCCACCACCATCTACGGGTGAAGAACCTTCGCAGCCCACCAAGACCGAGACCCCGCCACCTGCTGCTGAGGGTGCTGTGCCTGCAATCGTCAGTGTTGACTGGCTCAAGGAGAACCTGGACAGCGTTATACCGCTGCACGTGAGCGACAAGCAGCAGGTGTACAACACCATGCACATTCCGGGTGCAAGGTTCCTGGACCAGAGGAAGCTCTACGCCGGCGGATTCAAGCCTGATGGTCCCGGCACGATTCTCTCAAAGGCGGACTTTGAGGCACTCATGAGTGAGCTGGGCATAACCCCTGAGGACCACGTGGTGGTGTACGGCAACCCCAGGTCCCCCTTCGTGGCGAGAGCCTACTGGGTGCTCAAAGCCTACGGACACGAGAAGGTCTCCTACTTAGATGGCGGCCTTGACGCCTGGCTGGCTAAGAAGTATCCCACAACCAGCGAGGTGCCCCAGATAACCAAGACCACCTACACCGCCAAGGAGATTGACGAGAGCCTGTGGGCGAATGCAGAGTACGTGAAGGGCAAGCTCGGAGACTCCGGTGTGGTAATAGTGGACGCCAGGAGCCCCGCCGAGTACAATGCAGGACACATACCAGGGGCAGTGAACCTGAACTGGATTACCACCAACCTGAACAAGGACGGCACCTTCAAGAGCGCTGAGGAGCTGAAGAAGCTCTACGAGAGCAAGGGTGTTACGCCGGACAAGGAGATAATAACCTACTGCGTTACGGGTACCAGGTCCTCCAACACCTTCTTAGTGCTCAAGGAGATCCTGGGCTATCCGAACGTCAAGAACTACGACGGCTCCTGGAACGAGTGGAAGGTGAAGTACCCGGACAACATAGAGAAGTAGGCGGCAACGCCGCCTTCTCAATTTATTTTTTTGAGGTTTAATTTGGGGGGTGCTGGCATGTACAGCGTGGCAGTTCTGGGAGCTACCGGGATAGTGGGTCAGAGGTTTGTTTCTCTTCTAGCAGAGCATCCTTATTTTGAGCTCACGCACTTAGCAGCCTCGGAGAGGAGCGCCGGGAAGAGGTACGGGGAGGCTGTGAGGTGGTGCATAGACAGGGAGATGCCTGAGGGTGTAAGGGACATGCGGGTGTGCGGCATTTCGCCAGAGGAGGTGAAGGCTGATGTGGTGTTCTCAGCCCTGCCCTCGGAGGTTGCCAGAAAGGTTGAGCCCGAGTTTGCAGAGGCGGGGGCAGTGGTGGCGAGCAACGCCTCCGCATACCGCATGGCTGAAGATGTACCCTTGGTGATTCCGGAGGTTAACCCGGAGCACCTGAAGATGATAGAGGTGCAGAGGGAGCGCAGAAAGTGGGACGGCGCGATAATAACCAACCCGAACTGCTCAACCATTATCGCTGTTCTCACCTTCAAGCCGGTAATGGACGCCTTCGGCATTGAAAGTGCCGTGGTGAGCACCATGCAGGCGCTCTCAGGCGCCGGGTACAGCGGCGTGCCCGGCATGAGCATCCTGGACAACCTCCTGCCCTACATCCCGAAGGAGGAGGAGAAAATAGAGACCGAGACGCTGAAGATTCTCGGCACCTTCAACGGCTCGGAAATTGAGCCGGCGGAGCTGAAGCTCAGCGCCTCCTGCACGCGCGTGCCTGTGCTGGAGGGGCACGCGGAGGCGGTGTTCCTCAAGACCAGAGAGAAGGCAGAGCCGGAGGAGGTGGCAGATGCCATGAGGCGCTTCAGAGGCAAGCCCCAGGAGCTGAAGCTGCCCACGGCACCCGAGCACCCGCTGCTCGTGCGTGAAGAGCAGGATCGTCCGCAGCCGAGATTTGACAGGAACGCGGGCGGCGGGATGAGCGTTACAGTGGGCAGGGTGCGCAGGGATGGAGTGCTCGGGGTAAAGTACTTCTGCCTGGGGCACAACACCATAAGAGGCGCAGCCGGAGCGAGCGTGCTCAACGCAGAGCTAATGCACAGGCAGGGTCTGCTCTGAAGGCGGTAAAATGCGCAGCACCGAGCTGCTCAGAGGGGTGCAGCACGAGGTACGGAAGGTAATTGTGGGCAGCGAACATCCGGTGCGCTGTCTGCTTTTGAGTCTGCTCACCTGCGGGCACGTGCTTCTTGAGGGCGTGCCGGGAGTTGCCAAGACTCTCATGGTCAGAACCCTCGCCAGGACCCTCGGGTGTCGCTTCACCAGGGTGCAGTTCACGCCTGACCTTCTGCCCGCAGACCTCATAGGCACCAAGATATACAACCAGGCGACTGGAGAGTTTGAGACCAGGCTCGGTCCCATATTCACCAACATTCTGCTGGCTGATGAAATAAACAGAGCCCCCCCGAAGGTCCAGAGTGCACTTCTTGAGGCGATGCAGGAGAGAAGTGTCAGCATTTCAGGCGAAACCCACCATCTGCCCGAGCCTTTTCTGGTGCTCGCCACCCAGAACCCTGTGGAGCATGAGGGCACGTACCCCCTGCCAGAAGCACAGATAGACAGGTTCATGTTCAAGGTAACCGTGGGTTATCCCTCGCCAGAGGAGGAGATGGAGATTCTGGCAAGACACGCCTCTGGAGAGGTGATTGAGGTCAGGGAGCTTCTTTCACCCCAGGACATCATAAGGATGCAGCATCAGGTACACAGGGTGCATGTGGATGAGGAGATAAGGCGATATATCGTGCGCATAGCCCGTGCGACACGCAACCCCGCAGAGGCGGGAATGGATGAATTTGCCAGGTACATACGCTACGGAGTTTCACCCAGGGGGTCGCTGTTTCTGGCGCTTGCATCAAAGGCAAATGCACTGCTTGAGGGCAGGGATTATGTTATACCTGATGATGTAAAGGCAGTTGCAGTGGATGTGCTGAGTCACCGGCTGATTCTGAGCTATGAGGCTGAGGCAGATGGCATTGATGCAAGGGAGATAATGCGCAGCGTTCTTGAGAGGGTTGAGGTGCCCTGAGGTGGATGCTGCTGATATCCTCAGGAGACTCAGAAGGATTGAGCTCAAAGCCAGACTTGTGGCAGACACCATGCTTGCAGGGAGGTACAGAAGCAGGTTCAGAGGGGAGGGCATGGAGTTTGAGGATGTGCGGGAGTATGCCTACGGAGATGATGTGCGTCATATTCACTGGCAGGTTACGGCAAGAATGGGACGGACTTACGTTAAGGAGTTCGTGGAAGAGCGAGAGCTCTTGCTGGCACTGGTGGTGGATGTTTCTTCTTCAATGGACTTTGGGAGCTCCTGGAGGAGCCTCAGAGAGCTGGCGGCAGAGGTGGCAGGGGTGCTGGCTCATTCGGCGAGCATCTGCGGTGACAGGAGCTCACTGCTGCTGGTTGGTGAGAGGGTTGAGGGGTTTGTTCCCCCAGGCAGAGGAAGGGGGCATGTTTACCGGCTGATAAGGGAGATACTTCAGACGGTGCGGGAGTATTCAGGAACCGAGCTTGCAGAGGGGCTTGAGTTTCTGGGCAGGGTGCTCAGAAGGAGGGCGCTGGTGTTTGTTATCTCCGACTTCCTGACGGTGGATGATGAGTTTTTTGTGATGGTACGCAGGCTTGGAGGCAGGGGCTCTAAGGTGGTGGGAGTAATGCTGCGGGATGAGCGCAACTTTGAGCTGCCGGATGTGGGAATGGTCTGGCTCAGGGACCCGGAAACGGGTGAGGAGATGCTGGTCAATACTTCCAGAAGGAGCATAAGGGAGGGATTTGCAGAGGCTGCGAAGAGGCATGCCGAAACCACGGTGCGGAGGCTCAGGGAGGCTGGAGCAGAGGTGATGGTGATTGATGCTTCGGAGGACGTGGTTAAGCCGATGCTGCGGTTCTTTTCGGGGGCTTAGTCATGGAGTTTGGTGCGCCTGAAAGGCTGTATCTGATGCTGCTGATTCCAGGGTACCTGGTGTTTTACATATACACTCTGCGGATTAAGCGAACCCATGTGCTCAGATTTGCCAGCCTGAAAATGCTGCAGAGGGTTGCGGAGGGCAAGCCGGTGTATGAAAATTACCTGCCCCTGGCGCTGCGCATGCTGGCGGTGGCTCTCCTGGTGGTGGCGCTGGCTGAGCCGGTAAGCGTGATGAAGGTCAGGAGCACGGGCAGCGATGTTGTGCTTGCAATAGATGTTTCTGAAAGTATGTCTGCAACTGACCTGAAACCCTCACGCCTTGAGGCAGCCAAGAGCTCAGCTATGGCTTTTGCAGCCCAGATCGGCAGAGGCGATAGAGTGGGGGTTGTGAGCTTTGCGGGAGCTCCCCATGTGGTGGTGCCGCTTACCTCTGACCTGGGTGAGGTGATTGATGGTATAAGGGATATCGGGCTGGGAAAAGAGCCGGGCACGGCACTGGGCGATGCCATAATGAGTGCTGTGAGTATGGTGTCTGGAAGTGAGCGCAGAAGGGTGGTGGTGCTGCTGAGCGATGGCGTGAGTAACAGAGGGGTGTCGCCGGCGGAGGCGGTGGAGTATGCTAAGAAGATGAGGGTGAGAATATTTACGGTGGGGATAGGTACGCCCTCTGGAATTATTCCCGGCACGGGCAGCAGAGCGGAGCTGGATGAGACCACGCTCAGGAGCATAGCCGCAGCTACGGGTGGTGAATACAGGTACGCAAGCTCTGAGGCTGAACTCAGGGGTATATATTCGGAGATTGCCAGAACCATAAGCGAGCAGGAGGTGAGGAAGCCTATGGGCGCGGTGTTTGTGGCTGCTGCCATGCTTCTGCTGGTACTGGAGTTTTCACTGGCAGCCACGAGGTACAGAACCCTGCCGTAGGTGAAGCACATGAGGGTGACGGTGGTGTATGTTACATCTCCCGGACGCAGGGTGGCAGAGAGAGCCGCAGAGGTGCTGAGGGAGGAGGGATGCGAGGTGGAGGTGTGGCGAGCCAGAGCACCTGTGAGCGGGATGATGGAGCTGCTTGTGAGGAAGTGCGACGCCGTTGTGTGCGTTATGGCTCTCGGCATAGTGGTGCGCACCATAGCACCCCTGCTGAGGAGCAAGCACTCAGATCCAGCGGTGGTGTGCGTGGACGATGCAGGTAGGTTTGCCATAAGCGTGGTCTCGGGGCACAGGGGTGCCAACAGGCTTGCGGAGATTCTGGCAGAGGGGCTGGGAGCAAGGGCGGTGGTCACCACATCCACCAGCACCCAGGGTCTGGAGTGCGCTGAGGAGTTTGAGCAGAGGAATGGACTGGTGATGGAGGGGGATGCGAAGCAGATTAACTCTGCTATCGCAAACCGCAGGAGGGTGGCGGTGTTCTCTGACCTGCGGGTGTGCACAGCTCTTGAGGTTTATCCGCTGAAAATGATGGGCAGGGTGGAGTGCGATGCAGGGATTGTTGTGACCCCGGAGCTATTGGAGGTGCCGGAGGGGTGGCTGGTGATGCGCCCGTGCTGCATAGTGGCGGGGGTGGGGGCAAGGAGAGGTGTTGAGGCGGAGAGGGTGCTCGCGGCAGTTTCGGCGTGCCTTGAGACAGCTAACCTGAGCTCACTGAGCCTGTGTGCCATTGCCACAATCCCGAAGAAGGCGGAGGAGCGGGGCATACAGGAGGCTGCCGAACGTCTGGACGTGGAGCTCAGGGTGGTTGAGCCGGAGCAGATTCTGCAGGTGGAGCACAGGTTCAGGTGCAGCGAGTTTGTCAGGCAGAAGGTGGGAGTGGGGGCGGTGGCTGAGCCGTGCGCCTACTTGGGCTCAGGCGGTGGCAGGGTGCTGGGGAGATACGCAGGAGGTGGGATCAGAGTGGCTGTGGCTGAGCAAACATTTATATCCAGGTGCGGTGATAATTAAGTAAAAAAAGAGGGGTTGAGATATGAAAGCGCTTATACTTGCGGGAGGCAGGGGTACGAGGCTCTGGCCCATATCCAGGAACTCCTTCCCGAAGCAGTTCCAGAAGATTGCAAGTGATAAGACGCTTCTGGAGGAGCTTGTGGAGAGAATAAGCGGGATAGAGTACTTTGTGTCAACAAACATGGAGTTCAAGCTGCTGGTGAAGGACATTCTTGGAATAGAGGACGAGAGGATAATAGTGGAGCCCGCCTTCAAGAACACTGCACCTGCGGTGGCGTATGCCATGCAGTACCTGGTGGAGAGGGAGTTCGTGGACGAGGACGAGGCGGTGGTGGTGCTGCCCAGCGACCACTACGTGAAGGAGAGGGACAGGTTCATGGAGTACCTGCGAACCGCCGAGAAGATTTCAGAGAAGCACATAGTCACCTTTGGAATAAAGCCGAGAAAGCCAGAAACAGGCTACGGATACATAAAACCAGGGCGAAAGGTCAGACTCAACGGCGTGGAGGTGAAGTGTGTTGAGTGCTTCGTTGAGAAGCCCGACGAGGACACCGCAAAGTGGCTGATTGAGAGCGGTGCCTTCTGGAATTCCGGGATATTCATGTTCACCCCCAAAATATTCTTCAGGGAGCTCAAGGAGTGCTGCCCTGAAATATACGGCAAGCTCAGGGAGTGCTTCCATGAGACCTGGAAGTGCTTCACCGACATGCCCGATATCTCCATTGACTACGCGGTTATTGAGAGGAGCAGGAACGTGGTGTGCCTGCCCATGGACATCTCCTGGAGTGACCTCGGCTCCTGGGACTCGCTGTACGAGGTGGTTGAGAAGGATGAGAGCGGAAACTTTGTAAAGGGGAATGTGTTCTCCATGGACTCAAGGAACTGCCTGATTTACTCCCAGGACGGCAGGCTGGTGTGCGTGGTGGGCGTGAAGGACCTGGTGGTGGTGGAGAGCGAGGATGTGGCGCTGATTCTGAAGCGGGGCATGGGGCAGAAGGTGAAGGAGCTGGTTGACCAGCTCAGGGCGATGAAGAGGAGGGAGGTGCTGGAGCATGTGGTGGAGTACCGCCCCTGGGGCTACTACAAGTCCCTGCTCCACGGCGACAGGTACAAGATAAAGAAGATTGTGGTGTATCCCTCGGCAAAGCTCAGCTATCAGATGCACTACCACAGGAGCGAGCACTGGGTGGTGGTCAGGGGCACGGCGAAGGTTGTTATAAACGGGAAGGAGCACGTGGTGCGGGAGGGTGAGAGCATATTCGTGCCAAAGGCTGCGCTCCACAGGCTGGAGAACCCGGGCAAGATAGACCTGGAGATAGTGGAGATTCAGCAGGGCGAGTACCTGCACGAGGATGATATAATAAGGGTGGAGGATGAGTACGGCAGGGCTGAAAAAGGGTTTAAAAGCATGCCATCACCCAACGGCAACGGCGCAGAGACGGTCAGGCTTAAACCCAGAAGCAGGAGTGCCAAGATGGAGAGCATGAAGGAGGATGCGGGTTCGCTACGTCTCGGCTGAGAGCCTGCACCGACCCGAGGCGGTGCGCTGGAGGAGCAGGCTGAAGGAGCGCTATTCCCCGCCAGAAGCTGAGCTGGCGGTGCTGCTGCCCTGCTCTGCAAGGAAGCCCTACTCCACCTCTCCCTCCCACAGGAGGTTCATCTCTGCCATAAGGAGGGGAGCTCCATGCAGGTGCCAGGTAAATGAGGTGGTGATGACCTCACCCTTGGGGCTGGTGCCCAGGGAGCTTGAGAGCCTCTTCCCCGCCTGCTGCTATGATGTGCCTGTAACGGGGCACTGGAGCGGGGAGGAGAGGGAGATGCTCAGGGAGATGCTGCGCTGGTACCTCAGAGCCTTCAGCGGCAGGGTGGTGTGCTACGCGGGCGGCGCCTATGCTGAGGTTGCTGAGAGCCTGGGAATAGAGGTGGTGGCACGGGAGAGCCTGCTTTCAGCAGAGTCTCTGGAGAGGCTGGAGCAGAGGGTGGCCGAGCATGCGGCAGAGTGCAGGTGCGGCGGCGGCTGGCAGGCAAGGGCTGCGAGGTGTGTTGCAGATTTTCAGTTCGGCAGAGGTGCGGGGGAGGCGCTCGTGCCTGAGGGTGCGGTGGTGCGGGGAGGCAGGGTGTTTTATGGTGAGAGGCTGGCGGCAGAGCTGGGCAGCGGCGGTCTGAGGCTGAGGCTTCCAGGTGCCAGAAGGCTTGCCGAGGCGTGCCCTGAATATGCGGTTGAGCTGAACTTCATGCCTAAGAGCAGGAATGTGCTCGCTCCAGGAGTTGTGAGAGCAGGGGAGATGATTCTTCCCGGGGATGAGGTGGCGGCGGTGTATGAGGGCAGAACCGTGGGTGCGGGAAGGGCGCTGATGAGCGGAGGCGAGATGCACAGAGCAACGCGCGGCGTGTGCGTTGAGCTCAGGGAGTTCGGGGGTTAGCGGGTTATGTTCATGAGCCTGTCAGGAGCCAGTCTTTAAAAAATAAGAGTGCTGTGCACTGCTGGATTGGCAGCTTCAGGAGGCTTTTGAGATAGGCATTGAGCCTGAGGAGCACAAGAGCGCAGCGCTGGATGCCGGGAGGAATAGCAGAGAGGAGTACCCTCTGGACCACGTGCCGGAGATTGAGAGTTTTGCTGGGCAGAAAGGCTGGACTGCTGCCTGGGAAGAAGGATGAGATTAAGGGTCACCCGTGAGGCTGGAAGCGTGGCTGAGAGAGCGGTACCAACGAGCTGCTTGAGCACCGCTTCACGCGCTTTAAATAAGATGCTGGCAAAGGCTGCCACTGAGGTGTGGCTGCCGCAGGCTGCAGGCATGACAGCTATCTAACACCCAAGATACCTACTGTTTCAGCATGCACCTTAGCTACACAAAACCGCAACTCACAGAAAATTTTATATATACAATGCCCGATATACCTGCCGTGAGAGGAGGCAGCAAGAATGTCTCGTCTGAACACGCGTTCGACGGGATGCTTTTCTGTGCCGGTACTTATTATCTGCACACTTTTTTCTGCAGCCATTGTTAGCGCACAGGGTATACCTATAACCTCCTGCACCAGCATAAACCAGCCCGGCTACTACTACCTCACCACCGACATAATAAACTACTCGGGTTCCTGGTTCTGTCTTAACATATCGGCGAACGATGTTACCATAGATGGAGGTGGACACATCATAGACGGTGTTGGACAGCCAAATACCTACGGCATTCTCACCTGGGGAGGCGCCTACGAAAACATAACCGTTCAAAATCTGAAGTTGAGCGACTGGGGAAAGGGGTTGAGCCTAACCATAAACGCAATCGCAACCATCTGGAACGTGAGAATAACTGACACCTTAGGAGGTATAAAAATAGCGCCTCCATTTGGGAATACCACCACCGGCGTTATGATTGCACACACATCTGTTGAAAACACACGTGGAGGGTCATTATCCTCAGCCATCTCGCTGACCTACGTTGACAACAGCACCATATTGAACAGCACTGTCATCAACAGCTCTGGATACGGAATCAAGCTGAGGTTTTCCAACTACAACACAATAACAGGCAACAGGATAATCAACAATACTGTTGGAATCTCAATAGACGGGTTGAGTAACCTGATATACAACAATTTCTTCCAGAATTCACAAAACGCTGACCCCTATGCCCTCGGCACGTTTACCCAGTGGAACATCAGCAAGACTCCGGGAACCAACATAGTGGGAGGCAGCTACTTAGGCGGCAACTACTGGGGCTCTCCCGCAGGTAATGGCTACAGCGACACCTGCGTAGATGCCGACGGCGATGGGATATGCGACTCCAGTTATGCGGTGGAAGGAGTTACCACGAACACAGACTACCTGCCCTTGGCGAAGCCTGGCGGGGGGCAGCAGCAGGACACCACCCCGCCCAGCATAACCATCCTCTCCCCGCAGAACACCACCTACTACACTGATTTCATTCCTCTGATAGTGAACGCCGACGAGCCGGTGTCAGCCTGGTGGTACAGCCTTGACGGCGGCGCCAACGTGAGCTTCACGCCTCCAGCCCCTCTCACCAACCTCTCTGAAGGCGAGCACCAGCTCACGGTTTACGCCATGGACCTTGCCGGCAACATCGGCGAGGCGAGCGTTGACTTCTCTGTTGTTATTCCAGCGCAGAACTACCACACCGTTCAGGGCACCGTCTACTACTACGGCAACGAGACGGGTGAGATTCACGTTCTCGCTGCCTACACTCCATTTATCGGCGATGAGCTCTCTGAAGAGCTTGGAGATGGAGAGCTTCTACCCGTGATAAACGAGACAGTTCTTCCCTCGCCCGGCAGCTACACCCTGGGAGTTACCCTTCCTGCGGGCATGTCCTTCTTTGTAGTAGCCTATCTGGACAAGAACGGCAACTCCGTCTACGACCTCAACGACGAGCCCGTGGGTTATGCTGTAAACAGGAGCTCGCCCATACTTGCCGACCC
>Ga0256839_1002131_pt1 | contig 22627 bp, 23 predicted proteins | sample 354166metaG_FD_185968 | JGI IMG/M metagenome (GOLD analysis project Ga0256839, IMG submission 185968) | Hydrothermal vent microbial communities from Mid Atlantic Ridge, Atlantic Ocean - 354-166 | ecosystem: Environmental > Aquatic > Marine > Hydrothermal vents | place: Atlantic Ocean: Mid... | reverse complement strand
TGACTCCCGCATTCGAACCGGAGATGCGCCACAAAACATGGCCCTGTTCCGGCGTTTCGTACTCAATATTGCCAGACTCTCACCGCTGAAGGAGAGCATGAAGGGAAAACTGAAACGGGCTGCCTGGGGTGACTCTTTCCGCTCAAAGCTGTTGTTTGGGTAACAAAGTCACGAAAGTATGCCCCCCCCCTGGTTGCTTTACTGACTGTCGGTATTTCCACCCTCGCTCGAGATATTCCACTGCATATCTCACTGGAACTTTTCTGAAACACCGATGGCAGCAGTTTTCAGTTAACCGCGGGCGCTCCCTGACGGTTATTAATCAGGCTGTTTTTACTGAGGCAGTCAGGCACTGTTTTTGCCACATGCAATTCTGCTGATCACAAATTCCGGCTATGGCCGTTCCGAAACAGGGAAAATTTCCTTCAGTGCGCTGAATCTGACGAATAACATCTCCCTTGTTCATCCGGCCGGTTTTGATGCCCCACTCCTTGGCTATCTTGCGAACTTCTTGCATTTTCATTTATCAGAGCTCCATATTTTAGTGCTTAAAACTATCGAAATATCGGAAAATAGCGCATATTCTTTAAGAGCCAGCCCGCTCAAAAACAGTTCACTCTAAACATTATGACGAGATGGCCGAAAAGTATATCTATTACGGAGCCCTGCGGGCTTCAGCCATGAACAGAACTTTAACAAACCAGGAGTTAAAAAATGAAAATTGCACTAATCGGTCTGGGAAAAATGGGCGCAAACATGGCCCGCCGTCTCTGCCGTGGCGGTATCGAAGTGGTTGGTTTCAACCGTTCCCGCGAGATCATCGAAGAGTTGGCCAGGGAAGAAGGCATGACTCCCGCCAACAGCCTGGCCGATGCAGTCAAACAGCTCCCCTCTCCCCGTGTGGTCTGGTTGATGCTGCCCAGCGGCGCACCCACTGAGAACACCCTGCAGGAGTTGATTCCGATGCTGGATAAAGGCGATATCGTGGTTGAAGGTGGCAACTCCAACTATCACGACAGCCAGCGCCGCGGCGAGATGCTGGCTGAACACGGGATCGGCTACGTTGATTCAGGTACTTCCGGCGGCGTTTGGGGATTGAAGGAGGGTTACTGCCTGATGGTCGGTGGCGAGAAAGAGCATGTCAACGCGGTTGAACCGGTGCTCAAAACCCTCGCCCCGGCAGCTGATCGCGGCTGGGCCCACGTTGGCCCGGTAGGTGCAGGACACTTCACCAAGATGATCCACAACGGCATCGAATACGGAATGATGCAAGCCTATGCGGAAGGGTTCGCCCTGCTGCGCGGCAAAGAGGAGTTCGCTCTCGATATGGCCCAGATCACAGAACTGTGGAAACACGGCTCCGTGGTGCGCAGCTGGCTGCTGGATCTCACCGCAGACTTCATGAAAAAGGATCAGAACCTGGAGGAGATAGAACCTTACGTCGCTGACTCCGGTGAAGGCCGCTGGACGGTCAACGAATCCGTTGATCAGGGCGTTGCCGCCCCCGTGCTCACGCTGGCATTGCAGATGCGTTTTGCCAGCCAGGATGAATATGGCTACGGAAACCGGGTATTGTCCATGATGCGTAACGCATTTGGCGGTCATTTTGTTGAAACCAGGGATAAATAATCATGACTGAGTCATGCACCTTTGTAATCTTCGGAGCCACCGGCAACCTGGCGCAGGTCAAGCTGCTGCCCGCTCTCTACCATCTGGAGCAGGCAAACCGGCTCCCTGAAGGGATGGCCATTATGGGCTTTGGCCGTCGCAGCTGGAGTAAGGAGGAGTGGTGCAAAAAGGTCGAACAGATGCTTGAGTCCCGCGTCCGGGGTGGCATTGACAATGAGGTTTTCCAGCGGTTGAGCCACCGGCTCCACTTCTGCCAGGGAGATCTGTCCGAGGTAGATTCATTTCAGCATCTGCGCGAAACGATTGAAGCAAACCCCGACCTGCCTAAAAACATGGCCTTCTATATGGCCATCAGTCCAGCAGAATACAAGGCGACGGCTCGTAACCTGGCTGCGGCGGGACTCAATGAAGAGAAAGGTGGATGGCGACGGCTGGTGGTGGAAAAACCGTTCGGCTATGACCTGGAAAGCGCCCAGATCCTCGATAGCTGTCTGCACCGCCACTTTTCCGAGCAACAGATCTATCGCATCGATCACTATCTGGGCAAAGCGATGGTACAGAACGTACTGGTGTTCCGGTTCGCCAACCTGATGCTGGAACCGCTCTGGAACAGAAACTATATCGATCATGTCCAGATAACCCACTCCGAAAGCCTGGGCATCGCCGGGCGGGCACACTACTATGATGGAGCCGGAGCACTGCGCGACATGGTGCAGAGTCATCTGCTGCAGATGCTGGCGCTGGTTGCGATGGAACCACCAGCCTACCTGGATGCAGAATCCCTGCGCGATGAAAAGGTAAAAGCACTGAAGTCCATCCGCCCCATTCCCCGCAATGCCGTAAATGCTCACGCCTATCGGGCCCAATACAGCCGTGGTACAGTCAACGGCAAAGAGGTTCCCGGTTATCTGGAGGAGGAAGGGATCGCCCATAACAGCACCACCGAAACCTACGCATCACTGAAGCTCTATATCGACAACTGGCGCTGGCGGGGAGTACCATTCTATCTGCGCACCGGGAAGCGCATGGCCCAGAACAGCTCGGTAATCGCAATCCGGTTCAAGAACCCGCCCCAGCAGCTGTTTCGCAAAACCAGTATCGAGAAACTGGAACCAAACTGGATTCTGCTTAGCATCCAGCCGCATGAGTGCCTGCGTATCGAGATGCAGGTCAAGGAACCCGGTCTGGAGATCCGTGCCCATACCACCCAACTGGATGCCAGTTACTGTGGCCTGAGTCGCTATCAGATCGATGCCTATGAAGCGTTGTTGCTGGATGTGATGGAGGGCGACCAGTCCCTGTTTCTGCGCTACGACGAGATCTCTACCGCCTGGAAAGTGGTGGACCCCATCATCCAGTCCTGGTCCACAGAGCGGGATTTCATCCACACCTATTCCGCCGGTACCTGGGGACCAAACGACTGCCAGCGAATCTTTGATAACGAGGACCATTACTGGCGGAACTCATTTTCCAGCACTACAGAGGGGCATAAGAAAGAGGGATAATACCGTCATAATCGAAAACCTCTGAAATTCCGGTTGGTATATAATACGAGAAAATCGAACAGTCCGGTCTCATCAAGGATGGAGTAGTATCACCAGCTTTCAGGGAGAAATACGATTATGTCCAAATTCGAAAATATCACAGCCATTACCCGGTGGTTCTTCGTTGTATTGCTGCTTGGAGCATTGACCGGCTGCGGTATCAATAACATTCCTACCTACGATGAGGCGGTTAACGCCGCCTGGAGCCAGGTGCAGAACCAGTACAAGCGTCGTGCTGATCTTGTCCCCAACCTGGTGGAGACGGTAAAGGGCTTCGCCAGGCAAGAGAAAGAGGTGCTGACAGAGGTAATCGAAGCGAGGGCCAAGGCTACCAGCATGCAGCTCCCCAGGGATATTCTCAGCGACCCGCAGGCATTTCAGCAGTTCCAGCAGAACCAGGATGCCCTTTCCAGCGCGTTGGCTCGCTTGATGGTGGTGGTGGAACGTTATCCGGATCTGAAATCAAACCAGAATTTTCTGGCCCTGCAGTCACAGCTGGAAGGGACAGAAAATCGCATTGCTGTGGCACGACGGGACTATATCCAGGCAGTACAGCAGTACAATACCGAACTGCGCACCATTCCGGGCCGCTGGTGGGCAGCGCTGCTCTACTCCGATCTGAAGATTAAAGAGAACTTTACCCAACCGGAATCGGTACAGGAAGCACCCGCAGTTCAATTCAACTGAAACAGGGTCCGGAAGTTACCCGTGGTGATCTGGGCAATATCCTCCAACGAGGTTTCACGTAGCTCTGCCAGGCGTTCCGCTATCTGGCGCACATAGGCGGGTTGATTGGGTTTGCCCCGATAGGGAACCGGAGCCAGATAGGGGGAGTCCGTCTCCACCAACAGGCGATCAGCCGGCACCAGTCGGGCCACCTCCCTCAGTTCCGTTGCGCTGTTGAACGTAATAATGCCGGAAAAGGAGATGTAGAACCCCATCTCCATAGCCCTGGCCGCTGTTTCCCAATCTCCGGTAAAACAGTGCATGACCCCACCCGCCTCGCCAGCCCTCTCCTCCAGCATGATTCTCAAGGTATCTTCTGCTGCATCACGGGTATGAATGATCAGGGGCTTGCCGCTGATTTTTGCCGCTGAGATATGGCGGCGAAAGCGCTCTTGCTGCCAGCCCAGATCACCTTTGCTGTGGAAGTAGTCCAGCCCGGTCTCACCGATGGCGATGACCTCCGGGTCATCCGCCAGCGCCAACAACTCTTCCAGCTCCGGCTCCCGTCCCTGCTGTTCGTTGGGATGCACCCCTACCGATGCAAAAACCTGGGGATAGCGGTGGGCAATATTGATAACCTCCTGGACATTCTCCATGTTGATGGAAACACACAGAAAGGAGCCAACCCCGGCATCCCGAGCCTGGCTCAGTACCTCATCCAGATCACCATCAAGGCGATCCAGATGGCAGTGGGAATCTGTCAACAACGGTTGCATGGCGGGTAAATCCCTGTCCCCATTTTCCAAGAATTATTTGTCACATGGTATAGGTAGGCCGCTCACTCTTCAGTGCACCGGCCAGACTGGTTTCGATCTTGGCACGCAGATGCTTGCCCTCCAGCTCCAGAAACTGGATCCCGATTCCGGCAGGACGGTTGCCGCTGGAACCTTCGGGGGTAATCCATACCACATGTCCGACAACTGGGGCGGTCTCGGTATCTTCCGGCAGATTCAGCATAATGAATACCTCATCGCCAAACTGGTGAGGCTTGGTGGTGGGAATAAACAGCCCGCCATTGACAATAAACGGCATATAGCTTGCGTAAAGCTGGTTTTTGTCTTTTATGCGTACCGTATAGATGTTTGATTTAACCATGCAGGTTGTCCTCAATTTTTCATGTTGCGTTGTCCGGCCAGCGCAGCCCAGGAAATCAGAAGATCTTCCAGTAGCAGCTGCGCATTAATCGATCCTTGCAGGTAATGTGATGCCTTTGTCACCCGATCCAGAAAAGCGAACAGCCGGTGGTTGTCGATCTTTTCAGCGATCATCAGCAAACGTTCTGCCACATCCCGGTTTACCAGTAGAGGTGGTTGTGATGAGTATTTCAATCGAATCATATCCATTACCCAACTGTTCAACCAGAAGACAGCATCCGAAACCCGTTTCTGCTGCGACCACTGCTGCGCAACTGTGACCGGATCACACCGACCGGCAGAAATCTGCTCGAACTGTTCCAGCATCTCCAGCCGCTGTTCGAGCAGTCCCTCTTCAGCCAGCCGTAATGCCTCCAATGGCGCACCATTGGACAGATTCAACAGCAGATCCGTATCCTGCTCCGCAAGCTGACTACGCAGCCACTCCCGGGCAACATCTCGCTCTGGAGCAGCAAACTTTATCTGCTGGCAACGGCTGCGGATAGTAGCCAGCAGCGCGCCAGGCGCACTGGCCAGAAGAATCAGCAACGTCCCCGGCGCCGGTTCTTCGAGCGTCTTGAGCAGACTGTTGGCTGCAGCGGCATTCAGAGCCTCTGCCGGAGCAAGAATGACAACTCTGCTGCCCTCATAATGACTCTTCAGCACCAGAAATTGACTGACCACCCGAGCTATATCAACCGTTATAGCCTTGCCTTCATCTTCCGGCATCACCGCCAGAAAGTCAGGGTGCGTACCGGCCTGAAAGCGTTCACAGGCCGGGCACGTTCCACATGCAAACCCTTCACAATCCCTGTATCGGCATAACAGAGCCTGGGCTAAAGCGGTGGCAAACCGCTGCTTGCCCATTCCGCTCATGCCGCTCAACAGCAGGGCGTGTGGCAGGCGGCCCTCGTCATTTGCGGCCATGAGCAGACGCCACTGCTCCTGCTGCCAAGGGTAGACAGAATTCATCGCTGCACCAGCCACTCAGTCAATACTTCGGCTAGTGATTGCTGCACTCTGTCAAGAGACTGTGATGCGTCAATTACCCGATAGCGCTCCGGATAACGCCGAGCCTGCTCCAGGTAGGCTGCCCTTACCCGTTCGAAAAAGGCAATCTGTTCGCGCTCGAAACGGTCAGGAGTGCTGCGCAACCCGGCCCGTTCCAGTCCCTGCTGAACCGGGATGTCAAGCAACAGCGTCAAATCCGGTTTCAGTCCCTGCTGAACCCATTGCTCCAGTGTGGCAATACGCTCTTTGGCAATCCCGCGCCCTCCCCCTTGATAGGCATATGTAGCATCGGTAAAACGATCGCACAGTACCCACTTGCCCTGCTCCAGCGCTGGCCGGATTACCTCGGCAAGATGCTGGGCGCGGGCGGCAAACATCAGCAACAACTCGGTATCATCGGTAATTTCGTTGTTCCGGTGATCGAGCAGCAGGGCCCGGATCGCCTCACTCAACGAGGTGCCTCCCGGCTCGCGTGTCAGCACCAGCCGTTTGCCGCATCGCTCCAGGTAGTGGTGAATAAAATCGAGATTGCTGGATTTGCCTGCTCCCTCAACGCCCTCAACGGTAATAAAACAACCTCTCATTTGTCCGTATTGCCCTTTCCATGCCTCTGCAGCTGATATTTTCTGACCGCCCTGTTGTGCTCCTTCAGGTTTGCCGAGAAATAGTGACTGCCATCACCTTTCGCAACAAAATAGAGTGCCTTGCCCGGTGCGGGATGCAAGGCCGCATGAATGGACTCCCGACCCGGCATGGCAATCGGTGTGGGAGGCAGTCCCTTGTGGCGATAGGTGTTGTAAATGTTCCCCGGATCTCTCAAATGCTTGCGCCGTAAATTTCCATCAAAACTCTCACCCAACCCGTAGATGATGGTGGGATCGGTCTGCAACAGCATTCCTTTCTCCAGGCGACGCACAAAGACGCCAGCAATATCCCGCCGTTCTTCGGCAAGCCCTGTCTCTTTTTCGATAATAGAAGCCATAACAAGAGCCTCATCTGCGGTCTTGTATGGCAGACCATCAGCACGCTGTTGCCACTCCTGTTGGAGAATTTTTTCCATGCTCTGATAGGCGCGCTGCAAAATATCCACATCACTCATGCCGCGGGAGAAGTGATAGGTGTCCGGAAAAAAACGGCCTTCGGGATGCACGCCGGGCCGACCGATACGGTTCATAACCTCTGCCGCATCCACCCCTTTCAGTGTGTGCTCCAGCTCGGGTGATTGTGCAATGGCAGCGAGCATCTGCGGAAAATTCCAGCCCTCCACCAATGTCAGGCTGTAACTGGTCACCTCTCCGCGTACAAGCTTATCCAGCAGGCTGGATGCAGTCATGCCAGGAGCAAAACGATACTCTCCGGCCTGAATCCGGGAGGCCAGCCCCTTGTAGCGAGCCGCCCAACTGAACGTAGCCGCACTCTCGATAATTCCCTGTCCGGCCAGCCTTTCAGCAACCCTGTTCATGCTTTCACCGGGCTTGATGGTAAACAGGAACAGGAACTCCTCTCCGCCGGTATCGATTGGAGTTTTATTAAAACTGCGCCACTCCATCCACAACCAACCGCCCAGAAAGCTACCCAGGATAAACAGGATCCCTATGGTTCTGTTCCGTTTCATGTTAAGGGTCCGGTTATGATATCTTTCTGTAATATCGAGGTTATTTTTCCGGGAGCAGAGTAATCACCGTTATCTGTGCGACGCACCGGCCAGATCCCGATTATGCTGTTGGTCAAGAAAAGCTCTTCCGCCATCTCAAGTTCAGAGGGAACAAACCGGCCGATCTCGCAGCGAATACCCCGTTGCCGGGCAATTTCCATAACTTTCTCCCGCATGATGCCAGCAACCCCGCAATGAGACAAATCCGGTGTTAACAAAACACCGTTACATACCATGAACAGATTACTCATGGTTCCTTCAACAAGCCGGCCTTCTGTATCCAGCATCAGCCCCTCGGCAATCGCCGGATCATCCCATTCGCTGCGTGCAAGCACCTGTTCCAGCCGGTTCAGGTGCTTGATACCTGCAAGTTGCGGATTGCGCCCCAGACGAGTGTTGCAGATTCTGACCCGGATCCCCTGTGAATAATATTCATCCGGCCACTCCGGCCAAGAGTACAAGGCAAGAATTCGGGATGGAGTGGGTTTTTCGGGCGGACGGTATCCCCTCCCCCCACCGCCCCGGCTAATAATAATCTTCAGCACAGCCCGCTGGTGGTTGCCGGAAAGCTGTATCGCCTCCCTGGCCAGCAGGCCGCAGTCCGGTGCAGCAAATCCCAGCCGTTCGCACCCTTTCCGAAGACGGCTGACATGCTGTGGCCACAGCTCAAGTTGTCCATCACGGATCGCCACAGTTTCAAAAACACCATCCCCATAATGAACAGAACGATCCGCTACAAAAATCGAATCACCGGAAACGCCGTTCACCAACGCTGCGATCATGGCGGCGCCAGCGCCAGCAACAACCCTCTTGCCTTGGCGCGGGTCTCCTCAAGCTCCTGTTCCGGCACAGAATCCGCGACAATACCGGCCCCGGCACGAAAGCTCAACTGTCCCTCCGACATCACCATGGTTCGAATCAGGATATTCAGATCCATACTGCCATCTCGGTTCAGATAGCCCATGGAACCGGTATAGGCGCCCCGCCCTTCAACTTCCAGCTCCGCTATAATCTCCATGCAGCGCACCTTGGGGCAGCCGGTTATGGTACCACCGGGAAATACGGCCCGGATAACCTCTCCCGGTGTAACATCGGGTCGCAACCTGCCACGCACATTGGAAACAATGTGGTGCACATGGGCAAAGCTCTCCAGTACCATCAGTTCGTTTACCTCGATGCTGCCTGGCACGCACACCCTGCCGAGGTCATTGCGTTCCAGATCAATGAGCATAACATGCTCTGCCCGCTCCTTGGGGTGGCCAAGCAGCTCAACGGAATTAACCCGATCCTGTGCCTGAAGCTCATCACGGGGCCGGGTGCCCGCAATCGGCCGGGTCTCGGCAACACCGCCGCGTACCGCAACCAGACGTTCCGGTGAGGAGCTGATAATCGCCATATCATCAAAACGCGCCAGACCGGCAAAAGGAGCTGCATTGTTGCGGCGCAGGTTGCGATAGAGCTGCACGGCATCCATCGAGCCGTTATGGGTACCTGACCACAGGCGTGACAAGTTGGCCTGGAAGATATCACCTTCGATAACATACTGTTTGGCTTTCTCCACCACCCCCAGATAACGCTGTGCCGGTTCTTCAGTAACGGGGACCGGATATTGCATCTGTGAAGAAACCGATGTCTCTCCGGCTGCGACCTCCAGGTCAGCGGCAAGCAGTTCCAGTAGCGGTTCATGGCCAGGCTCTGCCACCAGAAGTGTCTGTCTGGTCCGGTGATCGCGAATAATAGCAGCAGGAATACGACTGGCGAAGGCAACGGGGAGCCGATCCCGCACCGGTGACAGCCTGAGATGAGACTCTATCTCTCCGGCCAGTTCATAGCCGAGAAAGAGAAACCAGCCACCCGTAAACGGAAGTGAATGGGCTTTTGAACACTGAACAGACTTCTGCCCCCACCATTCATCCAGTGCTGACAGAAAACCGGAACCCCGTACAGGTCCATCAAGCCGGCCGGAACTATCCAGAGTCAAGCGCTGGCCGGGGAAGGCAAACAGAATGTCGTAACGGGCATGTTCGGTGCCGTGGGCAACGCTCTCCAGCAGCCAGGGGTAGCGCTCCGGATTGACTTCATGTAGCGGCAACAGATCCTCGTACTGCTCCAGAGTCCGGACTACGGGGGTGACTTGAGAATGGTGTACCATTTAGATCTGCGTTCGGCAGTCAATAAAGACGGCTTCGACCGTCTGGCTCAGATCCGGCTGAAAACCAGGGTTCCGTTGGTACCACCAAAACCAAATGAGTTGGAAACAGCGACATCAATCTTCATCTCTTGCGCTGTATGTGGCACATAGTTCAAATCACACTGCAGATCCGGGTTGTCCAGATTGATGGTCGGCGGGGCAACCTGATCACGAATGGACAAAATGCTGAATATCGCCTCAATACCGCCAGCTGCCCCCAGTAGATGACCGGTCATGGATTTAGTGGAACTCATCGCCAACCTATAGGCATGTTCGCCAAAAGCTGACTTGGCCGCCATGGTTTCCGCAATATCCCCGGCGGGGGTCGAGGTACCATGCGCATTGATGTAATCGACCTGTTCGGGATTGATACCGGCATTACGCATCGCACTCTGCATACAGCGCTTTGCGCCTTCACCGCCTTCAGAGGGAGCCGTCATGTGATAGGCATCACCGCTCATCCCGTAACCGACCACTTCCGCATAGATACGGGCTCCCCGCTTGCGAGCGTACTCATACTCCTCCAGCACCACAACACCGGCACCATCACTGAGCACAAACCCGTCCCGATCCCGATCCCACGGCCGACTGGCAGCAGCAGGATCTTCATTGCGCGTAGAGAGAGCACGCGCAGCCCCAAATCCGCCCAGTCCGCATGGAGATGTTGCCATTTCAGCCCCCCCGGCAAGCATGACATCAGCATCTCCATATTCAATAATCCGGGCCGCATCGCCAACAGAGTGGGTTCCCGTTGCGCAGGCGGTCACCAAAGCGATGTTTGGCCCCTTGAGTCCGTAGTTGATGGAAACATGACCGGAGATCATGTTGATAATATTAGCGGGGACAAAAAAAGGTGAGATCTTGCGTGGACCGCCTTTCATATAGGCTGCATGACCTTTTTCGATTCCGGGCAGACCACCGATACCGGAACCTATGGCTACCCCGATGCGTTCCGCATTTTCTTCAGTAACCTCAAGTCCGGCATCCTTGATGGCCTCATCTGCGGCTGCAACGCCGTAATGGATAAAGGTATCCATTTTGCGTGCCTCCTTGGCCGACATGTAGCGGGTGACATCAAAATCTTTTACCGAACCACCAAAACGGGTGGAAAACACGGAGGTATCAAAATGGGTAATGGTCTCGATACCGCTGTTACCCGCCAGTATATTTTTCCAGGACGTGGCAACATCAAGTCCCACAGGGGACACCATGCCAAGTCCGGTAACCACTACGCGCCGTTTAGACAAATCCTGAATCCTCCTGACCCAAATTCATTTTTCACCTCTGCACCGTAACGCAAAAGGCCGCAATTACCACCCTGTGGTAATTACGGCCCGGCGAACCTGCAACAATCAGGCTTGATGTGCTTTAACGTAATCAACAGCCTGTTGGACAGTGGTGATATTCTCCGCTTCCTCGTCTGGAATCTCGGTATCGAACTCCTCTTCCAGCGCCATCACCAGCTCAACTGTATCGAGTGAGTCTGCGCCCAGGTCGTCAACAAAAGAGGCATTTTCTGTCACTTCCTCTTCTTTAACCCCAAGTTGTTCTGCGACGATCTTTTTGACGCGATCTTCGATAGTACTCATACGAATTTATCCTCTTGATATGTTTCCAAGCAGCTTGGTTTGCGCTGCGCGGAGTATTGTATTGCAAAGTTTTATCAGATACCAGCCAGACAGGCCGAAGTCCTTGACATATGTACACTATCAAGGCGATAAATCAGGATTAGGCCATATACATGCCACCGTTAATGTGCAGGGTCTCGCCGGTAATATAGGCGGCCCCCGGTGAGGCAAGAAATACCACAGCCGCAGCGATATCGTCCACCTGACCCAGTCTGTTCAATGGAATCTGTTTCAGCAGAGCCTGTTTGTGCTCTTCTGGCAGATCACGGGTCATGTCAGTATCGATAAACCCCGGCGCAACAGTGTTTACAGTTATACCACGAGTGCCGGTCTCTCTCGCCAGCGCCTTGGTAAAACCCATCACTCCCGCTTTCGCAGCGGCATAGTTGGTCTGCCCGGCATTGCCCATTGCACCGACAACTGAAGCAATATTGATAATGCGCCCCTTGCGTGCCCGGCTCATGCTGAGCAGACAGGCCCGGGAAAGACGAAAAACAGAGCTGAGATTGGTGTCGATAATCTCCTGCCACTCGTCATCCTTCATCCGCATCAGCAGATTATCGCGAGTGATACCGGCATTGTTGACCAGAATTGTCGGCATATCGAATGCCTGCTTCATTTCGGACAGCACTGCATCAATAGATTCCTGTTCCGTTACATTCATAACCAGCCCACGACCCTTGATTCCGTTAGCCGCCAGATTTTCACCAATCCGGCCGGCACCGGCCTCGCTGGTTGCGGTTCCGATGACGGTCGCCCCGGCTTTTCCCAGTGCCTCGGCAATCGCCTTGCCAATTCCTCTTGTAGCGCCTGTTACCAGCGCAATCTCATTTTTCAATGGCATTTTTCAAACTACCCTCATCAAAAACAGGAAAAACGGTCATATTCCGGGCTATACGTCTGTTCAAGCCGGCCAGAACCTTGCCTGGCCCACACTCCACAACAGTATCAACACTTTGTGCAGAAATAAACTCTATCGTTTCCACCCAGCGCACGGGGCTATAAAGCTGGCGCACCAATGCATCCCGAATGGCAGCAGGATCAGTTTCAGCCTTGACATCCACATTGTTGAGAACCGGAGTCGCGGGGGTGGAAACTGGAATGGTAGACAACCGCTGCTCCAGCCGGGCAGCCGCCTCCCGCATCAGTGTACAGTGGGACGGAACGCTGACAGGCAGGATAATAGCTCGTTTTGCACCCTCCGCTTTTGCCGTCTCGACGGCCCGCTGCACCGCGGCGGCCGTTCCGGCAATAACTACCTGACCCGGCGAATTGAAATTCACTGCGGCAACCTGTTCACCTTGTGCCGATTGTCCGCAAATGGCGATAACCCGTCCGTCATCCAGCCCCAGGATTGCCGCCATGGCCCCTTCACCCGGTGCAACGGCTTCCTGCATGTAACGTCCGCGATCCGCTACCAGACCAACAGCATCCGGATAGGCAAGTGCTCCGGCACAGACCAGTGCGGTATATTCGCCCAGGCTGTGTCCGGCCATCATCGCCGGCGGTTCACCTCCTCTCTGCTGCCAGAGCCGCCATACTGCCACACTGGCAGCAAGCATTGCCGGTTGTGTATTTCGGGTATCATTAAGTTTCGTCTCCGGCCCATGCTGAACCAGCTGCCACAGATCAAAACCCAATACTTCAGAAGCCTCGGCGAAAGTTTCTGTCACCAGTGGGTAATTGCGGCCCAGTTCGGCAAGCATCCCTACAGACTGGGAACCTTGGCCTGGAAAGACAAACGCTAATGACATCAGTTCATTACCTTCGTTGTGTGCATCAATAGTTCAAGAGAGCCGAACCCCAGGTGAATCCACCACCAAAGGCCTCCAGCATTACTGTATCACCCCGTTTTATACGCCCATCGCGTACTGCTTCATCAAGGGCAAGTGGAATGGAGGCGGCCGAGGTGTTACCGTGTTTATCCACAGTCACTACTACGCGTTCCATCGGCATTTTCAACTTTTTGGCAGTAGCAGAGATAATCCGGATATTGGCTTGGTGGGGAACCAGCCAGTCGATATCGCTCTTTTCCATACCGTTTGCAGCCAGTGTTTCGTCAACAATCCGCCCCAATGTGTTGACCGCCATTTTGAAGACCTCGTTTCCGCGCATTTTTATATGGCCACGGCCATCATCAAGGTCGGCACACCCCTGCGAGACTCCGGTCGGCACGGTGAGCAGATCTTTGTAAAATCCATCAGCATGCAGATGAGTGGATAAAATACCGGGAGTTTCACTGACCTCCAAAACCACCGCCCCTGCGCCATCGCCAAACAGGACGCAGGTGGCACGATCACTCCAGTCGGTAATACGTGACAGCGTCTCGGCACCAATGACCAGTGCATAACGTATTCCGCCACTCCGTATAAACTTGTCCGCCACGCCGAGCGCATAGACAAACCCGGTACAGACGGCCTGAATGTCGAAGGCGGGACAGCCATGAATATTGAGACGATCTTGAAGCAGACAGGCTGTGCTGGGAAAGATCCGATCGGGAGTGGTCGTTGCCACAATTATCAAATCGATCTGATCCTTGTCTATACCCGCTGCGGCAATCGCCGTTCGGGCGGCGTGCTCGGCAAGGTCGCAGGTTGTCTCACCGTCTGCGGCAACGCGCCGTTCCTTGATTCCGGTGCGATCAGTGATCCATTCATCCGTGGTATCAACCATATTTTCCAGATCACGGTTGGTGAGGATTTTCTCCGGCAGATAGCTTCCGGTGCCAATGATGTGTGAATAGTTCAATGCAGTTGTCCTTATTGCCCCGTTTGCGGCTTCACCAGCAGTGTCTCCAGACGGGCTGCTATTTTCTGCGGCACGCCTTTTTCCACCTCCCGTACTGCTTCACGGATGGCGTTGGTGAACGAGAAACAATCTGCGCTGCCGTGACTCTTGATTACAATGTGACGCAATCCCAACAGGCTGGCACCGTTATAGGCGCGGTGATCAATCCTGGCCCGCAGCCTCTTCATAACCGGCATCGCTATCAAAGCCGACAATTTGGCAAGCGGATTACGCTGAAACTCCTGGCGCATAAAGTGAGCAATCAGCTTGCCCACACCCTCGGTGGTCTTGAGCATGACATTTCCGACAAACCCGTCACAAACCACCACATCCGCGGTGCCTTTAAAAATATCATCACCCTCAACGAAACCGATATAGTTCAGGCCGCTGTCAGCAAGCAGCAGCCCAGCCTCCTTGACCGCCTCATTACCCTTGATCTCCTCTTCCCCGATGTTGAGCAGGCCAACCGTCGGCGCCGGAACACCATCCACCGCACTGGTCAACTCGGAACCCATCACGGCAAACTGAAACAGATGCTCGGGACTCAGGTCAACGTTGGCTCCCAAGTCAAGCACATGAACATGCCCCTTAATGGTTGGCAAGCCCGTACAGATCGCGGGCCGGTCAACCCCGGGCAAGGTTTTCAGAACAAAACGCGCGGTAGCCATCAAGGCACCGGTATTTCCCGCGCTGACGCAGGCCTGCGCCTTCCCCTCCTTCACCAGATTGATCGCAACGCGCATCGATGAGTCTTTTTTGTTGCGCAAGGCGTGAGAAGGAAGATCGGTCATTTCAACCCGTTGTGAGGCATGGGTGATCTGCAGCCGCTCGCCGAGGCTCTCCTTGTGCTGGTCGAGTACCTCGGTCAATACGTGTCGATCACCAACCAGATGAACGGAAAGATGCTTTATCTCCTTGAGAAGTGCAAGAGCTGCCGGCACGGTTACAGTCGGACCAAAATCTCCCCCCATCGCATCGATGGCAACTGTGCAGTTTTCTCCCATCAGGCTTGTCGTCATCCGTAGCTGTTATTCATCAACCCCTGCTGCCTGAAACAGATACGCCCCATAACAGGGGCGTATCTCTCTATCTCCGGATACTCCGGAACAACCTCTTTGCGGAGCATCCATCAGGCTGAAACTATTCGTCACTGCCACCGATGACTTTGCGTCCACGGTAATAGCCATCGGCAGTGACATGATGACGCAGGTGAGTCTCGCCACTGACAGGATCAGTGGACAGCGCTGGACTTTTCAGCGCATCATGCGCACGCCGCATACCGCGTCGGGAAGGGGTTTTCTTGCTTTTCTGTACAGCCATGACCTGTTACTCCTCAGTTCAATGTTTATCACGCGTCAAGGCAGCCAACACAGAAAAAGGGGTTGCTCTGTCGCTTTCCGCTTGTTCATCATTCACTACCGTGGATTCAATCCGCACCGGACACTCCGCCGGCGGATGCAGCGCCACCATCGGCATCGCCAACAACAGCTCGTCCTCGATGACAGCCAACAAGTCTGTCTCTGTCTCCTCCACCCACAGCGGTTCAAACTGCTCGGGGAGGCGGGACTCTTCTTCTTTGTTACGCACAAAACCGAATGAAAGGCGAGCATCCACAAACAGCCTCATCGGTTCCATGCAACGCTGACATACCACAACAAACTCACCTGCCAAGCTACCGCGCAGATAATGCACCCCCTGCTCCTTTCCGAACTGAAGAGACACATCAACCCACCGCTCCGCCCCTTGGGAAGAAGAAACCAATCGCTTGAAAACGGACTGTTTTACCCGCCCCGCATGGCTTTCTCCTGCCATGGCCAAACGGTACAAATCTGCAGTTTGCGGCAAGCCAGACAACATAAGCCGAGTATTGTAAAATTAATTGGATTCACTGTAAAGGATAAGGATATGGCCTTGCTCGCCGGGATAAGGAACCTTCGCCACAATCCCTTGTCTGTGATGAGCATGACAAGGCTGTTATTCTCTGCCGTACAACCACAATATTTTGGATAGATGTATGAACAAAACGACACTGTTGCTCATTGCAATTTTTCTGCCAGTGGCATTGGCCTCATATTCAGACACAGTGCAGGCAAACCCGACTACTGCCACTATTGTATATTCGGGCAATCTTGATGGTGAGCTGGAGCCTTGCGGCTGTTCCGAAACTGGAGATTTAGGCGGCATTCTGCGGCGCGCCGCCAAAATTGCAGAGCTTCGCAAGGAGCAACCCGAGCTGTTTTTGCTCTCTTCCGGTAGTCTGCTTGCCAACGCTTCCCCCCGGGATCGACTGAAAAGCGAATATATCCTCAAAGGGATAGCAGCACTGGATTATGATGCTATCGGTCTCCAGTGGCGGGATCTGGCTTATGGTGTTGAATTTCTAAACTCCCCTCCACTGCCCTGGACTGTCTTTAACTGGAAAAAAAGAGATATTGGCAAGTTTCTGCCACAGCGCAACCTGAAGCACGGAGATGTTGAACTGGCCTTTTTTTCCTGGCTGGATCCGGAAGGTTCCCCTTTTCGTCAAATGGAGGGAGATCATAACCCGGTCAGCGGTAAAACAGATCAGCTGCAAGAAGCGTTGCAACAGGCAAAACAGAAGGGAATGCTTACCGTACTGACCACCACGCTGACTCAGGAAGAGGCAAGCAAGCTGGTTACACTCGATAATGTTGATATTCTGATGATCAAATCAGCATATGAGGAGTATAGCAAACCTGTACTACAGGGAAAAACCCTGATATTACAGCCCGGATCTCGGGGAATGCGTTTGGGGCGTGTTGATCTCAAGACCGACGGGAAAGGAAATATAACCTCATGGCAGCACAAGGTTATTCCACTGCCCAAAAGCATTCCCGATGCACCATTTCTGAAAACATGGTATGACGAATATAACGCCAAGGTAAAAGCCGCTTATCTGGCCAGTGTCGAACAGAGAAAGCTGCAACAATCCGGACAAAGTCCCTACACCGGCAGCGAAGCATGCCAGGGCTGTCACGCAAAGCCCTATGAAATATGGAGCAAAAGTCTGCATGCCCGCGCATTCGAACAACTGGAAGAGGTCGGGAAATCTTTTGATCCGGATTGTATCATCTGCCACACAGTGGGGTTCGAACAACCCGGTGGTTACATCGATACCCGGCTGACTATGCATCTGCTCAATGTCCAGTGCGAATCCTGTCATGGTGCAGGCCGAACCCACGCAGATTCACAAGGAAAGAAACCAACCCCGAATGCCGACTGGCCGAAAGAAAAAATCTGCAAGCAGTGCCACACTCAGCCGCACAGTCCAAAATTCGGTTTTGACAGCTATTGGGCACGTATTGCCCACTAGAGAGCGCTCTCAATCATCATAAGAACTCGTGACTCCTGTTCACTTATTTGCGGGCAAGTCAATTCGTTCGGTTGAGGCTGATAAAAACAACCCCTTGGGGGGCAAAGAGCCGGTAGACTTCTTAATTGCTGCTTTGAGCGGCTCACACCCCCCGCGGGGCTTTGCCGAGGGTTCCTGGTTAGAGGTGCCGTGACGTATTAATATCATAAAAGCAGGCCCCCTTGCGTACCGAACAAATCTTACAGAGTACTTAATATGCCTTGCGCTTCTTCACTGCCGGGGAACTTGACTTTACTCGCCAGTGCCGTTTCGAGATACTGTTTGGCCTTGGCTTTCTCTCCAGCTATATGATACGCCATTCCCATGTGATAGTTGAAAATAGCAACGTCTGGTGCACTTTGTACAACCTTTTTCAGTAACTCTACAGCCTTGCCGGTATTCCCGGTTTTCAGGTATACCCAACCCAGGGTATCAATATAGGTCGGATTGGAGGAATTACTGAACCGCTTTGCCAGTTTTAACGCTTGCTGGAGGCTTTCGGAATCTCCTTTGTAATCGGTCAACAGTGACGCAAGATTGTTAACAGCCACATCGTTGTTGGGGGCGTTTTCCAGAACCTTGTTATAAGTCTTTATTGCACCGTCATAGTCTTCACTGAGCTCATATATACCGGCCAAAAACAGCATGAAAGAGCTGTCACCAGGATTTATCTCTGCGGCATTCCTGGCAACCTTTATTGCGGACTGGTTGTCGCCCTGTTTCAAATAAAAATTGGCCAGATTTCTGACTGGCGTGCCCCAGTTTTTCTTTTCTGAAATTGCACTACGGAAGGCATTGACCGCCTGCCGATGTTGCTGCCGGGAGAGATAAATCTCACCCAGCAGATTGTAGTACCCGGCACGATTGGCAGGTGCTTTGTTTATCTGTTGTTTCAAAACAGAAATAGCGCTCTCCGGTTCCCCTTGAGCCACATAGGCTTTAACCAGGGCGGTTACAGGAGAGGCCTGATCGGGTGCCTTGTTTACTGCAGACCTGAGCTCTGAAACCGCCGCACCATACTTCTTTTGAGCGGTATATATCTGCCCCAACTTGACACTTCCGCTAACATCTTCAGGGTAATTTTTCTTGAGTGTTTTTGCGAATTGCTCGGCTTCTCTCCAGTTACCTTTCATGGCGCGAAGATCAACCATTGCCAACAATCCACCGCGATCACCCGGAGCCATTTTCAAAAGCTTGTCCGCCTCCACCAGCGCATTGTCGTAATCTTTCCTTGATTTCAAAAAATCAATCAAGGCATACCGAGCCTCAAGCGCTTGTGGTTTAACCTTGATGGCCTTACGCAAACTCTCTTGGGCAAGTTCCGGCTCATTATTGCGCATATGCGCATCCGCCAGCAACACCAGAACGGAGTCAGAAGCAGGATTGTCCTGAAGTATGGTACGGAAGTCACTAATGGCTCTTTTTGCATCTCCCCGCTGCAAGGCCATACGACCTCGCATCATCAATGCTTGAGGATCGACGGGGTTATTTGCCAGAACCTCGGTGATTAATTTTTCTGCTTGATCAGGCTTTCCTTCATTCAAGCGGAGAATTGCCAACTCATTTCTGGCCTGGAAAGCCTCGGGAGCGGTTTCTTTTGTCTTGATTATATTTAAATATAGCTGTTCAGCTCTCTCTGGCCTGCCAGTCCTTTTATATAGATTCGCAAGACCAAAACGAGCTTTGTGGGCTTCCGGGTATTTATCTATAAAGCTGAGAAGCTCAGTTTCCGCTTTTTTGGTACTGCGTTTTTCCTGTAAAAACTTGATCAATACAAGCTGCCGATCTTCATCTCCGGGTTTGGCTTCCACTGAATTGCGCAGCACCTTTTCGGCCTCATCCAGGCGGTTTAACCCGGTGTAGAGTTGAGCCAGCTGGGTTACATATAATGTATTTTCAGAGTTTGTGCTTATGCTCTCGCGAAGCAGCTTTTCCAGTTCGGTGGTATTCTTCGCTTGCCAGTATATTTCGACCAGCTTCAAGCGAAGAATATCTGATTCCGGATTTTTCTCTATTCCGGTCTTTAATACGGTAATTGCCTTGTCGGCCTGGTTTGTTCCTTGATACAACGAAGAGAGCAGTAAAACTACTTCCTGATTTTCCGGAGTCAGTTGATATGCTCTTTTTGCCTCCATCAGCGCATCGGCATCATTCCCTTGGCGGGCAAGTACGGCACTTTTCAGCGCAATTCCTTCGGCGTTGTTTGGCTCATCAGTCAGGATTGAGTTGACTATCTCCATAGCCTTGTCGTTTTGCTGACTGAGCAAATAATATTTCCCTACCTGAAGCTGGCCGGGAATGTTTTTCGGCTCAAGCTCCAGTACAGACAAGAAATGCGAAAAAGCCTTTTGGAAATTTTGCTGTTTTTCCAGGGTTAGTGCAAGATAATAGTGCCCATCCGCGCTTTTGGGATTGATCTGAAGGACGTTTTTCAGCTCAATCCTGGCTTTGTCATAATTACCCTCTTCATAATATGTCTTGCCGCGTTCAAGATACTTCTCTGCCTGCTCACCCGCACCACAGGCTGTTAGCAACAACACCAGAAATGACAAACAAAAACATCTAATCCATTGCCAAAACATAGTAGTTAACACTCCCAATAAAAAATTAATCCAGTAACACATCAAAGACCGCAAAGACGGTATGCCGTACCCGGAGATTGGTTGTCTTCATGGCTCTGCGGTTTTTTCGCCAATTAACTGAAAACGATTAACCTGTTTTCCGGGCAAGTTACACAGCAAGCCTCTATGCATTTGGCTCGAATACCAAACTATCGTATTCGTCCACATATTGACACTCTCCGGCTCCTCCGATTCCAGGTTCTTCTCCTTCGGCTCGAGGGGGAGGAAAGGCATCTTCGGCATCAAAAAACTCACCATCATTTTTATATGTAGCAAAAAGTTCGTACTCATCTATATCGGTCGCCTTGCCATTCGACACTTTCAGCCGCAATCTATACACCCCCTCCATAGAGGGTATTAGCGTTGTGGTAGCTGCGGATGTTGATGTCACTTCTGCCGCTCCCAGTCCGGGTTCCTGGATAACGAACCACTGAAATTTCAGGGGGGGGGGAATCATTACCCGCCAATGACGCAGCCGCACTCAGCCGGGGCAGCGGCAAGACCCCATCCTCTTTTTTTCTAGCCAAATCTTCTCTCCGACACGCAGTCTGCTGTTATCAGTTCCGGCTGGCAAGCCGGGCATCAATCATGCCTTCCGGCTCTTCCCCCGGAACATAATCCTCAAGTATATCAGTAACAGCTTTTGTAAATTCATCAAGCCGTTGCTCGGCATTCGACATCTCTTCATTCGGTGCTACCAGCGTTGTCAACCTAATCAGTGCTCCATCTGTACGATTTTTGGTCAACGCATCCCAGAACAGATACCACTTCACCAGATATTCATTGGTAATTACCCGGCCCCGCTGCTGAAACCAGTAATAGACCAGCTGTTTATAATCGCCTTTCTGTATCTCGACACGATTTACCTTAAGAGGGGTGCTGCCTACATCTGCCCCATCGACTATTTTGCTGGTCAACCCGGTCATTCGCCACCCGTCTCCGGGTAGGCACGAACGGGGTGAATGGGCTGATTCGCCTTTTCTCTGAGAACCATAGTAGGCAACATAAAAGTTGATGATTTTTCCGGTTCCGTCATCAAAATTCGCCATGATGTAATCATCGAACTTGAGAGCATTAACATAGATTTGTTCCATGCGCTCATCTTTTCCCTGCCAACTGCCGACTTGCAACGGAAATTCTGAAAAATCGGCCCGCTGAGGAATAATTTCCTCACGCTGCTCCAGCATGGAAGCAGATGTTACTGTCACCAGCAGCAGCAAAATGGAAAAAAGAAACGGTTTCGGAGGAGTGCGATACTGCACTACAGCATCCTTGGGAGTCGGCTCGGGAAAATCCAGGCCAAATACCTCCCGCAGGGGCCGGTTCCCGTCCCGGCCTACTTTTGAAAGTATCCACATCTCAAGGAGAAGAATTCCCAGACAACTCATGAAAATGAACCATCCTTCAAAATCATGAAGGAACCCTTCGGCCATTGCGATTCCTTTGTAGTCCACCAACACACCGGTCACACCGATACGGAAGCTGTTCATCAATACGGTAATAGGGATACTGGACAGAAAAATAATAGCCCGCTTCCAGAATGCACCTTTGAAAAAATAGGCACACAGAAATGCCAAACTCATCAATGGAAAGAGATAGCGCAATCCGTTACAAGCCTCTACCACCTGGAGCTGATAGTTGCCCAAGTCGATGACATTTCCTTCCAGATAGACGCTGACACCGAAAAAACGAATTACTGCTACTCCAAGTTCTGACGAGATAAGCTGGAGCAATGAAGAAAGGTTGTTGAAAAGAAATGATGGCAGCGGAATCATGAAGATCAGGAACAACAACGGGATCCAGATCTTACGCATTCCTTCCCAGCCCACCATGCAGAATGCTACACCGAAAAGAGTGACCAGAAAGGCATACTGAATAATGATATAGAGGGTACTCAACTCTCCGACGAAATAGAGCCCGACCCCTAGCAGAACGATAACAGCACCGATCCATGAGTCACTGAAACGGACCTTTTCCAGCTGGTCTTTTTTTTGCCAGATCAGAAAAGCCACCACCAATGGAATCATGTAACCATGGCTGTATTCCTCCTGGCCCCACGCCCGCACTGTCGCGGACAAACCTTCATAAAAGATAATACCAAGTAACCCGAGTGCAGCCGCCAGAATAACCCACATCCATACAGGCTCTTTCCATACGGTTTTTTGTTTTACGCTGTTCTCCACAAAAGCCCCCAATCCATTTTCAATAATCCAGTAATATCATTAATCTAGAGTTTAGAGCGAACCCGCCCCCTTCAGTCTGATTTTTTCAGCCCGAATAGATTGGTTGCTTCGTTGTTAAACTGTGTATTACGTCGCTTTACACTGTTC
>Ga0256839_1002130_pt1 | contig 22641 bp, 12 predicted proteins | sample 354166metaG_FD_185968 | JGI IMG/M metagenome (GOLD analysis project Ga0256839, IMG submission 185968) | Hydrothermal vent microbial communities from Mid Atlantic Ridge, Atlantic Ocean - 354-166 | ecosystem: Environmental > Aquatic > Marine > Hydrothermal vents | place: Atlantic Ocean: Mid... | reverse complement strand
CGGGATTGTTTCCGCCGCCACCGCCTCCGCCCCCCATGACTCGCTTGGTCTGCAACAACAACTCGATGGCCTCGGTTTCGGCGGCAATCGCGCGAGCCCCCGTCTCCGGTTCGCCCAGAATTTCGGTCGCCTCGGCCATCACCCGGCCCACTCTCGTCAACAGCGCCATCTCTCGCGGAAAATACTCCAGCGCTCGCGGCAACTCGGCGATCGACTTGACGACCTTCAGCGTCCGCTCCGCGAGCACCTCCTGGCGGCCCGCCAGATCGGCCGCCCGCCGGCTATACCGAACGGCGATCGTGCGCACATCCTCGTCACTCGCGGCTTCGTCGTCGGAAGCATCTTTCTCTTTTCCCTCACGCGAAGAGTCCTCTTCGGTAGACTCATCGTGGTCGCCCGCGCGTAACTGTTCGACTTCTCGAGTCGCATCGCGGAGTTTGATTTCCGCGTCGAGAATCCGCATCACTTCCAGTACGATCGAAGGCGGCAAACTGCCGGCCGACTTGCCGCCCGGTCACGTCCCGCCCGAAGCGACATCGACCAGCATTTCGGCCCAGCGATCGAATGTCTCGCCCCAGAATTCCGCCTCGGCCAACACGTCCCCGCTTCTCAGTTTCTTCAACTCGCGAGCCAACCCCATCAATTCACGAGGTGCTTCGGCCTCTTCCATCTCGTCGAGCACCGGCCGGATCTTGGCCATCTGCACTCGGTCGTAGTACGCCGCCAGATCGCTCTGCAATTGCCGCATCGACCTGCTCTCGGACTCCTCTCGAGCGCTCAAGCGCAAAAAGGTCCCTTCCTGCTGGGCACTCACCGCATCATCTCCACCTCGTTTCTCCTCTTCGGTCGCACCGAATGAGGATACGGCGAATTGCTCCAGATCGGCGGCCACTTCGAATTGGCGTTTGGAAGCCGCCTTCAACCGCTTGACGAACGTACTCCCCTCCATGTTGATCAGCAGCTTCTGCAGAGCGTCACGGATCTGAGCGAACTCCTCGAGCAAGTCGCGCTGCTCGTCCACCGCCTCGTCGAGTTGCTGTCCCGCCGGGCAAGTGCCGGCCTGGTTCGACTTCTTTTCCGGTCCGCCCTGGAGAATATTCTGCGGAAGGCCGATGCGCCCGCCGCTCTTGGATGACGGAGATGTCCCGGCAGCGTCTTTCTCCGGTTCAAAGTATGACTTATCGGACGTATTGACCGAGGGCAGCCCCTTCTTCTTGGAATCGTTTTGCTTTCCAGCTTGCGCTGCCGAATCGGGCGTATCGATTCCTCGAGGCGTCTCCTCCGATTGCGAAGCACTCGGTGCCCGCGCACGATCCGCCGGCTTCCCCGGCTCGGCCGTTGACGCCTTGCGAAGCAACTCGGCTACCGACGGCATCCGCTTCTCGGCGAGTTCTTCCAACTTCAGCAGATTCTCCGCAAGCGTCTCCAAGTGACCGACGCCGATCTCCTTGTTTTTGCCGGCCTCTTTAAGCAACTCCCGGCCGGTGCGGGTAACCGAACTCAGTCTCGCCGCGTTGGCCTGCTCGGCCGCCGCCTGGCGTTCGATCTCTTGACGCGTCTCGGGTCGATCAAGCTGTTCGGGAGGCAGAGTCCGCAGGCGACGGTTCACGTCGTGCAGCGCCTGCTCTCGTTTGTACACCTCCTCGGCTCGAGCGAACCACTTGCCAAGCTGTTGGCTGAGCCAAATCGCATGCTGGTCCGCCGTCATCACCTGCAGGGAAATCACGGCCGAATAGCTGGGGTCGTGATCCGGGCAGTAGTCGCGGGCAAGCACTCGCAGCCACACGACTCCCGGTTCGACATCGAGTTCCTTGGCGCAAAACGTGCCGACCGTGGAAAGTTCTTGGGAATTCGGATCGCCATAGGCCACGACTTTCCGGCCCGGCGGTTCCCTACTCACGTCGCTGTCCGGGTCTCCGATCGCCTGCCACTCCATCGCGACTTGCCGCACACCGAAGTCGTCTTCAGCGACGATGTCGAACGTCACGGCTTCGTCCCATAACACCACTTGTCCGCTGTGCAGTCCGCTCCACGAGATGACGGGCGGCTCGTCCTCGCGCGGTTCGATGTCGATCTCAAAGGCCTGCTTTCCTTCCAAGCCGTGCATGTCTTTCCAGGAGAGAACCACATGGTGCGAATCCTGTACCGCGATCGGCTTCGATCGGATCTCATTTCGATGGATTGCCACCTCGGCACCCTCAGCCGATGCGGTTCGGAGGCCGCGGTTGGCACGAGCCCGAACGGCCACTCGGCTCCCGACAACCACCGACAGTCTCCCGGTCCGTAGATCGCGCTTCAGCGGCTCGGCGCGCCGCAAGTAATCGGGCAAGCGGATCTCGGCTTCCACCTGCTCCAACTCCGGCCGGTGCATCGGTCGCACGCCGACGCGTTCCCGCGCATCCCCGACAGCGATCCGCAAGGTACCGGTCTCCGTCGGCTTTTCGATGGCGAATTCGTAACGGCCCGCAGCCGCCATCTCGGCGGTCAGCCGACGGCGAACGTACTTGGCTTTAGCTCGTGTGGGAACCCACTTCGAGTCCTTGGCGAGAGCGACTTGCAACTCCATCGGCTCGGCGTACGGCACGACGACCTCATCGGGCAACTCGGCAATGCGCGTAAACGTGTAACGGGGAATCGGCTGCCAGGCGAGTGCCCACCGCTGGAGCGTGTTGAGGGCCGCGTCGGGAACGGCAATCGCCACCGCCGCAGTCATCAAGGGAAGCACCAGACATCCGATCCATCCGCGCCGCGACCGCGGACCAGGGCGCGCCTGCTGAAAATCGAACTGGGCCGCTCGTTCGTCGGCTTGAGCCAATGCGGCCTCGATCAACCGCGGCGCGGCGTAGCCGGTGCGGCCATCGGCCAGTTCGATCACGCCCAGCACCTGATCCCCCAGAGAAGGAAACGTCCGACCGATCAGTCTGGCGACTTGCTCGGGACGCCGCAGTCGCCAGAACCAGCGCCACACCAGATCCGCGCCAACCGCCACCACGGCCCCGATCGCCAGCCCAAACAGCGCGCCGCGCACGGCGGTCGGCGTCTCACCCAGCCGCTCAAACACGAACGCGGCCAAGAATGACAGTGACATGATCGCGGCAGCTATGCCGACGGCTTCAAGCACTTTTTGACGACGCGTCCGCCATGTCAGCTCACGAAGACGAGTCACCAATCCCGGAGGAAGCCGGTACTGCCTGCCTGATTGCTGGTTCATGCGAATCATCCTTGGCCGTAAAAATGCACCCCTTACCCACTGGACGCCTAAATCTGCCCCACCATTTTTCGACAAACCCAGAACACGCCGAGCAGACCGACGACGACCAGCACCACCAGCGGATGACTCCAGATGCGAATCCGCTTCGTGATCGGCTCGAGTTCGGGGAGTCGGTTCACCAGTTCTCGAACCTGCCGGGCATCGCCGAGTGACAACATCTTGCCGCGGGTCGCCTTCGCCAGTTCCTCCAATACGTCGAGCCGCGCCGGCCGACCCGGCCGTTCTCGATCGAGCGACTGAACGAACATGGTGGTCTCGATCGTGCCACCATTTTCTCGACATGTCAGTTTGAGTTGATGTTCGCCGGCCGAACGAGCCTGATAACTGCCGGAAAAGAGCCCCCAATCCCCTCGTTCGGGCGTCATCCGCACCGTTTCTGTTTTACCCGATGGGTCCACAATCCGCAACACAATCTCCCCTTTTTCCAGAGGTTCGCCAGCGGCATCCATCACGTTGGCGTGGAACACCACGGTCGTTCCCTGACGGGGATGATCGGGGGAATAGAACAGGCGCATGCGTTCGCCTCGTGCCATATTGCGCTGGTAGGCCATCCAACGGGCTACTTGGCTCCAGAACCGATAATGGTAGCGGTCCTCGACGCCGCGGCGCCACCGCCAGGCTCCGTCGGTCGCCATGAACAGAACTTTTCCGTGGCCGAACGGCCGCGTCACGATCAGCGGGATGCGGCCATAGGCGTTCGAAGCGTTTCCGTGGACCACCAACGTCTCGCTTCCCGGCAATGCCCGCAACACCCCGGCATGCCAGGTGAATCCGGGCAACCGCTCCCACAATTCCACGTTCTCCATCTCGTCGTCCGTCAGTTTGGTAAGCAGGCTTTTTCTGCCGAAATCGGTCAAGGCATACGGCTGCAGACGGGCGCTCCCTTCCCCCCGCGGATTGCTCGAATCCAACTCCACCGGAAACAACTCGCCCAGCTCCGTCCCCGCCAGCGAAGGGAGACGCCCGGCGAGTCCCGGCATCAACACCAGCCCGGAAGCCTGCTGCTCCACCAGCCCCTTGAGCCGCCGGCAATCCTCGGGCGACAACTGGTCGACACCCACATCGCCCACAAACACCACGTCGTACTTGGCGAGCCGTTCGCGGGTCGCCGGGAACGACTTGAGGTATCCTCGCCCGCCACCGGTCTTCTGCAGCCCGGGATGGAACAGCAGCGCATGCACGTCGACTCCCGGATCGCGCTCGAACGCGTTGCGCAGGTACCGGTATTCCCAACGGGCCGTCGCTTCAATCAGTAGAACTTGAATCGCCTCTTGCTGAACGCGCACCGGCACGGTGACTTCATTGTTTTCGGCGGAGACTTCCGAGCGGACGACGGGGATGGTCAACGTCATCTTGAATTCGCCGGTCGACGCCGGAGTCCAGGTGAACGCTCCTTCGAAACGTCCCATGGCGGGAACGCGCACGGCCATCGTCGCCGTTTCCCCGTCGGTCACCTTGAGTCGCGCTATCGTCTGCACGTCGCGCCCGATCGTACTCTCGATGACGAAGGGGATCCGCAACGTCCGCTCTTCCACCGTCACGGCCGGCACGCTGAAGTCGCGGATGGCCAAATCGGGCAACGGCGTCTCCTGGCCCGTGGCGATGGCGAAGATGGGGATGTCTCGCATGGCCAACCGGGCCGCCGTTTCCAGTGGAGGCGTCCCGGCATTCCAATCACCATCTCCCACCAGAATCACTCCGCGAACGGTCGTCTCCCGATCGAGCACCGACCGCAGCGCCGCCGCATAATCGGACCCGTCTCGTTCCTTCCCGCCGGGAGCTCCGGCAAACGGCTCGAATACAATTTCGTACTGCTCCCGTAGTGCCGACCAAAACGGTTCGTCCTTCTTCAGTTGCTCCATCCACTGCCGGCGACTCACCGGTGGACGACCCTCCTCCGCCGTCACATCCTCGGTGTCCATACTGTTGGACTCGTCCGTGAGGACCACGATCTGGGGATGGTCGGGGGGCGGTACGGTTTCGACCCATTCCGGCTGTGCCAGCACCACGACGATGGCCGCCGCAATGGCGACGCGCAACAGCTCGACCAGCCCGACACCTCGAGCGAACTGGGTGCGGCGCCAGGTCCACAGCGAAAACACCACGATGCCCGCCAGCACCAACACACCGAACACCAGGATCGCCGTCGACCAGTGGAAGTGGAGCGACTGCAGCGTTTCCATCAGGCTACCTCCCGGCTGCCAAGCGGCGTGCGAAGAGGCTGTGCCACAGCCGACGTTTCCCTCCGAGGCGGCAGACTGAGCGCCGCCTCCAGTAGCAGTGCCAACAGCATCCCCGCCAGTGCGAAGCGCCATACTTCTCGAGCCAGTGACACATTATCGTCAATTCGATTATGGATCACCGAAAACCGGCAGCCGGCGAACAGTTCCTCGAGCCGCTGATCGGGAACCACACCGATCCCGTCCTCGGATTCCGGGCGATTGAGCGCCCACATCCGGGCTCCCTGGGTGTAGACGCCGGCCAGATGGGATGCCGGCAGCGAGGCGGCGCGGAGCGCCGGATGAACGCGATTGGCGTCGTGGACCGCGATCGCGGCCGGGCTGCCGGCCACGACGGTGCGAGCATGGGAAAGCTGCGCCGAGGCCCGCTGGAGAGCCCGGTGCAACATCACATAGGCCACGATCCGTTCCTCTCCCATGTTGGAATACTCGGCGTGAGGCCAGGTCGCCAGGAACCACGCCTGCGTGCCGATCGAGGTTGCGGGCCGAAACAGCAGCGGCGCACCGTTGCCCAAGCGAGCCGCCACCAAGGAGCCGGGAGACGCTCGCCGCACGCGGCGCACGCGCAATGCATCGACCGGCAGAGGTTCCCCCGTGCGGTCGTTGGCCAACAGCCCGCTTTTCGTCTGCCACTGGGTCACCCGCCCGGCTTCCGACCGGGGATCCACCGAATGCCACCGGGTCCACCGAATGCCCAAGAAAGTGTTGTCCTCGCTCGGTCCCTCCGGTGGCAGCACGAATACGGCTCGTCCCTGCATGAGATGATTCTCGATCTTTGCAGCGACGTCTGGTGTCGGAAGCGGAGCCTGCCATATCAAGACCGCCGTCTCTTCCCATGGAATCTCCTCGGTCTGGTCGGGACGCAGCACCAGCGCTGCATGTTCCACGCTGGGATCGTTGGGAACCGTGGCGGCTTGTTTCCAAAACTCGGCGGCGGTGGAATTCTCCGCGACGATCACCGTCCGTCTGGGGGCCGGCGGAGCGAAACAAAAGTAACTCCGATTGTCGGCCGGTCGGTCGTCACCCGGTATCTCGGCATACCCCCATCCCTGCTCGACTTCTCCATCGATCGACAACACGACGCCCGACACGATGGTCTCGCGCCCCGTCAACTCCACCGGATAACGCGTCCGCGCACCTTCGACCACGATTTCCACCGGGACACGCTCGCGAATCTTGGCCTCGCCCATCCGCCGAATCCGCAAATCGATCCGCAGTTCGCGGTCTCCCTGTCCTGCGTTTTCCAAGTGAGCCTGGTCGACGTAGAGAGCCAGATTGTTCTTCGGCAGCTCGTCGAACGCCAACAAGCGCAACCCGATATGGTCTTGTGCCGAGTATTGGCGGCGCAGCTCGCTCCAACGCCCCGAGGCGGGATCCCAATCCCCGCGCTGCAGGTCGGAGACGATCCATACTTCCGCGCTGCCGATCTGATCGGCCTCGATCAGATCGAGCGCCTTTTGCAGCAGTTGGGGGATGTCGGCGCTGGCGGCCGCCGCCTGAGTTTGCGGCAGCCGGAGCAGGGACTCGGGCGTTTCGATCTCAAGCGGCTGCGCCGTCGCGCTGTCGATCAGAATCACTCGGCGAACTCGCCCGATTCGCTGCAAGTACTCCTGCATCCGCCGCAATCCTTCTTCACGCTTGGGGATCCCGCCGACTCCGGTTTGCTCCATGCTGGCGGACCGATCGAGCACAATGATCACCGCATCCAAGCCGCCGCCGAAACGCAGCATTCCAGAAGTGATCAGCGGGCGGCTGACCGCCAGCACCAGCAGCAATACCGCCAGGACGCGCAGCACCAAAATCAACCATTGTCGAATCCGGGCCAACCCCTTGGCGGCTCGACGAGCCTCCAGCAAGAACATCATGGCCGCCCAATGCAATACCCGATGACGCCGCCGACTGATCAAGTGAATGACCACCGGGAGGGCTGCCAGCGGCAGAGCCCAAAGCAAGAGCGGCTGCAGGAAACTCATCCCCGTACCCCCTTGGGACGACGCCGTAGCAGGAAGTCGCTCAATACCTGTCCGTAGTCCTGGTCGGTGATGACCCGGTGATAGTCGACATGCGAGTCCCGCACCAGATCGTCGATCGCCTCGAGATGCGTGGCCAGGGCGCGTTGGTATTCCTGGCGTACGACGTCCGGTTCGGCGATGATCGTGGTGTTTCCTTCCAGATCGACGAACCGAGTCGTTCGCCGGCAGTCGAAATTGATTTCGAGCGGATCGAGCAGCTGAAACAAAGCCACGTCGTGTTTGCGAAATCGCAGGTGCTGAAAGGCGCCCGTCAAGGCGTCGGCCCGAATGAACAGGTCGGAGATCACCACCACCAAGGCTCGCTGCCGGACTTTCTCGGCAACCGCGTGGAGGCACTCCACCAAGCCGGTCTCCCCTTCGGCCCGTAGATTGCCGATTTCATCGAGCACCTTTCGCAGGTGGCTCGCGTTGCGCTTGGCCGGAATCTCTCGCCGCAACCGGTCTCCGGCCGCATACAGTGCCACCGCGTCCCCCTGCCCCACCGCCAGATAAGCCAGAGCGGCGGCCAGTCGGCGGGCATAGTCGATCTTCGGCAACTCGCCGTTTCCCGAAAACGCCATCGACCCGCTGACGTCGATCACCAGACAGAGTCGCAAATTGGTGTCGGCTTCGAACTCGCGCACGTAGTACCGATCGCTGCGACCATACGCCCGCCAATCCAGCCTTCGTTTGTCGTCCCCCGGAACATACTTGCGATACTCGGAAAACTCGATGCTGGAGCCTCGGACGGGGCTGCGATGCCGGCCGGACACGTTGCCCAACATCGGTTGGCGGGCGCAGAGCGGGAGTGCTTTGAGTCGGCTCAGCACGGCCGGATCGAGATAGTCGCGATGCGTCGAGCCAGACATGTGCGGTGCCGCTCCTACCTGCTGCAAGCTCTACCCAATCCGCCGCCTCGAGCCGGCGGGACGAAGCCGGACGCGAGTTCTCTCCCGGCAACCCCAACGCGCCGTGCCCGGCTGTCGCCGTCGCTTTCGACTGTCGCTGCCACTCCTCCCGCCTCCGGGCCTGCGGGCACAGCCCGCATCAGGCAGCCTGCTCCATTTCTTCCAATAGCCGACGGATGACATCGGTACTTTGAAACCCTTCCGATTCGGCGTGGAAGGTCGTCATCACGCGGTGGGTCAGCACGGGGATCGCCAGAGCGGCGATGTCGTCGACCTGCACCATGTAGCGGCCGTACAGGGCCGCGCGAGCCTTCCCGCCGAGAATCAGACACTGGACCGCTCGCGGCCCCGCTCCCCATCCCACCAGCGGGCGCAACCAAGGGGGGGATTCTTCCAACTGGGGGCGTGTTCGACGCACCAGGTCGACCGCGAATTCGTACACGTGCTGCGGCACGGGTACGCTGCGAATCAAGTCCTGGAAGAACAAGACTTGTTCGGCGTCCAACAACGGTTCGATGTCGGCAAGCGCCCCGCCAGTCGTAGTGCGGGCGATTTCGATTTCTTCCTCGCGATTGGGATAGTCGACTTCGATCAAGAACATGAAACGATCGAGCTGGGCTTCCGGAAGCGGATACGTGCCCTCCTGCTCGATGGGGTTCTGAGTCGCCAACACGAAATAGGGAGCATCCAGGTGGTAGGTTTCCCCCATTACCGTCACCTTGTGCTCCTGCATGGCTTCCAGCAGCGCGGCTTGAGTCTTGGCGGGAGCCCGGTTGATCTCATCCGCCAATACGATGTTGGCGAACACCGGCCCCTTGATGAATTCGAATTCGCGTTTCCCACCCGGCACGTCCTGCAGAATGTCGGTTCCGGTAATGTCCATCGGCATCAGATCGGGGGTGAACTGGATGCGGCTGAAAGCCAGCGACATGGTGCGAGCCAGGCTGCTGATCAACAGTGTCTTGGCGAGGCCGGGCACGCCCATCAACAGTGCGTGCCCTCGAGCGAACAACGTGATCACCAAATGCTCGATCACTTCGTCTTGTCCGACCACGATCTTGGCCAATTCCGCTTTGAGTCGATCATAGGTGGCCCTCAGTTGATCGACGGCTTCCACCTGGTCGGCCTCGCCCGGCAAACCGCGCTGCTGTATTTCCGCCATCGTCTCTCCCGGTTTCGGCTCGTGTGGTCCGGCTGTCGTTTTTCTGGTCGGCACGCTGCAGCGAGGTCTTGCCGACCGAGACCGCCGGATGAGGCGCGGTCGACTTCCGTCACACTCGTCGCTGCAAAAAAGAGAAGGAGCCCCTCGGCCTCGCCCCGCTCCCACCACCTCCGGCATCATTGTACCGGCCGCCGCCGGGCCGTGCCAGTATTTCCGCCTCTGCAACGTTTCGGCGGGAAACCGCGAGCCGCCGAACTCCCGTCCGGTCGTCGCCGCCTACCATTACCACTGCTCGGCCGGTCGCGTTACAATAGAGCTCCGGATCAGGCCGCTTCCGCCGCCACTTGCCCGACAGTTCCTTTCTGCCTTTGGAAAAAGATGCCATGAAAAGCAACCGTCGCCGATTCTTGAAATCGTCGGCCGCCGCCACCGCCGCCGTGTCGGCCCCTCAACTCTGGATGCCGCGGCTGGGCCGAGCCGGCGATGCCAACAACCGCCCCCGTTGCCTGGCCATCGGCGTCGGCGGCAGCCGAGGCCGTTTCAATCGAGGGGGCACGATCGCTCGGCAAGCAGCCCAATTCGCCGACCTCATCGCCGTCTGCGATGTCGATGAACTCCATGCGAAGGAATTCTCCGAGAAACTCGGTGGCAAACCCAAGACCTATTTCGATTACCGCGAAGCCCTGGCCGCGGAAAAACCGGACATTGTCACCATCGGCACGCCCGACCACTGGCACGTACCGATCGCCATCGCAGCGATGCGAGCCGGCTGCGATGTCTACTGCGAGAAGCCACTGACGCTCACCATTGACGAAGGCAAACAAATCTGCCGTGTCGTCAAGGAAACCGGCCGCGTGTTCCAAGTCGGCACACAGCAAAGAAGCGAATACGGACATGCGTTTCTGCGCTCCATCGCACTGGTTCAAGGCGGGTACCTGGGCGACAACATCAAAGCGCACGTGGCCATCGGCGGAGCTCCCGTCGGCGGACCGTTCCAACCAACTACCGCGCCGGACGACGTCCATTGGGACTTCTGGGTCGGTCCGGCACGCAAGGCGCCCTACATGGAAGAGCGCCGCAAGATGTTCCGCTGGTTCCTCGAATACTCCGGGGGAAAGATGACCGACTGGGGAGCCCACCACATCGATATCGCTCAGTGGGCCATCGGCTGCGATCACAGCGGACCCGTCGAAGTGAGCGGGGAAGGCAAGTTTCCGCCGTTGGTACCCGAGAACTTCGACTTTGCCAAGTTCTTCGCCGGTGAAGCAACATTGCCCCATGCCTTCAACGCGGCCCACGAGTTCCACATCGAACTCAAGTTCGCCAACGACCGCGTGATCACCGTCCATCACCATTACCGGTCAGAGGATGGTGAAACCGATTTCGGCAACGGTATTCTGTTCGAGGGTAGTGAGGGACGCATTTTTGTCAACCGTGGTCGGCTGACCGGCAAACCGGTGGAAGAACTCAGCGACGCCGACAAGCAACGTCTCGATGAGGCCGTCGCCAAGCTCTACAAAGGAAAACCGCTCCACGGGCACATGGCCAACTTCTTCGACTGCCTCGAGGACCGCAGTCAACCGGTCGCCGATGTCTTCACCCACCACCGCACGATGACCAGTTGCCATCTGTGCAACATCACGCTGATGCTGGGACGGCCGGTGAAGTGGGACCCCGACAAGGAATCCTTCATCGGCGACGATCAGGCCACCGCGCTGATGCAACGGCCCAGCCGGAAGGATTATCTGTAGGGCCGGAGCAGGTCCGTACGGCCGGACGGCAAACAGCCACCAAGGGATGAAAACAGGACCTGGAGGACAACCGTCCTCCAGGTCCCCTCTTGTTCGATTCGTTCTGCCTTCCAGCGAACGACAGCCGACAGCTTGCCACTAATAGAGCCGCCGCTTTTCCAACACGCGCCGACTGGGCAACACCACGTCCCAAGCCAATCCCAGCTTCTCCATGGCTCGAATGACGATCCAACTCAAGTCAAACTGCCACCAAAGCAACCCATGCCGGGCCGACGTGGGGAAGGCGTGGTGATTGTTGTGCCACCCCTCGCCCATGGCCAGAATGCCGAAGACCGAATTGTTGCGGGAATTGTCCGTGGTGTGGAAGTGCCGCTTCCCAAAGACGTGGCAGATCGAGTTGATCGACCAGGTAATATGATGCGTGACGAAAATCCGCACGGCGCCACCCCACAGGAAGCCCATCGCCGCACCGTACCATGACTGAGTGATCGCAGCGCCGATCGCCGTCGGAATGGCCAGACTGAGCAAAATCCAAATGTAGTACGCGCGGTCCATGCTGATCAGCAGTCGGTCGTTCACCAAATCGGGAACGTAACGCAGCAGATTCGGTTGAGCGCTGTACTTCGTGAACAACCAACCGAAATGAGCGTGCACGAGACCCTTGAACATACCCAGAATCGAACTGCCGTGCAGCAGGGGCGAGTGAGGGTCGCCCTGGTGGTCGGATTTCTCGTGATGGCGACGATGGACGGCACACCAAACGAGTGGTGAACCTTCGATAGCCAATGCACCGGCAATCGTCCAGAACGCTCGGATCGGACGGAAGGTGGCGAAGGAGTTGTGAGTCAGCAGGCGGTGAAAGCCGATCGTGATCCCCATCCCAGTCAGCAGCCATCCGCCGATCAACATCGCCAAGAAAGGCCAGCCCATCCAACCATACTGCCACAGGCAAATGATGGCGATCACCAGCCCTACCATTGGCAATCCGACTACCGCCAGCATGGCCACTCGATGTCCCCAAGGGATGTCATACAGGTCGGGCTCGAGTCCGGCCGGATCAAACTCCCATTTGGGCCGCTGACGGGCTCGCCGAGCCTGGCGAGACGTTCGCTTGGCCTCTTTCTGGGAAGTGGAAGTGTTTTCTTGTCCGTTCGTCATGCTAGTTTTTTCCTTTGTCGTCGTACTGGATGGCATTCGGTCTGCTGAGACCCGGCCGATACCGAAACGGGGAATACGCCACACAGATCGTTGCCCATCAACTCAAGTGGCGTTACTCAGCGCTCGTCCCCACCGGGTAATTCCCTGCCCGAAAAAAGGGGGCACGAGTTTTTTCAGAGGACACGCTTCCTGGCGTGTTGCAGTGAATTGAACTCAAATCGACCTTTGCTTCATCCGAAGGCTCACGGCTGGACCCGGTTCGCCCCGACGGAACCGATCCTGTCGAGGACGGTCCATCGAAGACGCAAGTTCAATGCAAGTCCCATGTTCCATGGCCTAGCCAAATAACGTCTTCCGGCCGAGGATCGTCCATCGGCCGAACCAAGCCTCATTTCCTACAATACCATATCGGCATATCCAGTCAAACAAGGCTACGGGAAGTCTACCCCAGCTCGCACCGAATGGCAACGCCTGAAACGGATTGGCACCTCCGTCTCGTCGTTACGGCCACCTGGCGAACGCCACGTAGACCGTCAGGATCACGGCGATCAGAGCCATGCCGAACGGCAGGGCGAACCGCCAAGGAGTCATATCGACCGGACTTTGAGTCGGCCACTGCCAACGCTCCTTTCTCGGAGCCACCAACCGCCCGATGAACATGATAGCCACCAATCCCAAAAAGACGGCTCCCAGGAAATGGTACTTGTGCATCTTGTCCACCAGCTCGCTGAGCCGAGGGACAAAATAGCCACAAGAGATCGCGATGACTCCCAGCGCCAGTGCCACTTCGGCCGCGACGGAGGGCACACGCTTGGAAACCATTCCCGTCAGCACGACCGCAAAGATGGGAATGAAGTAGATGCCGTTCATCGTCTGCAGGTATCCGAAGATGCTGTCCTGGCCGACCAGGGCCGGTGCGGTGACCATCGCAATCACGGCCACCGTCCAGCCGAACACCTTGCCGGCCCGAATCACCTCCCGTTCGGAGGCCGCCGGACGAATCAACCGTTGGTAGATTCCCAGGCTGAACAATGTCGCCGAGCTGTTGAGTACCGAATTGAAAGAACTCAAGATGGCCCCCACGATAGCCGCCGCGAAGAAACCGGCCAGTGGTCCGGGCAAGACGTCGCGTACCAGCCGACCGTACGCCTGGTCCTGTCGAATCTCTTCCCCGGCATAGAGATGAAACGCCACGATCCCCGGAATCACCAGGATCAGCGGCGCGAGTACCTTGAAAGCCCCGGCGATCAACACGCCCCGTTGCCCTTCCGCCAGGTTCTTGGCCGCGAACGCTCGCTGGATGATCTGCTGGTTGGTGCACCAGTAGAACAGGTTGAGCAGCAGCACTCCGGTAAACAGAGTTCCGAACGGAACCGACTGCCCCGCCTGTCCCAATGAATTGAAATGTTCGGGCTGGGCGCGGTACAACTCGCTGATCCCGGCGACCGGCGACCCGCCACCGACGGCCGCCAGCCCGAACACGGTGATCATCAACCCGCCGGCCAATAGCAGGAATCCATTGAGCGTGTCGGAAACGGCGACCGTATGCAGACCTCCGAACAGAGCGTAGACGCCACCGAGGACTCCGATAAAGGTGACAGCGCAAGCAATCGCGGCACGGTCGCTGCCGACTCCCAGGAACTCCCGCAAGTTGAGGATGTCGGTCAGGCCCCGGGCTCCCGTGTACAAGATGATCGGCAGCAGAATCAGCGCGTAAGCCGCCAAGAAAACCAGCGACGCGATGGTGCGCGCCGTCCGGCTATAGCGGACCTCCAGGAATTGCGGCACCGTGGCCACGCCGATACGCAGATAGCGGGGAAGAAAATACCAGGCCATCCCCACCAGTGCCAGCGCGGCAATCACCTCCCATGCCATCACGCACAAGCCGTCGGTGAACGCATCACCGTTGAGACCCACGAGCTGCTCGGTGGACAGGTTGGTCAGCAACAGGGAACCGGCGATGTAGCCTCCCGTGAGAACGCGGCCGGCGAGGAAGAATCCCTCCGAAGAAACATGCTGCACTCTCCGTGTCAGCAGCCAGGTAAGCAAACCGACCAGTCCGGTGCAACTCAGGAACGATACAACGACGATCAGCTTGATGGGATCCATCGCGGACTCCACGAGGGCGGCTACCGGGAGCGTCTTCGCTTCTTGGTCTTCGCTCCAGACTGTGGGGGTCGAGCCGTGTCGGCTTCCTCTTTCGAACTGCTCCCGATCCGTTGCAACAGGTCCAGTAGGAAACCGTAGATCGGGATCAGCACGATCATGGCACCACTATAAGCGACCGCAGCCACCACGACCCCGATCACGACGACCCGCCAGCCGGCTCCCGTCGCCTTGGCGCCCTCGACGCCGATGAGGCCGGTTATGTCCGCGAGGATGACTTGATAATTGGCGGCCAAGACGACCACCAGACAGGCGGCAGCGAAGAAGATGGCGGCCTCGAGTCGAACATTCGGTTGGGAAGACATGTCGGTGGTGCTGCGCTGCGATGTGGTGCGAGGTGGCCCCGCCTCGAGGATCAGCCGGGCGACTGGCGCGGGAGCCGCATTTTACGCCATGGCAGCAGTTTTCGGAACACGGCGTCTGATATGGCTGTCGCAAAACGCCAAGAGCCGGTACCGAAGTACCGGCTCCAGGCCCGCAGACAACGCACGATTTGTTCGTCCGGCCGCCAGCGCGGCCAGACTCATTCAGAATCAGAAGTTGAAGGTGAATTGAACGTATGTGAAGTTGGCGTCATCGGCATACAGAGCATTCGGATTCGTCGTGTAGAAGCTGCCGGCCCAGAAATAGGAGTAGCCCAGCAACACGCTCATCCGCGGGTTGAAGTTCCAGTTGAGCAGCAAGTCCAGCTCCTGGCCGAGATATTGGCTGCCGCCGGCCGTGGCCACGTAGGGTGTCATGACGACCGAGTAGGGCACGTCATTGCCGTCTTGCAGCCAGAACACGTGCCACCAAGCGATGAACTTCCATTTTTCGGCGGGCGTCAGCGTCGCCATGAAGTTCAGGTCCTCCAAGTTGCGGCGGCCGAACAGGTCCATCCAGCCGTTCCACTTGTGAGCCAAGGGGAACATATGATGGAAGCCATTGCCGTTGGGGTCTCCTTCAGCCCAGTCGTAATACGCCCAAACCGTGGGCGTCCAAGGTTGGCATTCGAACTTCCACCCCAGGCCGACCGTCCAGGCCAATGCTTCCTGGTCGAACGCTCCCACATTGCCCCATTGATAGGCACCCCAGAAATCCCACAGGAATCGTCCCTGATTGCCCCGATAGGCCCCACCGATCGTGTTGTATTCGAAGCCGGCATTGTCGGTCTCGATATACCGGAGATAAAACAGGTCGACCGTTTCGTTCTTGAGGGCCTTGTACGTGGCCCACACGCCGCTGAACTCCTGGCTGCGATCGGTGTCCAGGAAATCGTCGCCCGCCGGCGGCACCGGATTGGTCCAGAAACCGTCGATGTCCCAGTTCTGGCCCTTCCACAAGACACTCACACCTTCGAACGTCCGCCGCGTATTGGCCCAGTCCAGTGGTGACACCAGCCGCTGTTGTGCATACAGCAACTCCTGCCGCCCCACGCGTCCGGTCACCGTTCCGTGGTCTCCGTCCCACAACAGCAGGTCGGCAAACAGGTTTTGAATATTGGAACGACTTTCCTCAATCGGCCGCGGATTGAAATTCTCGTAGTTGCTGACCGCATCCAGGTACTCGGCAAACACTCGTACGCGACGCCCCACTTCAAGATTCGCATACAGCCGCGTGCGGTGCAGCAGGAATCGATCGTCCCGCCCGGTCAACCCCAATCCTCGCATGTTCACTTCGTCATGGAACCGAGCGCGGTACTGGCCGCCGATGTCGAGGACTCCCCAGTTCCCGATCGCATTCCGCTTGAAGTAGTCTCCCGGCCACCACTCGTCGTAACACGGGTCGCACAGATAGTCGAACTTGTTCTTGTAGAACAACACGTTGTGAGACTTGGCGACCGACTTGCGAAGCCGCTTGAAGTCTTCGCAACTGCAAGCAGCCTTGCCGCCGCACTCGCCGCAAACACCACAGGCCCCTCCATCCCCTGTAGCCGAGGAAACGACCACACCCTCGGTTGTCTCGACGGACGAGGCCGTTTGTGTCATGTCATCGATGGAAACCTGGACGGTCTCGTCGCCGACCGGAGGAGAGGCTTGCAACGAGACGGGTAACCCAAAAGCGCAGGTCGCGCCGGCGACGGCGATCGTGCGCCACACGAACGGAAATCGGAGGAATCTACGCATCGTTTCGTTCTCTTTCCAAGAAACAATCCATTGTGAATTTCGGTGAAACGGGTACCGACGTGGCGAACCGGCCCCGATTCGACGCTCCCGCATCTGTCCTTGTTAGTATCGAGCCGTTTCCCGCGCGGATTACGCAGAAAAACGCGACAAGCCGAGCATGGTTTCGGCCAACGGCCCACATCTGGTAAACTCTACTGCTTGGAAAAGATCGGGAACCGTGCTAGTTCGCGCGCCCCGCCCACGGTACGGTGGAAGCCCGACAGATTCACTCGACGTCGCCTTCGGAAAGGAACCGCCATGCAACTCGGATTCGTATCGGCCATCCTCCCGGAACTCTCCTTGCAAGAGCTGCTCTGCTTCGCCGCCGAAGTCGGCTACGACTGCGTCGAGGTGATGTGCTGGCCTCCGGCCAAAGCCGAACGACGCTACGCCGGCGTGACTCATCTCGATGTCACCCGATTCTCCGACCAGGACGCCGACGCCGTCCGCAAGATCGTCGACGAGACCGGGGTCCAAATCAGCGGCCTGGGATACTATCCCAATCCGCTTTCCGCGGACCCTCAAGAGGCGGAACTCGCCGTCAGCCACCTGCGGAAAGTCATTGCGGCGGCTCCCCGGCTCGGCCTCGACCAAGTCAACACGTTCGTCGGCCGCGACTGGACCCGGAGCGTCGATCAGAACTGGCCGCGATTTCTGGACACTTGGCGGCCGCTGATCGACTGGGCCGCCCAGCACTCCGTCCGCATCGGCATCGAAAACTGCCCCATGTTCTTTACCGATGACGAGTGGCCCGGTGGCAAGAACCTGGCCACCTCTCCCGCCATCTGGCGGCGGATGTTCGCCGACATCGACAGCCCTCACTTCGGACTTAACTTCGACCCCTCTCATTTCGTCTGGCAGCAGATGGACTACGTCCGGCCGCTTGCCGAATTCCGCGACAAGCTGTTCCACATCCACGCCAAAGACGCTCGGATCGATACCGACCGGCTCAATGACGTGGGCACGCTGGCCAATCCCAACCAGTACCATACGCCCAAGCTTCCCGGGCTGGGCGATGTCGACTGGGGCCGCTTCTTCGGAGCCCTCACCGACGCCGGCTACGACGGACCGGTCTGCGTGGAAGTCGAGGACCGCGCGTATGAGGCATCGATCGATAGCCGCAAGACCTCACTCGTGCAGAGCATCAATTTCCTGCGGAACTATGTGGCTTAGGGTTCAGGGTTCAGGGTTCAGGGTTCAGGGTTCAAGTCTCAAATCTCAAATCTCAAATCTCAGATCTCAAATTTCAAATTTCAAATTTCAAATCCCAGATCTCAAATCTCAAATCTCAAATCTCAAATCTCAAATCTCAAATTTCAAATCTCAGATTTCGGGTTTCAAGAAGCGAGCGTCCACCAATCGTCATCCGAGGGTCTGCGATGAAACGAGTGATCGGGTCTGTCTGGCTGCTGCTTTGCGCTGCATCCCTTGGGAACTGCGCCGAGTTCACCGTGAACGGTCGCCGGTTCCACCTTCCCGACGGCTTTTCCATTCGCCAAGTGGCCGGCCCACCTCTTGTCCAACGGCCCATTTCCGCCGACTTCGACGAACGCGGCAGGCTCTACGTGACCGAGTCTTCGGGCTCGAATGATCCCGTGGAAAAGCAACTCGAAGAAAAAACGCACTCGATCATTCGGCTGGAGGATATCGACGGAGACGGAAAGTTCGATCGGCGCACGCTATTTGCCCAAGACCTGATGTTTCCCGAAGGCATACTCTGGCATGATGGTTCGCTGTACGTGGCTGCGCCGCCTCAAATCTGGAAATTCACCGATGAGGACGACGATGGCGTCGCCGATCAACGGACGATCTGGTTCGATGGTCGCACACTCAGTCACTGCGCGAATGACCTGCACGGCCCGTACCTGGGACCCGACGGCTGGATCTACTGGTGCAAAGGCGCCTTCGCCAAACAGGAATACGTGCGCCACGGTCGGCAGTGGAGCACTCGAGCATCCCACCTCTTCCGTCGCCATCCTCGGGGGGGTGAAGTCGAACCGGTCATGACGGGTGGCATGGACAATCCCGTCGAAGTCGTCTTCACCCGTACCGGCGAACCGGTGCTCACGGCAACCTTCATCCAACATCCGGCCGGCGGGAAGCGGGACGGCTTGATCCACGCCATCTACGGCGGGCTTTTCGGCAAGCGGCATTCCGTCCTCAAAGGCCACCCCGCAACGGGAGACCTGCTCCCGCCGCTGCTCCACCTGGGTGCCGCTGCGCCGAGCGGCCTCGCCCGCCTTCCATCCGCCATCCCGGCCGGCCAGGAGACGCTGCTGGCAACCTCCTTCAACATGCACAAGGTAACGCGACACCGGCTAACGGCACGGGAAGCGACCTTCGACGCCACCACCGAGGACTTCCTCACCTGCGACCATGTCGACTTCCATCCTACCGACGTGCTGGTCGATGCCGATGGCAGCTTGCTGGTCGTCGACACGGGCGGCTGGTATAAACTGTGTTGCCCCACATCGCACCTGTGGAAACCGGACGTCCTGGGAGCCATCTATCGCATCGAACGCACCGATCGGGCGCCAGCGGAAGATCCTCGAGGCAACAAGCTGTCTTGGGAGGACGTCGAACTCGGCGAGTTGCTACGGCGACTGGCCGACGCGCGCCCCGCCGTCCGCTCCCGCGCTGCCTCACGCCTGGTATCGGCAGGTGACGCCGGCGCGACTCTGCTGGCAGCCACACTCCACCAGCACGCCCCGAACGTACGCTTGCAGTCGGTGTGGATCCTCTGTCGCATCGGCACGCCCGCCGCGTGTCGCGTACTGGTGTCGCTGCTTTCCGATGCGAACAGCGACGTCGTCGCCGCCGCACTCCGAGCCCTCAGTCTGCACCGGCACACGGCCGCGGCCGGCGCAGCGCGCCGGTTGCTGCGGCATCCGCAAGTTTCCGTGCGGAGAAACGCGGCCGAGCTGTGCGGACGACTGGGCGATGCGGACGCCGTTCCCTTGCTGCTCCAAGCACTCTCTCAAAATGCGGGACGTTACGAACAGCACGCGCTGATTTACGCTCTGATTGAGATCGGCGATCCCGACGAAACGGTCCGCGGGATCCACGACGACCACCCGTCCGTCCAGGCCGGCGCTGCCGTGGCACTCCATCAAATGGCTCCGCAGCGAATCGATCCCCACATCGTTCTGCCGTGGCTCACGTCCCCATCGAACGAACTCCGACAGACGGCCCGGTGGATCGTAGTCCAGCGCCCCGACTGGAGTGAGCCACTGGCACTCTGGCTCAAACAACAACTCGGTCGGCCACAGTCCGTGACTCCCGCCGTCCAGTCCGTGGTCACCCACTTCGCGGAAATTCCATCGGTCGGCAATGTGATCCGTCGGGCCCTCGCGACCGCGACGCTCGGCGTACCCGACCGGGTGGCGCTGCTGGAGTCGCTATCGCGGCAAGAAAATCGATCCGTCGATCCGAGTTGGCATGACACTATTGAGTCACTATTGAGGACGGACGATACGGATTTGCTGCGTGCGACGATCGAGTGGCTGGAGCATCGAGAGTTGACGGCAGCCCTGGCACGGCGAATCTGGCCCCGTCTGCAGGCGATTGCTCAAGACCACGACATCCCCGACCTGTTGCGACTCAAGGCGATCGCCCTGGCAGGCGAGGAGCGTCCCGTACTGCCAGGCGCTCTGTGCGACTATGTGATCACCCGGCTCGACAGCGAGATGCCGATTCGGACCCAGATGGCCGCCGCAGACGTGATCCGGCATGGCGTCCTCTCGCCGGCGCAGCGGCGCAAACTGATTCGGAAACTTCCGCAACTAGGACCTCTCACCCTGCAGCAGATTCTCGCCGGATTCGCTCGTGTCCGTTCCCCCAGTGAGCAGCGAGCCGTACTGGAGGGCTTGAGCCGCAACCCGTCCCTGGCCGCCATTCCACCCTCGCGCCTGCGGCAAGTCTTTGTCCACCCCACGGCAGAGACGACCCGCCGACTCGCCGCGCTGATCGACGCCCACCACCCGGCTCCCGCCCAGCAACGTCGGCGATTGGAGCAATTGGCGGCACAGCTCCCGCCCGGAGATCGCCGGCGCGGATATGCCGTCTTCTTCAGCCGGAAAGCTGCGTGCTCCACCTGCCACTCGATCGGTTATCTCGGCGGGAACACGGGCCCCGACCTGACGAAGGTCGGGGAGATCCGCAGCGAACGGGATCTGCTCGAAGCCATCGTCTATCCCAGTGCCAGTTTCGTCCGCAGCTTCGAACCGGTCACCGTGCTCACCGACGACGGACGGATCATCAACGGCATCGTCCGCGACGACACGCCTTCCCATTTGCTACTGGTCGTCGCCGCCGATCGGACCGAACGCGTCGCCAAGGAATCGATCGAAGCCATCAAGCCCGGGAAGACATCGATCATGCCCGCCGGTATCGACGGGCAACTCTCGCTCCAGGAACTGGCAGACTTGGTAGCGCTCCTGAAACAGGCCCGGTAATCGCCGCGTCGCCCATCACTCGGGCAACGCCGCTTCGGAATCGCGTCGAGCGGCCGGCGAGCGGGGCTCACTCACAACCGCCGTTCACCGTTTCCGAAACAACCGATGCTGCTCGTTCCCGCCGGAGATCAGATAGGCCAACAGGTCGAGAATGTCGTCTTCATGCAGCGTGTTCAGCAGCCCCTCGGGCATCATCGACGTCTCCGAGAGTCGCATTTCCTCGATCTGATCACGCTTGACCGTGACCAGAGCCCCCGGATCGAGCATATTGGTGTTGATCATCAGGTTATTGCCGCTCAGATTGGCAATTCGGCCGACCACCACTTTCCCGCTCTCTGTCAAGATGGCGACAGCCGCGTATTGATCACTTACCGTCTTACTGGGGTGGATGATCGACTCCAGAATGTCGCGAGGACTGAATCGGGCGCCGACCGACGTCAAATCGGGACCGATCGCGCCGCCCTCCTGGTTGAATCGATGGCAGTTGAAACAGAGCGCCGCCGAGAACATTTTTTTTCCATTGGCAAAGTCTCGGCCACTCATCTTGGTCTCTAGTGCCGGCAGCAGGTCTTCCAGTTTCCATTCTTTCACCAACGGCCGAGGTTTTGCGACCACGGGTGTTGCCGATTCGACGGGAGGTGCTTTGAGTAACGGTGCGAGTTGCTCCTTCTCTTCGGCGGAAAGCGCTGCCATGGCATCCTGCTTGATAAACGCCACGAACAGTCCGAAAGCAGCTCCGCCGCGGAACGTGCCGGCTCGCCGGAACCACTCGAAATAACGCTTTCTCAGATCAAGCGTCCACCCAGTACGAAGGTGGCGCAGCGTCTTGGCATAGTCGATCTGCGATTCCTGCGTGGGCGCGGATTCCAACAGCGGAACGATGATCTGGGCAGCATGAGGCGATTGGAGATACACCAGCATCTGAGCCAATTCGGAATCGACGTGATAATGGCCCGACGGCAAGGCGGGTTCCAGCAGCGCGATCAACTTTTCCCGATGTGCAAGAGTCGGCGGAGCCACTCGCAAGAAGATCAGCGAGTAGGCCCGCAACAATTGGATCCTCTGGCTACTGGAGAGCTGGCCCCAGCGGATGGTCTCCAGTGCCGCAAGCATCCGGTCGCGCATTTCGGCTCTCGCAGTCGACGCGGCTTTCGGCGGATGCTCCCAATCGGGAACCGGAGTATCCAGATCGGGACCGCTGGTCTTGCGATCAGGTCGCTGAAACGAGCGAGCCAGCGCGAGCATGGCCGTCAGGCGGGCCACGGGTTGTGATTCTCGAAGTGCTTTGCTTTGCCACTCTTCACGAGGTCGATGTTCGATGGCGATACGAGCCGCGTGACGGATGAAACGATCGGGATGTCCCAAGAAGGGCAAA
>Ga0256839_1002129_pt1 | contig 22646 bp, 20 predicted proteins | sample 354166metaG_FD_185968 | JGI IMG/M metagenome (GOLD analysis project Ga0256839, IMG submission 185968) | Hydrothermal vent microbial communities from Mid Atlantic Ridge, Atlantic Ocean - 354-166 | ecosystem: Environmental > Aquatic > Marine > Hydrothermal vents | place: Atlantic Ocean: Mid... | reverse complement strand
GCCCGTCCTGTGGACTGAAATCGGCGTGTACGGCCTGTTCGCCCTGGTCAAGCAGGGCATGGTATTCCGGGTGCTCTTCCAGCAGGCCGGCAATCAGCCCTTCCATGGGCTCCAGCGGCCTTTGCTGCTGCATCTTGTTCCAGACGTCGATGAACACCTGGCGGGTCTGGTCGCGGTTGCCGTACATCAGTCCAGCGTCTTGTGGCGGTATTCGCAGAGATCCTCGATGATGCAGCTGCCGCAGCGGGGCTTGCGCGCGATGCAGGTGTAGCGGCCATGGAGGATCAGCCAGTGATGCGCATCCTTCTTGAATTCCTCGGGCACGACCCGCTCCAGCCGCTTTTCGACTTCAAGTGGTGTCTTGCCCTTGGCGATGCCGGTTCGGTTGCAGACCCGGAAAATGTGGGTGTCCACGGCGATGACCGGTTCACCAAAGGCGGTGTTGAGCACCACATTGGCGGTCTTGCGGCCGACACCGGGCAGGGCTTCGAGCTGTTCCCGGGTGCGCGGCACCTGCCCGCCGTAGCGCTCGACCAGTATGCGGCAGGTCTTGATGATGTTGCGGGCCTTGCTGTTGAACAGGCCGATGGTCTTGATGTATTCCTTGAGTCCTTCCTCGCCCAGCTCGAGCATCTTCTGCGGCGTCGGAGCAACCTCGAACAGTTTTTGGGTTGCCTTGTTGACGCCGACATCGGTGGCCTGGGCCGACAGGATGACCGCAATCAGCAATTCGAATGCGTTGCGGTAATTGAGCTCGGTAGTCGGGTTCGGGTTGTGTTCGCGCAGGCGACGGAAGATTTCCTGGCGCTTTTCACGGTTCATGCGCGGGGCCTCAATGGGCCGGAGCCGCTGCCAGCGCCCGGGCGGTGCCGGCAAAGCGCTCCTCGATCAGGTTCTTGCCGGCGATCAGCAGCGCCAGGCCGAAAAAGGCGCCGGGCGGCAGTACCGCGATCAGGAACCCGCCATAGTCGTTAAACAGGGTCAGTTTCCAGCCTTCGGCGGCTGGGCCGAACAGCAGTTCGGCCTGGGCAAACAGGGTGCCGGCACCGATGGCCTCGCGCAGGCTGCCCAGCACCAGCAGCACCAGCAGGAAGCCCAGCCCCATCATGAAGCCGTCGAGAGCGGCCGGCCCAACCGGGTTGCGCGAGGCAAAGGCTTCGGCGCGGCCGACAATGGAGCAGTTGGTGACGATCAGCGGGATGAAAATGCCCAGCACCAGGTAGAGTTCATAGAACCAGGCCTGCATGACCAGTTCGATGGTGGTGACGATGCAGGCGATGATCAGCACGAATACCGGCAGCCGGACCTCCTGCCGCACCAGGTTGCGTACCAGCGACACCAGGGTGTTGGAGAGCACGAGCGTGGCCAGCGTGGCCAGACCGAGTCCCAGGCCGTTGATGGCGCTGTTGGTGACGGCCAGCAGCGGACACAGGCCCAGCAATTGCACCAGCGCCACATTGTTTTTCCACAGGCCGTTTTCGATGATGACGGTGTTTTCGCTCATTGGAACAGTTCCTCCTTGTGCTCGTCGTAATAGGCCAGAGCGTTTCGGACTGCCTTGACGATGGCGCGCGGGGTGATGGTGGCGCCGGTCATCTGGTCGAAGGCGCCGCCGTCACGGCGCACTTTCCACTGCTCGGCAGGCGGATGGGACAGGGATTTGCCGTCGAACTGGCGTATCCAGTCCGACTTACGGATTTCAATACCGTCGCCCAACCCCGGCGTTTCATTGTGCTTGATCACCCGCACCCCGGCCAGACTGCCGTCCACATAGATGCCCACCAGCAGGTGAATGGCGCCATTGTATCCTTCCGGGGCGATGGTTTTGAAGATGACCGCGACCGGGTCGCCGTTCTTGCGCGCGCGCCAGGCGGTGACCGGTTCACTGCTGCCCAGCTTGTAGGGGTGGGGTAGCAGGATGCGGTCGTCGGCGATGTCGTTGTCGAAACGATCCGGAGGCAACAGTTCCTGTAGGGCCTTGAGCAATGCCTGCCGCTCATTCTCGGCAATGCGGTCCTCGGTGGCGACGAAGGTGGAGGCCACCAGGCCGACGCCGATGACCGCGAACAGCCACAGCAGAAATCCGGAAATGAGGATCTGCTTGTAGTTCACCTCAGTCCTCCTCCTCGGGCAGCTCGCCATAGACCCTGGGCTGGGTGTAGTAGTCGATCAGCGGGGTCGCCATGTTGGCCAGCAGCACGGCAAAGGCCACGCCGTCGGGAAAGCTGCCCCAGCTGCGAATGATGTAGACCAGCAGACCGATCAACGCGCCATAGACCAGCCGCCCGCGCGGAGTGGTGGCGGCGGTGACCGGGTCGGTGGCGATGAAGAAGGCGCCCAGCATCATGCCGCCGGAAAACAGGTGGAAGGTGGGCGACGCCGTGCCGTCCGGATCGATCAGCCAGAACAGGGTGGCGATGGCGAGCAGCGAGCCGATCATCGCCACTGGAATGTGCCAGCGGATGGTGCCGGTGAGCAGCAGAAAAACCCCGCCAATGAACCACCAGTTGGCGATCCATTCCCAGCCCACCCCGCCAAAGTCGCCGAACAGCGGCGATTGCCGGATCTCGCTGATGGTCAGGTCCATGCCCAGCGAGGTGCGGTAGTGGTCCAGCGGCGTGGCGGAGGTCAGCGCATCCCACTGTGCGTTGTCGCCGAGTCCGAACAGGTAGCGCAGGGAGTCGGCCAGTCCCAGCGTCTGCCCGGTCAGTTCGGCGGGCGCGAACCAGGTGGTCATTTCCTTGGGAAAGGCGATGAGCACCACCACGAAGCCGATCATGGCCGGATTGAAGGGATTGAAGCCGAGCCCTCCATAGAGATGCTTGCCGGCAATCATCGCAAAACCGATGCCGGTGGCGATCAGCCACCAGGGGCTGTGCATCGGAATCGACAGCGCAAACAGCCAGGCGGTGACCAGCGCCGAGAAATCGCCAAGGTAGGGTTTCAGTGGACGCTGGCGCAACAGCAGCACGGCTGCTTCGAGTGCCAGCGCCAGCGCCGACGCAAAGACCACATTGACCAGCACGCCCGGTCCGAAATACCAGGCATAGGCCAGGGTGCCGGGGATCAGCGCGATCACCACATTGAGCATCATGCGGTTGGTCGAGGAGGACGGCGTGACGAACGGCGAGTAGAGGTGGCTCATGAATCCGGACCCTGTTTCAGTTTGCGACGCCGGGCTTCGGCTTCCTCGATCTGGCGCCGTTGCGCCGGCGTCAGGTTGTCCGTGTTTTTGGGCGCGACCTGCTGTGCCGCCTTGCGCGCCTTGACCCGTTCCAGCGCGGCCTGAACCGGATCCAGCTCCGTCTCGGGCCTGGCGGCCGGGGTCGATTTCTTCTTTGCCAGTGCCTCGCGCTTCTTGCGGCGTCGTTCTTCTTCTTCCGCTTTCTGCCGTGCGATCCGCGCCTCGCGGAACTCATGGCGCTTGCGTGCGCGATCCGATTTCCAGGACTTTCGTTGCTGCTCGCGGATCTCACTCTTGGCATAGCGGTAGAGCTGTACCAGTGGCAGATGGCTGGGGCAGACCGCCGCGCAGCAGCCGCACTCGATGCAGTCGAACAGATGATATTCCTCGGCCTTGTCGAACTGACGGGCGCGGCCGTACCAGTAGAGCTGCTGTGGCAGCAGCTGGGCCGGACAGACATCGGTGCAGCGGCCGCATCGCACGCATTCGTGCTCTTCCGGGCGGTGGTCCCGGTTGAGGATCAGCAAACAGTTGCCGGCCTTGACCAGTCCGGCGTCCAGGCGCACCTCGAAGCCCATCATCGGTCCGCCCATGATGGGTTCCGGCCGTTCCACGCTGAAGCCGCCGGCCAGTTCGACCAGGTGCTCGAAGGGGGTGCCCAGTGGCACGACCCAGTTGCCCGGTTCGCGCACGCCGGTGCCGGTCACGGTGACGATGCGATGGGTCAGCGGCTGCCCGCGGTCCAGCGCATCGCTGATGGCGGCGCAGGTGCCGACATTCTGGCACAGCAGGCCGATTTCGAAGGCCAGGTGGCGGCTCTTGACCTCGTGCCCGGTGAGGATCTTGATCAGCTGCTTCTCGCCACCGGATGGGTAGACGGTGGGAATGGGCACCAGCCGGGTGTCGGTCAGCGCGGCCTCGTCCAGCGCCTGCTGCATCGCGGCGATGGCCTCGGGCTTGTTGTCCTCGATGCCAATCAGGGTCTGCGCCGGCTCGAGAATGCGCTGCAGGTGACGGATGCCGGCGATCACGGCCTCGGGGCGACTGCGCATCAGCAGATCGTCACAGGTGATCCAGGGTTCGCATTCGGCGCCGTTGATGATCAGGGTCTGGATCGGGTGGGCGGCGGCTGTCTCAGCCTTTGCCGCGGTAGGGAACACCGCGCCGCCGAGACCGACGATGCCGGCCTCGCGTATCAGCCGCAACAGGTCTTCGCGGCTGCAGCGTTCCAGGTCCGGCGGTTCGAAGGCGATGGCTTCATCGAGCCCGTCCGGTTCAATGACGATGCAGCGGTCCGACTTGCCGGACGGGTGGGCGACCGGGCGGTCTTCGATGGCCACCACGGTGCCCGAGCTGGGCGCGTGCAGGGGGGCGGCCACCCGCTCGGGCGTGTCGGCAATCTTCTGGCCGCGCAGAACCCGATCGCCGACGGCAACCCGCGGCTCGTTGGGTTCGCCGATGTGTTGCTTGAGGCGCAGGATCAGCTGTCCGGGCAGGCTTGCGGTCTGCAACGGTCGGGTGGCCGATTCCTGCTTGTGGTCCTCCAGGTGCAGGCCGCCGTGGAAGCGGTGCAGGTGGAAGGGCAGTGTGGAACGCGATCCGTCAGGCATGGGCCGGTGCCTCATCGTCATCGTCGTCGAAGGACTCACCCGGCAGCGGTGGCGGTTCCCATTTCCAGTCGTCGAGGGTCTGCTTCAGGGGTTCCATGGTGATGCAGTCCACCGGGCAGGGCGGAATGCACAGTTCGCATCCGGTGCATTCGTCGGCAATCACCGTATGCATGTGCTTGGCGGCGCCGAGGATGGCGTCCACCGGACAGGCCTGGATGCACAGGGTGCAGCCAATGCAGGTGTTCTCGTCGATCACCGCCACCATCGGCACCGCCTTGTGCTCGCCATGTTCCTCGTTCAGTGGCTCCGGCTCCACGCCGAGCAGGTCGGCCAGCGCGACGATGACCTGTTCGCCGCCGGGTGGGCATTGATTGATCGGCGCCTCGCCATTGGCAATGGCCTCGGCGTAGGGGCGGCAGCCGGCATAGCCGCACTGGCCACACTGGGTCTGCGGCAGCAGGGCGTCGATCTGATCCACCAGCGGATTGCCCTCGACCCGGTAGCGGATCGCCGCAAAACCGAGCAGCAGCCCGAAGCTGCCGGCGATGAAGCCCAGAACGAGGACGGCGATGAGAATGATCATCTCAACCCTTCACCAGTCCGCCCAACCCCATGAAGGCGAGGGACATCAGGCCGGCGGTGACCAGGCCGATGGCGGCACCCTGGAACGGGGCCGGTACATCCGCGGCATTGACCCGCTCGCGCATCGCGGCGAAGAAGATCAGCACCATCGAGAAACCGACAGAGGCGCCGAAGCCATAGAAGGCCGACTCCAGGAAACTGTGCTGTTCCTGGGTGTTGAGCAGCGCCACGCCGAGCACCGCGCAGTTGGTGGTGATCAGCGGCAGAAAGATGCCAAGCACGTTGTAGAGCACCGGACTGGTCTTGTGGACGACCATCTCGGTGAAATTGACCACCGCGGCGATGGTCAGGATGAAGGCGATGGTGCGCAGGAACTCCAACCCCAGCGGGGACAGGATCCAGGTATTGACCACATAGCTCAGGACCGCCGACAGGGTCAGCACGAAGGTGGTGGCGGCGCTCATGCCAATGGCGGTCTCGACCTTGCGCGACACCCCCATGAACGGGCACAAACCGAGGAACTTCACCAGCACGATGTTGTTGACGAAGATGGTGCTGACGAGGATGAGCAGGTAGTCGGTCATGGTCGGGGATTATACGGCCCCGTCTCGTTTCCATTCCATAGCTTTTTACTCAGGAATTGGTGGCGAGGCTCAGGCGCGCCAGAAACCCGGGGTCAGCAGGACCAGCAGGGTGAAGACCTCGAGGCGCCCGAGCAACATCGCGAACACCGAAATCAGCTTGCCGCCGTCAGTGACGACGGTGAAGTTGCTGGCCACCTCGCCGAGCCCCGGGCCGAGGTTGTTCATGCTGGTGGCAATGGCGGAGAAGGCATCCAGCGCGCCCAGCCCGCCGAAGTGGATCATCAGCAGCATGAGCACGATGAACGAAGCCACATAGGCAGCCATGAAACCCCAGACTGCATCGATCGTGCGGTCATCGACGCGCTGGCGGCCTACCCGCAAGTGGGTTATTGCGCGCGGATGGATCAGTCGCCGGATCTCGCGGCCTCCCTGCTTGAGCATGACGATGATGCGCATCACCTTCATGCCGCCCGCGGTGGAGCCGCCACAGCCGCCGACAAAGCTGATGAAGATCAGAAGAATCGGCAGGATATCCGGCCAGTGGGAGAAATCCACGGTGCCGAAGCCGGTACTGGTGACCACCGACACCACCTCGAACACCGCGTTGCGGATGCTCGGTGGCATGCTGTCGTATTCACCGCTGCTGCGCAGGACCAGGCTGACCAGCGCCACCGTGGCGACGACGAACAGCAGAAAACTGCGGACCTCCACATTGCGCAGGTAATGAAGTGGATCCCGGTGCCTCAGTGCCACGAAATGCACGCTGAAGTTGATCGCGCCAAACAGCATGAACACCACGGCAATGGTTTCGATGGCCTCGCTGTTGAAATACCCCAGGCTGGCGTCATGGGTGGAGAAGCCACCGGTGGAGACCGTGCTCAAGGCATGCGCGATGGCATCGAAGGGTGTCATGCCGGCCAGCCAGTAGGCCAGGGCGTTGGCGGCGGTCAGCCCCAGGTAGACCATCCACAGCAGTTGCGCGGTATGGGCCAGCCTTGGGGTCAGCTTCTGATCCTTGAGGGGGCCTGGGGCCTCGGCACGGTAGAGGTTCATGCCGCCCACGCCGTTCATCGGCATTACCGCAATGGCGAGCACGATCATGCCCATGCCGCCGAGCCATTGCAGCCATTGCCGGTACATCTGCACCGAAGGTGGCAGATCGTCGAGTCCGGTGATGACGGTGGCGCCGGTGGTGGTCAGGGCCGAGACCGATTCGAACAGCGCATCGGTCATGCTCATCCGCAGGCTCGACATCAGCGGCATCGCCGCCAGCAGGCCGAGCACGATCCAGAACAAGCCCACCACCAGAAACCCGTCGCGGGTGGACAGGTCGCGTTGCCGGCCTCGCCCCAGCAGCAGAAGGAGGCTGCCGAGCACCAGACTGAAGACCAGTGAATCGACGAAACTCATCAGTTCACCATCCCCATAAAAGGCGGATACCGCGATCGGCATCAGCAGTGTCGCGGCGAAGGCGATGCAGAAGCTGCCGATGATGCGTGCGGTGGTGTAAAAGCGGTTCATTGCCAGGGGACGGAGTCAGGGGCGGCGCAATCGCTGCGGGGCGGGAAGAAAGTCATGATGCATTATACGCGCCGCACATCGGGAAAACGGAATTCGGCCAGCAGCGGAGTGTGATCCGACAGGCGGCGCCAGTGAGGACCCCGCAGATGCTCGATGGAAACCGTTTCCAGTCCGCGGCTGTAGATGCGGTCCATCTTCAGCATTGGCAACCAGGAAGGGTAGCTGCGGGCATAGCGGCCGGCGCCGTTCTTGAAGGCTTCGTCCAACCCCGGCTCGGCGTTGAAGTGCTTGCGCGCGCGCAGCAGCCAGTCGTTGAAGTCCCCGGCCACGATCAGCGGCGCGTCCGGCGGGATCTCGCGGCGGATGTAGTCGGTCAGCGTCTCCATCTGCCGTCGGCGCTCGAAACCGAACAGCCCCAGGTGCACGCAGATCAGATGCAGTACACGCCCGGCCGGGCAGTCGATCTGTGCGTGCAGCAGGCTGCGGCTGGCCTTTTTCATCAGCGATACATCCAGGTTGCGCCACTGCATGATCGGGAATTTGCTGAGGATGGCGTTGCCGTGGTGCCCTTCATCGTAGATCGCATTCTTGGCGTAGGCATGGTGCGGCCACAAGCGGTCGGCGATGAACTCGAACTGGCTCTGGTCGGGCCAGTCCGGCAATTTGTTGCGCCATTCGCTGTGTTCACCATACACTTCCTGCAGCAGCAGGATGTCCGCGCGGGTCTCGATCACCGCCTGCTTGATCTCGTGCAGCACGAATCGGCGGTTGGACATGCTGAAGCCCTTGTGGATGTTGTAGGTCAGGATGCGGAAGCTGTTGCGGTGTCGGGGCATGTCTCGTGCGGTCATCGGCGATCGCTCATTCTAATTCATCCGCGTCAACCGGGAGAAGTCATGTCGAGAGATTCCGCCGTCGTCAACTGGCCCAATGCCGTCAGCCTGCTGCGTCTGTTGATGGCACCGATGATGCTTTGGCTGGCGCTGGAACATCGCCCCCTGGCCTATCTGGCGGTGTTGCTGTTCGCCGGCTTCACCGATGTCCTCGACGGCTTTCTCGCGCGGCGCCTGGGTCAGACCACCGAGCTGGGCTCCCACCTCGACAGCTGGGGGGATTTCACCATCTACAGCAGCATGGCGGCCGGCGCCTGGCTGCTGTGGCCGGATACCGTGGTCCGTGAATGGCTGCCCTTTTGCGTTATTGTTGCCAGTTTTTCGCTGCCGGTGCTGGTCGGGCTCTACAAGTTCGGACGGCTCACCAGCTACCACACCTGGAGCGTCAAGCTGGCCGTGGCGATCACCTATGCCGGCTATGTCTTGCTGTTTGCCGACATCACCCCGTGGCTGTTCCGCGTCGCTGCGCTGTTTTGCGTGGCCGCCGCGATCGAGGAGATCCTCATTACCCTGGTGATGCAGCACGAACGGGCCGATGTGCGTTCGCTGCGTGCGGCATTGCGGATGAGGGAGCACGACCGATCCTGATCGCGTCCCCCGGTATTGCGGGTCAGAGCTTGAGCTTTTCGGCGACGAAATCCGCGTCCTTGTCGCCTCGACCCGACAGGTTGACGAGGATGTGTTGGTCGGGTTGCATGGCCGGGGCGATGCGCATCGCATAGGCCACGGCATGGGCGCTTTCCAGCGCCGGGATGATGCCTTCCATGCGCGACAGGGTCATGAAGGCGTCCAGGCACTCCTGGTCGGTGGCGGTTTCATAGTCGACGCGCTGGATGTCTTTCAGGTAGCAATGCTGCGGTCCGACGCCGGGGTAATCGAGGCCGGAGGCGATGGAGTAGACCGGCAGCGGGTTGCCCTGGTCGTCCTGCAGGTTGTAGCACTCGAAACCGTGGATTGCGCCCTTGCTGCCCAGGGTCAGGGTGGCGGCGTGCTGGGGCGTGTCCAGACCGAGGCCGGCCGGTTCGACGCCGACGATCCTCACCGATTCGTCCTCGAGGAAGGCGGTGAACAGGCCGATGGCGTTGGAGCCGCCGCCGACGCAAGCGGTGATCAGGTCCGGCAGCTGACCATGGCGCTCGAGGAATTGTTCCCGCGCCTCGCGGCCGACGATGCTCTGGAAGTCACGCACCATCTTCGGGAAGGGGTGCGGGCCGACCACCGAGCCGATGGCGTAGAAGAAATGCTGCGGATCCTTGAGGTATTCCTCGAAGGCGCTGTCCACCGCGTCCTTCAGGGTGGCGGTGCCGCGCGTGACCGGCACCAGCTTGCAGCCGAGGATCTTCATCTTGGTGACATTCGGGTGTTCCTTCTCGATGTCCACCTGGCCCATGTGGATCTCGCAGTCGATGCCCACCAGGGCACAGGCCGTGGCCAGGGCCACGCCGTGCTGGCCGGCGCCGGTTTCGGCCAGCACCTTGGTCTTGCCCATGTAGCGGGCGAGCAGGGCTTCGCCCAGGCAGTGGTTGATCTTGTGCGCGCCGGTGTGGTTGAGGTCTTCGCGCTTGAGGTGGATCTGCGCGCCGCCCAGGTGTTCACTGAGTCGCCGCGCGTGGTAGATGGGGCTGGGCCGGCCGGTGTAGTCGCTTTGCAGCAGGGCCAGTTCCTGCCGGAAATCCTCGCTGCGGATGATTTCCTCATAGGCTCGGTCGATGTCGTCCATGATCTGCTTCAGTTCGGGCGGCAGAACCTGCCCGCCGTATTCTCCGAAATATCCGTTCTCGTCCGGCATGGGTGCGAATTGCTGCGCCATGGTGTGTTACCTCGCTTCAACGAAAAAGGCCCGCCACGGGAGCGGCGGGCCGGATGGGTGGATCAGTCCTCCTTGGGGATGCGGATCTTCTGACCAGGGAAGATCTTGTCGGCGTCCTTGATGACTTCCTTGTTGGCATCGACGATCAGCGTGTACTTGGCGCCGCTGCCGTAGTACTTGCTGGCAATGGCCCACAGCGTGTCGCCCTTCTGGATGACATAGTATTCGGTGGTTTCGACCACCGGAGGGGCTTCGACCTCGGCCTCGACCCGTTCCACGCCTTTTACATTGCCCGCCATCAGCACCGCTTTCTCCAGCGCCGCGGGATCATCGGCCTTGCCCTTGATGGTCACCACGCCGTCGTTGTAGGCAACATCCAGATTCTCGATGCCCGGATTGTCTTCCTCGATGTGCTTCTTGATTTCCTCGGCCGGATCATCGTCCTTGCCGAACAGCTTGCGTCCCAGGTCGGCGGCAAAATCGAACAGTCCCATGTGTTTTTCCTCTCGAGTGGTTGTTGGACACGCGCCAGAGGCGCCGCCGCAGTGTAGCAAACCTGAAAACCCATGCCCATGCCGGGCGCACGGGAAAGTTGCTAGACTGTGTGAGTTTCACAATCGAGGTTGAAGGATGCCGGAAGGCCCAGAGATCCGCCGTGCCGCCCTCACTCTGCATCGGGCTCTGTCCGGGCACCGGCTGCGGCATGCTTACAGCTCGGTCGGTGCGCTGCAAGAGGGTGTTGCGGCGTTGATCGGTCAGCGCGTTGAGGCGGTGTGCTCCCGTGGCAAGGCCATGTTGACGCATTTCGGCAACGGCCAGACCCTCTACAGCCATAACCAGCTCTATGGCCGTTGGGAACTCCTCGAAGAGGGCGATTATCCGCAGACCAATCGCTCGTTGCGGCTGGCGCTGCATGCCGGTGGGCGCATGGCGCTGCTCTACAGTGCCTCGGATATCGCGTTGCTCGATGCGCAGGGACTGGAGGCCCACCCTTATCTGCGCCGGCTGGGGCCGGAACTGCTCGACGAACGGGTCGATGAAGCCCGGATACGCGCCCGCTTCGAAGCGCCGCGCTTCCAGCGCCGTGCCTTGTTCGGGCTGTTGCAGGATCAGGGCTTCGTCAGCGGCATGGGCAATTATCTGGCCTGTGAGGTCTTGCACCGGGCGGCGGTACATCCGCAACGGCGGCTGGCCGACCTGTCCCCGGAGCAGCGCCGGGCGCTGGCCGATGCCAGCCTGCGGCTGACGCGGCAGTCGCTGCACACGGGCGGTATCACCAATGACCCGCAGCGCGCCGAGCGTTTGCAACGGCAGGGCGCGGATTTCGAGTCTTGCCGCTTTCTTGTCTATCGCCGCGAAGGCTTGCCCTGTTACCGCTGCGGTGCCCCCATCGAAAAAGGGCGTTACGGTGGACGCATGGGCTATTGCTGCCCCGCCTGTCAACGCTGAGCAGCGCGGCCTCAGCCGGTGAAGATGCGCCTGAACTGGTCGATCTTCTGCTGCAGCGTGGTTTCGCGCAGGGTGGCGATCAGCTCGTCGAGGCGGAACGGGTGGTGCCGTTCGTAGGCGACCCCCAGTTGCGGCATGTCGGCAAGACCGACTTCCCGCGCGTGCTCGATGAAGCCCCGGTTCTTCCAGAAGAAGGCGCCGGGCATGGTGGTGGGGATCACGACCACATAGAACAGGGCGCGACTGATGATGAAACCGGCCAGCGACAACAGGGCGAGCAGCCCGTAACCGACCGGGCTGTCGCTGCCGCCGAGGTAGAGTACCAGCGCGGTGGCGAAGGCCGCGGTCAGCAGGCCGTTGCGCAGCCAGTAGGGCCATCCGTAACGGGTGGTCTGTTCGTAGAAGGAGGCAGCGCCCTCGCTGCTGGCCGGTTTCAGGCTGATGCGGTGGGCGACCAGGCCCAGCCCTTCGAGCAGCAGACCGGCCGCGGCAGCGCCGTAGAGGTATTTCGCCAGGGTCGTGTCCAGCAGGCCGTAGGCCAGAGCCAGCCCGGTGAGCAGCAGGGCGCCCAGCGTCAGGCCGGTGCCGATGAAGCTCATGCCGGTATAGGGGTGATCCCAGAAAGGACGCGCCGGAATGCGGTACAGCTTGTACATGTAATAGCCGCCAAAGGCGATGCCGGCCAATGCCAGCACGGCAAAGAAGCCTTGCACGGCGGCGGCCAGCCCGTTGTCGAAAAGCGCGAAAAAGCTGTAGCCGGCCAGTCCGGCAAAGAAGGCGGAAACGCCGGCGATTTCGCGGCTGACCGGGGACAGCCGCAGGTTATAGAAACCGCGGTAGAAACGGTGCGGCTTGCCCAGGTGCATGTTCAGTTTGAACAGGCCGAAGGCCATCAGCAGCAGCATCAGCCCCAGGGTCGGCAACTGTGCCGCGCTGTCGGCAAATGAGGCCATGGGGCCGTTGGTCAGTGATCCGCCGAGCATCAGCACGAAAGCGCCCATCACCGTCTGTACCGACAGGGTGAAGGCGATGTGGGCGTTCTCGTGGGAGCCGAGCAGTTTTTTCCAGTTCCACTCGCGGCGGAAACCGAACTTGGGATCGACGGTGGGTTGATAGCGTCCTTCCTTGTCGTCGCGGTGGTACTTGAGCGCGGTCAGGTCCACCCGCTGCATGTCGCGTTGCAGGGTCCGTGTCTGCTGGAAGCGGATGTTGGGGTGGGTGATGTCGGTGCGAGGAAAGCCGGGGATCTCGGTCTTGGCCTGTACGCGGTTTTCCGGGATGTTCTCGATCACGCCGAAATCCAGTGCATTGCCCAGGCAGGCGGCGACACAGGCCGGTTTCAGGCCGACTTCCAGCCGGTCCACGCACATGTTGCACTTGCTCACCTGTCCCTTGACCGGGTCCAGCTGCGGCGCGTTGTAGGGGCAGACCCAGGTGCAGTAGCCGCAGCCGAAACAGATGTCCGGATCCTGCAGTACCGCACCGTATTCGGCGAACTTGGTGTAGGCGCGCGTGGGGCAACCCTTGAGGCAGACCGGGTTGTCGCAATGGTTGCAGGCCATCGAGATGTTGATGCGCTGATAGCTCGGATAGCTGCCGCCTTCGACGAAGCCGACGCTGCGGAAGGCGATATGGGCCGGGTTGTCGTTCTTCTCGGAGCAGGCCGCTTCGCAGGCATGGCAGGCGATGCAGTTGTCGGCGGTGAAGAAAAAGCCGTGCTGCTTGTAGCGATTGGGATTTTCCGCCGGCGTAGGCTCGTCATTGACCCTGAATGGCTCATCGTGCCTTGGATCGGTCAGCTCGATCGGCCTGCCGTAACGGTTGACGGGCTGTGCCGTGGTATCGCGGAGCAGGGCGTATTCGGGTTCGTTCTCGCGTCGGATGAAGGTCATGTCGTTATTCGAAATAAGGGGTCAGAATGCGCGCATTTCCTTGCTCAGCCGGGCCGCTTCGATCTGATCCTCGAGGATCTCGATGCGTACCGCCGACTGCTTGTAGGCCGGCTGCCGGGAATGCGGATCGAGGAGGCCCAGAGTCAGGCGGTTGGCGCAATCGTGGAAATGGAAGGGCAGGAACACCATGTTGCGCGGAACGCGTTGTGTGGGCTGGGCCATCACGATGGCGTCGGAACGCCGCGACACCAGGCGCACATAGTCGCCGCGCCGGATACCCATTTCGGCACAGAGGTCGGGGTTGATCTCGATGAAAGGGATCGGGCTGTATTTGTTGTTGTTGCCGATTTTCCCGGTCTTGGTTCGGCCGTGCCAGTGTTCGATCAGGCGTCCGGTGTTGAGCCAGATCGGGTATTTCTCGTCCGGCACTTCGTTGTTGTCGATGAACGGCAGCGGAATCAGTCGGGCCCGGCCGTCCGGGTGGCGGAAGGTCCGCGGCTCGGTATAGAGCCGCTTCCCGCCCCGCGGCGGTTCCTCGCCTTTTTTGGCCTGTTCTTCCGTGTAGGGCCACTGTACGCCGCGTTTCTCCTCCAGTAATTCATGGTTCATGCCCGAGATGTCGGCCAGCCGACCTTTGGAGATGCTGGCCATCTCAAGAAAGATCTCGGGCGCGGTTTCCGGAAATTTCACCTTGCCGTCGCTGTTGAAGCGCTTTGCCACCTGGTTGAAGATCCACAGGTCGGGCTTGGCTTCGCCGGGCGGCTGGGTGACCGGTTTGACGACATTGATGCGCCGCTCGGTATTGGTCATCACGCCTTCCTTCTCGGCCCAGGTGCCGGCGGGCAGGAAGACATGGGCGTATTGGGCGGATTCGCTGTCCTGGTAGCAGTCCTGCACACAGCAGAATTCGAGTTTTTCCATGGCCTTGCGCACCCGTGCCGAATTGGGCAATGACGACATCGGGTTGGTGGCGATCAGCCACAGCCCCTTGATCTGTCCAGCTTCGATGGCGTGGTAGATATCGGTCTGGAACAGCCCGCGCTTCTTCGGGAAGAACTCCTCGTCGATGCCCCAGAATTCGGCGATCTCCTTGCGGTCCTCAGGGTTCTCCAGCAGCCGGTAGTTGGGCAGGCCGGAGCAGGAAGACCACTCGCGGGTGCCCATGGCGTTGCATTGCCCGGTGATCGACAGGCTGGTACCGCCGGGCTTGCCGATGTTGCCGGTGATCAGGCTCAGGTTGTTGATGCCGACCACGCCGTCGGAACCGTGGGTGGACTGGTTGATGCCCATGGTCCAGATCTGCATCGCGGCCGGTGCCCGGGCGAAGGTGCGCGCGACCAGGCGGATGGTGTCCTCGTCGATGCCGCAGATGCGGCTGGCGGTGGTCGGGTCGTATTTGGCGACCTCGGCGCGCAGTTCGTCGATGCCGGTGGTGTTGGCCTCGATGTAGTCGCGATCTTCCAGCCCTTCGGCCAGAATCACATGCATCAGCGCGTTTTGCAGCACCACATCGGTGCCGGGGGTGATCGGCAGGTGGATGTCGGCGAACTGGGCCAGCATGGTGACCCGTGGATCGACGACGATCAGCGGGAAACGGCGCTTCTCCATCGCCTCCTTGAGCCGCCAGTAGATGATCGGGTGCTGTTCCGGCAGGTTGGAACCCCAAGCAATCAGGCAGTCGGTGTGCTCGAAATCCTCGTAGCAGCCGGGCGGACCGTCGGAACCGAAGGAACGCTTGTAGCCGGACACCGCCGAGGCCATGCACAGGGTGGTGTTGCCGTCGTAGTTGTTGGTGCCGATCAGGCCGCGGGTGAGCTTGCCGAGGGTGTAGAATTCCTCGGTCAGCATCTGCCCGGTGGAGATGATGGCGAAGCTGTCGCGGCCGTACTGGCCCTGTATGCGGCGGATTTCGTCGTGCAGGCGGTCGAGGGCCGTGTCCCAGTCGGTGGTGGCCCATTCATCGTGCCAGTGATCGCGCATCAGCGGCACCGTACCGCGGCCGGCGGAATCGAACAGTTCGTGTTCGAAGATGCCCTTGAGACACAGCTTGCCGCGGTTGACATCGGCGTCGGCGACACCGCGCGAAGTGACCGGCCTGCCTTCGGCATTGAGCCCGACCTCGATGGAGCAGCCGGTGGAGCAGTAGCCACAGACGGCGTATTTCCATTCCACCACGCCCTTGTCGGCGATCTTGACGGGGTTCTTGTGGCTACGGCCAAACAGCATCGTCGGTCTCCCGGTTCAGAGGGGCAGTTGCAGAAAGACTTCGCCGTTCTCGACCTTGGCCGGGAAATGGTTGGTACAGCCTTCGTCGGGTCCGGTGGCACAGCCGTCTTCCAGGTCGATATTCCAGTTGTGCATCGGGCAGGTGACCTTGTGACCGTGCACGATGCCCTGTGACAACGGCCCTTTTTTATGCGGGCATTCGTCCTTGAGGGCGAAGACCCGGTCGTCGCCGGTACGGAATACGGCGATGTCCATGGTGTCGGTCTTGACCACGCGGGAGCCCAGCCTGGGGATGTCTTCGAGTTGGGCGATCTTGGTCCAGTTGCTCATGTCGTGTAACTCTCTCAAAAAGGTATGCGGGTAGCCGTTCAGTCTGTCAGGCGATCTTCAGCGGAGTGAATTCGTAGGCGTCTCCACCTTCCGCGCGCTGCTTCCAGGGATCGATCTGCGCGTATTTCTGGCTCAGCTTGAAGCGCTCGTAGAGGGCCTTTCGGTTGGCTTCGTCATCGAGGATGGCTTCCTTGATGCTGCTCAGGCCGACGCGCTCGACCCAGGGGGCGGTGCGCTCCAGGTAATGGGCTTCCTCGCGGTACTTCTGGATGAAGGCGCCACAGTATTCGAGCACTTCCTCTTCGGTTTCCACCTTGCACAGCAGGTCGGTGACGCGCACCTTGATGCCGCCGTTGCCACCGATGTGCAGTTCGTAACCGGAATCGACGCAGACCACGCCGAAGTCCTTGATGGTGGCCTCGGCGCAGTTGCGCGGACAGCCGGATACGGCCAGTTTGAACTTGTGCGGCATCCAGGAACCCCAGGTCAGCTCCTCGAGCTTGACGCCGAGCCCCGTGGAGTTCTGGGTGCCGAAGCGGCACCAGGTCTTGCCGGCACAGGTCTTCACCGTGCGCATTGCCTTTCCATAGGCGTGACCGGAAACGAAACCGGCTTCGGAAAGGTCCTTCCACATTGCCGGCAAGTCTTCCTTTTTCACGCCGAACAGGTCGATGCGCTGTCCGCCGGTGACTTTCATCTCGGGCACCTGATACTTGTCCGATACATCGGCGATGGCGCGCAGCTGGTCGGCGGTGCACAGCCCGCCGAACATGCGGGGCACCACCGAGTAGGTACCGTCCTTCTGAATGTTGCCGTGGGCGCGCTCGTTGATGAAACGGGACTGAGGGTCGTCGTGGTATTCCTCGGGCCAGTTGGCGAGCAGGTAATAGTTGAGGGCGGGACGGCAGGTGGCGCAACCGTCCGGTGTTTTCCACTCCAGGAATTCGCGCACCGCGTCCATGCTTTTCAGTTCGTGTTCCTTGATTGCGGCAATGACCTGGTCGTGGCTGTGGTCGGTGCAGGCGCAGATCGGCTTGACGCCGGGCGCGGCATCGTAGCCTTCGCCTACGGTCGAGGCGAGGATCTCCTCCACCAGTCCGGTGCAGGAACCGCAGGAGCTGGCGGCCTTGGTGTGGGCCTTGACATCGTCGAGGGTGAACAGGCCCTTGTCGATGATGGCGTTGACGATATCGCCCTTGCATACGCCGTTGCAGCCGCAGATTTCGGCATCGTCGGGCAGGGACATGACGCGCGCGGCCTCGCCGTGTCCGGCGTCGCCGAGGTCGTGCTGGCCGAACAGGATGGTCTGGCGGAAGTCGGCGATGGAGGTGCCGTCGCGCATCAGCGAGAAGTACCAGGTACCGTCGATGGTGTCGCCATAGAGCACCGCGCCCTTGATGATGTCGTCGCGCACCACCAGTTTCTTGTAGATGCCGAGTCGCGCGTCCTGCATCACCAGCACATCGTCGCCTTCCTGTTCGTGGAAGTCTCCGGCGGAGAACAGGTCGATACCGGTGACCTTGAGCTTGGTGGAAGTGATGGAGCCTTCGTAGTGGCTGGTGCCGACCTGGGCCAGGTGGTTGGCGGCCACCTTGGCCTGCTCGAACAGGGGCGCGACCAGACCGTAGCATTCGCCGCGGTGCTGTACGCACTCGCCGACCGAGTAGATGATCGGGTCGTAGGTCTGCATCGTGTCGCTGACCACAATGCCGCGTTCGCAGTAGAGGCCGGCGGACTGGGCCAGCTCGATGTTGGGACGGATGCCGACCGCCATCACCACCAGCCCGGTGTCGATGGATTCACCATCGGCAAAATGCACCCGCTCGACCTTGCCATCGCCGCTGATTTCGGTGGTCTGGGCTTCCATGCGGAACTTCATGCCGCGTTCTTCCAGCGACTGCTTGAGCATGGCCGATGCCGTGGCGTCGAGCTGGCGCTCCAGCAGGCTGTCCATGATGTGCACCACGGTCACATCCAGTCCTTGCTTCATCAGTCCGTTGGCGGCTTCCAGCCCCAGCAGGCCGCCGCCGATGACCACCGCGCTGCCGTGCTCGTGGGCTCGGGCGTAGTCGATCATGCGGTCCACATCGGCGATGTCGCGGAAACCGATGACGCCGGGCAGGTCGGCGCCGGGAACGGGGATGATGAAGGGCTTGGAACCGGTGGCGATCAGCAGGCGGTCGTAGTCGAAGGTTTTGCCCGATTCGGTTTCCACGCAGCGGCGCACGCGATCGATCTTCACCGCGCGGTCGCCGGTCACCAGGGTGATGTCGTTGTCTTCGTACCAGTCCAGGTCGTTGAGGATGATGTCCTCGATCTTCTTTTCGCCGGCCAGCACCGGAGACAGCATGATTCGGTTGTAGTTGGGGTGCGGTTCCTCGCCGATGACGGTGATGTCATAGAGGTCGGGGTCGTACTTGAGCAGCTCCTCGATGGCGCGGACGCCGGCCATGCCGTTGCCGATGAGTACCAGTTTGTCTTTCATTGCGGGCTCTCTCGAAAGGATTGAAGGTGATTGCAGAGACAAAAGCAGAAACCATGCCATAACCCGATTTCAATGCCGGGTCATGGGTTTGTCTTTTCAGTCTGTGCCGGACAGGTGGACTGTGCTCCGATATCGGGCGGCAACCGGGGTGCGCTGGTGCGCGTGCACCAACTTGGTGCGACTGCCTGAGGGGTTCCCGTGGGATATGCCTGACCACCGCAAGAAAACCAGTGGTTTTTGAAGGGTTGTTAGCGGTTGGCATCCTTGTTGCAAGGGCAGGGCAACGACTTTTTCATTCTCCACCGGAGCCGACCATGTCCGAACGACTCAACCTGTTTTCCTTCAGCGGAAAGATCCGCATTCTTCACCTGACCTGGTTTGCCTTTTTCCTCACCTTCGTGGTGTGGCTGGGGCTGGGGCCGATGATGCCCTTCATCAAGGAGGCGCTGCAGCTCAGCGATCAGCAGGCCAAGGTGCTGTTGATCCTCAATGTGGCGATGACGATTCCGGCGCGCATCGTCGTCGGCATGCTGGTCGATACCTACGGGCCAAGGATTCTGTTCAGTTCGATCCTGATCCTCGGCGGGCTGATCAGCATCGCCTTTGCCTGGGCCGACAGTTACGAGCAGCTGGCGTTGCTGCGTTTCCTCTCCGGGTTCATCGGCGCCGGCTTCGTGGTCGGCATCCGCATGATCGGAGAGTGGTTCCCGGCGCGCCAGACCGGCATTGCCCAGGGCATCTATGCCGGCTGGGGCAATTTCGGCTCCGCCGGTGCGGCAATCACGCTGCCGTTCATCGCCGCCGGTATCGGCGGCAGCGACGGCTGGCGCTGGGCATTTACCCTCGCCAGTCTGGTGGCCATTGCTTATGGGGTCTTCTATTACACCGCGGTGCGCAATACACCCAAGGGTTCGACCTACTTCAAGCCGAAGAAATCGGGCGCCATGGAAGTCACCAGCGGCGGCGATCTGCTGCTGTATGTACTGATGAACATCCCGCTGTATCTTGCGCTGGCACTGCTGACCTGGAAGCTGTCGCCGGCCGCGATGGGGCTGATCGACAACGCTGCGGCAGACATCATCTACGCGGTGCTGGCCGGCATGTTTGCGGTACAGAGCTGGAAGGTCTGGCACATGAACCGGCATATCCTCAGCGAGCCTGTGCCGGAGATTCACCGCTACAAGTTCAAGCAGGTGGCGATTCTCGACTGGGCCTATCTGGTGACCTTTGGCACCGAACTGGCAGTGGTGTCGATGCTGGCCATGTTCTATGTGGACTGGTTCGGGGTTCCCAAGGTGACGGCGGCGCTGCTGGCCGGGATCTACCCCTTCCTCAACCTGTTCGCACGCCCGGGCGGCGGCTGGCTGTCGGACCGCATCGGCCGCAAGCTGACGTTGATCATCGTGTTTGCCGGGATCACCGGCAGTTTTCTGCTGCTGGGCACGGTCGACAAGGGTTGGCCGGTGTGGCTGGTGGTGGCGGTGACCATTGCCGGCGGCATTTTCTCCAAGGCCGGTTCCGGCGCGGTCTATGCCATGGTGCCGCTGATCCAGCGGCGCATGACCGGGCAGATCGCAGGCATGGCCGGTGCCTTCGGCAATGTGGGCGCGGTGATGTTCCTGACCGTCAACTCGCTGCTCGACTACGACCAGTTCTTTCTGTTCATTGGCGCGGTGTCGGGGTTCGTCTTCCTGCTGATTCTGATGTTCCTCGAAGAGCCTCGTGGCGCGATGGCAGAGGTGCTGCCCGACGGAACGGTACAGATGATCGAAGTGGACTGATGGGGTAGAGTCGGCCCCCATGACGACAGAACTGAAGGTCGCGCTGGGCCAGGCCTCCGACAAGGGGATCAAGGCGCGCAACGAGGATTTCCACGGCGCGCTGATCCCGCAGGGCGAGGCGCTGGAGACCAAGGGTGTGGCCTGCGCCATCGCCGATGGCATGGGCAGTTGCGAATTTGCCGCCGAGGCCAGCGAGGAGTGCGTCAAGGCATTCCTCAACGATTACTACAGCACGCCGGATACCTGGTCGGTCAAACAGTCCGGTGGCAAGGTGCTGACCGCGATCAACAACTGGTTGCTCAGCCAGGGGCAGAGCGATACCGCGCGCGGCATGGTCACCACCTTCGATGCGCTGGTGCTCAAATCCACCACCGCGCATCTGTTCCATGTGGGCGATGCGCGGGTGCATCGCCTGCGCGGCGAGGACTTCGAATGCCTGACCCGCGATCACCGGGTCCGTGTATCGCGGGATCAAAGCTACCTCAGCCGCGCCATGGGCATCGACAGCATCCTCGACATCGATTACCGCACGGTTTCGCTGCGCGAGGACGACCTGTACCTGATGACCACCGACGGGGTGCACGATTACCTGCCGGCGGAACGGCTGAAGGCGCTGTTGCGCCAGCCGGCGGCATCGCTCGATGATCTGGCCGCGGCGATCATCGCCGAGGCGCTGGAACGCGGCAGTCATGACAATGTCACCGCGCAGGTCGTGCGTATCGATGCCTTGCCGTCACAGGACGCCAACGAGGTGATCAGCCGGTTGACGCGCTTGCCGTTCCCGCCGCACCTGGGCCCGGGCATGACCATGGACGGCTATGCGATACTCGAGGAAATTCACGCCAGCACCACCTCCCAGCTCTACCGCGTGCGCGACATCGAGTCGGGCGAGGAGCTGGTAATGAAGACGCCCTCGGTCAACTTCGAGGACGACCCGGCCTATATCGAACGCTTCACCATGGAGGAATGGGTCGGCAAGCGCATCAACAGTCCTTTGGTGGTGCGCATACATGACTCTGGCCGGCCCCGCAGTTTTCTCTATTATGTGATGGAGCGGGTCGAGGGCATCACCCTGCGGCAGTGGATCGAGCAGAACCCGGATCCCGACATCGACGAAGTGGTGGAGCTGGTGGAGAAAATCATCGCCGGAGTGCGGGTGTTCCACCGTCTGGAAATGCTGCACCGTGATCTGAAGCCGGAAAATGTCATCGTTACTCCCAGTCAGGGGATAAAAATCATCGATTTCGGATCGGTGAAGATCGGCGGCCTGCAGGAGGTCAGCACCCCCATCGAGCGCATCGACCTGCTGGGCACCAAGAACTACACCGCGCCGGAATACCTGCTCGGCTCCAGCGGCGATACCCGGTCCGACCTGTTTTCAGTGGGAGTCATGGCCTACGAGATGCTCACCGGCCATCTGCCCTATGGCGACAAGCTGACCCGTGAACTGAACTGGAAGACCCTGAGCAAGATCCGTTATGAATCGGCCATTCGATACAACCCGATGCTGCCGCTGTGGATGGACGGTGCCCTGGAGAAGGCCGTCAGGCTCGACATCAAGCAGCGCTACGGACACTTCTCCGAATTCCTTTTCGATCTCAAGAACCCCAATCCGATGTTCATGAACCGCAGCGCCCCGCTCATCGAACGCGATCCCAGCCTGGCCTGGAAACTGCTGGCCGGAGTTTCCCTGCTGGGCAATCTGGTGCTGATTTATCTGCTCGCGAGCTGAGTTCGGCGGTTGTGTTCTCGGGGGGCACTGCTACGGGTCATGCCTGCAGAGTGCCCGATAAGGCTGCAGCGAGCTCGATATGGTTGTGGTGTTTCGGGACATCATGCGCTGTCAAGGGCAATTCAGGGGAGAGAATCCGCAATCCCAGCCTTCCAGATCGTCAATCTGAACCGTGGCGCGATCATCCAGAACGGTGAATTCCATTACGAATTTGAAATATCGGTTGTCACTGATTCGCCTGAGTACATATGAAGCCCTGTTCAGCTCATTAACAGGGTTTGCTGGCCCGCTTTCGATATGCCAGTCGGTATTGTAGGCATTGAAATTGGCTGAATCGAGTGAGTCCATGGTGATTTCCAGCAGCGTTTGAAAGCCTGTGCCAGGATCGTCACTGCTGGATATCAGGCGAATCGTGTTGTTTCCTGATGCGTCCATTTGCAGCACAGTGGCCACTTCGAAATCCGCAGGAGCGTAAGCTTCCCCCCAATCCAGACAGGTGAAAAGTAGAGCTTTCTGGCACTATTACGTCAGGAGGTTGAGATGAAAAAATCACGATTCACGGAGAGT
>Ga0256839_1002128_pt1 | contig 22646 bp, 24 predicted proteins | sample 354166metaG_FD_185968 | JGI IMG/M metagenome (GOLD analysis project Ga0256839, IMG submission 185968) | Hydrothermal vent microbial communities from Mid Atlantic Ridge, Atlantic Ocean - 354-166 | ecosystem: Environmental > Aquatic > Marine > Hydrothermal vents | place: Atlantic Ocean: Mid... | reverse complement strand
CCAAGCCCCCAAGGCCGTTGTCGCCCTCCTCTCCTCAGCTCGACGAGGTGGCCGCGGGCTCCAAGGCCTGGACGGGCCGCCGGAAGTAGGCCAGAGTCTCCTCGGGATGCTCCTCCGGCCGCCAGCCCCGATGGCGGAGCACCAGCCCAACCACGGCGATGGCAATGCCCAGGAGGGCGAACCACTGGGCCGTGGCCAGGGACCCCATGGTCCAGGCATCGGGGCGGAAGAACTCCACCCAGAAACGACCCAGGGGATAGGCGATCAGGTAGAGGAAGATCCCGTCGCCCCGTCGCAGGCGATGCCCGTAGCGCCACAGGATCCAGGTCACCAGGCCGAACATCAGCAGGTTCCACCCGGCCTCGTAGAAGAAGGTGGGGTGGAAGCCCTGGCTGGCGTACCAGCTCAACGTCTCCTGGGTGAGGTTGGGAGAGCCACAGGGCTGGACCCCAGGAGGCAGATTCGGCGGAGGCATACAGGGATAGCGGGGATCGATGCGAAAGGCCCAGGGCAGATCCGTGGGCGGGCCGTACAGCTCCTGGTTCACGAAATTGCCCAGGCGCCCGATGGCCTGGGCCAACAGCACATTGGGCGCAATGAAGTCCAGCACCTGCCACAGGTTCAGCTTCTGGCGCCAGGTGTACAGGAAGACCGCGAGGAAACCGCCGATGAGCCCCCCGTAGATGCCCAACCCCCGAAAGCCCCCGTCCCAGAAGTTGATGGCCTCCAGGGGATTCTGGCGGTAGTACTCCCAGCCACCGCCGCTGGCCGGCGAGCTGAAGACGTGGTAGGCCCGGGCACCGATGATCCCCAGGATCAGCGTCCAGGCCAACAGGTTCCAGATGTGATCGGGGTGGACCCCCGCGCGGGCTGCATAGCGGGACGCGAGCCACGCGGCCAGGACAGCGCCCCCCACGATGAAGACGCCGTACCACTGGAGGGTGAAAGGTCCAATTTGGAAGATCACCGGATTCATTGCATGTCACTCCTCATGGGCAGGGAGAGCAGAGATGGGCCCTATCAGGGACACTCAGCGTCGTGTACGATGGGCGTGGTAGAGGCCCGCCAGGTAGCTCAGAGCACCGCCCCCGGCCGCAACCACCCAGTGGATCGGATGGGGGCGGGTGGCAAAGGCCACCTCGGAGGCCAGGAAGAAGCCGAAGAAGCCGAAGGCCAGGCCGGCCAGGGCGGGCAGGGGCAACAGGCCGATCTCCTCCTGGGCCGGGTCCGAGTTGCGCCGTCGAAGCCGGGCCCTGCGGCGGCCGCGACGATGTACGGAGTCCATTAGGGCGTTGACCTCCATCTCTCGCTGTGGGTATCGGGGGTGCCGGCATCGAGCTCGTGCCCGCCCAGGCCGTCGGCGCCTGACGGGCAAAGGAGGGGCGGCACCCTGGCAGTTAGGGTAGTGTCCTATGCCCGGTCTGTCAACCGTCTCGCGGATCCGTGGCCCCGAAGGGCCTATTCTCCGCCACAATGTCGCATTTCGGGCACACCTCGATCTTGTGAGGCACCCCAGGCCCCCTGGTGGCGACCTGGGAGACGGCGGTCAGGCCAGGAGCTGGGCCGTGTACCGGTGCCTTCCCTCCGGATCGGCCGTGGCCACCGCCGCGGGGAAACGCTCGGGGGAGATCTGCGCGGGATCGTAGAGGACCTGGGCCAGACCTCGCTGGAGATGGACGTGGACCGCCACCACACCGTCCAACATGAGCAGGGCATTCCGGACACGCATGGCACAGGCCGGGCATCCCATGCCTCCGATCAACAGGTAGGCAGCCCGAGCCGTCGCCAGCGCCCCGGGGGCGATCGGCTTGTCCAGCGCCTCCACATAGCAGCACATGCCCGGATCGTGTTCGGGCGAATCGAGACGGTCATCAACGGCCATGGGGGCATCCTCCTGGAGATCGAACGGCCCGCTCCGCGCGTCGGATGCGCGATCAGGCCCCAGTATACCAGGATGGCGCGCCCTTCCGGCCGAGGGAGATGCCCCCCCTCCACCAGGCAATTTCGCGGGGTCCTGGCCCCGGAGACACTGTTCCCAGGGGGCCTATCGAAGGCTCAGGCCGGAGACCGGGCCGCGGGGCCCTGGGGATCTTCCAGGCGAACCACCAGGGTGGTCCCCTGGCCGGGGGTGCTGTGGATGCGCAACCACCCCCCGTGGAGCTGGGCCCGTTCCTGGATGCCCAACAGGCCGAAATGTCCCTGTTGCGCGAGGCGGGACGGACTTTCGGGCACCTGGAACCCCTGGCCGTTGTCCTCGATCCGTAGGGTGATGCCCCGGGGATCGAAGGCCAGTTCCACGTGGACCCAGGTGGCCCGGGCGTGGGCGGCCACGTTGTGCAGGGCCTCCTGGACGATCCGGTACGCGCCGATCTCCAGCGCGGAGTCCAGGCGGCGTACCTGCCCCTGGACCTCCAGCTCCCCCACCAGTTGATGCCGTTCGCACAGTTGGTGCACCAACATCTCCAGGGCCGGCACGAAGCCCAGGTCCTCCAGGTAGAGGGGGCGCAGGTCGTGGATCTGCCGACGCAGATCCGCGATGGTCTCGGCGATCAGGGGGCGCAGCTCCTGCAGCCGCAGGCGAGCCTCCTCGGGATCGGTGGACAGGCGCCGCTCGATCAGCTCGAACTGTTGGTTCAACGCGATCAGGGCCTGGACCGTACCATCGTGGAGCTCGCGGGCCAGCCGCCGTCGTTCCTCCTCCTGGGCCATGGTCATCGCGCCGATGTAGCTCTGGAGCTCCTGCTGGTATTGGCGGATCTGCCGGGCCATGTGGGCCATGGCCAGCCGCAGATCCTCGATCTCCTGGACCCCCCCTGCCGGGGTCGCGGCCGCGTCGAAATCCCCCCATCCGATCCGGTTGGCGATCTGGTTGAGCCGTTGGAGGGGGTAGGCGATGTTCCGCAGGCCGAAGTAGGCCGAGGTCAGGGAGATGACGAGCGCAGCAATGACCACCACGAAGACCAGGTTCTCGAAGCGGAGCAACGGCGGCACCAGATCGGCCCAGGCCGTCTGGAGCTCCACCGTCCACCCGACCCCGGGCACCGCGACCCGGGAGAAGACCTCCTTCTCCATGCCCTCCTGCCACCCCTCCTGCTCCTGGACGAAGAGCAGACGTCCCGTCTCGTCCCGGATGCGGAGGACGCTGGGCTCGTCCAGGGAGAGCAGCGCGGGCAGCCGCTCCAGGGAGAGGGTCGACACCGGGATGGCCCCGGCCACGATCCAGGGTTTCCCGGCCTCCACCTGAACCCGGATGCCGATGATGCGCACCGGGGCATGGTCGTGGGGCCACCAGGTCACTCCAGCCTGGTCGTGGACCTCCCACAGGTCGAGGAGGGCCTTTCGGACCGCGACATCCTCGGCCCAGGCAGCGGCGGCTGTGCGGGAGACCAGGGTGCCCGAGGGGCTCCACACCGCCAGGCCCGCAGGGAAGAAGGGCTGATACTCCGCGAAGACCGTGGACCACGAAAGGGTCCCGTCGTGGAGGCCGGGCTCTGTAGCCATCCGAACCAGGAGATCCCGCTGGCCGTCCAGGCGCATGGCCAGCAAGGAGGCTGCCGCGTGGGTCCAGTTGTCGGCCCGCTGTTGGACCAGCCGCTCCATGGCCTGTTCGTGGCTGCGCAGTTCGGTCAGGGAGAGGGCGAAGAGGATGGTGGCCACGGGGAGCGCGATCCAGAGGAGGAGCTGCATCCGAAGGCTGCGCACGGAGAGCGCGCGCAGCCTTCGAGCCAGGCGGGATACCATGGGGGGAATCCGAAGAGGGAGGCCGGGGCGCGGGATCACGAGGCCGAAGGCTGGGTGTCCTCCAGGGTGATGAGCCCCTGCTGGAGGGCCACGGTCACCGCCTCGGTGCGAGAGGCCACATGGAGCTTGCCGAAGATGTTGGCCAGGTGGCCCTGGACGGTGCGGTCGCTGATGCCCAGGGCCGCGCCGATCTCCCGGTTCGTCCACCCTTTGGCCACCCCCCGCAGGACCTCCAGCTCCCGCTCGCTCAAGGGCTCGATGGTCCGGGTGCCGGCCAGGTTGGCGATGAGCTTGGGCGCGATCTGGGAGTCCAGCACGCTCTTGCCCTGGGCCACGGTTTTCACCGCCCGGATCAGCTCCTGGCTGTCTGCGGTCTTCAGGATGTACCCGTCGGCGCCGGCCCGGAGCAGGGCCAGGACGTAGGGCTCATCGTCGTAGGCGGTGAGGATCAGAACCCGGACCTGGGGATACTGGGCCTTGATCCGGCGGGTCAGCTCGATGCCGGACAGGCCAGGCATGCGGATATCCAGGACGGCCACGTCCGGCGCCTGGCGGGCGAGGAGGGCCCAGGCCTCGTCGCCGCTGGCGGCCTCCGCCGTCACCTGGATCTCCGGGTCCTCGGCGAGAAAATCCCGGATGCCCTTGCGCACCACCGCGTGGTCGTCGGCCAGGAGAACCCGGATGGGGTGGGCAGAGGGACTGGAGGGTGTGGGCTCCGTCATGGTTGGCTCCTCGGTGTCGAGGGATGTGTGGCCCTGGGGGGGCTTCCCCGGCGATGGCGGGACTATTCGTGGACCACCACCAGGGTCGCGTTTTCCTGGGTGGGGCGGAACCAGCCCGGGCTGCCGTCCCACTCGGGGAAGGCCCAGTCGAACAGCCACTTCGCGTCCTCGATGGTCATGTTCACACAGCCCCGGCTCATAGGCTGGCCGAAGTTGTTGTGCCAGTAGGTGCCGTGGAACGCGTACTCCTGGTAGAAGTACTGGACCCAGGGCACATCCTCCAGGTAGTAGTAGTCGCTAGTGGCCCGGTTGCCGCCGGACATGTCCTGCAGGGGGGTCCGGATCCAGATGCGGAACTCGCCGGTGACCGTGGGGGTCCGGGCCACGCCGGTAGAGACGACGAAGGTCCGCACCCGCCGGGTGCCCTCATAGGCGTAGACCCGCTGCTCGCTGAGGTCGACCTCGATCCACTTGTCCCCGGCCAGGCGGGCTGCGTTCACGGCCGGCGACGTGTCCGGATCCACGTCCGCCATCCGCCCCCGCACAGGCACCGAGCGGGCCCAGGCCAACATCTGCCCACGGACCAGGGCCAGGGGCTCCAGCCGGGCCTTGCTCAGGGGAGGACGAGGCGCGGCCGCGAGAGTGCGAGGCGTGCCGGTCTCGGCCACGGGATCGGCGGCCCAGGCCGGCTGGAGGGCCAGGACCAGGGCAAGACAGGCGAACCAGAGCCCGAGGAGCGGTCGCCGAAAGGGTGGATGGGTGCGCATGGTCGCCTCCGCCAGACAGGTTGAGGACTAGGGTTGCCAGCTGACACCTCGATCGGTGCTGCGGAATATCTGCCCGCTCCGGGTGCCCACCCAGAGAGTGGGCGGCTCCGTGTCCTCCATGGCCAGCCCGGTGACCACGGCCCGCAGGGGCCGATCGCCCCAGCCGCCCACCGCGCCGAGCTTCCGGAACGACAGGCCCATAGGCGTGCCCGCGAACAGCATCTCGCCGGCCCGGTCGTAGGCCAGGGCCTGGACATCCAAGGAGGACAGCGCCCCGTTGGCGGCCCCGTTCATGTTGAGCCACGTCTCCCCCCCGTCCTCCGAGCGGAAGACACCCCGACCCGTGCCCAGGAAGAGGACATCCCAGGGCCCCAGGGCCAGGTCCCGAGCCGGGCCGGGCAGGGTGTTCCCCATGGGCTCCCAGGTGGCCCCCCCGTCCACGCTCCGCCAGATGCCGTCCAGGGAGGCCCCGAACACCTGGCCGGGTTCCACCGAGGAGGCGGCCACGGCCACCAGGGCCAGATCCGCGGGCTCGGGCACCAGCGCCGTCCACGTCTGGCCCCCGTCGGTGCTGCGCCACAGCCCCTGGGGACCGACCGCAAGCCAGCCCATGCGGCCTGGATCCAGGGGGGCCAGGGAGCGGATGTCCGCGTCCACCCCCAGGGCCTGCCAGCCCGCCTCCCCACCGGACAGAAGGCGCAGTCCCCCGGGCTCGGCCACCAGGAGGCCTGCCGGGGTCAGGGCCAGATCCTGGATGGGCACCCCGGGCAAGGAGGCCATGGGAACCTGGGCCTCCTGCTGGGTACGGGCCGAGATGTAGAAGCGAACAATGAGGCCGATCCACAGGACCGCGGCCAGGACGCCGGCCACGGCCAGCCACCGTCGGGGAAGCCGGCGGCTCTCCGGCTCCTCCGACCTCGCCGGGGCGGGGCCGTCCGGGCGGGGAGCAGCCTCTGCAGCCTGGGCTGCGGATACCTCCTGGGCGGGCGCTCCCGGGGCTTCGGCCGTGGGCTCCTCTGGGCCCGGGGGGACGGGTGCCGGCTCGGAAGCGGCCCGGGACAGGGGAGCACCGCACGCGCTGCAGAAACGGTCCTCCGGATGGACCGACACCCCACACTGGGGACAGTAGCGGACGGCCGGCTCGCCCCGTCCGTTGGGCCGGGCCGGCACCGGTCGCACCTGGCGGCGGGCCTGGATGGCCGCCTCCAGCAGGCTATCCAGTTCCTCCAGGCCCTGGGGCGCGGGACGGGGGGATGCTGCCACGGCGGCGCCCCGGGCCCGCTGTTGCAACGGGACGGCCAGGGCCCGGTAGTCCTCCAGCTCGATGTTGCCCAGCCGGTAGTCCAGGGCCAGGTCCCGCAGGGCCTCCAGGGCCGCGATCTGCTCCTGGCGACGGGCCTCGTCCTCCCCCTCGGGGACCGACACGGTCCAGGGGGCCAGGGTGCCCTGGATCAGGGGCCACAGGACCGCGATCGCGGCGGCCAGCGCGAGGATGAACAGGAACAGCAGGGTGATCATCGGAACAGATCCTTGTCGTATTGGGAGAGCAGGTCCCGCACCTCGGGATCCAGGATGTCCTCCTCGCCCTGGAGCGCGGCCTGGGCGGCCGGCTCAGGACGGGGGCCTTGTCGGGCCATACGCCAGAGGGTGGTCACCAGCCAGAGGGCGGCCAGGCCCAGCGCGATAGGGGGCGTCCACCACAGCCAGCGGAGGAACCCCTGGCGGGGGGGTTCCCGGAGGATCTCCACGCCGTACCGGTCGATGAAATACTGGACGATGGCTTCCTCTCTCTCGCCGGCCTCCAGCTTGTCCAGGATGATGCGACGCATCTCCGCGGCCAACTGGGAGTTGGAGTAGGCCACCGACTGGCCCTCGCAGATGGGGCACTGGAGCTGATCCGCGATGAGGATCATGCGCTGGTCCAGCGGCAACGAGGGATCATCCGCGGAGAGGTTGGCGGTCTGTTCCATGTTTCCCTGGATCCGGAGGGCCAGGGCCGCGATCAGGAGCACGATCCCTGCCGCGGCAAGCCACAGGATCCGGGGACGCTCCCAGGTCCCGGGGACAGAGGAGGACCTAGACATGGCTGTGTCCCTCCTGGGGCGCGGGGCGGGCGGGTGCCCGGGCCGTGGCGGCCACCGGATGCCGTTCGGGCCACCAGGCGATCAGGCCGCCCACCACCAGCACAAAGCCCCCGATCCAGATCCAGAGGACCATGGGCTTGACGAAGACGAAGAAGCTGGCCCCACTGTCGTCCCACCCGGTGAGCACGATGTAGAGGTCCTCCACCAGGGAGGTGTGGAGGGCCGGCAGGCTCACCGGCTGTTCCTCGAACCCGGTCAGAAAACGCCGGCGGGGGACGAGTTCCTGCCAGGGTCGACCGTCCCGGTCCACGGCCAGCCGCGCGTAGACGGTCCGCTCGTGGCTGCTCTGCTCCGTGCCCAGGGAGAGATAGGTCAGGGTGTAGCGGCCCACGGTGGCGGATTCACCCGGAGCCAGGGTGATGCCCCTTTCCAGGTCGTAGAACTGGCTTCCGATCACGCCGAAGGCGATGAAGACCAGCCCCAGGTGGACCAGATAGCCCCCGTAGCGGCCCCGAGCCCGCTCCATCAGGCGGAACAGGGCCTGGAGCCAGCTCTCCTGGGTCAGGCTACGTCGGGCCACCACACCGAAGACGAACTCCTGGATCACGGTGGCTCCGGTGAACGCGCTGGTGGCAAAGGCCAGCACAGGCCAGAACTGGCGCAGGATGACGCCCAGGACCACCAGGACCACCAGGAAGACCGCGGCCGGCCACCGGAAACGTCGCCAGAGCTGCTGACGGGTCAGCCGCCGCCAGGGCAGCAGCGGTCCCAGCCCCATCAGGGCCATCAGGGTCAGGAGCATGGGGCCATTCACCTTGTTGTAGAAGGGAGGCCCCACGGTGATCTGGACACCGGTGAACAGCTCGCTGAGCATGGGAAAGAGCACGCCCACGATGGTGGCGAAGACCAGGGCCAACAGGAGCAGGTTGTTGAACAGGAAGCCGCTCTCCCGGCTCAAGACGCTCTCCAGCCGACGTCGGGTGGTGATCCGGGGCAGCCGATACCACAGGACGAAGAAGCTCAGAATGGTGGTGGCCCCCAGAAAGCTGAAGAACCAGGGGCCGATGGCGGACTGGGCAAAGCTGTGGACCGAGGTGATCACGCCGCTGCGGACGATGAAGGTGCCGAAGATGGACAGCTCGAAGGAGAGGATCACCAGCACCATGGTCCAGACCCGCAGCATCTGGCGCTTCTCGGTGACGATGACCGAGTGGATGTACGCGGAGGCCGCCAGCCAGGGAATGAGGGCCACGTTCTCCACAGGGTCCCAGCCCCAGTAGCCGCCCCAGCCCAGCACCCGGTAGGCCCACCACGCGCCGAAGAGGAGCCCCAGGCTCAACAGGCCCCAGGCCGTCAGGGTCCAGCGGCGGGTGGCCCGGATCCAGCTGGCATCCAACCGGCCGCTCAGGAGCGCGGCCATGGCGAAGGCGTAGGGGATGCTCATGCTCATGTAGCCGGTGAGGAGCAAGGGAGGATGGAAGGCCATGCCGGGGTCCTGGAGCAGGGGATTCAGCCCCCGTCCATCCGGGGGAACGAAGTCCATGCGGCGCAGGGGATTCGACACCAGGACCATCAACAGGATGAAGAAGAGGGCGATGGTCATCAGGATCGCGATGACGTAGGGCATGAGCCGGAACTGGCTCCGCCAGTTCGTGGTCACCGCGATGCTGGCGAAGATGGCCAGGCTGGTGGCCCAGAAGAGCAGGCTGCCCGCGTTGCCGCCCCAGAAGGCCGTCCAGGTATAGAAGAGGCTCTGGCTGTTCCGGGTGTTCTGGAAGACGTAGAAGACGCTGTAGTCCTTGACCAGAAAGGCGTACACCAGGGCCAGGCTGACCACGATCAACAGGCCGCACACCGCGTAGAGCGCGTTCCGGGCCGACAGCACCCAGGCCGGCCGCTCCAGACGATCGCCCACCACCGCGGCCACAATGGCGTAGAGCGCGAACACCGGCGCCAGGTACAGGGCGCCGTTCCCCACATCCACCAGATCGAAGAGCTCGTTCATGGTATTGCCCTTGTCTCCGTCCTCTCGGTGAATCTGTCCCCATGGGCCCTAGGGCCGTCCTCAGGTCCCCAGGATCCTCGGGCCTATCTGGATCCATCCCCGTCCGCGGGATCGGTCCCGCGGGCCGGGGTCAGTAGAAGAGCGCATAGTAGAGCCGCTGCATGGCGATGCTGAAGTAGAAGAATCGGCCGGTGAGGAAGAGGAGCCCGATCGCGATCAGCAGAACACCGCTCAGTCGGGCCACCCAGGGCCAGTAACGCCGCATCCGCCGGGTCGCGGTCAGGGTCCACGACGCGGCCAGGCCGCTCACCACAAAGGGGATGCCCAGGCCGATGCTGTAGGCGAACAGCAGCCAGATGCCCGTGCCCACCGTGGCCGTGCTGCTGGCGTAGAGCAGGATCCCGGCCAGAATGGGACCCACGCAGGGCACCCAACCGAAGGCAAAGGTCATCCCCAACAGCAGAGGCGCGCTGGGCCCCAATGCCCGGGCATCCAGGCGAAGGCGGTACTCCCGCTCCAGACCCGGGAGCCGGATGACCTCGGCCATCACCAGGCCGATCCCGATCATCACCAGGCCGGTCACCCGGTTCAGGGGCTGGCGATAGGCCTCCAGCAGCCCACCGAACAGCGCGGCCCCAGCCCCCAGCACCACGAAGACCAGGGTGAACCCCAGCACGAAGATCAGGCTGGTGAGCAGGAGCTCCCAGCCGGGCCGGCCGGGTCCCTGCCTGGCCGGCCCTCCCACACCGGGGCCTGCCGTGGCCGATACCCCGGCCATGAAGGAGAGATAGCCGGGCACCAGAGGGGCCACACAGGGGGAGAAGAAGCTGATGATACCGGCCAGGAAGGCCACTCCCAGGCCGATCGAGGGCAACCCCTCCATCAGCGTCCCTCATCCACGGGCTCGAAGGCCTCCGCGATGGCCTGGAGCATGATCTCCGCGGTGATGGCACCGATCACCTTGCGCCGGATCATGCCGTCCGGGGTGATGAAGTAGGTCTCGGGGATGCCGGTGACCCCGTACTCCACGGCCAGACGCCCCCGGGGATCCACCGCGTTCGGGTAGGTGATGTCGAACTCGGCCATGTAGGCCCGGGCATCCTCCTCCGTGTCCCAGATGTCCACGCCCAGGAGGATCACGTTCCGGCCCTGGAGCTGGCGCCAGGTGGCCTCCAGGACGGGCGCCTCCTCCCGACAGGGAGGACACCAACTGGCCCAGAAGTTGATGATGACCACGTTGCCCCGATAGTCGCTCAGGGTGAACTCGCTCTTGCCCCGGAAGGGCTCGTAGAGGGGCAGGGTGAAGTCCGCCGCGGGCCGGCTGAGCACGGCCACGGTGGCCGGCCCTTCGTTGGTGCTGAAGCTGGTGGGCCCTCCTCGCTGCTGTCGATAGATGCCCCAGGCCAGCAGGCCGAACAGGGCCACCAGGGCCAGGAAGACCGGGATCCAGACCCAGAGGCTCCGCCGGCGGACGGCCTCCGCGGCGGCCCCCTCCTCGAACGCCTCCCCCACCGGGGCCTCGGCAGGGGCCTCCTCCGTCCTCTCCAACACCTCCGGCTCTACCAGGGGAGATGTCATTCCCACGCCTCCGTCACGGGGTCGTACAGCCAGGGTGGCTCGATATGGGTGGCTCGATATTCTGACGTCAACGGCTCTTGGCCAGTTCCTCTTCGATGATCTGGACGAACGCGGAGAAGGGCTGGGCTCCCTCCAGGCGACGGCCATTGATGAAGAAGGTGGGCGTCCCTGTTACCTGGGCCCGGGTCCCCTCCTCCCGATCCGCCCGGACCTCCTCCGCGTAGCGACCCTGGTCCAGGCACTCGTTGAACTGGGCGGTGTCCAGCCCCAGCTCGGCCGCGTACTCCTTGAAGATCGCCACCGCATCCGGGTTGTTGTTCCAGGCCTCCAGCCCGGCGAAGAGGCGGTCGTGCATGGCCCAGTACGCGCCCTGGGCGCCGGCACACTCCGCGGCCTCGGCGGCCTTCTGGGCCTGGGGGTGGATGTTGTCGATGGGGAAGTCCTTGTAGACAAAGCGAACCTGGCCGGTGGCGATGTACTGTTCGTCCAACAGGGGCTTGGTCTCCTGGAAAAATCGGTTGCAGAAGGGGCACTGGTAGTCGCTGAACTCCACGATGACCACCGGGGCCTGGGGATCGCCGTCCACCGCGAACTCCTCCGGCTCGAACTCCAGATCCGGGGGCGGTGGGGTGGGTGCCAGGGCATAGCCCTCGGGGAGAGGCTCCCCCAAGGCCTCGGCCTTGAAGACCTGGATCAGCTCCAGGAACCGCTCGGCCGGCAGAAAGCCCGGGATGAGACGCCCATTGAGGACGAAGCTCGGGGTGCCCCGAAAGCCCAGCTCCTGGGTCTCCACGTAGTCGCTGCCCACCCGGCGATTGGCCTCCTCAGAGTCGATGCAGCCGTCCAGGGCCTGGGCATCGTAGCCCAGCTCTCCGGCAGCCTGGACAATCCGTTCCCGGACATCTCCCTGGCCCTTCCAGGCGGACTGGTTCGCGAAGAGCCAGTCGTGCAGGGTCCAGAAATCGCCCTGCTCCAGGGCACACTCGCTGGCCAGCGCGGTGAGGACAGAGGCCTCTCCGAGAATGGGGAAATGCTTGTAGACGAAGCGGAGGTCTCCGCTCTCCACCAGGGGCTCCAGGGCAGGCCAGACCTGCTGGTGGAAACGGAGACACCAGGGGCATTGGAAGTCGCTGTACTCGATCAGCACCACCGGGGCCTCAGGGGCTCCCCGGGTGGCGCCCGGCTTGTCCGCCAGGGACTCCCAGTTCGGGACAGGGGCCGGCAGGGTGATCACCGGGTCGCTGGACGCGGGGGTGGGGGTGGCCCCGGGGGCGTCCGCGGCGGCATCCGGCTCCTGGGCCACCGCGGTCAGGGTGGCCTGGACGGCCGCGGCAATGGCCTCTTCAGAGGCCCCAGACGAGGCGGTGTCGTCGCCAGGTGTCGCGGCGGCACAGGCCGCGACCAGGCCCAGGGCACCGAGCAGGAACAGGGCGAGCCGCATCGGAAGAACCCATCTCTGCATGGGATCCATCATGCCTCCTTCTGGATGGCGGTCGAGGGGGGCGCCAGCTCCACGGCCCGGGGGGCAGGGCGGGGCACCTGGGCCATCCACCGCTCCAGCCAGGGGAAGAGGGTGAAGGCCACGCCCCAGGCGGCCAGGAGGCCCGTGAACAGCCGGGCCCACCAGTTGAAGGTACCGAAGTGATCGCCGGCGTAGAAACCTGGAAACGCGTTCCCCGTCAGCCAGGCCAGCCAGGCGTTGGTGTCGCGAAACCCCCCGTTGGAGACCCCGTAGAGCAGGTCGCTGAGGGCATGGGTGCCTCCGTCCACAGCCAGGGGCAACAGGGTGAGGCCGAACACGGCCCAGGACAGGGGCCGTGGTGGGCGGTGGCGGCGTCGCCATGCATAGAGCAGCCCGAACACCGGGGTCATGGTGTAGAAGCTGATCATCCGATCGCTCCAGGCCACCTTCCACCCCATCTCGGGGGTCCCGTAGAAGAAACGGAGCTCCCACGGGTCCGCGCTGGGGTAGACCCGCTGGATCTCCTCCAGGGTGTAGGTCAGCTTCTCGCCGAAGAGGAACCAACTGCGCTGGGGAAGCTGGTGGCAGAAGGGGATGTAGAGGGTGTAGATGGCCTTGGCCGGCAGCTCCCAGCCCAGGGCCATGAACACCGGCGCCAGGAAGGGGAGCCCGGTGAAGAGCAGGAGGATCGTCAGCAGGACGGCGAGCCAGTGATCCAGGGCCCAGGCCACCAGGCGATCCACGGCCTGGACCGCTGCTCGCTCCAGGGGCGCGCGGGAGGTGGAGGAAGGGGCGGAGACCTCAGGGGGCGCGTTGCCGGGAAACGAACTCATATTCCATCTCTGCCTCTCGAAGCGACGCCCGGGACCCCATGGTCCTCTGCCATGCCGCTGCATAGTAAGATAACACGAACATGCCTACCAGGCTAGCCAGAAGGCCACCGGCCTGGACCAGTCGAATGCCCGGGCCCCAGGTAGGCGAATTCGCGTGGTAGGCTCCCAGGATGAGCAAAGAGAGGCCGTAGAACATGAGGAAACGCCAGAAGATCTCGCCCGGCAGATAGCCCCGCCGGGCGGTCCGGAGAAGGGCCAGGCCGATGCACAGGAGGGCCAGGGCCATGTACAGCCCCACCGGATGGCGGGGCAGGCCCCACACCTCCACTGCCCAGGGCACGAAGGTCACCGTGCCGTAGAGGTCCCCGCTGAGGAAGAGACCGCTGTAGAGCACGATCCCGCCGGCCACCAGGCCAAAGGCCAGGGCGTCCGCGGCCCGGGCCAGCGGCACCCGGCGGTAGCGCAGGTAGGCCAACAGGGCCAGGGCCCCGCCCACCACCCCAGGGCCCATGGCCAAGGTCTGGATCCGAGGGGAGAGGAGCATGCTCGGACGCTCCAGGTAGAGGGACGCGAAGCGGGCGGCATAGGCCAGCCGAGCCACCACCAGCGCCAGGAGCAGGGCCAGGAAGATGGCGGTGCTCAGGGCCGAGAGCCACCGCTCTCGCTCGGGGTGGTCCCGGTTCAGGTAGGACAGGGCCCGACCGCTCACCTCGCCCCCCAGGTAGAAGGCCAGGAGCGCGAACAGAGGGGTCACCGGCAGGCTCAGGCCCAGAAACTGCAGCACGGGCATCATGGTCTCACCTCTCGGCCGCGCGGATGCCGTCCAGGATGCTGGCCACACTCAGGGGGCCACCGATCTTGATGTCCTGGATCCGGCCCTCGGCGTCGATGAAGACGGTGGTGGGCAGCGCGCGGACCCCGTAGAGCCGCCCGACCTCGGTGGTCGGGTCCAACAACAGGGGAAACGAGGTCCTCACGGTGTCTCGGGCGAACTGGACCACCGGCTCTCGGGGTTCCCCTTGGTTGACGCCCAGGATCCAGACCTGGTCCCGGCCCAGCTCCTGCCATACGGCCTCGAAGGCCGGCATCTCGGCCCGGCAGGGAGGGCACCAGGTGGCCCAGAAGTTCAACACCACCGGCGTCCCCCGGAGCGCCGAGAGGGTGAAGGTCTCGCCGTCGGTGCTGGTCAGGGTGAAGTCCGGTGCCAGAAACCCGGTCTGGGGGGCCTCGATGGTCGCCTCCAGCGCGGAGAGGTCCACCGTCACCCGGCTGAGGTTGATCCAGGCCAGGCCGAGCAGGAAGGTGACCAGCATCAGCCCACGCCAGTGGCCGGCGGTCCACCGAGCCCCGGGCTGTGGGCTCAGGGCAGGCAGATCGACCTCCGCTTCAGGCCCCCCAGGGGGCAGGGGATGGGTCCGCTGCATGGCCAACGTCCTTTCGTCCATCGCCTCACGGGTGGACGACCACCAGGGTCCCCGGGTTGTCCGGGGTGCTGAAGAGCCATCCGGCACGGGCTTCCATGCGCGGGGAGGCCCATTCGAACAGCCACTTCGCGTCCTCGATGGTCATGTTCACACAGCCCCGGCTCATGGGCTGGCCGAAGTTGTTGTGCCAGTAGGTGCCGTGGAACGCGTAGTCCTCGTAGAAGTACTGGACCCAGGGCACATCCTCCAGGTAGTAGTAGTCGCCAGTGGCCCGGTTGCCGCCGGACATGTCCTGCAGGGGGGTCTTGGCCCAGATGCGGAAGGTGCCGGTCACTGTGGGGGTTGCCGGCAGGCCCGTGGAGACGATGAAGGCCCGCACAGGTCGGGTGCCCTCATAGGCCACCACCCGCTGCTCACTCAGGTCCACGTCGATCCACTTCTCCGTGGTAGTGGGGAACTCCGTGTGCACGTGGTAGCCCACCGCGGCCTCGCTCTCCCGGCCCATCCGCTCCGCAAGGCTGGGCGGCACAATGACCAGCCGTTGGCCGGGGACCAACAGGCTCGGATTGAGCAGGTCGTTGGCCCGGATCAAGGCCTGGGGGGTGGTGTTGTACCGCTCCGCGATCTGGCCCAGGTACTCGCCGGGCTGGACCACGTGGACCACCGCAGGCACCTGGAGCTCCCGGCCGGGGACCAGGACCTGCCCCGGGTGGAGCCGGTTGATCTCCACCAGGCGGGCCAGGGAGGTGCGGAACCGGCCCGCGAGGGAGAGCAGAGTATCCCCGGGCTGGACCACATAGGTGATGAGCTCCTCGTTCTCGGCCAGGTTCGGCGCTTCGGCCGCGAGCGCGCCTTCCCCCGCCTCCTCCTCGTGGGCCCACAGGGGCCCTGCGCCCGTGGCCAACACCACCGCGACCACCAGGATCCCCATGCCCAACATCGTCGCGCCCCGCACCAATCGATTCCAGCCAGTCTTCCGTCGTTCCATCGAGACCTCCCCGTGGTGTGAACTACATGGGTCCGTGGCCCGCGTCTCCGGCCCTTGGTTACTCCGGAGGAGCCTCCTCGGGCGGGGGCAGGAGGGCCTCCAACCGGAGGCGAAACCGTTCCGAGTCCAGGGGCCCGGTGAACGACCAGAGGACCTCCCCTTGGGTATCCACCAGGACGAACCCCGGATGTCCCCGGAGTCGATAGGCCTGGAAGCGAAGCCGCCCGCTCTCCGTGTTGACGTCCACCCGTTCGAAGACCACCCGGTCGCGGTACTCCTGTTCAAGCCCATTCACGATGGGCTGCATGGCCGCTCAAGGCACTCAGTTCTCGGTGTAGAAGAAGAGCAGGGTGGGCTTGCCCTGGGCCCCGCCCGCCGGCGGTGGCGGCGGAGCCTCGGGGGCACCACAGGCCCCCAGGAGCCAGATGCCCAGCAGCCCCCAGAGCCCCAGGAACCACCAACGAACGCTGCGAACCATGGATGCGGACCTCCTCTCCTCGACCAAACCGCGGCCAGAAGGCCAGACCACGACCGCACCGACGGGCTTCGAAGACGATGATATCATGGGTCCCGCGGGGAGATCGGTAGGCAGATATACCGGGAGCCCGGGCCCGACGCCCACCTGGTTCCCCTCTCTCCTGGGTAGAGTGTAGGGATCCCCGGTGGACCCGGTCAAGATCCCACCGGATCTCCCTGGGCGGACGGTCCGGCCAGGGCCAAACTGTGGGATCTGCACCAGAGATGCCCGATACGCCCCATTCGGTCGAGGAGGCCAGACCCCATGGCCCGTGGATTCTCGCCCTGGCCCCTCCGGCAGTGATACAATGCATCGCGACCGACCCCTGTCGGTACCTTCTTCCTGGACTGAGTATACACCATGAACGAGCCTTCCCGCGAAGATCAGGGGCCTGTGCGGTCCCTGCAGAGCCACGGCGAGCGGTTCCTGGCCGCGGCAGGGCCCGCGATCCTGGCCAGCCTGGGCATCCTGCTCGTGACCTGGCTCCACTACACCACCTTGCCCGGGCTCGTGCGCTTCCACGCCATCTACCGTTACTTCTACTTCCTTCCGGTGGTCTACGCGGCCCTGCGCTACGGGTTCTGGGGCGGGGTGTTGGCCGCGATGGCTGCCAGCCTCCTCTTCGCCCCCCACATCTTCTTCAAGTGGAGCGGCTTCCCCGAGGAAAGCCTGAACGACCTGTTGGTCACCGCGGCCCTGATCGGCGTGGCCATCATCACCGGCACCACCGTGGACCGGATGCACGAAGCCGAGAGGGCCCAGGCAGAGACGGCCCGCCATCTGGCTCGCTCCCTGGAAAAGCTTCGCTCCCAGGGGGAAGAGCTGCGGCGGGCAGAACGGCTGAGCGCGCTGGGCACCCTGGCCGGAGGCCTGGCCCACGAGATCCGCAACCCGGTCAGCATCATCCGGGCCACCGCCCAGCTCCTCCAGGCGGAGTGCGGCCCCGAGACCGCGGAGAGCTTGGCGGTGATCCAGCAGGAGACGGACCGCATTGAACAGCTCGTCACCGAGCTGGTGCACCTGGCCACCGGACACGAACCCACCCCCCAGTGGACAGACCTGCAGGCGCTGCTGGCCCGGGTCCGGGAACGGCTGGCGCCCCTCGCGCAGACCCACGGGGTGGCCCTGCAGGTGGATCTCCCCAACACGCCCTCGTCCGCCTGGGTGGATCCCAAGCGGATCGAACAGGTCCTGGTGCAACTGGCCATGAACGCCATCCAGGCCATGGCCGAGGAGCAGAAGGGCGGGACGGTGACCTTCCAGGTGCGGTGGGAGGCCCAGGAGCCCCTCCCACTGGTGCTGGAGGTCCACGACACCGGGCCCGGGATCCCCTCGGAGCTGCGTTCCCGGATCTTCGACCCCTTTTTCACCACCAAGGACACGGGCACCGGCCTGGGGCTCGCGGTGGTCCAACGCATCGTGGAGGACCACGGCGGCCGGGTCCAGGTCCGGTCGACCCCAGGTCAGGGAACCACCTTCACCGTGCGCCTGCCCGGCGCGGACTCCCCCCACCCTTTCTCCACTTCACAGCCCCACCACATCTGATTCACATTCCCTTCATCCATCCATGCGATGCTCAAGGTGCAACGGAGGAGATGGACGGACCGAAACGCTCCTCCGACCGAGTGAGCCGAACAGCAACGACACAACCACCGGGTATCGGCAACGGCCGGACACCGGACACAGCGAACACAAGGAGGCAGAGACCATGATGGGTGGAGGCATGATGGGTGGATTGGGCATGGGTGGACTGGGCGGTTTCGGTGGGCTGGGCATCCTGGGCATGCTGCTCAACCTGGTCATCTGGGTGGGGTTCCTGGCCCTGATCATCTACGGGGTGGTCTGGGCGGTGCGGCAGTTCAGCGGCCAGAGCGGAACCCCCTTCCCGGCCACGTCCCCGGAGACCCGGGGTTCGGCGACGCCGTCGCCGGAGGAGCTCCTCAAGCTCCGGCTGGCCCAGGGCGAGATCGACGAGGCGGAGTACCAGCGTCTGCGGCAGCTCCTCCAGTCCTGAACCCAGGAAAGGCCGCGCAGCCCCGGCGGAACGCCCCCTGATCAGGGGGCGTTCCCCGCGTCCACAGCCCCTTCGCCCGGGTCCACGGGGGCCTCCGGCTCCGGGGCCCGGGGGGCTGCTCCTCCATGGCGATCGCTGCCACGCTCCAGGAGGCCCAGGGCCATGCCCTTGAGCAACCTCGATGCGGCGTGGTCCATTCCGGGGTGCCCCGGCACTTGGCCTTTCCGTCCCCTCTGCGCTATAATAGCCGTCGCGTCTCGCGCGGGGCGCTGCCCTGATCCCGCGCGTGTTCGGGAACCGGACCGGAGGAACACCATGGACGAAGCCCCGCGGTCGGACGGGAAAAACCCCCTGGAAGAGTACGCCGAGCAGACGGTCCAGAACCTGCGCGCCGAGTCGGTCCAGGTGACCCGCTCGTCGGTGGGACGGCTGGAAGGCGGCCAGGTCACCCTGGAGAGGAGCGCGGTCCGCTCCCTGCGGGCCAATGCCCTCCGGGCCGATCGAACCGCCCTGGGCCTGGCCTATACCGATGCCCTGGAGACGGACCGTTCCAGCGCGGGCGCGGTGCTGGCCCAGGAGGCCAAGCTCCAGCGCAGCGTGGTCTCCGTGCTCCTCTCTGGCAACGTGGAGGCCGACACCCTCCGGGCTGGGCTGGTGCTGGCCGGCAACGTCCAGGGCTCTGTCCAGACCGCCATCGGCCCCAGGGGGGCCCTCCTCCTGGGCTTTGGGCTGGGACTGGGGCTGGGCGTGGTCCGGCTTCTCTGGCGCCTGCGTCGCTGAGGGCGGACGGGCTGGAGGTCGTCAGACGAGCCGCATGGGTATAGGTACAGATATTCGGAAACAGTATAACAGTATAGAGGTAAGGGAGATCTGAGGCCGCACGAAGGCCAAAGAACAGGCCAAACGTTGAGAGAGGCGTGAACCATGGCAGAACTGTTGATCGAGGCCAGGCCCCGGACGGCCAAGGGGCGCAGCAAGGTGAAGAAACTGCGCCGGGAAGGCTGGATCCCGGCGGTGATCTACGGCCAGGAGATGGAGCCCGTGCTGGCCCAGATCCCGGAGCGGGATCTGGAACGGATCCTCCACACCGGCGGGCGGACCCAGTTGGTCCAGGTGGCGATCCAGGGGAACGGCACCCACAACGTGCTGGTCCGGGAGGTCCAGCGGGATCCGATCCGCCACACCCCTCTGCACGTGGACTTCTACGCGGTGAGCATGCGGGAGAAGCAGGAGATCGAGATCCCGGTGGTGGGCGTGGGCGAGCCCGAGGGGCTGAGCGCGGACGTGATGGTCCTCCAGGTGTTGGACACGGTGCTGGTGGAGGCCCTGCCCGCGGACATCCCCGCCCAGATCCAGGTGGACCTGGCCCTGCTCAAGCCGGGCGAGAAGGACGTGATCACCGTGGCCGATCTGCCCCAGTTGCCCGGCGTGACATATCGCGAGGAGGCCGATGCCGCGGTCTTCAGCCTGTCCATGACCGCGGCCGCCGAGGCTGCCGCCGCGGAGGAGGCCGCCGAGGAGGTGGCCGAGGGCGAGCCGGAGGTGATGGCCAAGGGCAAGGAGGAGGAAGAGGAGGGATAGCCCCCGCTCCCCTTCCTTGGATTGGAAGAGAAGGGGGAGACCGCCCAGGGGATCGGCTACATGGCCGATCCCCTGTTCGTTTGGCCCACTGGGTGCGGGATGGGTGGGCTATGGGCCGGGGAGTGGGGGAAACAGCGGTTCATCCACGAACTGCATGGGATCCACCGCGATGCCGTAGATACGCAGCTCCCAGTGCAGGTGGGGGCCCGTGCTCAGGCCGGTGTTCCCCACCACCCCGATGGGATCGCCGGCCTTCACCGCCTGCCCCGCCTGGACCAGGGCCTCGGCCAGATGCCAGTAGCCCGTGAAAACCCCCCGGCCGTGGTCCAACATCACCGCGTTGCCCCGCACCTGCAGAGGTTCGGCCAGCGCGACGATGCCGTCCGCCGGCGCGGTGATGGTCACCCCAGCCGGCACCGCGAAATCCTGTCCCGCATGGTAGGAGGTGAAAGGCCCACCGTTGTAGCTGCGGCGGGTGCCGTAGGCACTGGTGGTGGGGTAGTCCGCGTCCATGGGCATGCGGAACGGCCCTTGCCACTGGGCAGGCGTGTCGGCCCGGGACCAGGCCGCGCGCAGGCGGGCCAGCTCATCGGCCAGGATCTGGCTGTCCAAAAGGGTGCTGCGGTCCGGGGGCAACATGATACGCTGGGCCTCGTAGACGCCCTCCACCACCCGGACGGAGAACCCTCGGACCAGGGAGACACCGCCGGTGGCCGTGTAGGCCACGGTCACCGGATAGGCTCCAGGGGCCAGCAGGGCGGGAACCGGGAGAAACCCCCGGTAGATCCACTCGGAAGACGACGGAGGCCGGCCTCCATACACCGGGACGGGAAGCCCATTCCAGGTGACCGTCAGCGAGAGGGGCCGTCGGGCCGCCAGCACGATCCGGCCGGTGTGTCCCTGGACCAGGCGTGCCGGCACCTCCACCCGGGTCACCGCGCCGAACCCCGGGGCAGACGGAGGGGAGATGCCCGCAGGCAGGCGGACAGGCTGCCCCGGGAAGAGGCGGGCCGTCTCGGACAGCCCATTCAACACCGCGAGCTGGGGGGGCTCCACCCCTACCCGGCGAGCCAAGGCCTCCAGGCTTTCCCCGGGCCGGGCCCGGACGGTGGCCAGTCCCAGCTCTCGTCCGGGGATCACCAGGACCTGGCCCACGTAGATCCGGTCCACATCCTGGATCCCGTTGGCCGCGGCCAGGGCCTCCATCTCCACGCCCAGGCGGTCGGCGATGCCGGCCAGGGTGTCCCCGGGCTGGACCGTGTAGGTGGTCTCCTCCTGGGCCAGCAGCCCCTGCCACAGGCCCACCCCCAGCACCAGGGCCACCAGACCGGCGGCCACCGCGCGTCGGACACGCCCCGATCCCATCTATGTCTCCTCCTCCTCCTCCTCCTGGGCCTCCCCACCCTGGTAGACCTCGGGCTTGAGCACACCGATATAGGGCAGGTTTCGATAGCGTTCCGCGTAGTCCAGCCCGTAGCCGATCACGAACTCGTTGGGGATGGCGAAGCCCGTCCACTCCACGTCGATGTCCACCTCTCGCCTCGCGGGCTTGTCCAGGAGGGTGGCCACGCTCAGGCTGGCGGGCTTTCGGGCGGCCAGGATGCGCAACAGGTAGGACAGGGTGTGACCGCTGTCGATGATGTCCTCCACCACCAGCACGTGGCGGCCTTGGATGGGTTTGTTCAGGTCCTTCAGGATCCGAACCACGCCGCTGCTCTCGGTGGATGCCCCGTAGCTGCTGGTGGCCATGAAATCGATCTCATGGGGAATGGTGATGTGGCGGATCAGGTCTGCGAGGAAGACCACGCTGCCCTTCAACACCGAGATCAACACCAGATCCTTGCCCGCATACTTGGTGCTGATGTAGCGGCCCAACTGGGCCACCCGACGTTGGAGGGTCTCCTCGTCGATGAGCACGGCGGCCACGTCCTCGTCCAAGGGGATCCGGGGCGGGGGAGGGTGCCCCCGCCCGTGCACCGCGATCGGCTGCCGACACTCCTCCAGCGAACGCCGTGTTTCCTCGGGCAGTTCCGTGTCCTCAAGGGCCAGAGCGGCGATCCGGGCACTCTGTTGTGGGTCCATTTGGAAACACACCCCATGTACGGTCGAAGACGGATGGATCCGAGAGGTGCCGGGCGACGGCCCACCGGAAGACACCGCCCTAGGGGCCGGATCCCCACCGGAGGCGCGCCCTCTCGTCCCCGGCTCGCCCCCCCAGTTGGGCCACGAGCCAGGCCACGGGAGAGGGCCTCAGGCGGCTCTGGAGCCGAGCCCGCAGGTCCACCCCCGGCGGGATGGCCACGGGAACCCGGTCCACCGGACCTGTGAGGCGCAGGTAGGGGCCGTAGGCCCATCCTGGTTGTCCCCGATAGCGCACCTGCCACCAGGGCAGCTCCAGGGGGGGCCGCCCGATCACCGGCAGGGCCTGGCCCTGCCCCATGATGGCCCGCACCGGATAGACGGTAGAGGGCCCATCCCGGAGGTTGAGCAGGTGGACGGCCACCACCGCGGTGGGTTCGGTGGGTGTGGGCGTCGGCGCCGGCGTCGGTGCAGGGGCCTGGGCAGCGTCCTCGACAGGGGCCACCGAGGCCCCCCGGACCTGTCCCGGCGTGGAGGCCTGGGCCTTGAAACGAGCTGCCCACTCCGCGGTCAGGTCCAGGTAGAGCCTGCCGTAGGCCTGGCTGGGTTCGATGTAGGTCCCCTCGGGCCACTCGTTGAAGCTCGTGATGACGATCCAGGCCGGGTGGCTGGCCATGGCCGCCTGCCAGGAGGCCGCGTAGTAGGCCCCGCCCTCCCGATCCCGGACAAACGCGTTGGCCCGGCCCGTCCGGGTGTCGTCGTAGCCGGGCATGACCGTCGCGACCCAGCGTTTGGGAGCACCCAGGCGTTCGCCTGCCTGGGCCACCAGCCGGGCGAACTTGCGGTTGGTG
>Ga0256839_1002127_pt1 | contig 22653 bp, 27 predicted proteins | sample 354166metaG_FD_185968 | JGI IMG/M metagenome (GOLD analysis project Ga0256839, IMG submission 185968) | Hydrothermal vent microbial communities from Mid Atlantic Ridge, Atlantic Ocean - 354-166 | ecosystem: Environmental > Aquatic > Marine > Hydrothermal vents | place: Atlantic Ocean: Mid... | reverse complement strand
TCATCTCCAAGTGGATTCCAGCCGCTACTGTTCCCATCTCTTTATGTATAGCAAAAAACTGTTCTACTTCTGAAAGGATATTGTCAAAGTTTCTTGTTTTATATCCCGTAGAAGATTTTTCTACATTCCCATGCATTGGGTCGATGGTCCAAACAACATTTAGCCCAGCATCTCTTACTTTTTTCAACAAAGGGGGATATGCCTCTGCTATTTTACTCTCCCCCATACGAACGATAAGGTTCAGTCTCCCCTCTTCATTGTCAGGGTTTAAGGCATGAATAAGCTCAATGAGTTCATCTTCACCCATGGTTGGTCCAACTTTACAGCCTATAGGGTTTTGTATCCCTCTAAAAAACTCAATATGTGCACCATTAAGATCTCTAGTTCTATCGCCAATCCAAAGCATATGCGCAGAACAGTCAAACCACTCTCCTGTCTCAGAATCCTGTCTAGTCATCGACTCTTCGTAATTCAATAGTAAGGCTTCATGTGATGTATAAAGCGTTGTTTGGTGCAACTGAGGCATCACATCAGAGGTTAAACCACATGCAGCCATGAACTTCATAGAATGGTCTATTTTATCACTGAGTTCATCATATTTCTTTCCAAGTGGATTGTCCTTGATAAATTCTAAATTCCACTGATGTACTTTATTTAAATCCGCAAGTCCACCACGTGAAAATGCCCGTAAAAGATTCAATGTAGAAGCTGACTGATTATATGCACTTATCATGTTGTACGGATTAGGAATTCTAGCTTCTTCTGTAAACTCCATACCATTGATGATATCACCTCTATAGCTTGGAAGTTTTACACCATCTATCTCCTCAAAGTCAGACGATCTTGGCTTAGCAAACTGCCCTGCTATACGCCCTACTTTTACCACAGGCTTACCTGTAGAATACATAAGCACCATATTCATCTGCAACATGAGTTTAAAAAGACTCTTTATATTGGTAGCATTAAAGTCTGAAAAACTTTCTGCACAGTCTCCACCTTGAAGTAAAAATGCCTCACCGCGTCCTGCAGCAGCTAGTTTATTTTTCAACTTTCTTGCTTCACCTGCAAAGATAATAGGAGGGTATCCACTTAACTTCTCTTCTACTTCTTTAAGTAGTAATTTGTCATCATATGTTGGTTGTTGCTTTATAGGAAAATTTCTCCAGCTACTTGGGGTCCAACTCATACTCTATCCTTCTAAATTAGGCAGTGATTATAACCTAAAAATTAATTCAGAAATTATAGCTTAATAATGATGAAAATGTAAGCTCTCATCGACAAGTAGAAAAAATACTTCATTTTTTCTACTTTTTAAGCTAAAAATTACTTTTTCACATCGTGAATAAGTAGTGAATAACTCATATTAAAAAATGCAACCCGTGTTTTAGGGCATGAAACATTTTTAACTATTTTTTCACGACAAATGTCACAAAATTAGCCCACTGAAATACAGTTTCAATCTTTGTAAATCCTGCATCTTTACACATCTGTATATTTTCTTTTATTGTAAATGGTATAAGCACGTTTTCAAGGGCTTCTCTCTTTTGAGCTATCTCATATTCACTATATCCCTGCTCTTTTTTATACGTATAATATATATTTATCATCTCTTTATCTAAACTCTTATCTTCAAAAATTATTTTCTCTGAAAAGATAAACATTCCGTCATTATTTAAGCCTTCATATATTTTCTTCATAAGCTCCAAACGCTGTATAGGACGTATAAACTGTAAAGTGTAATTTGCGATGATGACATCTTCATTGTCATAATTATACTCAAGCATATCTGCTAATTCTAGTTCCATATTGGCACCAAATGCCTGACATTTTTGTGTGGCTCTGTCTAACATAGCTTGAGAGTTGTCTATGCCCTTAAGCTTCATAGGAACTTGTGCTTTACTCTGCAAGTCAAGAAGAAATTTTGCAGTAGAAGAGCCCAAGTCTAAGACATTCATACCCTTTTTTTGCTCAGCTAAAATAAGAGAAATAACGAGCTTTCTTACCTCATCATAAAACGGTACAGAACGAGACAACATATCATCAAAAACAGAAGCTACGGCTTCATCAAACTCAAATTTTTTATTCACTTCTTTAGTGAATACTTCATCTTTCTTCATCTTTATCCTTCACCTATGAAATCTTGCATTACTTTATAATATCTTCTATCGTCTGAGATATCCATATGTCCTCTATTTTGAATAATGGTCACTTCTAACTGCTCTTTATTAAATGCTTCTATAAGTTTTTGTGTATGCACTCTAGGTATCACGTTATCATTTTCTGCGATGACTATAAACGTTTGTGCTTTTATCTCTTTTGCCCTAGAAAGAGAATCATACTTATCTTTCAGTAACAAATCAGCAGGATAAAGAGGATAACGCCCTTGTGCAACAGAGACGATGCTGTCATAAGGAGTTATAAGTGCAAGTTTACTCACTGTTCTATGAGAAGCAACATATGTAGCAACACCTGTACCCAAAGAGCGCCCACCTATACTAATGCGTGCATGCTTTTTAGCTACTACATCATACAAAGCCAACGCATCTGCATACAGTAATTTTTCACTTGCTGTACCTGTACTCTCTCCAAATCCTCTATAATCCATCAAATAACACGTAAACTCAGGAAACTGTTGTGCTATGTAGTCTGCACTTTGTGCCATAGACTCAGCATTTCCTCCAAAATAGAGTATGGCATTTTGATGTCCTTCATTAAGCATATGAATCACCACATCAGCATCCTCTCGGTGTAGTACCATTTGAGGGTAGTCTATTTTTATCTTAGGTGTAGGATGGTACAAAAGCTTATATTGAAAAAGATAAAGCAGTAACCCTACTCCTATATATCCTAACAAAAGGGTCAAGAATATAACTTTAGTAAATCGTCTTAACATAACATCTCTTTAGCCTTAGCTATATCCTCTAAAATTTGTTTTTTCAAAGCATCTAGTGTCTCAAATTTTTGATTGCTACGTATAAAATCTACAAATTCCATTTCTACGCTCCCATGCACCTCACCTATATCTTGTTCAAGCACATGGGTCTCCACTGCAAAAGACTCATCTGTAGTCACCCTATGACCTAAAAAACTCACCGAATCTAGCCATTTACCTCTTACCTTAGTACGTGTAGCATATACTCCCTCTAGTGGAAGCTGATACTCTTTTACATTGAGGTTGAGTGTAGGTACCAGCTCTTTTTTACCTAATCCTTGCCCCGAGACTACTTCTCCATCTATACTATATGTCCTGCCTAGTAATTTGTTTGCCATAACTATGTTACCTTCTATGAGGTACTGTTTTATGGTACGAGAATGTACAGAAACACCCTCTATAGACACTTCTTGTACTACTTCTACCTTGCCATCAAAAAGCTCTTGTAAAACCTTAGCATTACCCGCTCTTTCTTTGCCAAATACAAAATCATATCCCACGACTATCTTTTCTAGTTTTGGGAAATCTGTTTTTAGTTTCTCCACAAATGCCTCAGGTGTCAAACCTTTTATGACATCAAAATGGTAAAAACAGCACACTTTAGAAGTGAAATTTGAACGTTTATACCCAGAAGTTAAGTACCCGCCATTACGTTCTATAATGACAAGGGCATCTGCTTTATCTATAAGTGTCCGATGCGCTGCGTGTATGCCATCAAATGAACCTATGGCTATGGATTTTATAGTGTTATTGTATTTCAATTATTGCTCCGTAGGGTGTTGTCCCATGACAACACCTTCTTAGTTTTTATCTTATATCCATTAATGGTGTTGTAAGGGTACAACACCCTACATTTTTTTAAAATGGTAAAGGTACTCTTGATTACCCTCTTTACCCTGCACCTTAGACTCTGCTTGGTATTTCTGCTCCCAGCCAAGTTTCACAGCCTCAGCCTCAAACTCTTCTTTACGTCTAGCGATAGTATCGACATCTTGCACTACACCCTTGGAGTCACGCTTTACATCTTTGCCCACTTCAAACTGTGGTTTGTAGAGTATGATGATGTCTGTACCCTTTTGGCTAAGCCTGTCTATGTCATCTGTTATCTTTAAAATAGAGATAAACGACACATCACAAGTAATAAGCTCAAAGCCCTCGTCACTCTCAAACTCACGTATATCTGTGTTTTCATACAAAGTAACTCTAGCATCTTCACGTAAAGAAATATGCAACTGCTCTGAGCCTACATCCACGCAGGTCAAGCTATCTACACCATTTTCCAATACTATCTGAGCAAAACCACCCGTACTTGAACCTATATCTAAAGCTCTTTTGTCTGTCATATCTACAGAGTACTCCGCCAAGAAATTTTCTAACTTACGTGCAGCACGAGACACATAAAACTTCGCATCTTCTACTGCCACAATTGTGTTTTCATCTACTTTTGCAGATGCTTTAGGCTTCTTACCATCCAAAGTCACAAGCCCTGATTTTATCGCCTCATTTGCACGGTTTCTACTCTCGTAGTAACCCTCGTTTACTAGGTATTTGTCTAGTCTCATTAAAATCCATTCACTAAAAAATCTAAAGCATCTACTATTTCTGTACGCTGCCCTTCTATATTTACAACCAACTCACGTAAAGCATCTTGCATAACACTCGTCATATCCATCGTGTACATCACAACACTCTGACCTTCTATCTCAAACACAGGTGCCAAATGACGTACTGGTTCTACATCTATTGCCAGTGGCACAACAATTCTACTGTGTAATCTATTATGTAAATCATTTTGTATTTCTAAAAAATAAGGAAATCGTTTTTGTGTTGCTTTACTCAAATTTCTATAGACATCAAACTGAGCCATTAAAATCTCCTATGCTCATCAGAAAACAGTCCCTCTTTTTCGATACGTTCATTCACTGCATCAAAAGCAGCCCTATTCTCTTCCAACCACTGTTCTTCTTCTCTTTTTCTCACCACCTCAGTCAGATATGCTTCAAAGTTTTTAGAGATATTAATTTTGTAACTTTTTGCTTTTTGAAGCAGATCAGAGTTTATAGTCACATTTGTTGCTTTTTTTATGGCATTCTCATTATATGTAGCAGACATGTGTATCCTTTATGTATAGTTAGTATGTATTGTATCATAACACAAAGGAATATTTACCCTAACGCTTCATACTCACTCTCTAATGCCTCACGCACTTCAGCAAAGTAGGCATCCCAGTCTTCTATCTCTTCTATGGTTTTATAAGTCTCGTCATCTTTGATATCCTCGAGTTCTTGGCTAATGTCGTCAAACAACTCTGTGAGATGGACTATCTTGTATTTAAGTTTTTCTACGTCTTGCAGCTTATCACTCGCTGCATCAAAGTAGACACCATTTTCTAGCATGTCTAGTATCTTTTTAACTCTGCTTAGGTCATTTTGTGCATAGGCTTCGTTTAGTTGTGCTGTTATCTCATGGGCTTTATCTTGTAACTCTTTGGTTACGATGTCTGGATGACAGAGCCTAGCTGATTTTCTAAAAAGTAGTTTGAGTTCCTTTTTCTCCTCATCTTTCAGCGTGAAGCGTTTTTGTTCAAGTGCCTTTTTATGCCCACAACTAGACTCTTCATGCTCTTGCTTTATCTCTTCATGTGCTTTAAAGTCTTCGTCATTTTCTAGTGCTTCTTTGGCTTCCATGACTTTTTTTCTTTGTACTTCTTCTGCTTCTTTGGCTACTTCCCATGCTTCATATACTTTATCATACGCATCATCACACTCTTCTAGTGCTTCAAGCTCCACTTTCAGCTTTTGAGTCTTGCTTTTGGCTTCTTCATAGCGTTCTTTTTCTTGTTCAAATTTCTCTAGTAATTTGGCTATTTTTACTGCGAGTATTTCCTCTTTACGTTTAAGCATCTTTTCTATCAAGTCACCCACAGAGAGGCTGTACTGAGTGTTAAACTCTTCGATGGTACCTAACTGTTCATTTTTAAGTGCATCGAGGTCTTGTATCTTTTCTTCTAATGCTTTTAGTTCTTGCTTGCATACCTTTACTTCGGGGTCTTCATAGGCTACTACATCTCCATACGAAGAGGGCTTTAAGTTATTGTTCGTTTCTTTATTGGTTTCTTGCATGGCTTTATATTATCCTTTTTATGACCAAGGGGTCAAATCACTGTCTCGTTCTAACACAACGCACATAATAGCTAAAGTTTTTATTGTCACACGCTTGATAACCATAATGAAATATAACGTACCACGCTTCATCTGTATTGCCAGCATAGTCCGTGGACAACCAATAAAACCCAGATGTAAAACCTTTTTCTTTATAGCAGTCCTGATAGGCTTTATTTTTCTGATTTTTATCCCAGATATCATTCCAGTCATCTTCATCTTGTACAGCCAACTCCACAGCACACGATGTCACTATATCTCCTAGTTCTTCTTTGCTAGCCAGTCTCCAGTCATCATACCCACCAAGCCTAAGATTTTCGGCATACTCCATGGCTTCATACCAGTTCATCATGCTGCTTTCTTTTTCCCACATAAGGTCACCTATAATGCTAATGTCTGCATGCTTGGCTTTTCCCAGCCCCTTACTGCTACTCTCTAGTAGCTTCTTGGTAACACCTAGTAGACTTTTGCTTTTACCTAGTATGAGAGCGGTAGATTTTTTGGTGGTTAGTTGGTTTTTATTCATTCTTGGTTCTTGATGTACTGCTATAGATTATACTTAGCATGGTAACCCACTTCTACTAGGTATTTGTCTAGTTTCATTTTAAAAAACTTTCATAATTTACTATTTTTATGCCACAGTCTACAAACTTTTTATCACTGGTTATCAATAGTGTGCAAGTATTTTCTTTTGCACAGAGACACTGCAAAGTGTCTTCCAAATCTATACCTTTAGATAAAGCAATATGCGTTGCTTCTTTTATCACCTTTTCCCCATACGCTAGAATATGCCAATCTATGTAGATAATATTCTCAAAAAACTCCAAAGTTGCTTTCTTATCTTTCGAGATAAAATAAAGTGTACTCAACATATCCTCACTAATGAAAATTTCATATTCTTGAATCATCAATGTTTCCAATAAAGAAAGTGATAACCTATAATTTTCTCTTTTTTCATCTATCATATCGGCTACAATATTTGTATCTAAAAATATTTTCTTATTTTCCATATTGTTCTTTTGCTTTTTGTTCTCTAATTTGAGAGGCTGTTATATCATTAAATCTTGGGTAAATACTGCCTTTCCCTGCAAATTTCATAATTCTATCTAGCTTTTCTTGCTTTTCTTTGGCAAGCTTTTTTTCCAAAAACTTCTTCACTTCATCTGCATATTGTGCTGAGACAAACACACCTTTATACTCATGTGACTTTCTGTCTTCTATATCTATATAATCATACTCTCCAAACATGCTGCCATTACGTGTAAGCTCTCTTATGCTCATAGTTGTTGTCATTTTGTGTCCTTTATCGTCATATGTACATTGTAGCATATTATAGTTTGGTTGTCAAAAGCTCTCTCATCTCGTCCTCAGCTAGAACCTCAACCCCCAACTTCACAGCCTTATCATACTTAGAACCAGCATCCTCACCATAGATGAGACAATCTGTCTTTTTAGACACAGAACCACTCACTTTTGCTCCAAGCTTCTCTAGCATCTCCTTCACAACACCACGGCTCACAGACATCGTACCTGTAAGAACTACTGTTTTGTCTTTAAAGGGGTTTTCTTCGGCTTCTACTTTTTCTTCTACTGTAGGATTCACCACTTCAAAGAGTTTAAGTACCTCCTCTTTGTTTACTCTCATAAACTCTAGCAAGGAGTTCGCCATCTCTTCACCTATCCCGTCTATGGCTACTACTTGTTCTTCTGTAGCATCCACTATGTTTAGCCCAAACTCCAAAGCAAGCGACTTACCTGCTACTTCACCTATGTGTTCTATGCCCATTGCAGAGATAAGTCTATGCAAAGGTACACCTCTTGTGTTAGCTATCGCATCTAATAGTTTGTTGATGCGTTTTTCCTTGAAGCCTTCCATGCCTTCTAAGTCTGAAAACCCTAAATGATATAGTCCTAAAATATCTTTTATCTTCTCTTCTTTTACAAGTATCTCTACTATCTTGGAACCAAGCCCGTCTATGTTCATACATCCTTTTTTAGCAAAATGTATGATGGAGTTTACTATCCTATCCGGACAGTCAAGGTTTTGACACTTGATGAGCGTTCCCTCATCTAACACTTCTGTATGACATGTAGGACATTCTCTTGGTCTTTCTATGGCTACTTCTGAGCCATCGCGTCTATCGTCCAGTACTTTAGTTATCTTAGGGATGACATCACCAGAACGTATGAGTATGACGGAGTCACCTATCATCAAACCTTTGCGTTTTATCTCGTCAAAGTTGTGTAGGGTTGCTCGTGCTATGACTGCACCATCCAAGTCTACAGGCTCTACTTCTGCTACGGGTGTAAGTACACCTGTTCTACCTACCTGTATAGTGATGGCATTAACTTTAGTCACTTTCTCAACAGCAGGAAACTTGTAAGCACACATCCACTTAGGTACTTTGACTGTGTAGCCTAAGTCTTCTTGTAAGATTACTTCATCTACTTTAATAACCATACCATCCATCATCATAGGTATCTCATCACGTTTAGATATAAGGAATTGATAGAACTCTTCTATCTCTTGTATACTTTTACACTCTCTCATATACGGTGGCTCAAGGAAACCTTGTTTATAAACAAAATTCATTTTCTCAGAAAGCTTTGCATACGGTAAAGTGTTTTCTCCTAGTCCCCAAGGATAAAAAACAAGTTTACGCTTTGCTGTCACAGAAGAGTCAAGTTGCCGAAGACTCCCTGCTGCTGCGTTACGTGGATTTGCAAAAGGTTGTTCATTTTCATCTAATCTCTCACGGTTGATGATTTCAAAATCATCTTTACGAATAACCACTTCCCCACGTATCTCTATCTGCCCCTCATAATCAATGCTTAATGGCACAGAACGAATGGTCCGTACATTATCCGTCACCTCTTCACCTACCACACCATCACCACGGGTAATAGCACGAATGAGCTTACCATCCGCATAAAGCAAGTTCATACTAGCTCCATCAAACTTAGGCTCACAAAAATAACTAGATGTTCCTACATTTTTCACCGTTCTATCAAGCCACTCTTGCACTTCTTCGGTAGTAAACACATCCTCCATACTCCACATACGTTTGATATGCTTCGCCTTAGAAAACTCATCACGCACTACACCCCCCACACGTTTGGTAGGTGAGTCTTCTACTACTTCATTAGGATTGGCTGTTTCATAGTCTAGTACTTCATGGTAGAGTTTGTCATACTCTTCATCGGTAGCTATGGGGTTGTCATCTACATAGTAGGCATGTGCCCATTTTTTAAGGGTTTGTATTTTGTTTTGATATTGTTTTTTTGTCATTAATTACAGCTTCTTATTTTTAATTAAATTATTATAGTCAAAGGTCGCTTCATACTCCCAAACTTAACTGATAATCAATCATTAAGCTCACACTCTATAAAATATCTTAACCAGTAAGGACAAAACACGCATGAAAAAAAACAGCCTAATCTTTATAGTATTCATCTTAGCAGGTACTTTATACGCACAAGTAGCTCCTAAAAATATATTACTAAATAAATGTTTTTTTTCTTATACTACACACTACCCCTATCTCAAAGGCAACAAAGCATTTGCCTATGTACGAGTACCATTAGGTGAAGAAGATTACTGTACATGGTCACATAAAGCAAGTAGCGTTGAAAATGCCCGGAACTCTGCACTTAATGCTTGTAAACAACAACATATAGATGCAGAGTGTAAGATTGTAGATGTTGACAATACTTGGCTTGTACAAGAAGGTGACTTTTCTAGCATTACCCCTCCAGACAATACACCTTTATCCCAAAAACAATATACTACGCTCACCAACAAAGCACAAGATATCGTACTAGGAGAATGTTTAGTACTTTTTGACACCCATATGAAAGACAAAGGGCATAAGGTCTTTGCTTACACTGTTGATGAAGCAGGAAGGTATGCTTGCGGTACTACTCATGAATATCAAACTTTACGACAAGCTGCATTAGATGCACTTAAAAGATGTGAAGAGACAAAAAGGTCTATGGGTCAAGAAGCACCCAAACATCCTTGTCTGTCTTTCTCTGATGGGAAGAACATACTTGCAAACGTACATGATTACAACCTCACGCTTCACAAAAAAACCAATAAATTTCTCAATATAAAAAGCTATCAATCCTATGTAGAGAGAGCAAGAAAATATTTTTCTGGGCCTTGCCTCGCTCAATACAAGTACTACTTAAGAGTCAAAGATCATAGAGCTTTTTATATCGCTAAAGATTCAGAAGGGAAAATCGTTTGTGGGCATAGTTTTGGTCAATTTACTATTGCCTCAGCAAAAAAGTATGCCTATGAAAAATGTAAAACCTCTGCAAAGTTTAAAAAGATAAATGCAAAATGTACACTCTACAACCTTGATTTACTCTCAGATGAAGAGCTTGAAAAAAAACGTATCTTAAAATAAGGTAGTTAACCTACTTGATTTTCTAAAATAAGATACTCTTCTACCAATGCCGTCACTTTATCTACCCCTGTGCTTGCAGGTTCATGAATACATGTTTTAAAATACTGGTCTATACTAGGGTCAGCGTCCAAGTTACTAACGATAGAATTTTCAATAAGTTTAGCCAAAGAAGCAGTGTCTATAACCTGTCCTGAAGTACCAAGAACTACCAACATATCGGCTTGCTTGCATAGAGCCGTTAAGAACGCATATTTGGGTGCGTCCTCACCAAACATGACAACATTATGACGTACTTTATCGCTATGACATTTTGGGCATTGTTTACCTTTTTGACTTGCATACCCCACATTAAATTCATTTTTACAATTCTCACAACGAAGGTCAGTCAATGTACCATGTAAGTGTATCACCTCATCACAGCCTGCACGTTCAAGCATATTGTCTACATTTTGGGTTAACATCACAATATTATTTGGGTACTTACTTTTAAGTTCTGCCAATGCATAATGAGCACGGTTTGGCTCTTTGTCTTCTAAATCTGCGCGTCTTGCATCATAAAAATCAGAGACTTTTTGACGATCACGCTCCCAACCTTCCACAGAACATACCTCTTCCACAGAGTAGTTTTCCCATAAGCCATCGTTATCTCTAAATGTTTTAATCCCTGATTCAGCAGAAATACCTGCACCTGAGAGTATATATACTTTTTTTGTTGTTTTTCTATCTTTCATAACACTTCCTCTTTATTTTAATCTAGCTGCTACGGCTAGTGCTTGCACATGCTCTTTGAGATCATGACAGCGTACAATATTTATTTTAAGTTGTTCTATTTTTTCTTGGTATTCTTTGTCATCTATCTCTCAATTAAAAAGTTGTGAGTGCGTACCGATTCTAGCCAAATACAATGTACCCATCTCTATTTTATACACCAGCAATAAATCACCAGATATATGTAATTCTCTATAGTCATCCCAATTAGCACTCAAGCTATGGTCTCGTGCTTCTTTTGGTAATGCCTTTTCATTTAACAAATGTTCTACATAAAGAATATACTTTACATAATGTTGATTAGAAAATTTCAACTTACCAATATCTCTTTTAAAGACTTTTGTTCTTTCTAATTCGAGCATACTTCTGCTTCTGATTTTAATTGTTCAAGTGTTATCTTTTCTGTTACACTTTCTTCAATCTCTCTCATAGCTTCCAAGGTCTCTTCATTGGGAATTTTAAGCTCAAAAGGTATGCCACGTTCACGTTTTATACCTTTCATAAAAATGGTTATAGCCTGAGAAGTGCTTATGCCTATCTCAGATAAGATTTTTTCGACATCCTGTTTTAAATCCATATCTATTCTGGCTCTTACAGTTGCATCTAGTGCCATAGGAATCCTTTTTTATTTCATTGTAGCACAAAAGGGCTACAATGTCAATCGGTATCAATGAATTTTAAAATTCTTTCTGTATTTTTATATATAGGTTGCCACACATTATTTTTATGATATTTTTCTGCAAAGTCTAAGTCAATATTCTTAACCTTTGATTCAATGATCTCCCAGTCTCTACTCAAATACAGTTCATAAAACTCTACACCTAATCCTCTTATAAGAAGTTCAGCATCTTGTTCCCACAATTTTTTCAGTGTACAATTTAGCATACTTGGTAAAGTAAATCCTATTTCATCTTGATATTCTTCAGAATATTCCAATGCGAATAATGGATGTATTTTTTCATCTCTCATGTCATACTCTAAAAGTAAAATGGCATCAACAAATAAATCTTCAACTCCATAATTATTTCCAGACAATAATCGTGATTTCATTGCAGTATATTCAAGAGGAGCAAAAATATAATTATGTTCTCTGTTTGTCAGTATAATTATTTCATAATGACTTATATTAATTTCAGCCCATTCTAAACCCGCATATCTAACCAATGCTTTACCTAAAAGATATGCTGTTGCTTCTGATAGTTCTTCTTCTGTAGTATAAATCCCTTCATAATACATCCATGAGAGCACTGATAAATCTTCTATAGTTCCATTTCCATGAGCATTTTGTTCATTAAACATCTGATACCCATTAGCATATTTATTCACAAAATTTTCTATATAATCATTGATCATGTTCTCTGTTTTTAGAGATAAAGATTGTATTGTCATATTATCTTATCACTTCAAGCACAGCCAACGCCTGAACATGCTCTTTAACATCATGACAACGCACAATGCTTGCACCATTTTCTACCGCTTTAAGGTGGATAGCCAGTGTTCCTGCCAAACGATCTTCTGTTGGAGTAGCTATAATCTTGTCTATAATAGACTTACGACTAGCCCCTACCAACACTTCACAGCCAAAGACTTGGAAATGAGCCATATTTTTTATGAGCGTAATGTTGTGTTCTAATGTTTTTCCAAAACCAATACCTACATCTAAGATAATATTTTTTCTCTCTAATCCCAAGGCCTCACACTTGGCGATACGCTCCTCAAAAAATGCACTCACCTCTACCATTACATCCTCATAGCTAGGATTGTCTTGCATGGTTTGAGGAGTGCCTTGCATATGCATGATACAAAGCTTGGCATCATATTTCACGGCTAGCTTGGTGATGGCTTCGTTGCTCGCTCCTGTGATGTCGTTGATGATACCAAAGCCACTTTTGAGGGCATACTCTACTACCGATGGCGTGTAAGAGTCTATAGAAAATATAGCTTTATCATAGAGTTTTTCAGAAACGATAGCATCACAAATAGGCTTCATACGTCCCAGCTCGACAGGCTCACTCACCTCATCAGCATTGGGACGTGAACTTACGGCACCTACATCTATGATATCTGCACCATGGGCTATCATCTCTTTTATCTGAGCAATCGCATCCTCTTTTTGAAAACGACTCCCCTCAAAAAAGCTGTCATCGTTGGCATTGATGATGCCCATGATTTGTGTAGATTTGGATTTAACAGATAAAAACTTTTTAAGTTCATTAGCAAGAGTTTTGAGTCCAAAAGGTTGTGCCAGTTCTTTACGTGAAAGCACTTCCATATGCTTACGTGTACCGATGAGTATACAGTCGTACACCTCTTTTTCACACAGTATCACCCCACCAGGTACAGCAAGGTCTGCTCCGATACTCAGGGCATCTTGCTTCAATATATTTGCCGCAGGACATCTAAGGTCCTTGATGAAGAAATACATCAACTCCATCTTCTTAGCCATAATCCCCACCCCACCAGACTCTACACCTAGTGTTTTGAGTGCTTTTTTCTTATCTGCTATGTTTCCAAGTTTATAAATATGCATATTGAGACCCTTTGTAGGGTGTTATCCCATGACAACACCATTTGTTCTGGCATTTTAATTTATCGGTGTCGTGAGGGCACAACACCCTACAATAATTTTAACGCTTTTTACGTGCTAAAAGCTTTAAAAGCAACGCATTTAAAATAAACTGTGGAGGAGAACCCATATCTAACGCAACATAACAGTCACGAAAGAGAGAAAGTGTCTTTTCATCCAAATCATAACCTTCAGACACTATAGCACCTTTGACAATACTCTCAAGTAAATTTTTCATACTATTTGCGTCTGTACGCTTATGCTCTTGTGTAAAAGCATACACACTCTCAAGGGAAAGTTGTTTGATATCTAAACCAAAGTCTTCTTCTTCTCTCTCGTTACTAAGAACTGTTATAGGTAAACGTGATTTTATGGTACCAAGTATGGTAGATTTACTGTGTGTTACAAGTATAAATTCTTTGTTTGCAGGAGGTTCTTCTATGACTTTAAGTAGTTTATTTTGGACAATAGGAGAAAATATTTTTGCACCTAAGATGATGACTGTAGTCTCTTCACTAGCCATATAAGATTTTTCTATGGCAACTTGAGCATCTTTTACAGAAAATATTTTATCTTCTTCTATTATTTTAACGATACGTTCATTACTTCTCAAAGACTCAAGCATCATAATAGTTTCATCTATATTTGACGTGACTATCACTTGACTTGTAAGTTTTTGATTTGTAGCCTTTTTATTTGGAGTATTCATGCGTCTAAATCTAAGTCCCCAAATAAAACCGCAGACAAGGTATTATCAAAAAGTTTGAAAAGCTGTAAAAGTTTAATATCTAAAAGCGTATCTGCACTACGAAAGGCAAAACTATTTTGTACCTCTTCATCAAGTATCCATAAAAAACTCTCATCACCCCTAAAAGCCAGTTTTGTATAAGGATGATCTCCTCTCCCTATGTACCAAACATAATAACCATTTGGATAAGAAATATCTAACATGTCTTCTAGAAGTTGTAAGTCTTGCGTACTATGATTATTATGTAAATTTGGGAAAGATTCAGAAAGCTGATAAAAAGGCAACAGTGGTCTGTTTTTTCGCATATCATTAATAGAGTTTACAATATATTTTCCAAACCACTTTCTAGATTCATCAGTAAGGATGAGTACAGTTTTTCCCTCTATACTTTGGGAAACGGCACTCTTGACTAGTGGTGCCCACTCATAACGGTACTCTTCCATCCATGAAAAACACGATTCATCTTCACGTATAGTGTCCAATGTCCATTTGAGTAATTGCTGCATATGATGTTACTTATCTAACTCATAGGCTTCATGTAAAGCACGGATGGCAAGTTCACCATACTTTTCGTCTATCACCATAGAAACTTTTATCTCTGAGGTCGATATCATTTGTATGTTTATATTTGAGTTTGCAAGTACTGTAAATGCCGTAGCTGCCACACCAGAATGAGATTTCATACCTACACCAACCACAGAGACCTTACATACATTCTCATCAAAATCCACACCTTCAATGTCATGGTCAAATGTCTCCATAAGCTTTTTAGCATTTTCATGCTCAGACTGAGGCACGGTAAACCCAAGGTTTGTAGAGCCATCCATACCTACATTCTGAATAATCATATCTACATTTATGTTTTCATCTGCTAATCTTGTAAATATTTCTGCTGCGATTCCTGGTCTATCCGAAACGCCTCTTAAACTTACTCTGGCTTGATTTTTATCTAACACCACTCCAGATACTAGTACTTCTTCCATATTTTCATCCTCCTCTGTAATCAATGTTCCTACGTTATCTGAAAAAGAGCTTTTTGCATAAAGCTTCACTTTTAACTTTTTCGCCAACTCTACAGAGCGACTCTGCAACACTTTTGCTCCTAAAGATGATAACTCCAACATCTCATCGTAAGAAATACTGTCAAGCTTCTTTGCATTTGGTTCTATACGTGGATCTGTAGTATAAATACCATCTACATCTGAGTAAATCTCACACTGGTCTGCTTTTAAAGCACCTGCCAAGGCAACAGCAGAAAGGTCAGAACCACCACGTCCTAGTGTTGTAATAGAGCCATCTTTGTTCACCCCTTGAAAACCCGCTACTATGACAATCTTGCCATCTTTAATGGCATTTTGCATCGCAGTTGGGTCTATAGACTGTATGCGTGCATAAGTGTGTGTATTGTCTGTTACTATACCTGCACCACGCCCAGTCATAGCTACTGCATCATAACCTCTTGCTTGTAACGCTATAGAAAGTAATGCAGCAGTTACCCTTTCTCCCGAAGAGAGCAACATATCCATCTCTTTTTTTGCAGGGTCTTTGGTAAAATGTTCAGCATACCCTATGAGCTTGTTGGTCTCTCCAGACATAGCAGAAACAACCACTACGATGTCATCTCCTGCTTCTCTTGCTTTTGCTACGCGGTTGGTCACGTTTTCTATACGTTCTACATCACCAACACTTGTACCACCATACTTATGTACAATCAACATTTAAACTCTTTTCCTTTTCTTAAAAATAAAATAAACTCATACTCTACATACAGCACTATATAAGCCCTTCATCTATAAAATGATCAATTACTCTACGGTATATCTTACGCTTAAAATATGTTACTTTCTTAAATAGCTGCCCATACTCTACAAATTCATACTCTTTAAACTCAGGTATTTTATAGAGTTGTAAATCTATCTTTGCATTTTCATTTAATCGTACTAAAAAATACTTTTGTGTCTGACCATCAAAAGGATATGTTTTTCCTCGTGAAACGCTAGGAAAATCATACGAAATCCATTCAGGGAATTCACCCAAAATTTCTATATCGTTACATCCTATCTCTTCAAGTAGCTCTCGCTTTAAAGCTTCAGTAGGAGTTTCTCCTTCATCGATGCCCCCTTGAGGAAATTGCCATGCATTTTTTATATCACTTCGGTGTGCCACAAAAAACTCACACTTATCAGGATACTGTGAAGAGAGTATAACGGCTGCTACATTTGGTCTATAGCTTTTTTTTCTTTCCATTTTATACTCATTTATAATCTATTTAAATCACAGACTTCAACATAAGCCTCTCATTTTCTGATATTATTTTATCTAAAAAACGGTTATAGCCATTTGAATTAAAAAGGATGTAGGTTTGTTACTCTATATACATATCCCTTATTGCGATTCAAAATGTCACTATTGTTCTTTCAACACGTATGTAGATAAATTTGATACCCGTGACGACTATATGCAAGCCTTACACACACAAATAGCTTTTGAACTAAAGCGTTTTAACGCAAAAGAAAACAGTATAGAAACACTCTTTATCGGTGGAGGTACACCTTCTACAGTAGACCCCACACTCTATGCTCCTATCTTTAAACTTCTACAACCATACCTTCAAGACAATGCAGAAATCACCACTGAAGCTAACCCTAACTCTGCCACAAAAGAGTGGCTAGAAGGCATGAAGAACCTTGGTGTAAACCGTGTAAGTTTTGGGGTACAAAGTTTTAATGAAGCAAAACTAAAAGAGCTTAATCGTGCTCATAATCCACAACAAGCTAAAGATGCCATCATCCATGCACATAGTCTTGGCATAGAGCATCTCTCTTTAGACCTCATTTATAACTACAAAGGGGACACAAAAGCGTTGCTTATGCACGACATAGAGACTGCATTTTCACTCCCCATAGACCACATCTCTGCTTATGAACTTACTATAGAAGACGGTACCAAGTTTTCATCCACGCCAGAAGTACGCCAAAAAGATGAAAATTTAGCTTTTTTTGTCACAGATGAGATAGAGAAAAGGGGCTTCAAAGCCTATGAAATATCAAATTTTGGAACGTATCAGAGTAAACACAACAAAGGCTACTGGGAGATACAAGACTACATAGGTGCCGGAGCTGGTGCAGTTGGCTTTCTAAAAGACAGACGTTTTTACCCTACGACTGGGATAGAGGCATATATAGCCAACCCCCTAGCCATCACTGAAGAAGTACTCACTACTAATGAATTACTGACCGAGAGAATATTTTTAGGATTACGTTCTAGAATAGGAGTAGAAAGAGCGTCTCTCTCAAAAGAGATGCTAGAGAGAGCTGCGTTTTTATGTAAAGAAAAGAAACTCTCCCAGACAAAAACACACTACCATAATGACAACTTCTTTTTGAGTGATGAGTTAGCTCTTTATATTTTAGAATAATCTGTTAAAATACATCAATTAAAAATCTAAGGTTACATATGTTTGGCATCGGATTTACCGAATTACTTCTTATTTCTGTTATAGCTATACTCTTTTTAGGTCCAGACAAATTACCAGAAGCACTTGTAGATATGGCAAAATTCATAAAGAGTGTCAAAAAAACCATTACGGATGCAAAAGATTCTTTTGAAGAAGAGGTAAAACTAGCAGATCTTAAAGAAGAAGCACTCACCTATAAAAAACAGCTAGATGATGCCACAGCAGAACTCAAAAGTTTTAAAAATATTTCACTCGATGACTTTGATGATGAAAGTTATGATGATGAAATATCTGAAATATCCCCTATGGAACACGTAAAAGCTTCACAGAACGCTACAACTTCCTATGCTGAAGCACCCAAAGAAACCAGCCAAAAAACCAGTACTATCACTGAAAAAGACACAGTACAAAGTACAATCACTGAAAATACCGTAGAAAGCAAAAATACTACCGTGACTTTTAAGAAAAAAAATAAACCAAACAAAGAACAAAAAACAAAAACTGAACCCAAGGACAAGAACTAATGTTTGATGACTTAAGACCTCACCTTGTTGAGTTACGTAAAAGACTTGGGCTTTCTGTACTTTCAATATTTGTAGCATTCATCGTAGCCTTCATCTTTCATGAAGGCATACTTGAATGGATAACCGCCCCACTCAATGAAGCCTTAGCAGAAGTAGCACACCTCTCTAAAAAAGCAGCAGATGGTATGGTCACTACGCATCAAGTTGGAGGGGCATTTTTTGTAGCATTAAAAGTCTCATTTTTTGCTGGACTTCTTGGTGCATTGCCTTTTATACTCTACCAAATTTGGCTTTTTATCGCGCCTGGTCTTTACAACGAAGAGAAAAAGATGGTCATTCCCTTTGTGGTTGGTGGTTCACTTATGTTTTTTGTGGGTGTGCTTTTTGCTTATTATGTGGTCACACCCTTTGGGTTTCAGTTCCTCATTACTTTTGGTTCATTCCTTTATACACCTCTCATAAACATAGAAGATTATGTAGGTTTTTTTACCAAGATTATGATGGGCTTTGGTATTTCATTTGAACTTCCCGTTTTTGCTTATTTCTTGGCACTTTTAGGTCTAGTAACAGATAAAACCCTTAAAGACTTTTTTAAATATGCTGTACTTCTCATTTTTGTGCTCGCAGCACTTTTAACCCCACCTGATGTTCTTACTCAACTACTCATGGCAGCACCTCTCATACTTCTTTATGGCTTGTCCATTCTTATAGTCAAACACGTCAATCCTCATATTGAAGATGATGACAAGGAAGACAAAGACGATGAAAATGATGATGAAAAAAGCGAAGAAGAGTCTAAAGACGATACCAAGTAATGTCTCTTGATTTACTCACAAAAAGTTATGACTACGCTCTTCCTGAGGGTTTCATAGCTACTTCACCCGTACAGCCAAGAGACCATGCAAAACTTCTTGTATATGAGAGGAAGTCTGACACCATTACGCATACCACCTTCAAGCACCTTCTTGATTTTCTTCCAAAAAAATGTGATATATTTTTAAATGACACACGTGTCATAAAAGCAAGAATATTTGGACACAAAGTAGCTACTCACACTACAACAGACGGCTTTACCCAAGGTGGAGGAAAAGTAGAACTTCTCTTTAACAAACCTCTTGATGCACATCACTACCTCGTCATGATAAAAGGAAAAGTACACATAAAAACCAAACTTCTTTTCGATGATACCTTAACAGCTAGCGTAACCAAACTCAATGATGATGGTTCACGTGTAGTCACTTTTTCCTATAAAGAAAAAGAGATACGATTTGAAGAACTGGTCCTTGTCTTAGACCAAATAGGACACCTCCCTCTTCCTCCCTACATGCAACGTGAAGACACCAAAGAAGATGAAACAGACTACCAAACACTCTTTGCAAAAAATGCAGGTGCCGTAGCAGCCCCTACTGCTTCTCTACATTTTACACAAGAGCTTTTTAATCATTTAGAAAAAAGACACCCAACACATACCCTTACCCTTCATGTAGGTGCTGGAACCTTTAAACCCGTAGATGCTGAGCATATACTTGAACATCCTATGCATTCTGAGTATTTCCATATCCCTGAAAAATCCAAAGAGATTTTAGAAAAAAACAATCCTATATTAGCCATAGGTACAACAGTGACACGCACCATAGAGTACTATGTACGTACAAAAAAAACACAAGGGGAATGTGATCTTTTTTTAAACCCTAATAACAAGCCACAAAGGGTCACCCATTTATTGACCAATTTTCATTTACCAAAATCTACACTTATTATGTTGGTTTCTGCCTTTGTTGGAAGAGAAAAAACGTTATACTTATATAAAGAAGCCATTGAAAAAAAATACCGTTTTTTCTCTTATGGTGATGCGATGCTCATACTTTAAAAAAGAAAAAATAAAGAAGGTTAACTATGAAAACCAATATTCATCACATACTTATACCTCTTGCAATCATTTTCCTTTTTACTGCCTGTGCACAAAAAAAACCTTACAGTTATCCAAACTATTCCATCATCAAGCCAGAAAAAACATGTAAACCAAACAGAGAAAATATTCAAGATCTTCTTCTCTCCTATTTAGGAAAACCATATGTTTGGGCAGAAGAAGGCCCTGACGCTTTTGACTGTTCTGGACTCACCTATAGTATCTATGGTCAAATGGGTATAGAAATACCACGAGTTGCAAGGGACCAAGCCAAAATGGGCAAAAAGATAGCTTTTAAAAACTTGCATTATGGAGACCTAATCTTTTTTGGAAGTACAAACAAACGAAGTACTCACATCAACCATGTAGGTATTTATCTAGGAGAAGGATGGTTCGCTCATGCCAGTAGTAAAGACCGAAGGGTTACTGTTTCACATTTTGAAAAAGAGCCTATCTATGTAAAACGAATGAAAAGTTGTAGACGATACCTTAGCCAAGATGAAAAAGCAAAATATATGAATTGTGATGTTGGACTAAAAAAAATGTCAACAACAAGTACACGCTACACTACACCATGGAAAGCAGGTATGAAACTTCCTAAACGAGCAGTTCCAAGATAAAAACATCGATTCAAAACATTGATTAAAGCCATTTTAAACGCAATCACCTATAATACGTTTATGAAAAAAATCACCTATATATTACTCTTTATATTTATACTCATCGGATGTACACCTAATCCTCATCCTAAAAATCCAAATTATAGTATAGAAAAGCCTACTATTAAATTTAAGCCAAGCAAAAAAAACTTAGATAAAATGGTCAAACAATTACAAGGAAGCCCTTATGTCTGGGCAGAAGAAGGTCCAAATCAGTTTGACTGTTCGGGATTTACCTATTATATGTATGGGAGTATGGGCATCAATATACCTCGTGTAGCTCGTCATCAAGCCAAAGTAGGTAAACGTGTTTCACCCAAAAATTTACAATACGGTGACCTTATATTCTTTGCCACTAGTAAAAGAAGTTCTAGAAAAATCACCCATGTGGGGATGTATTTAGGCGATGGTTGGTTTACCCATGCAAGTACAGTGAAGCATGAAGTTATTTACTCAAACCTCTTCAAATCAGCATATTACAAAAGAAAACTACGTGTATGTCGTAGATACCTACCAGAGACTGTAAAAATAGCAAAAGCATCTACTCCTATATGGGAAAGAACAAAAAATGTAGAGGTCATACCTAACCCTGTAACTATCACTACAGCGAAAAAACCTGCTACGCCTAAGGTAACTTCTAAGATTGCAACTCCAAAAACTAAAAAAGCTATTGTCATACAAGCACCTATGGTAGAAATAGAGCAATCGAGTACTTCTGGAAATTATTATGTGCAGGTTGGTTCCTTTATAGGAAACCCTAAAAATACTTTAATCAATAAAATTAAAAGATATGGGTTCAATCATAAAATCATTAAATTTCCAAAAGATGGTAAACAAATTTCCAAGCTTCTTATAGGTGCGTACAAAACACGTGCACAAGCAGCTTCAATCTTGAGAAAAGTAAGAAAAAACATTCACAAACATGCCTTTATCGCAGAGATTCGTTAATTAAGGATTTCTGCACACTCACGATACCTCCACAAACTTCACTTATGATACCTTCAAGCAATCAATTAATTTGATTGCTAATTTTTAAAGAATAAAGGATCATATATGCAAAAAATTATACTTTCTCTTCTTGTGATTATAGGATTAAGCACAAATATAGTTGCGTCTTCACACATGGAACCCAAAATACAAAAATCAACAAAACACATTAGTCATAAAAAAATAAGCCATATGGACACATCACATACAAAGCGAAAAGCTGTAAGAAGAAGTTTTAAAACACAAAAAGAGTTTCATCATAAAGCTAAAAGAAATGTAAGACAAAAAAGAATGTCTACCAAACCCCATAGAAATAACCGATATAAAAATGGATATACCTACCAATCAGAATCATATAGAGATGATTATCGTAGCAATAGACAACGTGCCTATGGTAACCCAAATAGAGGGTGGCTACTAGCTTACCGTTATGACAGAGCATCATTTTATGATAATGAAGGATTTTACTATGGCTTCTTTAACCGCCATGGATATTATTTTGAAGATACATTTTATCGCTATGATAGGCA
>Ga0256839_1002126_pt1 | contig 22655 bp, 24 predicted proteins | sample 354166metaG_FD_185968 | JGI IMG/M metagenome (GOLD analysis project Ga0256839, IMG submission 185968) | Hydrothermal vent microbial communities from Mid Atlantic Ridge, Atlantic Ocean - 354-166 | ecosystem: Environmental > Aquatic > Marine > Hydrothermal vents | place: Atlantic Ocean: Mid... | reverse complement strand
GGCGTGGCAGGCGAACCCGGCCTCCCGGGCCAGGGCCAGCGTGGTGGCCGAGTCCAGCCCGCCGGAGAGCAGCACCACCGCCGGTGCCGGTCCGCCGCCGTGTTCCCGTGTCATCTCAGCGTCCCGGGACATCGCCCCACAGCACCTTGTGCAGCTGGATCTGCAGCCGCACCGGCAACCGGTCGGCCAGGATCCACTCGGCCAGCTCCCGCGCCTCCAGCCGGCCCCAGGCCGGGGAAAAGAGCACCTGGCAGCGCCGGTCCAGGCCGTGCTCCCGCAGCCGCGCCACCGCCCACTCGTAGTCGGCCCGGTGGCAGAGCACGAACTTGAGCTGGTCCCGCGGCCGCAGGTGGTCCAGGTTCTCCCAGCGGTTGCGGGCGGCCTCGCCGGATCCCGGGGTCTTGATGTCCATCACCTTGATCACGCGCTGGTCCACCCCGCCCACGTCCAGGGCCCCCGAGGTCTCCAGCGAGACCTCGTGGCCGGCATCGCACAGCCGGCTCAGCAGGGCCGGGCAGTCGCGCTGGGCCAGGGGCTCGCCCCCGGTGACGGTCACCCGGCGGGTCTCGAAAGCCGCCACCGCGGCCAGGATCTCGTCCAGCGCCATCCACTGCCCGCCGTGGAAGGCATAGGCGGTGTCACAGTACCCGCAGCGCAGGGGGCAGCCCGTGAGGCGCACGAACACCGTGGGCCAGCCGACGCTGTCGGCCTCGCCCTGCAGCGAGTGGAAGATCTCGGTGACCCGCAGCCGGGGCCCGGACCCGGCTGCCGTGGGATGACGCCCGGACATGGCATGGATGGCGCGTCAGCGCTTGCCGAGACGGATCTTCTTCAACAGGTTCTGGGCCTGGCCCGCCTCGGTGGTCCCGGGATAGGTGCGCACCAGCTTCTCCAGCACCGCCCGGGCCTGCCTGGTGTCCTTCATTTCGTAGTAGCTGTAGCCGATCTTCAGCATGGCCTCGGCCAGCTTGGGGCTGTTGGGAAAGCGCTCGATGAGCGCCTGGTAATCGCCGATGGCCTCCTTGAACCGGCGCTGGGCATAGTTGGCCTCGGCCAGCCAGTACTGGGCGATGTGGGCGTAGCGCCCGTCCGGGTACTGGCGGAGGAAGGCCCGGAAGGCGGCGATGGCGTCGTCGTAGCGCAGCTCGCGCAGCAGGTCGAAGGCCTTCTGGTAGGCCTCCTGCTCGCCCCGGCCGCCCGCCGCAGGCTTCGGCGCCGCCCGGGCGGGGGCGGGCGCCGGTGCCGGGGCAGGCGTGGCCGGCGATGCCGCCGCGGCCGGCGATGCCGCCGCGGCCGCTCCCGGCGCCGCTCCGGCACCGCCCGCCGGGGCCTTGCGCTCCACCGCCAGCAGGCGCCGGTCCAGGTCCAGGTACAGCTCCCGCTGGCGCCGCTTCACCTGCTCCACCTGGTGGTTCAACAGCTCCAGTTCCCCCCGCAGCTCCTGCAGCTCTTTCTGCAGGCCCTCCAGCCGCACCGCCATGTCCACCAGCTCCTGCGAGGCCAGCAGCCGTTCCAGGCGGGCCAGCCGCTCCTCCACGCTCAGGGCCTTGGCCTGCGGAGCCGCCGGGACCGGGACCGCAGCGGCCAGGAAGGCCAGCAGGACCACCGGCCGGAAAAAACGGGTGCGCATGTGCATGGAATCAGTACCCCGAATAGAGAATCTCCACCCGGCGGTTGAGCCGCCAGGCCGCCTCGTCGTGACCCAGCGCCACCGGGCGTTCCTCGCCGAAGCTGATGGTCTGGAGCTGGTCGCGCGAGGCCCCCTGCAGCACCAGCAGCTTGGCCACCGCCTTGGCCCGCCGCTCGCCGAGGGCCATATTATACTCGCGCGTGCCCCGCTCGTCGGCATGGCCTTCCAGCACCGCGCTGATCCCGGGATGGGCCGCGAGGAACTCCGCGTGGGCCCGCAGCGCCGCCCGGTCCTCGGCGCTCACCTCGGCGCTGTCGAAATCGAAGTAGAACACCCGCTTGGCCAGGGGGCTGTCGGGATCGCTGAGCAGGGTCTTGGCGTCCACGGGTCCGCCGGCTTCGGCCGCGCGGCGGGTGTCACCGGCGGCCGGGCCACCGGCCCCCGCCGCCCCCTCTCCTTCCTTCGCCGGTCCGGCGCAGGCGGCCAGGCCCAGCACGAGCCCGGTGACGAGAACGAGTTTCAGCAGACGATCCATGGCTTGTCTCCTTTGGGTCTTGGCATGTGCAGGATTCAGAAGTTGCGCCGGCGCAGCGGCGACCAGGCCGGTTCCCGGATCTCGCCCCGGGTGACGCTCAGCGTCTGCGGCGCCCGCCCCTCCACCGAGATGGCGGCCAGCACACCGGTATTCCCGTCGCGCGTGGCGTAGATCACCATGTCGCCGTTGGGCGCGAAGCTGGGGGACTCGTCGAGCCGGGTCTCGGTGAGGACCTCGATGGCCAGGGTCTCCAGGTCCAGCAGGGCGATGCGGTGATCGTGGACGAAGGCCACGCGCCGGCCGTCGGGCGACACCGAGGCGCGGGCATTGTACTTGCCGCTGAAGGTGAGACGCTGCGGGCGTCCCGCCGGCCGTCCGTCGCGCAGGGCGATGCGGTAGAGCTGGGGCGTGCCGCCGCGGTCCGAGGTGAACACCAGGCCGGAGCCGTCGGGCAGCCAGGCCGCCTCCACGTCGATGGCGGGGCTGCGGGTGATGCGGGTGACCCGGTCGGTCTTCAGGTCATACAGGTAGATGTCGGCGCTGCCGTCCTTGGACAGGGTGACCGCCAGGGTGCGCCCGTCGGGCGAGAAGGCCGGGGCGTTGTTGAGCCCCGGGAAGCGCCTGAGCTTTCGTGCCCGGCGGTTGTACACGTTCTGGACGTGGATCACCGGCCCCCTGGGCGTCACCGAGACGTAGGCGATGCGCTCCCCGTCCGGGGCCCAGGCCGGGGACAGGATGGGGTCGGGCGAGGTGAGCAGGACCTGTTCGTTGTAGCCGTCCACGTCGGAGATGGCCAGGCGGTAAGTCTTGCGCCCGCGCCGGTCGGCCGTCACCGTGACGTAGGCGATACGGGTGTCGAAGGCGCCGGGGATGCCGGTGAGGGCCTCGAACACCAGGTCGCTGATCTGGTGCGCGGCCCGGCGCAGGTCGCGGACGCCGGCGCGGATGCTGTAGCCCGCGATCTGCTGGCCGTTGACCACGTCCAGCAGCTGGAAGTCGATGCGGAAGCGGTTGCGCTCCGTTTCCACCATGCGCCCCACCACCAGGTTGTTGACCTTGAGCACGCGCCAGTCGGCATAGCGCACCTGGGCCGCGGTGGTGGGCCGGGCCACGAGGTCCGCCACCGGCACCGGCGCGAAGCGGCCGGAGCGGGCCAGGTCGGCGCGCACCACCGCTGCCACGTCCAGGGGCGCCGCCCGCGGGCCCTGCCAGCCGAAGGGCACGATGGCGATGGGAATGGCGTCGGCCTCGCCCTTCTCGATCTCGATGGTCAGGGTGGCACGGCCGGACAGGGGCCAGGCCAGCAGTGCAGCAAGCATCCAGATGTGCAGATGACGGGTCATGTTTCCTTCTTTCTCAGCACCAGGTTGATCTGTCTGAACTCCTCGAACAGGCCCGACTCCACCGGCGGCACCGGCAGCGGCGAGGCCTTGCGCACCGCCTGCATGGCGGAGCGGTCGAACACCGCATCGCCGCTGGAGCGGGCGATGTCCACCGTCACCACGTCGCCGCTGGGGATGAGCCGCACCCGCAGCTCGGCCGACATGCCCCGGCGCGCCCCCGGCGGCACCGTCCAGTTGCGGTAGACCTCGGCGTAGATGAGCTGCTGGTAGCGATCGATCTCCGACCGGCGCTGCTGCGCCTGCAGGGCCGCCAGCCGCTGCTGCTCGGCCTCCAGCTTCTTCTTCAGCTCGGCCTCGGCCCGGGCGCGGGCGGCCTCCTCCCGCCGGCGCCGCTCGGCCTCCCGGCGCTCGCGCTCGAGCCGGGCCAGCCGCTCCTGCTCGCGGCGCCTTTTCTCCGCCAGGGCCTTCTTCTCCGCCTCCAGTTTCGCCAGGCGCTTCTTCTCCTCGGCCTGCTTGCGCCGCAGCTCGGCCAGGCGCTTCTTCTCGGCCCGGCGCTTGCGCTCCAGCTCGGCCTGGCGCCTGCGCTCGGCCTCCCGCTTGCGCCGCAGCTCGGCCAGGCGCTTCTCCTCGCGCTTGCGCGCCGCGGCCATGGCCTTGAGCTTCTCCTCGCGCCGGCGCTCGGCGGCCTTGATCCGCTCCAGCTCGCGCTTGACCTTGGCCTCGTCCACCGCCACCGCCTGCACCACCTCCACCGGCGGCGCCTCGGCCGTGGTGGGCCGGGAATAGCGGAAGCTGAGCACCAGGATGGCGAAGAACGCCACGTGGATGGCGACGGCCACGGCCAGGGCCACGGGATGCTGGCGGATGAATGCAATCATGTAGCGCTCACCTGCGATCCGGGGAACGGGTGATGAGGCCCACGTTGTCCACCCCGGCGCGCTGCAGCAGCACCATGGCCCCCACCACGTCACCGTAGCTGGCGCTGCGGTCGCCGCGCACCAGCACCTGGGCCCGCGGGTCGTGGCGCCGCACCGCCGCCACCTTCGCCACCAGGTCGGCCGCGTCCACCGGCCGGTTGGGGTGCTCGCCCAGGTTGACGTAGTAGCGCCCGGCGCGGTCCACGCTCACCACCACCGGCGGCTGCTCGCGGCTGTCCACCGGTTTCGCGCCGGCCCGGGGCAGGTCCACCTTCACCCCCTCGGCCAGCAGCGGGGCCGTGACCATGAAGATCACCAGCAGCACCAGCATGACGTCGATGTAGGGCACCACGTTGATCTCCGACATGGGCCGGCGGCGGCGCCTCGTGCTCCGGGTTCCGCTCATGGTTCAAACGCCGCCGCGTCCACCCGGGGTGTCCTCACTGGGCCTGGCGCTGCAGGATGGAGGAAAACTCCTCCACGAAGGTGTCGTAGCGCCCCACCAGCCGGTCCACCTCGTTGGAGAACCGGTTGTAGGCGATGACCGCGGGGATCGCGGCGAACAGCCCCATGGCGGTGGCGATGAGGGCCTCGGCGATGCCCGGCGCCACGGTGGCGATGGTGACGTGGTCCTTGCCGCCCAGGGCCAGGAACGAGTTCATGATGCCCCACACGGTGCCGAACAGCCCCACGTAGGGGCTGGTGGATCCCACCGTGGCGAGGAAGGACAGGTGGGTCTCCAGGCCGTCCACCTCGCGGTTGAGCGCCACGCGCATGGCGCGCTGGGCCCCGGCCAGCACCGTCTCCGCCGCCATCCCGGCCTTCTGGCGCAGGCGCGCGAACTCGCGGAAGCCGGCCTCGAAGATCACCTCCATGCCGCCCGGGCGCCGGCCGCGGCCGCTGATCTTCTTGTACAGCTCGCCCAGCTCGGCGCCGGACCAGAAGCGGCGCTCGAAGTCGTCGGCCTCGGCCCGGGCCCGCCGCAGGGTGGACCACTTGGCGCCGATGGCGGTCCAGGACAGGACCGATGCCGCCAGCAGCAGGACCATCACGATCTGCACCACCAGGCTGGCGTGCAGGATGAGATTGAACACCGAGAGATCCGCAGTCACCGCTTCTCCTTAGTTTTCCTCATGGACGGCCGGCAGCCGCGCGTGCATGAATTCGGGGATGGGGCGCGGCCGCAGCGTCCGCGCATCGAGGCTGGCGATGCGCACCTCCCCTTCGCAGCAGACGGTCCCGGTTCCAGCCACGCGCACCTGCTGGTGAAACGTGATGCTGGCCCGTCCCACCCGGACCGGCTGCACGCTCACCTGCAGCAACTGGTTGAAGTGCGCGGGGCGGAGAAACTCCAGGCGGGCCGAGCGCACGGCAAATAGGACCGCGGTCTGTTCGATGAGTTCATCCTGTTCAAAGCCGAGCTGGCGCAGCCACTCGGTACGGGCCCGTTCCATGAACCGCAGGTAGTTGGCGTAGTACACCACCCCGCCGGCGTCCGTATCTTCGTAATATACCCGCACCTCCCATAGGAACGGCTTCACGCTTTCACCCATGCCCACCCCGTGGCGCTGCCGGATCCGCACCATTATATAGAACCTGTCCATGGCCGGGAGGATGAGGCCGCGAAACGGCCCGGCGAAACCTGACAGGATGTTGAAAAAGGCCGTCCTGGCCTTTTTCAACGCGCCGAACCCGGCACGGGTCCGGGTTCGGCTACGCCAAATCAAGCGCTTGCGCGCTCGATTTGCGGGCGGGCTGCGTCGTGAGTCCACGGCCGCGCGGGCCGGGCGAGCCGCCCCGGGACATCCCGGGACCGGCTCTATTCCTCGAACAGGTCGGCCGTCGCCCCCGGGGCCTGCGAGGGGGGCGTGAGACCGAAGTGGGCGTAGGCATGGCGCGTGGCCACCCGGCCGCGGGGGGTGCGCATGATGAAGCCCTGCTGGATGAGGAACGGCTCCAGCACGTCCTCGATGGTGTCGCGTTCCTCGCCGATGGCCGCGGCCAGGCTGTCCACCCCCACCGGGCCGCCGTCGAACTTGTCGATGATGGTGCGCAGCAGGCGCCGGTCCATGACGTCGAAGCCCTGGGCGTCCACGTCCAGCATCTCCAGGGCCCGGCGCGCGGTGCCGGCGTCGATGCGGCCGTCGCCGCGCACCTGGGCGAAGTCACGCACCCGCCGCAGCAGGCGGTTGGCGATGCGCGGCGTGCCGCGCGAGCGACGGGCGATCTCGGCCGCGCCCTCGGCCTCCATCTCCACCCCGAGGATGCCCGCCGAGCGCTGCACGATGGTGGTGAGCTCGGCCACGCTGTAGAACTCCAGCCGCTGGACGATGCCGAAGCGGTCGCGCAGCGGCGAGGTGAGCAGCCCGGCCCGGGTGGTGGCCCCCACCAGGGTGAAGGGGGGCAGGTCGAGGCGGATGGAGCGCGCCGCCGGGCCCTCGCCGATCATGATGTCGAGCTGGAAGTCCTCCATGGCGGGATAGAGGATCTCCTCCACCACCGGCGACAGGCGGTGGATCTCGTCCACGAACAGCACGTCGTGGGGTTCCAGGTTGGTGAGCAGGGCGGCCAGGTCGCCGGGCCGCTCCAGCACCGGGCCCGAGGTGTGGCGCAGGCCCACGCCCAGCTCGTTGGCGATGATGTGGGACAGGGTGGTCTTGCCCAGGCCCGGGGGGCCGAACACCAGCACGTGGTCCAGGGCCTCGCCGCGGGCGCGGGCGGCGCTGATGAAGATCTCCATCTGCTCGCGCACCGCGGGCTGGCCCACGTAGTCGGCCAGGCGCCGGGGCCGGATGGCCCGCTCCAGGGCGTCCTCCTCCGGCAGCGCCCCGGGCGTGATCACGCGTTCCTGGTCTGCTGTGGCCACCCGCTCCTCCCCCGCCGGCGGGGCCTCAGCCCTTGAGCGAGGCCTTCAGTGCCGCACGGATGATATCTTCGCTGGCCATCCCCGCGATGTCCAGCCGCGAGACCATGCGCGCGGCCTCGGCCGGCCGGTAGCCCAGGGCCACCAGGGCGTCGATGGCCTCGCGCTCCGGGTCCGGGGCGCCGGCCGGGGCCGGCCCCGGGGCGGCCGCGGGCGCCGGCTGCCAGTCGTCCAGCCGGTCGCGCATCTCCACCACCAGCCGCTCGGCGGTCTTCTTGCCCACGCCGGGCAGCCGGGTGAGCGCCGCGGTATCGCCCTCCTGCACGCAGCGGGCGAAATCGCCCGCCTCCATGCCGGACAGGATGGTGAGCGCCAGCCTGGCCCCCACCCCGTTGACCCGGATGAGGCTGCGGAACAGGCTGCGCTCGGCCTCGCTGGCGAAGGCGAACAGCAGGTGGGCGTCGTCCCGTACCACCAGGTGAGTGTGGAGAATCACCTCGCTGCCCGTGGCCGGCAGCCGGTAGAAGGTGGACATGGGCGCCTCCAGCTCGTAACCCACCCCGCCGGCCTCCACCAGCAGGCGGGGCGGGTGCTTCTCCAGCAGGATGCCGCGCAGGCGCCCGATCACGTCCGCGCCCTCAGCGCCGGCGCCCGCGGGCCCGGCCGCGGCGCGTGCCGGCCGGCAGCCGCGCCAGCGTCTGCCGCAGGTGGCCGTGGCACAGGGCCATGGCCAGGGCGTCGGCGGCATCCGCCGCCGGCGGGCGATGCAGCCCCAGCAGGGCCTTCACCATGTGCTGGACCTGCACCTTGGCCGCGTTGCCGCGGCCGGTGACGGCCTGCTTGATCTGGGCCGGGGTGTACTCGTGCACCGGCACGCCGCGCCCGGCCACCGCGGCCAGCGCGGCCCCGCGGGCCTGGCCCAGCTTGAGTGCCGATTCCACGTTGCGGTGCACGTAGACCCGCTCCACCGCGGCCTCCTGGGGCCGGTGCTCGTCCACCAGCGCTTCCAGCGCCGCCTGGATCCCGTGCAGGCGCCGGGCCAGGGAGTCGCCGCGGGGGCGGATGCAGCCGAAGGTCACGCACACCGCCCGGCCGCCGTCGGCATCGATGAGGCCGTAGCCGGTGACCTGGGAGCCGGGATCGATGCCGAGGATGCGGATCATTCCAGATTTCAGATGTCGGAGGCCCGATACCGGGGGATGGTAAGCCGCGGCCACGGCCGTTGTCACCCGTCCCGGGCCGCCCGGCACGAAAAATCCGCCATCCGGGAACCGGCATCCGGGTCAGAGCTGCGCGGCGACTTCCTCGCTGAAGTCGGCGTTGGTGTAGACGTGCTGGACGTCGTCCAGGTCCTCCAGCGCGTCCACCAGCTTCATCACCTTCTCCGCGTCCTCCAGGTCCAGCTCCACGCTGGTGGACGGCTGCATGGTGAGCTCGGCGTGGGCCGGCTCCAGCCCGGCGGCGACCATGGCCTCCTTGACGTTCATGAAGTCCTCGGGCGCGGTGATGACGTCCACGCTGCCGTCGTCGTTGGTGACCACGTCCTCGGCCCCGGCCTCCAGCGCCACCTCCATGAGCCGGTCCTCGTCGGTGCCCGGGGGATAGCTGAGCACGCCCTGCTTGGTGAACAGGTAGGCCACCGAGCCGTCGGTGCCCAGGTTGCCGCCGTGCTTGCTGAAGGCGTGGCGCACCTCGGCCACGGTGCGGTTACGGTTGTCGGTGAGGCAGTCCACCATGATGGCGACGCCGTTGGGCCCGTAGCCCTCGTAGCGCACCTCCTCGTAGGCTTCGGCCTCCAGCTCGCCGCTGCCGCGCTTGACCGCGCGCTCGATGGTGTCCTTGGCCATGTTGGCCGCCAGCGCCGCGTCGATGGCGGCGCGCAGGCGCGGGTTGGCCGCCGGATCGCCCCCGCCGAGGCGGGCGGCCACGGTGATCTCGCGGATGAGCTTGGTGAACAGCTTGCCGCGCTTGGCGTCCTGCGCCTTCTTGCGGTGCTGGATGTTGGCCCACTTGCTGTGTCCTGCCATGACTGGAACCTGCTCCGAAAGTCCTGCGGGGATGGAACGTCTGCCTGCAACGGCCGCGGGGCGACCCCTCAATCGCTGTCGGGGAGGTAGATGGCGGTCTGCTCGTGGCCGGTGCCCTGCCCCGAGTCGAAGGTGAACCGGTGGCGGCCGATGCGCACGGTATCCCCGTTCTTCAACATCACCGGCTGGGTGATCTTCTTGTCGTTGACCACGGTGCCGTTGGTGCTGCCCAGGTCCTCGATCCAGTAATCGTAGTGACCTTCCAGGTAATCGCTGGGCACGCGGAACACGCGGGCGTGCTGGCTGCTCACCACGGCGTCGTCGAGCTGGATGTCGGCCCCGCTGCGGCGGCCGATGCTGATGGATTCCTTCTCCAGCTCGTAGGTCTTGAGCACCACCCCGGCGTGGCTGAGAACGAGACGCGCCATGGCCCCGCCCTCAGCCGTTGAGGGTGAACTGGAGCTTGCTGCCCGCCACCTCGATGACGTCGCCCTCCTTGAGCGGCAGGCTCTGCGCCCCCACCGCCTTGTCGTTGAGACGCGGCGGGTTGTCCTGCTGCCCGATGCCGCCCATGGGCATCAGGTAATAGGACGTCCCGCGCCGGGCGATGACCGCCACCTGCACCCCGGGCGAACCCAGGGTGGTGTAGGGCTTGTTGAGCACGATGTTCTGGCCGGCCTTGGGCCCGCTGATGACCTTGACCACGGCGCTGCGGCCCTTGGTGGACTGGGCCGGCGGCGGGGCCGCCCCTTCCGGCCGGGTGACTCCGGGACCGGCCGCCGGCCGCGGCGGGGGCGGCGGGACGGCGCCGGGCGAGATGACGATGGTCTTGTCGAAGTCGGCCGCGCGCTCGTCCACGAAGCGGAACTCGTGGCGGCCGATGCGCACCACGTCCCCGTGCTTGAGCATCTGCTTGTTGATGCGCTTGCCGTTGAGCAGGGTGCCGTTGGTGCTGCCCAGGTCCTCGACGTAGACGTTCTGCAGCGTCAGCACCACCGCGTGCTGGCCGCTGACCGTGGGATCGTCCAGCTGGATGTCGTTGGAGGGCTTGCGGCCGATGGTGACCCGCTCCTTGTCCAGCGGGTACTCGCGGATCACCGCTCCCTCGTGCACCAGAATCAGCTTCGCCATGAGCCTATCCTACCGAATCGGTCAATCCCTTGTCATCCGAGAAGGCCTCCCGGACCGTCATCAGGATCACGGAAATATTATCGTTGCCGCCCTTGCGGTTGGCCAGGTCCACCAGGCGCCGGGCGGTGTCATCCAGGTCCGGGCCCGGCTCCTGCAGGATGGCCCCCATCTCGGCGTCGGTGACCAGGTCCGACAGCCCGTCGGAGCACAGCAGGTAGAGGTCGCCGGGCCGGGCCGGCTCCTGGCTCACCTCCACCTCCACCTCGGCCCCGATGCCCAGGGCCCGGGTGATGAGGTTGCGGCTCACCGACAGCTTCGCCTCCTCCTGGCTGAGGTAACCGTTGTCCACCAGCTCCTGGACCAGCGAGTGGTCAGAGGTGATCTGCTCCAGCACGCCGTCGCGCAGGCGGTAGATACGGGAATCCCCCACGTGGGCGGTGACCATGTCGCCGTCATGCAGCAGGGCCAGCACCAGGGTGGTCCCCATGCCGGCGCACTCGGCGTTCTCCTGCGAGGCATCCCAGATGCGCTGGTTGGCGGTGTGGATGGCCTGGCGCACCACCTCGCTGCAGTCGGCCTTGTCCTCGCAGTCCCGGGCGAGGAAGGCCTCGCGCAGGGCCGCCCGGATCTGCTCCACCGCCATGGCCGAGGCCACCTCGCCGGCGTTGTGACCGCCCATGCCGTCGGCCAGCAGGGCCATCCCCAGGTCGTTGTCCCACAGGATGCTGTCCTCGTTGTGCTCGCGCATGAGGCCCACGTCCGTGAGACCGTGGAAGGCTGCCTTCAAGATCATGGTCCCCGCTTCATCGTCGGTTCCGGTTCATCTCACTCCAGCCGCTCGCGGCAGCGCCGCAGCGCATTGGCCATCTGCTGTCCCGACTGGAACCGCCGCTCGATGTCCTTGTGCAGCCCCTTGTTGATGATCTTGCTCACGCAGGACGGCAGGTCGGGCCGGAACATGCGCACGTCCGGGTGCTTCTCGTTGGCGATCTTGTACATCAGGCTGGCCAGCGACTCGCCGATGAAGGGCAGTTCGCCGGTCAGCAACTGGTAGAACGTGATGGTGAGCGAGAACAGGTCCGAGCGCCCGTCCACCTTCTTGCCCGCCAGCTGCTCAGGCGACATGTACGAGGGGCTGCCCAGGATGGTGCCGGTCTTGGTCTTGCTGGCATCGGTGAGGCAGGCGACGCCGAAGTCGGTCACCTTGAGGCTGCCCGATTCGCGGTCGTACATGATGTTGGCGGGCTTGATGTCGCGGTGGACCACGTTCTGGCCGTGGGCGTAGTCCAGGGCCTCGGCCACCTGGATCATGAGGTCGAAGACCTCCGGCGCCGGCAGCAGCTTGTCCGGCTTGCAGTAGGCCAGCAGCGGCTCGCCCTTGAGGTAGTCCATGGCGATGTAGGCCAGCTCCTGGTCCTCGCCCACGTCGTAGATGGTGACGATGTTGGGATGGTTGAGCCGGCCCGCGGTCTCCGCCTCGCGGAAGAAACGCTTGCGCACGTCGTCCAGTTTCTCGCCCTCGAACTCCTGCGACAGGCTCATGGTCTTGATGGCCACGGTACGGCCGATCTTGGGGTCCTGGCCCAGGTAGACCATGCCCATGGCGCCGCGGCCCAGCTCCTTTTCGATCTGGTAGCGGCCCAGCATGGGCTTCTGGATACCGGTGGTGTGCAGGATCAGGGTGCTGTTGCCGTTGCCGGCGCTGGAGGTGCCGAGGGCGAAGGCCTGGGAGATCTCCTTGTTGCGGTACAGGCGCTCCTGCACGTCGCGGAACTTCTCGCGGTGGCCGAGGATGTACTTGAACACCGACTCGGCCTTGTTGAACTGGCGCTTGCGCTCGTAGTCCAGGCCCAGGTTGTAGAGCTGGTCCAGCAGCGGCTCGTCCACGATGCACTGGCGGTACTTGTCGAAGGCCATGTCGAGCTGACCCTGGCTCTGGAACGACAGGCCCAGCATGCGGTTGGCCTCGGACAGCTCCGAGCGCACCCGCCCCAGGCGGTCCTCCAGCAGGTGCTTGGCCCCGAGCACGACGTGCCCCGCCACCAGCGCCAGCATGGGCAGCGCCAGCGGCAGCCACAGGGACTGGGAGATCATGAGAATGAAATGGACGTTGAGCAGCGCGAACAGCAGCAGCATGGACAGCGCCAGCCCGGTGCCGATGCGGAACCGCGGCAGGGCGAACATGAGGTACAGCGCCACCACCGCCAGCAGGCCCAGGCGCAGGCCCCCGGCCCAGGGCGGCAGCCGGTAGAGGTCCCCGTTGAGCAGGGCCGACACCGTGTGCGCCGCCACCAGCACCGGCGGCTGGCGCCCCACCGGGGTCTGGAGCGGGATCACCTGCTGGCTGGCCACCAGGCCGATGATCACGGTCTTGCCGCGGAAGGCCCGGGCCGGCACCTTGCGCCGGAACACGTCGCGGATGGAATACCGGGCGAAGGCGGCCCGGCCCTCGCGCCGCGAGTAGAAGTAGGGGTAGACCCGCAGGCGGCGATCGCTGGGCAGGGCGGTGCGGCCCAGGGTCACGCCCCGCTCCAGGTCCACCTTGAGATCGGAGGGCTTCAGCCCCTGGGCCAGGGCCGCCAGCATCAGGGAGAAGGACGGGATGTAGTGCTCCCCGTAGCGCAGCACCAGGGGCTCGTAGCGGGCGTTGGGCCGGCTGTCGGCGAAGGCCGGGAAATGCCCCACCGCCCGGCTGTGGCGCGCGAACTCGGGCAGGGGCGGATAGACCACCGACGCCTCGGGCACGCCCATGCCGCGCAGCCGCCCCCACCAGCCGCCGTCGTCCTCGCCGGCCACGTCGTGGAGCAGGCGGGCGCTGACCTCCGGGCCCAGCTCCGCCGGGGTGCCGCCGGCGGCCGGCTCACCGCTGCGGTAGGGCAGGGCCAGCACCACGCCCCGGGCCCGCTGCAGGGTCTCGGCCAGCACCCGGTCGGTGTCCAGGCCGGTCTCGGCCTGGCGCAGGAGGCGCTTGATGGAATCCCCGGTGGCCCCCCAGTTGCGGCGGAACACCTCGCGCAGGGCCTTGATGTACTCCAGGCCGCGGGTGCTCTGGCGGGTGTCCAGGGGCAGGGCCAGGCCGATGGCCCGGGGCCGGGCGGCACTGATCCGGGCCACCACCCGGGCCAGCATGTCCCGGGGCCAGGGCCAGGCCCCCAGGGCCTGGAGCGAAGGGTCGTCCACCGCCACCACCACCACCTCGGTGCTGGCCGGACGGGCCGAGGAGAAGCGCACCCCCAGGTCGTAGATCTTCCACTCCAGGGTCTCCAGCCCGCCGGCAGCGGACAGGGCGAGGAACGCCAGGGCCACCAGCAGGCCGATGAACCAGTCCGATTTCCAGTATTGTCTCACTCGCGTGCCGCCGCCCCGGTCGCCACCGGAGCCCTGCCCCGGGAACAAAAATTCCGTGAAATCAGAAGCCTAGGATGTTACCGGCCGCCTTCCCCGGGGGCAAGCCTTGTCGCTTTCAGGCCCCTATATCGGCTGCAGGGGGGCCCGACATGAGCCGGGTTCAACCCTTGGCGGAATCCTTGGGCGGCGGCCGCAGGCGGATATGCAGCTCGCGCAACTGGGTCTCGCTCACCGGCGCCGGGGCGCGGGTGAGCAGGCAGGCGGCGGTCTGGGTCTTGGGAAAGGCCATGACCTCGCGGATGGAGGCGGCGCCGGTCATGAGCATCACCAGGCGATCGAGGCCGAAGGCGATGCCGCCGTGGGGCGGACAGCCGTACTTGAGGGCATCCAGCAGGAAGCCGAACTTCTCCACCGCCTCCTCGCGGTCGATGCCCAGCTGGTGGAACACCTCCTGCTGCACCTCCTTGCGGTAGATGCGCATGGACCCGCCCCCCACCTCGGTGCCGTTGAGCACCAGGTCGTAGGCCCGCGAGCGGCAGCGGCCGGGATCGGTGTGCAGGAGCTCCAGGTCCTCCTCCCGGGGCGAGGTGAAGGGATGGTGCAGGGCCACCCAGCGCTTGCCCTCCTCGTCCCACTCGAACATGGGAAAGTCCACCACCCACAGGGGGCGCCAGCCCGGCTCCAGCAGGCCGCGGTCGTGGCCCAGGCGCACCCGCAGCGCGCCCAGGGCCTCGTTGACCACCCGCGCCTTGTCGGCGCCGAAGAAGATGAGGTCGCCGTCGGCGGCGCCGGTGCGCCGGAGGATGCCGTCCACGGCCGCATCGGGCAGGAATTTGAGGATGGGCGACTGCAGCCCGTCCCGGCCCGCCGCCACGTCGTTGACCTTGATGTAGGCCAGGCCCTTGGCGCCGTAGACGCCGACGAAGGCGGTGTAGTCGTCGATCTCCTTGCGCGTCAGGCTGCCGCCGCCCGGCAGGCGCAGGGCCGCCACCCGCCCGGCGGGATCGGCGGCCGGCCCGGAAAAGACCTTGAAATCGGCCTCGCGCACCAGATCGGCCACGTCCACCAGCTCCAGCGGAATGCGCAGGTCGGGCTTGTCCGTGCCGTAGCGGCGCAGGGCCTCGGCGTGGGTCATGCGCGGGAAGGGATCGGGCAGCGCCACCTCCAGCACCCGGGCGAAGACCTGGCGCAGCATGGCTTCCATCATGGCCATGATGGCGTCCTCGTCCATGAACGAGGTCTCGATGTCGAGCTGGGTGAACTCGGGCTGGCGATCCGCGCGCAGGTCCTCGTCGCGGAAGCAGCGCACGATCTGGTAGTAGCGATCCACCCCGGACATCATGAGCAGCTGCTTGAACAGCTGCGGCGACTGCGGCAGGGCGAAAAAGCTGCCGGGATGGGTGCGGCTGGGCACCAGGTAGTCCCGCGCCCCCTCGGGCGTGGCCTTGGTGAGCATGGGGGTCTCGATGTCGATGAAGCCGTGTTCGTCGAGGAACCGGCGCAGCTCGCGGGTGATGGCCGAGCGCAGGGCCAGGCGCCGGTACATCTCGGGCCGGCGCAGGTCGATGTAGCGGAAGCGCAGGCGGTGCTCCTCGGACACCGAGTCGTCGTCGAGCTGGAACGGCGGGGTGTCGGCCCGGTTGAGCACCACCAGCTCGTGGCCCAGGACCTCCACCTCGCCCGTGGGCAGGTCCGGGTTCTCGGTGCCGGCCGGGCGCCGGCGCACGCGGCCGCGCACCTGCAGCACGTACTCCGACCGCACCCGCTCGGCCTCGGCGAAGACCTCGGGCCGGTCGGGGTCGTAGACCACCTGCACCAGCCCGCTGCGATCGCGCAGGTCGATGAAGATCACGCCGCCGTGATCGCGCCGGCGGTGCACCCAGCCACAGAGGGTCGTCTCCTCGTCGATGTGGTCGGGGCGAAGCTCCCCGCAGTAGTGGGTGCGCATGGCTGGGCCGGAATCCGTCTGCCGCGGTCGAAGGCGGCAATCTTACGGAAGGGCGCCCCCCGGCGCAACTTGCCGGGGGGCGGGGCAGGTCTTCAGCCGGACTTGCAGCCGCAGGCGCCGCCGCCGCAGCCGCCGCCGTCACCGGATTTCTTGGTCTCGGACTTGGCGCCGCCGTCGCCGGAATCGGCCACGTTGCGCTTGTTGCCCGACTTGAAGTCGGTCTCGTACCAGCCGCTGCCCTTGAGGCGGAAGGCCGCCGCCGACACCAGCTTGCGCAGGGCCGGGGCATTGCACGACGGGCAGTCGGTGAGGGGATCGTCCGACAGCTTCTGCAGGGCCTCCAGGGTATGCCCGCAGGCATCGCATGCGTATTCGTAGATGGGCATCGCTACACCTCGCGCGTGTGCCAGTGAACAACCTCCAGGGCCGGGCACGGCCGGCCCGGGGCCGCGGCGGCATTATACCCCGTCCACGGACCCGTTCCCCCCATGAAATGGGGGTTCCCCGCCGCCATCCAAGCCCCGCCGGCCGCCGGGGCCCGCCACCGTGCAGCCCCGCGGCCCCTGTGCGAGAATAGCGGCACCCGGCGCGCGGGTCTTCGACGCCCATGGCCCACAAGATCGTCATCATGCTGCTCAACGCCAGCCCCGAGGTGCCGGCCACCCTGGGCGCGCCCTTCTTCCAGGCCACGGTGGCCGCCGCCATGGACCTGGAGGTGGAGATCTACTTCGCCTCGCGCACCGCGGCCCTGCTGCGCAAGGGCGTGGCCGAGAACCTGTTCCCCGGACGCGATCGCAGCAAATCGCTCTATGCCTTCATGCAGGACGCCCACCAGGCCGGCGCCCGTTTCTACCTGTGCGGCGGCGCCATGGAGGAAAACGGCATCACCGCGGACACCGCCATTCCGGAGCTGGACGGCGTGCGCGGGGGGGCCGCCTTCATCGGCGCCGCCATCGAGGACGGGGTCCTGACCCTCACCTATTGAATTGGAACCTGACTCACCGTTCCCCCCGGCCATGCGTCCCTTGCCGTCACCGTTCACGCTGCTGCTGCTCCTGTTCGGGCTGATCCTGCTGGTGACCTTCATCCAGCTCGGGGTCATCACCATCGTCCTGGACAAGCTGGGGCTGTCGCCGGGCAGCGCCACACTCCTGCTGCTGGTGTTCCTCGCGGGCAGCCTCATCAACGTCCCGCTGTTTTCAGTGGAGGCCCAGGCCCCGCCCGCGCCGCCGCCGGTCCCCCTGCCCTACCGCGGCCTGCTGCCGCCGCCGCGGCGACCCTTCAAGGGCCGCACTGTCATCGCCATCAACGTGGGCGGCGGGCTGGCCCCGGTGCTGTTTTCCCTGTTCCTGCTCCACCACGCCCCGCTGCCGGCGGCCACCGTGATCGCCGGCATCACCATCGTCGGCGGGGTGAGCTACGCCTTCAGCCGGCCGGTGCCCGGCGTGGGCATCGGCATGCCCGTGCTCATCGCCCCCGTCACCGCGGCCCTGGCGGCGCTGCTGCTGGCACCGGAACACAGCGCGCCCCTGGCCTACATCAGCGGCACCCTGGGCGTGCTCATCGGCGCCGACCTGCTGCGGCTCAAGGACATCCGCCGCATGGGCACGCCGGTGGCCTCCATCGGCGGCGCCGGCACCTTCGACGGCATCTTCATCACCGGCATCGTGGCCGTACTGCTGGCATGAGCACGGACGGCCGCAAGAGCATCCTCGTCACCGGCTGCTCGTCGGGCATCGGTGAATGCGTGGCCCGCGGCCTGGCCGGGCGCGGCTGGCGCGTGTTCGCCACCGCGCGCCGGGCGGCCGACGTGGAGCGGCTCAATGCCCTGCAACAGCCGGGGCTGGAGAGCCTGCGCCTGGATCTCGACGACCCGGATTCCATCGGCGCCGCGGTGGAGGCGGTGCTCGGGCGCACCGGCGGGCGCCTGGACGCCCTGTTCAACAACGGCGCCTACGGCCAGCCCGGCGCGGTGGAGGACCTGCGGCGGGAGGTGCTGCGGGCCCAGTTCGAGACCAACCTGTTCGGCTGGGTGGATCTGACCAACCGGGTGCTGCCGGTCATGCGGCGCCAGGGCCACGGCCGCATCGTCCAGAACAGCTCCATCCTCGGCCTCGTGGCCCTGCCCTTCCGCGGCGCCTACAACGCCACCAAGTTCGCCCTGGAGGGACTCACCGACACCCTGCGCCTGGAGCTGCGCGGCACCGGCATCCACGTCAGCCTCATCGAGCCGGGCCCCATCCGCAGCCGCTTCCGGGCCAACGCCATGGAACACTTCCGCCGCCACATCGACGTCGCCAACAGCCCGTTCCGCGACCACTACGCCCGGGTCGCGGCGCGGCTGGAGCACGAGGGCGACGCCGCCCCCTTCACCCTGCCGCCGGAGGCGGTGCTGCGCAAGGTGATCCACGCCCTGGAGAGCCGCCGCCCGCGCACCCGCTACTACGTCACCGTCCCCACCCACGTCTTCGCCCGCCTGCGCCGGGTCCTGCCCGACCGGGTGCTGGACGCCCTGCTGGCCTCCATCGGCGGCGGCGGACGGCGCTGACGGCGGCACGCCCGGGTCAGCCGCGCACGCCGACCCCGCGTCGCAGCAGCCAGACGGCGGCGGCGAACAGGACCACCACGAAGCCGGCGATGAGGGCGAAGGACACCGCCAGCGGCACGTCGGCCACCCCGTGCATGCCGTAGCGGAAGGCGCTGACCATGTACAGCACCGGGTTCAGGCGCGAGGCCTGCTGCCAGAACCCGGGCAGCATGTCGATGGAATAGAACACCCCGCCCAGGTAGGTCAGCGGGGTGAGGACGAAGGTGGGAATGATGGAGATGTCGTCGAAGCTGCGGGCGAACAGCGCGTTGATGAACCCGCCCAGGGCGAACAGCATGGTGGTCAGCAGCCCCACCGCGATCACCACCGGCCAGCTGTGGACGCGGAGATCGGTGAACCACGCCGCCACCGCCGTCACCGCCACGCCCACCACCAGTCCCCGGGCCATGCCGCCGGCGGTGTAGCCGGCGACGATGAGCCAGTCGGGCATGGGCGAGACCAGCATTTCCTCGACGTGGCGCTGGAACTTGGCGCTGAAGAACGAGGACACCACGTTGGCATAGCTGTTGTTGATGACCGCCATGAGGATGACACCGGGCACGATGTAGTCCATGTAGCGCAGGCCGTGGATGTCCGCGAGCTGGGACCCGATGAGGCCGCCGAAAATCAGGAAATACAGCGACATGGTCACCGCCGCCGGCAGCACCGTCTGCACCCAGATGCGGAGGAAGCGCAGGCACTCCTTGATGAGGAGGGTGAGAAAGGCGGCGCCCTGCTGCGACGGCGTCATGCACCCGCCCTCCCCACGCGGCGCAGGAACAGCTCCTCCAGCCGGTTGCTCTTGTTGCGCATGCTGAGGACGTGGACGCCCTGGCGGCTGAGCTGCTCGAACAGGCCGTTGACACTGCGATCGCGCTCCACGTCGGCCTCCAGGGTGTGCTCGTCCACCCGGCGCAGCGTGTAGCCCTCCACTGCCGGCACCTCGGCCAGGGCCTCGCGGGTGTTGAGGATGAAGGTCTCCATGTGGAGCTGCATGAGCAGGTCGCGCATGGCGCTGTTCTCGATGGTGCGGCCGTGATCGATGATGGCCACCCGCCGGCACAGGGCCTCGGCCTCCTCCAGGTAATGGGTGGTGAGGATGATGGTGGTGCCGCGGGCGTTGGTCTCGCGCAGGAAGGCCCACATGGAGCGGCGCACCTCGATGTCCACCCCGGCGGTGGGCTCGTCCAGGATCAGCATGCGTGGTTCGTGCACCAGGGCGCGGGCGATCATCAGCCGCCGCTTCTGGCCGCCGGACAGCTCGCGCGCCATCACCCGCCGCCGGTCCCACAGCCCCAGCTGCCTCAGGCAGGCCTCGGCCCGGGGCCGGGCACGGCGGCGGGAGATGCCGTAATAGCCGGCCTGGTTGATGACGATCTCCTCCACCGGCTCGAACTGGTTGAAGTTGAACTCCTGCGGGACCAGTCCGATGCAGCTCTTGGCCGCTTCCATTTCGTGGTCGATGTCGTGCCCGAACACCGCCACCCGGCCGCCGGACTTGCGCACCAGGGAGCAGATGATCCCGATGGTGGTGGACTTGCCGGCCCCGTTGGGCCCCAGCAGGGCGAAGAACTCGCCCTCCTCCACCCGCAGGTCCACCCCGCGCAGGGCCCGGACCCCGTTGCGGTAGGTCTTGGTGAGGTGCTCGATTTCCAGTGCGGGCGTGGTCATGGCGGTGCGGCAGTATAGCGCAACGGGGGCTGGGTGCCGGGTGCAGAAGACGGAGGACAGAGGACAGAAGACGGAGGACGTGGCCAGCCGCCGGCGGCCTCCTCAGGCCAGCCGGCACTCGGCCTCGATGATGCGGCGCACGTCGAGGCCATAGGCGCCGCGGCCGAGGATGCGGCCGATCTCGGGCCGCTCCGCCTCGCCCTCCCAGCGCGGCGAGGCCAGGTTGAGGAGCTTGCGCCGGGCGTAGGGCTCCTTGCGCCGATCCAGCACCAGCAGCACCACGGGCCGCAGGCGGTGCCTGGGGTTGGACTGGACCACCACGCCCACGTGGCCGCTGGCCAGCTCCACCAGGGAGCCGATGGGATAGATGCCGAGGCAGCGGATGAAGGCCGCCACCAGCTCCTCGTCGAGGCCCTCCGGCGCCCAGTCATAGATATTCTTGAGCGCCTCGTGGGGCGGGATCCCGTCCCGGTACGCCCGGTCCGAGGTGACGGCGTCGTAGATGTCGACGATGGAGACGATGCGCGTGTACAGCCCCACCTGCTCCCCGGCCAGGCCGTCGGGGTAGCCGCGGCCGTCCAGCCGCTCGTGGTGATGGCGCACGATGTCGAGGATCTCGCCCGACAACCCGGCGTCACCGGCCAGGATCTCGTGGCCCCACGCCGGGTGCTTCTTGACGAGGGCGAACTCCTCGGCGGTGAGGCGCCCCGGCTTGTGCAGCACCTCGGACGGGATCCGCATCTTGCCCAGGTCGTGCAGCAGCGCGCCCAGCCCCACGGTCTCCAGCACCGCCCGCTCGAGGCCGAGGAAGCGGCCGAAGGCCAGGGCCAGGATGCACACGTTGATGCAGTGGGTCACCGTGTACTGGTCGCGGCTCTTGAGGTGGGTGAGCCAGACCAGGGCGTTGGCGTTGCGCACGATGCTCTCGGCCAGCTCGCCCACCAGCCGGCGGGCCTCGCGCGAGTCCACGGTGCGGCCCAGGCGGCTGTCCTCCAGGGCCCGGACGATGAAGGCGCGGGCCTCGTCGTAGCGGCCGCGCGCCCGCTTCAGCTCGGCGTGAAACCGGGCCCGCTCCAGGCCCTCGTTCCGGTCATCGGGGGAAACGGAGCGGCGGGGCGCCCGTGGCGGCGCGGCCGGACCCGCCCGCCGGAGCAGGCGCGGCACCACCTCGTCGCTGGACTGGGCCACGTCCACGAACACGTACTGGCAGGTTTCGCGCAGCTGGGCCAGCTCGTCGTCGGTCTCGATGCGGAAACCCTGGAACAGGAAGGGGGATTCCAGCCACGGCCGGTCCAGCTCGCACACGAACATGCCGCGGGCGAGATCCTCGGCGAAGACCTTGACCTTCTCCGTCATGCCGCTGGACTCCGCCTGCAACCCACGAGACAGCTATCGTCCGGCCCGGCGGGGGCCTTGAGCGACGGTTCAGCCCAGCCAGCGGCGGGCGTTGCGGAACAGGCGCAGCCAGGGGCCGTCCTCGCCCCAGTCCTCCGGGTGCCAGGAATGCTGCACGGTGCGGAACACCCGCTCCGGGTGCGGCATCATGATGTTGAAGCGGCCGTCGGCGCTGGTCAGGCCGGTGATGCCCGACGGCGAGCCGTTGGGATTGAAGGGATAGGTCTCGGTCACCGCGCCGCGGTGGTCCACGTAGCGCAGGGTGACGGCCCCGGCGGCGAGGGCCGCCCCCGCCCCGCCCGGCTGCGCGAACTCCGCCCGGCCCTCGCCGTGGGCCACCACCACCGGCAGGCGCGAGCCGGCCATGCCGTCGAACAGCGGCGAGGGCGAGTCCAGCACCTCCACCATCACCAGCCGGGCCTCGAACTGCTCGGAGCGGTTGCGCACGAACAGCGGCCAGTGGTCGGTGCCGGGAATGAGCTCGCGCAGGGCGGCCATCATCTGGCAGCCGTTGCACACGCCCAGGGCGAAGGTGTCGCCGCGGTGGAAGAAGGCCTCGAACTCCTCGCGCGCGCGGGGGTTGTAGAGGATGGACTTGGCCCAGCCGCCGCCGGCGCCCAGCACGTCGCCGTAGGAAAAGCCGCCGCAGGCGACCAGGCCGTGGAAGGCCCCCAGCGACACCCGCCCGGCCAGGAGGTCGCTCATGTGCACGTCCACCGGGGTGAAGCCGGCGCGCTCGAAGGCCGCCGCCATCTCCACCTGGCCGTTGACGCCCTGCTCGCGCAGCACCGCGATGCGCGGCCGTGCCCCCGCGCGCGCCAGGGGCGCGGCCACGTCCTCGTCCGGGTCGAAGGTCAGGTGAGCGTGGAGGCCGGGGTCGTCCGCATCCAGCAGGCTGTCGTACTCCTGCCGCGCGCACTCGGGGTTGTCGCGCAGGGCCTGCATGCGCCAGGTGGTCTCCCACCAGGCCCGCTGCAGGTCGGTGCGGGCCTCGTCCAGCAGCGGCGCGTGGTCGAAGGTGAACACGATGCGGTCGTCCCCGGCCAGGGTGCCGATGACGTGGCTGTGATGGCCCAGCCCCGCCTCGCGGCAGCGGGCGATGACGTCCTCGGTGTCGCAGTGACGGACCTGGACCACGGCCCCCAGCTCCTCGCTGAACAGCGCCGCCACCGGGTCCTCGCCCAGGTCGTCCAGCGCCACCCGCACCCCCACATGGCCGGCGAAGGCCATCTCGCACACGGTGGCGAACAGGCCGCCGTC